>Ga0137361_10001636_pt1 | contig 14002 bp, 13 predicted proteins | sample Mad1_80_16metaG_FD_104923 | JGI IMG/M metagenome (GOLD analysis project Ga0137361, IMG submission 104923) | Vadose zone soil microbial communities from Angelo Coast Range Reserve, California, USA - Mad1_80_16 metaG | ecosystem: Environmental > Terrestrial > Soil > Vadose zone | place: USA... | reverse complement strand
CGCGCCGCCAAGCTCGCTGCATATGACAATCCCAAGCAATTCAGCGATTTGCTTAATCTGCTTGCCGACACGGTGGCTTGGCATTTGATCCGTCAGATCGAAGCCGGCGCTGACGCAGTACAAATTTTCGATAGTTGGGCCGGAGGATTGCCGGAGAAGCCCTTTGCGGAATGGGTTGTCGCCCCCAACAAACGCGTCGTTACTGGCGTGCGTAAAGTTTTTCCTGACACTCCGATCATCGGCTTTCCACGCGCTGCGAGTGAAACCGGCTACCGGCGCTTTGCGAAAGAAGCCGGCGTTGACGCTGTCAGTATCGATACGGCGACATCGATGGCCTGGGCAGCCGGCGCGCTTGGCAAAGATGTCGTGCTTCAAGGCAATCTCGATCCGATCGCGCTGATAGCTGGAGGACGGGCTTTGGATGAAGCTACAGACCGGATCCTTGAGGAAACAAGAGACGTTCCCTTCATTTTTAACCTCGGCCACGGGATTTTGCCTGAGACGCCGCCGCAAAACGTTGCACAGCTGGTCGCGCGCGTCAGGAGCTTCGCGTGAAACTCGCGGTCGTGCTGTTCAATCTTGGGGGGCCAAATTCACTTGCGGCAGTCAAGCCTTTTCTGCGCAATCTCTTCAGCGATCCCGCCATTATCACGCTTCCTGGAATCCTCCGGTACCCGCTGGCGCGGTTCATTGCAGCACGGCGCGCCCCGATCGCGCGGCAAATCTATGAACATCTAGGCGGATGCTCGCCGATTTTGCCTGAGACCAAAGAGCAGGCCCGAGCTCTTGAAACGACGCTGACGAACGCGGGATACGAAGCCCGCTGCTTTATCGCCATGCGGTGCTGGCACCCCTTCACGTCGGAAGCCGTCGCGGCCGTGAAGACGTTCGCGCCGGAGCGCGTCGTGCTGCTGCCGCTCTATCCGCAATATTCCACCACCACGACGCGGTCTTCGCTGGATGAATGGCGCAAACAAGCATTGCGCAGCGGACTGAAGATGCCCCAGCATGAGGTCTGCTGTTACCCGTTCGATGAAGGCTTCATAGACGCAGTTTCGGGCTTGCTTGACGAAGCCCTGGGCCGGACGAAGCCGGCGATTTCCTATCGTGTGCTGTTTTCGGCGCATGGCCTGCCCAAGCGGATCGTCCAACGCGGCGACCCCTACCAATGGCAGGTTGAGCAAACAGTCGAAGCGATTCTTGCCCGGTTGGGACCGTCGGCGCTCGACTGCACGGTTTGCTATCAGAGCCGGGTTGGGTCTTTGGAGTGGATCGGGCCCGCGACCGACGCGGAGGTGCGCCGCGCCGGCGCCGAACGCAAGGGCGTTATCGTCGTCCCTGTCGCCTTCGTCTCTGAGCATTCGGAGACTCTGGTCGAGCTCGATATCGAATATGGCAAGCTCGCCCACGAATGCGGCGTGCCTGATTATGTCCGCGTGCCAACGGTGCGGACGCAACCCTCGTTCATCCAAGGACTGGCCCGGCTCGTTGAAGCGGCGCTCAAAGCCAAGACGCCGGTTACATGCGCTGCGGACCGAATTTGCCCCGAAGGCCGGATTTGCGGCCACGATAGGACGCTTAGCTATGTTTGAGGCGCTCAATCCGCTCTATTTATGGATTAAAGCGTTCCACATCATCGCGGTGATCGCCTGGATGGCCGGCATGCTCTATCTGCCGCGCCTTTATGTTTATCATTGCGAAGTCGCGCCTGGGTCCACGGAGTCCGCGCGGTTCAAGATCATGGAGCGCCGCCTGCTGCGCGCGATCATCAATCCAGCAATGATCGCGGCCTGGCTTTTGGGAATTGCGCTCATACTAACCCCGGCAAGCGGAGGCATCGCGCAGCCCTGGCTTCACGCCAAATTATTTCTGGTTTTGTGCCTCACCGCGTTGCACGGGCTTTATTCGCGCTGGCGCCGGGACTTCGCCAAGGATGCGAACCGTCATGATCAGCGCTTTTACCGGATTTGGAACGAAGTTCCGGCGGTTCTCATGGTCTTCATCGTAATTTTGGTCGTGGTAAAGCCTTTCTGAACGGTCCTTCGACGTGGGGGTATTTGCAAGCGCGTGAATTCCGGCTAGAATTCAGCCGTTCTTCAAAACACGTGCTTCAAGAGCCCGCCTGCGCGGGCTTCGCCGCATGAAGGCGGCAGAGCGCGAGACGTCTCATCCCAACCCAAACGGCCAGAACGACAGCTTCGGCCTTGGGACCATCCTCCGGCATCAATCGTTATCTCCATCAGCCCCCAGCTCCCAACCCCCCTCCAGGTGCATCACATGACAGTCCAATCCGGCCTCCAGGCCATGAAACTCCAGGATTTGAAGACCAAGAAGCCCAATGAGCTTCTGGAATTCGCGGAGGACCTCGGGGTCGAAAACGCCTCGTCCATGCGCAAGCAGGACATGATGTTCGCGATCTTGAAGGAACTCGCCGAACGCAATGTCGAAATCACCGGCGACGGCGTTCTGGAAATTCTCCAGGACGGCTTCGGCTTCCTGCGCAGTCCCGAATCGAACTATTTGGCCGGGCCCGACGATATCTACGTCTCGCCCTCGCAAATCCGCCGTTTTGGTTTGCGGACCGGAGACACCGTCGAAGGCCCCATTCGCTCACCCAAGGACGGCGAGCGCTATTTCGCTCTTCTGAAGGTCAGCACGATCAATTTCGAGGACCCCGAGGCCGGCAAGCACAAGGTGCATTTCGACAATCTAACGCCGCTGTACCCGACCAAGCGGTTTGTGCTGGAACTCGAAGACCCCACCATCAAGGACAAGACCGGCCGCATCATCGATATCGTGGCGCCCTTGGGCATGGGTCAGCGCGCGCTGATCACCGCCCAGCCCCGAACGGGCAAGACCGTGATCCTGCAGAACATCGCCAAGGCGGTCGCGATCAACCACCCGGATTGCTATCTGATCGTGCTTCTGATCGACGAGCGCCCGGAAGAAGTCACCGACATGCAGCGCTCGGTAAAGGGCGAAGTGATCTCGTCGACCTTCGACGAACCCGCCTCGCGCCATGTGCAAGTCGCCGAGATGGTGATCGAGAAGGCCAAGCGCCTGGTCGAACATAAGCGCGACGTCGTGATCCTCCTGGACTCGATCACGCGCTTGGGCCGCGCCTACAACACCGTCGTGCCGTCGTCGGGCAAGGTTCTGACGGGCGGCGTCGACGCCAATGCGCTGCAGCGTCCGAAACGCTTCTTCGGTGCCGCGCGCAATATCGAGGAAGGCGGCTCGCTCACCATTATCGCCACCGCGCTCATCGATACGGGCTCGCGCATGGATGAAGTGATTTTCGAAGAGTTCAAGGGCACCGGCAATTCCGAAATCATTCTCGACCGCAAAGTGGCCGATAAGCGCGTCTTCCCGGCAATCGATATTCTTCGCTCCGGCACGCGCAAAGACGAGCTTCTGGTCGACAAGGGGACGCTGGCGAAAATGTATGTGCTGCGCCGGATCTTGGCGCCCATGGGAACCATCGACGCCATCGAGTTCCTGCTCGACAAGCTGCGTCAGTCCAAGACCAACGACGATTTCTTCGACAGCATGAACACCTAAGGAGGAAGTTGGTTCGGGCTCAGCTCACGCCAACTTCAGTCCGCAATGTTTGGCAAAGTGGCGGAAGTCGTCATCGCGTGTGATCAGTGGCACATTGTGGTCGATGCACGATTGAGCGATGAGGGCGTCGGCAATTCTCGCCCGAAGCCCAAGTTGCTTCAGGGTGCGGCGAATTTCACCGGCTCGTTTCCAAAAGCCAACCAGTATTGGAAGCATTTCCAACTGTTCGATCTGGGGCTGAAGAACTCTTCGCGGGCCGGGGTCGCTGAGGATCTCCGTAACGACAATGGCTGGCAGCGCCAGATCAACACCCGCAAGAGCAGCGGCGAGCCGCTCAACGTCGGGACCTTCAAGGCCCTGAAGATAAGCGACGAGTGTGCTGGTATCAGTCGCAATCATTCGCGGTCGTAACGCAACTCATCGAGTGTCATCGAGAACTTCACCTTTCCTCGAAGCTTCATGATCTCCCGCTGAGCACGTATGGAATCGAGTTTGCGCAGCGCTTGACGCACCGTTTCCGTCACGCCTTCGCCGGTAAATGCTTGCAGCCGGTCAAGCAATTCTTCTGGGACTTCCACGGTAATCTTTCGCATCTTGCCCATGCTGGCGAGTATACCAGCATGATCACTGGTATTCAAGCTGGTGACTAAGGCCGGACTTGAGGCTGGGAATTGTTCACCGGGTCTGGCCGGCGTCGACGCGGCCGGTCATCGCGATGCGCCAGCCGGACATGAAAAACAGGCCCGCCATGGCTGCGCCAAAAACCAGATCGGGAATGTTGGAGCGCAACGCCACCACCATGCCGGCGGCCGCGATGACCGCGACATTGCCGACCACGTCGGTCCGGCTGAAGCGCAAGAGAGCGGCGACAGAGGTGAGCTGACCGCGCGAATGCAGCATGATCGCGCAGGCGACAAGATGGGCGACGAGCGCGATCATGCCCATCACGATCATGGTCAAATAATGGGGAAAGCTTCCCTGCAGGGTTCGCCTTAGTGCGATCACGCAGACGAGCGCCCCCAACACCATCATCACGATGCCTTGGAGCTGAACCGTCCAACGTGGCCGGGCGAACCCTGTTGCTAAGCGAAGGGCGAAACCCGCGCTCACCGAATGCTGGACGAAACGAAGCGCGTCGGCAGCGAGCGCCGTCGATGCCGCGGGGACCGCAACCATGCTTTCGATGAAGCCCATCATGCCTGTGATCAGGGCGATCATGGCCAGCGCGATGCGTTCATGCTCGAGCAAAGGAAGGGCCTCGAAAGTCTTAGTCAAAGTGCAGATAAGAGCCGGGCAGCACAAGCCCCGGTCATGGCAGAAGCACGGTTGCCCCGGTGGTCGCCCGCGACTGCAAGGCTTCGTGACAAGCACGCACATCCGTGAGTTTGAAGCGTTGGTTGACAGAAATTTTCACGGCACCCGATGCAATCACACCGAATAGATCGTCGGATGTCTCCTTCAACTCTTCGGCATTGCGCGCGTAGCTCCCCAAGGTCGGCCGCGTCAGATAGAGCGATCCCTTCTGGCTTAACGTCAGAGGCTCGAAAGGCGGAACCGCGCCGGAGGAGTTTCCGAAATAGACCAGCATGCCGCGGACTTCGAGGCAGTCGAGCGAACCGGCGAACGTATCCTTGCCGATCGAATCGTAAACGACGGGCACCCCTGAGCCATTGGTCAGTTCGCGCACGCGCTTGACCCAATCTTCTTTTCGCGAGTTCAGCACCCATTCGCAGCCATTCGCCTTGGCGAGCCCGATCTTGTCGTCCGATCCGACGGTGCCGATGACATGCACGCCAAGATGCCTTGCCCACTGCGAAGCGATAAGTCCGACCCCGCCGGCGGCGGCATGCAAGAGAATGGTCTGGCCGGCCTTCACCGGATAGGTCGCCTTGAGCAGATAGCGCGCCGTCAATCCCTTGAGCAGCGCGGCCGCGGCAGCTTCGTCGGAGATCGCCGCCGGCACTTTTACCGCTTGCCACGCCGGAACATTTGCGGCTTCGGCATAGGAGCCCCGCACCATGCAATAGGCGACGCGATCGCCTATCTTCAGCGTACGGACGTTCTCGCCCAAGGTCTCGACCGTGCCGGCAGCTTCCGAACCGATACCGGCGGGAAGCGGCAACGGGTAAAGCCCCGAGCGATGATAGGTGTCGATGAAATTGACGCCGATAGCGCTGTGGCGGACACGCACTTGATCGGCTCCGGGAGGCGGCAACTCGATATCGTCGAGCTGCAATACTTCGGGCCCGCCGGTTTTGTGAATACGAACGGCCTTCATCGGTTCAACCAAGATGCTGGCGGAAGAAATTGTCCGTTCTCGTGTTGGCCAGATCGGCACAGGCCTTGTCGTAATGCTGGCCGCCCTCGCGGGAGAAGGCGTGGTCCATCTCGGGATAGACGTGAATGCTCACCAAGGGATTGCCCTTGAGGGTATCGCTGATCTGACTTTGCGCTTCGGGAGGCACGTATTGGTCTTTGCCCGCGATGTGCAGCATCACCGGCGTCTTGATCTTGCCGGCTTCGCCGAGGCGGTTCTGAATATTGACGCCGTAATAGGCGACCGACGCATCCGTGTCGGTTCGCGTGGAGCACAGAAAAGCGAGCTGGCCCCCCAGGCAATAGCCGACATCGCCGACCTTGCCGGTGCAGCCCTGAACCTTGCGCAGATAGCTCATCGAAGCCTGGACGTCGACGATGCCATTGTCGGCATCGAAGCGCTGCATCAAGCCGAAAGCCCGTCCCCAATGTTCCTGCGTCTTGTCGGTGAGTTGAACGCCCGGTTCAAGCCGCCAGAAAAGATCGGGTGCGAGCGCAAAGCGGCCGCGTGCGGCGTGGGAATCGCAGATCTTGCGCACGACATCATTCACGCCGAAAATTTCCTGGATCACGATCACGCCGGGTCCATGACCCGAAGCCGGTGTGGCGAGATACGCCCCGAAATTGCCGTCCGCCCCCTTTACGGTGATGTCCTTCCCGCTCATTCGACACTCCCTTGTTGTTGTTGGGCATCAGATTAGCGACTCAAACGATGCCTCACCATCCGTTTAAGCGTTGGCCGCGGTCCTCAGGAACGGCGAATTTTCCGGCAGTCGCAGAACCTGAGACAGAATTGCGGCACTGGTCACGGGCGGAGAACAGAGATCGCCGCCGCAGACATAGGCGGTGGGCACGCCTTCCTGCATGATCTTTTCCGCGGCCGGGTGGCCGGCCGGCAAGCTCTCGCCGGGGGCAACGGCCATGAGCAGCCGGTTGGGCAGGCTGCGCCCGAGTGCGGCTTTGATCAGATCCTGGGTGCGTGAATCGCTAGGCGGCCCCATGACGATGATCTGCATGCAGGAGCTGCAGAACTCGAAGTTGTTGAGATAGGTCGCCATCTGTAAGTAATTGGCGCCGACGTCTCCGGCGAAGGCCTGGATCAACGTATTCGCTCGCTCGGCGTGGTAGCCGTCGCCGGTGGCGTAAAAGATCCGCGCGTGCAGACCAATCATCGTGCCGTTGGCAGAGGGCATCTGATTGTCGAAGGCGTTGCGCGTGCGCACCTGCTCGGGCAGGTCGGGGTTTTTCGAATAGACGTAGCCGCCCTGGACGATGTCCCAGAATTGTTCGTCGAGCGTTCTCGTCCAGGCGGCGGCGCGCTCAAGATAGTCGCGCTCCCCTGTCGCTTCCCAGAGCGTGAGTGCGGCACGGGCCATGTTGGCGTAGCCGTCGGCATAGGCCGGGTGTTGGCGTTTACCCTCGCGATAGGAATGAAACAGACGGTCGCCATCCCCCATCTTGTCGCAAACGAACTTGAAAGCGCGTCGGGCGGCATCCACCCATTGCGACTGGCTGAAAACCGCGCCGGCATTCGCCAGACTTGCGATCATCAAACCGTTCCAGTCGGTAAGCACCTTGTCGTCACGTCCGGGCCTGACGCGCTTCTCGCGCGCCTCGAACAGGAGCCGCCGCTGCTCCGCGAAACTGGGCTCTTCGGCTTCGCTCCAATCCGGCAGGTTCGCGATGCGATGCAGAATGTTGCGGCCGGTCGGTTTGCCTTCGTGGTGAAAATTGCCGTCGCGGGTGACGCCGTAGGCTTGCTTGAAACGATCGATGTTGGTTCCGGCAAGGATCGCGTCGATCTCGCTTTCCGTCCAGACGTAGAACTTGCCCTCGTCCCCTTCGGTATCGGCGTCAAGACTGGAAGCAAACCCGGCGTTCTCGACGCGCATTTCGCGCAACGCCCAAGAAAGCGTCGCCTCGATGCGATGCCTGACTACGGGTTGGCGCCCGTGCTGCCAAACGAGCGTCATGAGGTCGACAAGCTGCGCATTGTCGTAGAGCATCTTCTCGAAATGCGGGATCAACCATTCTTCGTCGACGGCATAGCGCGAGAACCCGCCGCCCAGATGGTCATAGATTCCGCCGCGGCCCATGAAATCGAGCGTGCATAAGACGATGGAGAGGTATTGCTGCATGCCGGTGCGCAAATAAGCGCGCCACAACAATTCGATCAGCGGAGCATTGGGGAATTTCGGCGCGCCGGTGATCCCGCCATAGAACACGTCGCAATTTTGCGCGGTGGCGACCGCCACGCGTTCGAGCCTCTGGAAGTCGAAGGTGCCGGCACGATTCTGATACCAGGCTTCGTCGATGCGTTGCGCGATCTGACGGATGTTGGGTTCCATCTGATCGGGAGTCTCGCGGTAGGCTTGGGCGAGTTGGCGCAACACGGTCTTGAAAGCCATGCGGCCGAAACTTTCTTCCTTGGGAAAATAGGTGCCGCCCCAGAATGGTTCTCCCTTGGGGGTCAGAAACGCGTTCAGCGGCCAGCCGCCGTTCCTGCCGAGAACGACGAGAATGCGCTGCAGCCAGCTGTCGATGTCGGGACGCTCTTCGCGATCGACCTTGATGCAAACGTAAAGCTCGTTCATCAGAGCGGCGGTTTCGGGATCCTCGAAACTCTCATGCGCCATGACGTGGCACCAATGGCAGGCGGCATAGCCCACCGACACCAGAACGGGCCTGTTCAGCCGCTTGGCTTCGGCAAGCGCTTCCGGTCCCCAGGGCCGCCAGTGCACCGGATTGTCCTTGTGCTGGAGCAGATAAGGACTGGTTTCGGATGCGAGAAGATTGGCTGTCATGAGAGTCCAAACATGCGCCGAGAAAGGCGCGTTGCCGATGAAGGGCCTTGGTTTTAGTTTCCTCGACAGGCCGCGACAAGGACAAGAACGCTGAGCGCCTGCACCGCACATCGAACCCACGCAACGATCTTCGCGTTGGCAAGCGCACGCGGCCACGCGGGCGTAGCGGTGGTGCGCGTCTCGGGACCTTCGGCCGATGACGCGCTGAAGGCCTTAACACGGCGATCATTGCCAAATGAACGAAGGGCGACTATTCGTACGCTGTTCAATGAAAAGAACGGTGACTTTATTGATGCTGCTTTGGTGCTGCGTTTCGTCCCACCCCATTCCTATACAGGCGAAAATGTCGTGGAATTTCAGGTACATGGTGGTCCTGCTGTGGTGGCTGCTTTGCTTGAGGCACTGGCGGCTGAGCCTGGACTAAGGCTGGCGGAACCCGGCGAGTTCACGCGACGCGCGGTGGAGAACGGACGGTTGGATCTTACCCAAGCCGAAGCCATTGCCGATTTGGTGGCCGCTGAGACCCAGGCCCAACGCCGCCAAGCCTACGGTCAGTTCGAGGGCAAACTGGCAGAGCTCTACGAGGGCTGGCGCTCAAACTTGATCCGGGCCGCGGCGTGGGTGGAGGCTTCGATCGACTTTCCCGACGAAGAGATTCCGCTGGATGCCATTGAACGCAGCCGGGGCGCCATTGCCTCGATCGCGGGCGAGATCCGGGTGCACCTCGACGACGGGCGCCGCGGCGAAATCCTGCGCGAGGGGCTGCAGGTTGCGGTCATCGGACCACCGAACGCCGGAAAAAGCTCTCTGGTCAATGCCTTGGCGAAGAGAGACGTAGCGATCGTGTCGGAGATCCCCGGCACCACGCGCGACGTGATCGAGGTCCGGCTCGACCTCAAGGGTTATCCCGTAATCCTCGCCGACACAGCTGGCTTGCGCGAGGCCCGAGGTCCTATTGAAGAGGAGGGAATTCGGCGGGCTCAGGCCCGGGCCTTATCAGCCGACTTGAGGCTGTTGCTGCTGGACGGTTCGCTTTCACCCCCAAAATCCCTGCCAAGCGCGGAGCTGAAGGTCTGGAGCAAAGCAGACCTGGTCAGTGTGAAGGACCAACCGGGTATTTGGATCTCGTCGAAGACCGGCGAGGGACTCCCCGAGCTGATCGACGTTTTGGCCAGCTATGCCGAGGGAGGGCTGGGGCATGGCGAAGCGCCTGTGATAACGCGTGCCCGGCATCGGCAGGCCTTGGAGGAGGCGGCGGGCAGCCTTGAGCAAGCGGTGGCGGAGGAGGCGCCGGAACTCGCCGCGGAGCAGATAAGGAGGGCTCTTCAAGCCATTGGGCGGATAACCGGAAGAGTCGATCTGGATGAGCTTCTTGACGTTGTTTTTCGCGATTTTTGCCTCGGCAAGTGATTGTTTCACGTGAAACAATCGAAAAGTCGCTCCTTGTTGCGCGCAAATGAAAGATTTATGCATCGGCGATGAGAAATTTTGACGTGATTATCATTGGCGGCGGACACGCAGGCTGCGAGGCCGCGGCGGCTGCGGCTCGCGCCGGCGCGAGCACTCTTCTGCTCACCCATCGCCGGGACACCATCGGAGAAATGTCCTGTAATCCCGCCATTGGCGGGCTGGGCAAGGGGCATTTGGTCCGCGAAATCGATGCCCTCGACGGGCTGATGGGGCGGGTGACGGATGCCGCAGGGATCCAATTCCGGCTTTTGAACCGGCGCAAGGGACCAGCAGTGCGGGGGCCGAGGGCTCAGGCAGACCGGAAACTCTATAAGCAGGGTATGCAAAACGCGCTGGCGGCTGTCGAAAATCTGACCATTCAGGCCCATGCGGTTGAAGACCTTGTGTTGGAAGAAGGGATGGTCACCGGGGTCGTAACCGCAAGCGGCGCAAGGCTTTATGCCGGCGCGGTGATCCTCACCACCGGGACGTTTCTCGGCGGACTGATCCATATCGGGGAACGAAAAATCCCATCCGGACGGGTGGGAGAGGCGCCATCGCTTGGTCTTTCCCGCACTTTGCGGGGTCTTGGCCTGCAGATGGGGCGCCTCAAGACCGGGACCCCGCCCCGCCTGGATGGACGCTCGATCGACTGGCCGGCGCTTGAAGTTCAACAGGGCGACGAACCGCCGGTGCCGGTCTCGTTTCTTACAAGGCGGATCACGACGCCCCAGATCCCTTGCCATATTACCGCGACGACGCCAGCCACCCACGCCATCATTCGCGCCAACCTTCATCGCGCACCCATCTATTCCGGCCAGATCGAAAGCACGGGGCCCCGTTATTGCCCGTCCATCGAAGACAAAATCGTGCGCTTTTCAGCCCGAGAAGGACACCAGGTTTTCCTTGAGCCTGAAGGACTTAACGACGACACGATCTACCCGAACGGGATCTCGACCTCGCTTCCGGAGGACGTCCAGACCGCGCTCATCAGGACCATCCCAGGTCTCGAGCACGCCATCATGCGCAGGCCCGGTTATGCCATAGAATACGATTTCGTCGACCCCCGTGAGCTGCTGCCGTCCCTGGAGCTGAAGCGAGTGCCGAGATTGTTCCTCGCGGGTCAGATCAACGGCACCACCGGCTATGAAGAGGCGGCTGCACAGGGATTGATGGCGGGCCTCAATGCGGCGCGTCGGGTCTCGGGTGACAACGCACTCGTGCTCGATCGCGCTCAGGCCTACATCGGCGTCCTGATCGACGACCTCGTAACGCGAGGAGTCAGCGAACCCTATCGCATGTTCACCTCGCGGGCTGAATACCGCCTGAGCTTGCGCGCCGATAATGCCGACCAGCGGCTTACCGGCCTCGGCGAGCAGCTCGGGATTGTGGGCGCCGAACGTGCCGCGGTCTTTCAAGCGAAGATGGCGGCGCTCGTTGAAGCTCGTAAATTGACACGGAATCTGACCGTTACGCCCAACGAAGCGACAGGATACGGGATCACTGTCCGGCAGGATGGCGTTAGGCGCAGTGCTTTCGACTTGTTGGCGCTGAAGGGCGTCGAATGGCCGATGCTGCAGGGCATCTGGCCTCAGCTCGGGGGGCTTGAAGCCATGATCACCGAGCAGCTCCAAATCGACGCTCATTATGCCGGCTATCTGGAGCGCCAGGAAGCCGACATAGTCGCCTTCCGCAAGGACGAATCCTTATTGCTTCCCAATGACTTGGATTACACGGCAGTGGTCGGTCTATCTACCGAATGCCGGCTCAAGCTTGCTGCCATCAGGCCGTTGACGCTCGGCCAGGCGGCGCGGATCGACGGCATGACCCCGGCGGCTCTCACGCTGGTGCTGGCCCATGTGAGAGCAGGTGCGCGCCGCTATGCCGCCCTCGCCTGAAACCAAGGCGTTTGGCCCTGACCGATTTGCCATCGAAAGTTGTGTTTCACGTGAAACATTGGCCCGGCTGAAAACCTATGCCGGAATGCTGGAGGATTGGAATGCCAGGCACAATCTGGTGTCCCGAGGCTCTTTGGCTGAGCTTTGGCAGCGGCATTTTTGGGATTCGGCGCAACTTGCTCCCCTGATCCCTCAAAAGGCTGAGTCAATGATCGATCTGGGCAGCGGGGCAGGGTTTCCCGGGCTGGTTCTCGCGGAACTGCTGAAGGACCGGCCGCACTTTCGCGTTGTCCTGGTCGAAGCAACGGCCAAGAAATGCCGGTTTTTGCAGGCCGTGGCCGATCGTTTGGCGCTTCCCGTCGAGATCCGCAACGCCCGAGCCGATCACTTGCCGTCCGAAGCCTTCGATGTGATCACTGCCAGAGCTTGCGCGCCGCTTCCCGAACTCCTTGCTTATGCACAGAGATTCTGGGGCAACAAGACAAGGGGATTTTTTCACAAAGGACAAAATCTTGCGGCGGAATTGACGCAAGCCAGCAAATCTTGGAGACTCAAGGCCGAGCAGCATCCCAGCCGTTCAGATCCGTCAGGCGTCATTCTCGAAATCCGGGAGTTGCAGCGTGTCGCAGAGCGAAAGCCCCACCGGAGCTGAAAAACGCGGCGCGCGCGTCCTTGTGGTCGCCAACCAAAAGGGTGGTGTCGGCAAAACCACAACCGCAATAAACCTCGGGACGGCTCTCGCTGCGGTCGGCCAAAAGTCGCTCCTGATCGATCTGGATCCCCAAGGCAATGCCTCGACAGGCCTCGGGATACCGCGGGCGGAGCGGAGGGTGACGTCCTACGATGTGCTGATGGGCAACGCGTCCCTGGCCGATGCGATCGTTCCAACGCGGATTCCCGGGCTTTTCATCGTCCCGGCAACCGTCGACCTTTCCGGGGCAGAGCTTGAGCTCGTGGCCGAAAGAGACCGGAATTTCCGTTTGCGAGAGGCGCTTATCAGCTTCGCCGAGGCCGGCGGGGACTTTTCGTATGTGCTTATCGATTGCCCGCCCGCGCTGAGCCTATTGACGGTCAATGCCATGGCTGCGGCCCACGCCGTCGTAGTCCCGCTGCAGTGCGAGTTCTTTGCGCTCGAGGGCTTGAGCATGCTGTTGAAGACGATTGATCGGGTTCGCACGGGCCTTAATCCCGACCTGGAAATCCAAGGCATAATTCTAACGATGTTCGATAAAAGGAACAACCTATCGGACCAAGTGGCTGCCGATGTCCGGGCGCACCTAGGAGACAAGGTATATCAAACGGTTATCCCACGTAACGTTCGTATCTCCGAGGCTCCGAGCCATGGTCTTCCGGCTCTTGTCTATGATCTCCGCTGCCCTGGAAGCCAAGCCTATATCAAGCTCGCCGGCGAGCTGATCCAGCGCGAGCGGGCGAGGATTTCCGACCCATTGGCGGCCTGATCCGCAAAAAGGAAAGAGCATGGCCGACGAAACACGGCAACGCGGCCAGGGAACCAAGTCCCAGGGGCCAAGAGGCTTGGGCCGCGGATTATCGGCGCTGCTAGGCGAGGGCGACCCCGAAGGGGCTCGCGAAGCCGATAACGGCACGCGCTCGCGCATGCTGCCGATCGCGTTCTTGAAGCCAAATCGTTTTCAGCCGCGCCGAGTCTTCGATCAGGACGAGCTCAAAGAGCTCGCCGAATCGATTCGCGAGAAAGGCGTGCTGCAGCCGATTCTGGTACGCCCAGCGGGCGCTCGCGATGCCTATGAAATCGTTGCCGGAGAGCGTCGTTGGCGCGCAGCCCAATTGGCGAAGCTGCACGAAATTCCGGTTATCATCCGTACACTGACGGATGGCGAATCGCTCGAGATCGCCATCATCGAGAACGTGCAGCGCGCCGGGCTGAATGCGATCGAAGAAGGCGGCGGTTATCAGGAGCTGATGACGCGCTTCGCCTATACCCAGGAACAGCTT
>Ga0137361_10001630_pt1 | contig 14017 bp, 14 predicted proteins | sample Mad1_80_16metaG_FD_104923 | JGI IMG/M metagenome (GOLD analysis project Ga0137361, IMG submission 104923) | Vadose zone soil microbial communities from Angelo Coast Range Reserve, California, USA - Mad1_80_16 metaG | ecosystem: Environmental > Terrestrial > Soil > Vadose zone | place: USA... | reverse complement strand
CGGCACCGAGCTCGCCGCCACCGAAGGGTGCACGAGCAGCACGTAGTTCACCTCCACCGTCATGGTGACCGGCGAGAAATCGCGTTGCGTATCGTATGGGACCTTACATAGAGCGCCAGCCCGGCCACGCCTCTCCTGGTGCTTCTGGACAACGCCGTCAAGTTCACGTCGCTCCCGGCCGGGTCGTACTGAGAGCCGCATCCGCTTCCAACGAAGTAATGCTTGAAGTTGAAGACACGAGTATAGGAATCTCGGACCGCGACCTGCCACGCATCTTCGACCGGTTCTACCAGGCCCATGGTTCGCGTTCCGGTGGCGGGGCTGTCCCCGGTCTTTCCATAGCGCAGTGGATTGTCCAGGGTCGCAACGGCCGAATTGAGGTCCGTTCCAGTCCCGGCAATAGCGCAATCTTCCGCGTTTTCTTCCCTTCCGCGCGTTGACTCCACAACTGACGGCGGTGCACCCCACGGCGCCTGCGATAGAGAAGGTGTCGAAAGGCCAGACAAAGGCGAACTCTTTGTCGCTTTTTCTGCGGACTTTGGACATCCCGGTTACCCCGAGTCTCATGAAACGGTCTTGCGAGAGTGGCTTGGCGCGTGCCCCACTGCGTATCGACCCCGCACTCCAGAGGAATCTCTGCTTTACGCCGTGGCCGCCGCAACACCACTACACGCCGCTTTTTAGCCGTATGCGAATCGGCGCACTGCATACCCGTTCAGATCTTTCATGAAGACACCGAGGAGCAGCCTTGCTATCGGGGCGGGAATTCTCGCTCGATCCCAGAGTACACCCAGCTCTGTCGCGCGCTTAAGCATCGGGATGTGCGTGGTCTCGATGTAAGCGTTCTTCAAGAAAATAGCCGCAGGGTTTTCGGGCCGAGCGGTGAACCGGCCACCCGTCCCGGCGAGCTTTGAATGCACGCTCCTTGCGAATCTCTCGAAAAACTTACTGGTCATGAGATCGCACAATAGTATATGTTTGGGAAATAGGTTCTGTATCTGCCTCAGGGTGTCTTTGATGGACTCTGGCTCCAGGTACATGAAAACCCCCTCAATCACGATCACGACCGGCTTGTCGTTCCCGATCTGCTCCAGCTTGGCGGTGAGGGATTCGGCTGAGAAATCGATGGCAATACGAGTGAGGCCGTTCGGACACTCTGCAACCGGCAGCTTTTCATTCTTGTAGTCGATGATCTGCGGTTCATCAATCTCTACCCAGTTTCCGCCGGTTAAGCGATACGGCCGAGTATCGAAGCCAGCCCCGATCGTGATCACGTAGCTGCCAGCATCTTCTTGCAGTTCATTGCGGACGAGCTCATCGATGATCCTGCATCTCGATATGTTGCTTATATTCGGCATCGTTTCCGACTTAAACGGCTCATAGATCCGCATTCCGCGTTCGTCCATGAATCGCTTTGCGAACCGATCGCTGCAAACTGATCGCGTCCGTTCCGCGTCTTCCATTCGTATGCCGCAGCAATAGTAGGCCGTATTAGATACTGGGTTCATTCATGGTTCCCAATTGTCTAGGTGGCTGTAAGGAAAAGCCGTCACTCCGCCGCTGAAAAACCAACGGCGGACTCCCGCAACGCGCTGGCCGCGTTCGATTTTCCGACGCGGATTCTCCACTAGCAGTTTTGCACTTCCGGGAGAACTCTCGGTTTCCGCGCCACTTTTATGTTACCCTGCCCCCAGCCGTCCCCATAGCACAATACTAGGCGGTTTATGTGCGTGCCGGGAAAGCTCACAGAGCGGGAGAGCATCGTTGTCCAGGACGTTTGTGTTCATAACCTCAAGAACATCGACTTGGAGATTTCGCACAACGCGCTGACGATCGTCACCGGCGTCTTCTCGACTACATTGCGGTATTTTCCACGCCCACGCAGCGGTACATACAGAAAGACCACATCCACTCAGCCACCTGTACAGAGCTGTCGAGTAAGAAGACTCAACGGCGGAGCCGAAAGACTCTCTGGATCATCCAGGAACGACACGGCGCTGCAACGATATTTGCGCTTGTCCTCGCAGGGTATGGTGATGCTTTTGCTGCCGCGGAACTGGGCCGGGGGATGGGACCCGATCACACTCTCATCGCGTTACAGCCTCCCGACGACGATACCCTGTTTGCAAGAGTGAGTACTGCTCCTGATCTTGCAGCGCTGTACGTAGAAAAGCTGAAAGCGTTGCGGCCGAACGGCCCGTATATTCTCGGTGGATACAGCGCCGGGGCTCTTCTGGCGTTAGAGATGGCCCAACAACTTCGAGAACAGAACCAGGAAGTGCCTTTGCTCGTCCTGCTGGATCCGCTTTTCCTGCGGTATTCGCGGCTGGAGCAGGTTATTTACGGCGCGCTGAAGGTATTGATCGAACGCACTAAGCGCTATGCCAGAGAGTTCCGCCATTACAATATCCTGTGGGCAATGATCCAGGATAAAGGTCTTGAGCGCCACCTTCTCGCTCTGCAGAACTACAAACCGAAACCATACGCTGGCCGCATCATTCTGGTCGAGGCGAAGTGGTCGCGCTTTCTCCGCCCTCCGACTTTCATAGCGAGCTGGAAGAAGATTGCAAAGTGTGGACTAGAACGACATCGCTCCAGGGGGGATCATCACACGTTCTTGCGGGCTCCGCATGCAGGCGAACTCGGACATCAACTGGCCGAATGGATCAGGTGTTTAACCCACGACCACACGAGATGAAAATATCCGTTGTCGCCGTCGGAACACGTGGCGATGTTGAACCGCACATGGCGCTTTGCTGTGGACTGCTCAAGCGAGGGCACCAGGTCAAACTTGCGGCACCCATGGATTTCGAGCGGCAAGCGTCGGGTCTCGGTTTGAACTTTCACCCGATTGGAGTGAGCTTCCGCGGCTTGTACGACACGAAGGAAGGCGCCGCGCTGCAGGCCTGCGGCCATCGGTCATTCGCGCTTATCAAGAACCTGAAAAAACTAGCTTCCTCCATTGCTGGACAGGTTTTCTCAGATATCCGTGGCGCGTGTGGGGGGGCCGATGCCGTCTGCTACTCCCTTCTTGGCATGTCTGCGTACTATTTCGCAAAAGAAATGGGGATTCCGTCCGCCATAACAAGTCTGCAGCCGATCGGCCGCACGAGTTCGGTTTTTTCGCCACTCGTTTTTTCGAGTTTGCGCTTACCCCGCGCGTTAAACCGGATGACTCATGTTATGGTCGAACAAGTTTTCTGGCAATTTTTCCGGCCGCTGATGAAAGCAAAATCGAAGACCGCCGTGCCTTTCTGGGGACACTTCAATGAACTTTACCGAAGTGGCAGTCCGATGTTGTTTGCGTACAGTCCATCGGTCGTTCCGAGACCCGACGACTATCAACGTAACATGCACGTTACCGGTTTTTGGATGCTTCCCCCGGATAACGGTTGGAAACCTCCGGCGGCGCTCGCCGACTTTATCTCGAGCGGTTCTCCACCAGTCTGTGTTGGCTTCGGAAGCATGAACAGCAAAAGGATCGGAAAGATCCTGGATGCCGCACTGCGGGCGATTTTGGAAACTGGGAGACGGGCCATCATTCTGAAGGGGTGGTGTAAACAGCCCCTTGGGACAAACGACCTCGGCAGCGATATCTTCGTGATCGATGATGTTCCCCACTCCTGGCTGTTTCCAAGAGTCTCGGCCGTTGTTCACCATGGCGGCGCAGGCACGACTGCCGCAGCTCTCAGAGCAGGCGTGCCCTCGATTGTGACGCCATTTTTCTTCGATCAATGGTATTGGGCGCAGTCGCTGCATCGGAAAGGACTCGGCCCTGAACCCATCTCGTTTGATCGCGCTTCACCGCAGAGTTTGAAGACAGCTCTCGACGTGGTTGAGAGGTCCGTGCCGCTCAAACAAAGGCTGAGCGTCATGAGCACGCAACTACAATTTGAGGACGGTGTAAGCAACGCCATCGCTATCCTCGAAAGTGCGTGGGACGGCAAACGTTGAGAGAGCACCTTCGAGCAGCGGCGCCTTTTGGCCGCCTTGCTGACAAGGTTTTGTCCATCCTCGAGAGTGAGGCCGAATGGACCTCGCTTCGAGCCGGGGAGCAGCTTTTTGCGTTCGGAGATAAAGGCGACGCCATGTACATCGTCGCCGACGGGAAACTGCAAGTATTCATACCGGGCAGCGAAGGCGAGAGCATCGTCGTCGCGGAAGTAGGCGTTCACAGCATCATAGGAGAAATTCAAATTCTCGTGGGGGGTAAACGCACCGCAACGGTCCGTGCGTTGACCCCGTCCCGTCTTATCAAGCTCAAGAAGGCGGGTTTTGACCTGCTCGGCGAAGCGGAACCCGACGCGCTTGCCGTGTTCGATGCTCTTATACTGCGGCGTCTCCGCCGGAACCAACTTGCCGTCATTCTAACCCAGTATTTTGGAACACTTCCGCCCGCCCAAGTGGAAGAGATTGAATCAATGGGTGAGTGGCTGCAGCTGGAGCAAGGTGAGATTCTCTTCCGCCAGGGTGATCGAATCGAGAGTTTCTATGTAGTCGTGACCGGCAACCTGGGTGTCCTGGTTCCAGATTCAATAGCAAACGAAAAACCGGCCGAGCGGATCCGGTCGGGGGGGATGGCCGGAGAGATGGCACTTTTGAGCGATGAACCCGCCGATACCACGGTCTACGCCATTCGCGAGGCGGAGCTGGTTCGTTTTCCAAAACTGCGGTTCTTCCCGCTTTTGAAAAAACATCCTCAATTCCTCTTGCATTTGGCCCGGGTGGGCATGAAAAGGTTCAGCGAGGCCTTTCATTCGCACGCACCGGAGGCTGTCACTACGATTATCAGCCTTATTCCATCGTCCAACGCGTCGCTGCCAGAATTTGCACGTCTGCTCGCGGATGAGCTTGGAAACTATTCATCGGTTCTTCATCTCAACAGCGGCAACATTGAGGGGATATTGGAGATGCCGGGTATATCGCAAGCTCCGAAGGTCAGCCCGCAGAGCGCGCGTTTTTCGGCATGGTTGAGCGCTCAGGAGGGAAACTACGGATTTATTCTATTCGAAGCGGACGCGGCCGAAACGAACTGGACGAAACGCTGCATTTCGCAAAGTGATCAGGTGATTACGGTGGGGCTTGCGAGTGGAAGTCCGTTACTGGATCCAATAGAGGCGGCGCTCTACAAGGACCACCACATCGGTGGTGTTTCGAAGCGGCTGGTGCTCATCCATCCCAAGGGAGGCAGCCAGCCATCAGGAACCGGCGAGTGGCTGGAAAGACGGCGCGTCGTTATGCACCACCATATGCGCCTAGGCAACCCGGGAGACTTCCGGCGACTGGCGCGATTCCTGTCCGGTTCCGCCATCTGTCTGGCGTTGGGAGGAGGCGGTGCCAGGTGTTTTGCACATATTGGGGCTCTCCGGGCGCTTCGCGAAGCGGGCATTCCGATCGACATCGTCGGGGGAACCAGCATGGGCGCCGTGATTGGCGCGGAACTCGCGTTTGGAATTCCGGAGGAGAAGATGATTGAAGTCAACAAAGGTCTCTTCGGAAATTTGGGGCTGTTGCTGGACCTTACGTTGCCGCTTCTGTCGTTTACTACGGGCAAAGCCTACGCACGCACTCTTCGCGCCGTGTTTGGCGAGATCGCGATGGAGGACCTCTGGATTCCGTTTTTCTGCGTGTCGAGCAATATTTCGCGGGCAGTTATGGCTGTGCACAGGACGGGACTGCTGCGGACGAAACTCCGGGCAAGTTCGGGCGTACAGGGTCTGTTTCCTCCCGTGGTCATGAACGGTGAGCTGCATGTCGACGGTGCATTGTTCAGCAACTTGCCTGCCGATGTGATGAAGTCGGTATGCGCCGGCAAGGTGATCGCCATCGATGTGACGCCCCCTGTCGACCTCGCAGAAAATACCGACTACGGCGATACGATTTCCGGTTGGAAACTGCTGTGGAATCGTTTATTTTCCCGTGGAAAACGCCTCCAATCCATAGACCTCGGAACGGTGATGCAGAGGTCCGCAGAGGCAGCAAGCATGGCGCGCCAGAGACACGTAATTGAAAACATGACGGATTTGTATTTGCTTATGCCGGTTCACCAGATTAGCCTCATGAACTTCGGAGCGATCGCGAAATTGAGTGAGATCGGGTACTCTACGGCGAAACAGAAAATCGCTGAGTGGCGGAAGGCAGGCAAGTTGGCGGACTAGGTGCTTGCGAGTAGCTCACCTCCTAAGTTTGGAGACAGGGCAAGTGTCTTGCGTTAATGTCGGCTCACCTTCATCATCAAACAAATCATGCCAGTGACCGAAGCACCCAAGAAGTGTTACGACGTTGTCATTATCGGAGCGGGGTTGGCCGGGTTGACCCTGAGCCGTCAGCTACTCCTATACACAAAGAAATCGATTCTGCTCGTCGACAGGCGCGTGAATCCGCCGGGTGAAGCGCCACAAAAATACGGAGAGTCCCTGGTTCAATGCAGCGGATACTATTTTTCGCGGGTGCTCGACCTCGAAGAATATCTGCTCGTCAATCATTATTTGAAATACAACCTTCGATTCTACTGGCCCACGTACGGATTTCAGAACAGCGGTTACGAAGATTATTCGCAGTCTTTCATCCGCAAGATTTCCAACATCGCCACGTTCCAGCTTGACCGAAACCTGCTCGAGGAGCATCTGCTGGTAACGAACACCGCCAGCGACAGGTGTGACTTTATCGGAGGCGCTCGCGATGTTGGAGTGGACCTTGGAGCAGACGCTGGCGAACATCATGTGTTTTGGAGTGGTGGTGAGACGCGCTGCCTCTGGGTCATCGACGCGTCCGGACGTGGAAAAGTAATCAAACGCCGATTTGGCCTGGAGAAAGAAAATCCAATCCGCCATGGAGCGACATTTTTCTGGGTCGACGGCCTTGTGAATATCGAAAAACTCAGTGAAAGGTCGCGCGCGGAGTATCTCTATGGCCGCCATCGCCGTAAGACAGGCCAGTTTCCGGATTTTCTTGGGACCAATCACTTCTGTGCGGAAGGACAATGGTTCTGGGTCATCCCACTTCACAATAAAACCAGCCTTGGTCTCGTGTACGAGCACCAATCTGTAGATCCGCGCGAGGTGGCGACCACGCAAAAACTCATTGAGTACGTGTGCCAGAAATGGCCGCTGTTCGAAAGGGACCTTCCGCACCGGAAGATTCTCGATCAAGGACGCCTTGTCGACTTTTCACACGACTGCAAACAGACTATCAGCTCCGAGAGATGGGCGCTGGTAGGTGAGGCCGGCCGTTTCAGTGATCCGCTTTACAGTCCGGGTAGTGATCTCATCGGCATCTACAACACCCTCATTACTGACGCCATACAGACTGACGACGAACGCGAGCTTGCCGAGAAATGTGTTATGGCCGAGCAGATTCAGCGAGTCATGTACCAATCCTCCGTGCCAAGCTACGCGGTCAGTTACGACTGCCTTGGCGATCAGGAGGCCTTCAACCTGAAGTACACCTGGGAACTGGCTGTGTACTTCGGATTTTTCGTCCTGCCCATGATCAATGGCTTCTACGCGAATCCCGAGTTCATGCGGCCATTTCTTCAGCGATTTGCCATCCTCGGCCCGATTAATTCGAACCTGCAACGAACACTGAGCAGTTTTTTTCAGTGGAAGAAGAACCAGCCTGCGTCCAAACGGAGCGAGCCAAAGCTTTTCGAATTTTACGAGATGCAGCCTCTTCTGGAAGCGGAGACGCTATTCTACGAGACTGGTCTCAGCCCGGCTGACGCGATTGCTGTGATCGATCGGCACGTGGAGCGGTTGCGGCATTTTGCGAGGTACATCCTCACACACATCCACGCCTCCGTGCTCGGCGATCGCGGCGTGCTCACCAACGGGCCATTCATTGCCAGTCTCAAGTTGAGGAATACCGTTTTCAATCCCGAATCGATGAGGGCTGCGTTTGAGCCGTACCACGCGGCCTCTGAAACCTACAAGTGGAACCTGAATCCCTTCGCGCTTGAGGACTATTTTTTAGCTCGGGAAGTTGTGGCGGAAAATTACGCGAAATAATCCTGGATTACAAACCTATGACAAACGAACTGACGACGGCAGAATCTATCAAGAACTCAGTTAAAACTATGGTTGCTGAAATAACCGAACGCGAGCCTGACGAGATTTCGGACACCGCTCACTTTATCGACGATCTGGCAATCGATTCTCTAATGGCGATCGAAATGATGGTCGCCGTAAACAAGAAGTACAAAATCCAACTCTTCGAGCAGGAGTTTGGTGCCATCACAAATGTGAATGATGCGGTGGCGGTCGTCCAGCGGCACCTTGCCCTGGCTGCGGCGAAGGAAAAATAGCTAATCCATTGGGTGTTAAGGTCTTCCATGATGCGGGTCGTGATTACCGGACTTGGTGTCATTACTCCGATCGGGTCAGGATCGCAAAGCTTCTGGAAAGCGCTGGTCGCCGGCACCTCAGGCATTCGGCCAGTCACATCGTTTGACACTTCAGCGTTTCCGGTGCACATCGGCGCCGAAGTGAAGGATTTCTCGCCAGCCGGGCACATCCGGCGGCCACCCGAGAGCATGGGACGTGGGTCGCAACTCGCCGTCGCCGCCGCCTTGACGGCGATTGAAGATTCAGGAGTGGAACTGCGGAACTTTAACCGCCGCCGCATCGGGGTATCGATGGGAACGACATCCGGCGAGCCGCTATTTGCTGAACGTTACAATGACATTCGCAAAGCCGAAGGTTTGGGGGCTATTCCCGCCGATCTGCCGCCCAAATATCCCTGCCACGTCATCCCCTCTAATATCGCTATCGAGATTGAAGCGCATGGTCCGTGTCTGATGATTCCGACAGCATGCGCTGCCGGAAACTACGCGATTGGTTATGCCTTCGACCTGATCCGCACCGGACGGGTCGATCTCATGCTCGCCGGTGGAGCGGACGCATTTTCCCGCATCACGTACATGGGTTTTGCAAGGCTAGGCGCAATTGCTGGCGAGCGGTGCCAACCTTTCGATAAGAACCGGCAGGGAATGGTCCCTGGTGAAGGCGCGGCGGTGCTGATTCTGGAGTCGCTCGATGCGGCGCTCGCGCGCGGAGCCAGAATCTACGCAGAGGTGCTCGGCTACGGGCTGAGTTGTGACTCTCACCACATGACCGCAGCGCATCCCGAAGGTGAAGGAGCCGTGCGGGCCATGGCGATGGCAATGAAGGAAAGTCGGGTCACCGCTGAAGACATCGACTACATCAGCGCGCATGGAACCGGTACTCCGACCAATGACCGAATCGAATCCATGGCCGTCAGAACCATGTTCGGAGACCGCGCATCAAAAATTCCAATGAGTTCGATCAAATCGATGTTGGGGCATACGATGGGCGCAGCTAGCGCGATCGAAGCCGCAGCCTGTGCATTGGCGCTGCAAACAGGGGTGATTCCTCCAACCATCAATTACGAAGAGCCCGATCCAGAGTGTGATATCGATTGCGTGCCCAATCGGGCCCGAGAGACTCATCCGCGGGTGGTTCTCAACAATGCTTATGCGTTTGGCGGCAATAACGCTTCCTTGTGCCTGGCTCGGTTCGAACGATAATGGCAGCTCTATCCGAACGAATTGTTATCACGAGTGCTGGTGTCATCTGCTCGATCGGGGCGGGTTTGGAGCAGTTCGAGCAGGCCCTTTATGACGGAACATCAGGATTACAGAACAGCACATTTTGTGGAGATCAAATCGTTACGGCAGAAGTCCGAGACTTTACTCCTCAACTATGGCTGGGAAACAAGGGAATCCGCGTATTGGACCGCAGCGCCCGGCTCCTGTGTGTTTCAGCACATATGGCGCTCGACCGGTCAGGCTTTTTGGCAAGCGAGCAGCCGGAACGCGATCCGGAGTTGGGAATGATCTGCGGGACGATGTTTGGTGGACTTCACAGTATCGTGTCCTTTGATTGGAGCGGATTGACCGAAGGTCCAGCCTACGTGAACCCAATGGCGTTTCCGAATACTGTGATCAATTCACCTGCCGGACAGGCCGCAATCAAATTCAAACTGCGTGGAATCAATTCGACGGTTTGTGCCGGACTGGCTTCGGGTTTGTACGCAATAGAGTATGGCGCCGAGTCGTTGCGGTTTGGCAGGGCGCGAGTCCTGCTCGCTGGTGGAGTGGAAGAGCTCTGCGAGGAATCGATAATCGGATTCCAGAGAGCTGATGTCACGTCGCGTTCCGGTTCAATACGTCCTTTTCAAGGCGACGCTGACGGGACAGTGCTCGGCGAGGGGGCCGCGATGTTGACGCTGGAGACGGCCGAGTCCGCCACAGCCAGAGGCGCCAAGCCGTTGGCCGAGATCAGTGGTTTTGGCTGTGCTCACGACGCCACAAGTACGAACGCGTATCAAGCGCGCGCGGAAGGTGCGACCGCTGCAATTGAGCAGGCCTTGGAAGCCGCTAAGATTCAGCCTGGCCAGGTGGGTTGCATTATTGCCGGCGCCAATGGGAGCCGCGCGGGAGACGACATGGAAGCGCGCTCGCTCCGCAACGTTTTTCGGAGTGATATCGACGCTCTCCCTGTAAGCGCTCCCAAGGCTGCGTTCGGAGAGGCGATGGGCGCCTCTGGCGCCTTGTGCGCTTTGGCGGGCGCGATTGCAATAGGGAAGAGAATCGCACCTCCAACGATTGCCTCCGGGAGTTCGGAACGGAATCTGCGGCTCTCCTCCAAGCCGCAACCGTTCGAAAAAGACTTCGTGCTTGTGAATGCCTTCAATTGCGACGGGAACAACGCTTCGCTGGTACTGAAACGGTGGATCGAATGAAAGTGGCACTCGTCACCGGCGGAAGCCGCGGAATCGGCCGCGCCATTGTCGAAGCATTTGCCGGCGCCGGATATTCGGTCGCGTTTACATATGCTCACAACCGTGAGGCTGCAGAGGCTCTCGCGACACATTTCGCGGAAGAAGAGAAAAACGTGGTTGCTTACTCCGCCGATGTTCGCGACTTCAGCAGAGCAAATGAAGTAGTTCAGGCTGTTCGCACGGCTCTCGGACCCATAGACGTTCTTCTGAATAACGCCGGCATTCGCCGAGATAGAGCGTTGCTTAACATGGACCCGGCGTTATGGCACGAAGTTGTCGATACAAATCTTACGGGAACCTTCAACTATTCCCGCGCCGTTGTGGATGCGATGATTCGCAGCGGCGGTGTGATCCTCAATATAGCAAGCGTCAGCGGGCTGACCGGCATGGCCGGGCAGACGAACTACAGCGCTTCGAAGGCCGGCATGATCGGCTTTACCAAGGCGCTTTCGCGGGAAGTGGCGCGGTTTGGGATTCGCGTGAACGCGATAGCGCCAGGTTTCATCGAAACAGACATGACGATTTCGATGGAAGAGGCTGCATGCAAGCGCTTGTATGCACAGATTCCCGCCGGAAGGCCCGGCACGGCGGAGGATGTGGCAAGGCTTGCGTTGTATCTGGCCGGCTCCGACGCGACTTACATAACTGGTCAGGTTTACACCATCGATGGTGGCTTGAGTTAACCGGACGAATGAGTAACCCGACACCCATTACCAATTCGCCGCCTCTTCTGCAGCGTTGTTTTTTCTTCGACGCAATCGAAACCTCTTACGAGATTACCGGAACGGAGGGGCGAGTCCCCGATTGGATTCGTGGCGCTTACTACATCAACGGGCCCGCCCGATTCGAGCGTGCCGGAAGACAATACAAACATTGGCTCGATGGCGACGGCATGGTTTCAGCGCTGCACTTTACGGACCATGGTATTCGTTTTACGAGCCGCTTCATTCAGACACGCAAGCTGCAAGACGAGCAGACCGCGGGTTCGTTTCTGTATCGTGCGTTTGGAACCGCGTTTTCTGGCGACCGTCTCCGCAACGACGTGATGCTGGAGTCTCCAGGAAACGTAAATGTTTGCGTATGGGGCGGCAGGCTGTTGGCTTTTGGGGAACAGTCGCTACCGATGGACCTCGATGCGCAAACGCTCGAAACAGCAGGAGAATTCGATTTCAACGGCAAAATCAACGAAGTCAGCCCGTTTTCAGCTCATGCGAAGGTAGACCCCTCGAACGGGAACCTGCTGAACTTCGGAGTTTCTTTCTCGCTCCGGCAGCCGATGTTGAACGTGTATGAGTTCAGCTCTCCAGGCGCCTTGATCCGGCGAAGCCGCTTTCCTCTCCAACTTCAACACTCGAATCATGATTTTAGTTTTACCAGCCGGCATGTGGTGTTTTTCTTGAGCCCGCTGATTATGGATTTTGGCAGATTCGTACGGGATCGTGTTTCGGTGATGGATGCCCTGAGTTGGGAGCCCGAAAAAGGCAGCAGGATCCTGGTGGTGCCGCGCGATCCCAAAGCGGGGGCGCCGTTTGAAGTTCAGGCCGGTGAAGGACATTGTCTGCATTTGATTAATTGTTATGAAAAGGAACACGAACTCGTGGTGGATATTCTGGAGCTGGACCGGCCGGTCTACGACGCGTACCAGCTGATGCCGGAATTGTTTGTGTGCGCGCCGCGTTGCAGTCCGGTGCGCTACATTGTTGATCTGGAGACAAAACAACTGGTGGACAGGCAGGCAATGACCTATGACTTGTGTTCCGACTTTCCTTCCATTGACGCTCGCCTGTTGGGCGCTAGTTACCGTGATTTCTGGCTGCTGAGCATTTCGGCCAGTGGAAGGCAGGGCAGTAAATTCTTCGATCAACTGGCGCACGGTTCATGGACGGATGGCAGCGTCGGTGATGTTTATCAGGCTCCGCCGGGAGAGTATCTTGCCGGGGAACCAGTCTTTATCGGCAACCCTGATGACCCCCAAGACGGATTGATCTTGGTGCAGGGTTTGAATCCGGCAAAGGATGAAGCCGGGTTCCTGCTATTTAGCGCATTCGCAGTTCACCGGGGACCAGCTGTGCGGATACGATTGAGAGACAGACTGCATCCGCTTTTTCATGCGTGTTTTTGTCCTCGCATCGAAACATAGAATTTGTATGGGACGCTATTTTGAGGAATTCGTCGAAGGTGAGGTGGTGGACTCCGGTAAGCGAATGATTACCGAAGGCGACGTAATGAATTTTGCAGCGCTCACCGGAGACTGGAACGAGCTTCACACCAGCGACGAATTTGCGAGGAAGAATGGTTTCCCGCAGCGCATCGCCCACGGGGCTTTCATCTTTGCCGTTTCGATTGGACTGCTTCAGAGCGACTCAGTCCGGCAGCCAAACTTGATCGCCTTGATCGGAGTGGACCGACTGCGTTTTGCAAATCCCGTGCTCCTCGGAGACACGATTCGAGTCCGGCAAACCGTGCGCGCATTGAATCCAGTGAATCTGCAATCCGGGGTGCTGGAAGCTGCGGCGGAAGTCCTAAATCAAAACGACGCCGTTACTGTAAGCTATCTCGCAAAACTCCTGGTGCGCCGGTCTGGTAAACATTGGCAACACAGGCTTGCGTAACGCAAGTCTTAGGATCCCCTCTCGTTCTCTAAGCGGCAACCCTTTCAGGGCAGCCGATTGTCGATCAGCGCCGGCTGACCGAGATTTCCGGCGAGCTTTGCGGCGAGGGTGCGATTGAGGATGTCGTTCGACCTGCCCGCAGGCGAGGTAACGATGAGACGGATCGGCTTGTTGGGAAAGGGGGCCTCCGCCTGCGCGAAACCGCCCTGGCATAGGGCCGCAAAGAGCAGGCAATGCCAGCCGCCGCGCATGGCTGAAATCAGTACGCCCGGGTGCCGATCACGTAAGGATGCAGGTACATCGATAAGACATAGAGCGCCAACCCGGCCACGACCCTCCACCAGCCGATTTCGTCGAACCTGAACTGGTTGCGCCCCTCCATGATCGCCGCGAACGGGAAGTTGGAGGTCGTCACGGCAAAACGCTTCCAGTCCACGCCGATCATCCTGTCCTTGCTCCAATCTTGGAGCACCGTTCCCGAGATCGCGAGCAGCAGCAATCCGCCGAAGAAAATCAGCGAGGCGGCGTCCCCGCGGGAGATCAGATGCACCGCCGCCCAGAGCGCGATCCCCCACAGGATGGGATGGCGCGTGACGCGCAGGATG
>Ga0137361_10001628_pt1 | contig 14024 bp, 13 predicted proteins | sample Mad1_80_16metaG_FD_104923 | JGI IMG/M metagenome (GOLD analysis project Ga0137361, IMG submission 104923) | Vadose zone soil microbial communities from Angelo Coast Range Reserve, California, USA - Mad1_80_16 metaG | ecosystem: Environmental > Terrestrial > Soil > Vadose zone | place: USA... | reverse complement strand
GTGAGCCCGCCGGCTCTCACCCCTGTCGGCGCCGACGGAACATTTCGCATTGATAACCTCAGGGAAGGCAGTTATCAGATCAGAGTCGTTAACCTTCCTCCGGGCTATTACGTCAAGAGTGCTCTCTTCGGAGGCACGGATGTCCTCATGGACGTTTTCAGATTTTCGGGCTCGATATCAGGAACACTGGACGTCGTGGTGAGTTCCGGGCGCAGCCCAGGTCAGTGGTGATGTGATCGATGGCGCCAATCGGCCGGTTTCCGGTGTTCTGGCTGTTCTTGTCCCCATGCAGCGAAATCGAACCGATCTTTATAAGGTAGCGGTCACCGATCAAAATGGCCGGTTCGCCATGATGGGAATCACGCCAGGACACTACAAGCTGTTCGGTTGGAACGGTCTCGAGCCCTATCGATTCATGGATCCGGATTTCATCTCGAAATTCGAATCCGACGGCACACCGATTCATGTCGATGAGTCCTCAGCTCAAGCCATTCAGGTGAGAATGATTCCAGCTCTCTGAGGGCTTGCATCGTTCTGCGGGCGGGCTACTGTAGGATCGGTCAGGAAGGATGACCGAGTTCGCAAGCTGCACCGGAGCCCTAATGTGGTACTGACCTGATTACTTCCGCTAACGCGACTTCCCAGAACGACAGTTATCGGTCGTTATCCCGACTTGCACGGATAGTAGTCATTCAACCGAAGTCCGTCAATTATGGTAGGCCGAAAAAAAACTAAACTCACGTGCTAGTTGCTTTGTCTAGCGTGAAGAGGACCAATGATTAAAGGACGGGGGAGAATGGAAGCTAAATCGAGTAACGTGTCGGCCGTTCGCAACAGCGCATATCGCGATGATCTCACAACCAACCAACATCTCTTACTTAATCCCTATCAACTGCGAAATCCTGCCGAATCGTCTGACCTTTGGAGATCTCCACTGAGACACCAAAATTGAGATACGGTGCTATAAATTCGGCATTCATTAGAGCACCAATATCTGTTCGTTGTGGAAAGGCGAACACGCTGTACCTCGCCGGTCGAATTGCTGAGATTGTGAATCGTCCCTGCTCATTGGTGATTGTGGTTTTGTATGCCGTTTGATCGAGACGCAGATTGATCGGCGGAACCAGGACAACTTGAGCACCCGCGACCGCAGCGCCGCTTCTGCCGGTAACGCCGCCAGCCATTGTGCCGCCGGTGGCGCTCAGTTCGACGACCAGCGGGCCTGTGGAGTCTCTGTCGATGTCGAATACCTGGCCGAGAATGTCCTGTGTACCGAGACGTGCCGCAGACACATAAAAGGAGCGCATCGCTCCCTCAAGCGACACCAACAACCTGTACCGGCCGGCAGCTGCATGCGGAATTTCAAACCTTCCATCCTGCTGAACGATGCGCCCCCGTCCAAGAAGTGCAGTCGGAGAGAGAATAGCAGGCATGCCATCCATTACAACAAAGAGCGGCTGGACTTGAGTCACGTTCGGTTTGGCGGTGGCAGCATCAACATCAAGCTTGATCTCTCCCTTAATATTGATACCAGAATCGATCACAACAGTTAGATCAGTAACATCGCGATCGACAACCTCAATAGGAATACGTCCGGAATAGATCGGCTGAAGAGCGCGCGGATCTCCCAAATGAAAGCCCACATAGAGGTCATAAGAACCGGGCGGTACATTACGAAATTCGAATTTGTCGTTTGCAGGATCCTGATCGGGAACGCTGCCTTCGCCCTCGCTCAGTCTGGCATTACGTGGAACGAGGTAATAGTCGTAGGCGGGAAGCCGCTGCTGAAGGAACGGATTGACGATGCGGCCCGAAACCTTGAACGGAGAAGGCGGAGGCAACGAGAAATCGATAGCCTGAACGTCGGTCCCCGCCGGTACTCGGATCACCTGCGCCTCATCGGAACTCGTGACTCCCGGATAATAAATCGTGGCGACGTTGTTCGCTCTCACGACTAGTGTGCCAGGCGCCTGAGTCGCAGGTGCCGAGCCGTATGCTGCCCTCACGTAGTAATCGCCGGGCGGCACGTCCTCAAACCGATACTCGCCGCGATCGTCCGTATTGACAGGACCAATTAGCCGGTAGAGCGTGCGTAGACCAAGATTGTTGTAACGTGAAGTCAGAAGCTGCGTTTCTGCCTTCGCGACAGGTTGACGATTCGAGTCATAAACGCGGCCGCTAACGACCGCCGCACGAATCATAGGGAACGAAACGTTGTACCGTCCGCCAGGTTCCACGACAAGGTTGCGACCGATTCGGCTATCGAACGCGATCTGACCGTACTTCTGTGTCAGATACCTTGGCAGATCCACCTTCAATTCGTATTCGCCGGGCTCGACATTTGTGTAAGCGAAAAAACCCTTTTCATCGGTCTTCATCTCTCGTTCCGGACGAGGTCCCACAAAGCTGAGCATTACCGTTGCGTCCTTCAATGGCTGCCCGCTCGCCGCATCAAACACGTTGCCCCCAACGATCCCGGTGCGGACGCCTTGCGGTGCCGCTTGCGGCATGGCCAAGAGTGTCAGCAGTAACAGGAGGAGTCCGCTCGTTGGCATAACCTACCTCTATTAAATAATGTAATGGTGGTCAGGATACCGGCAAAGCTTTTCCAGCTGAATTCAAGTTGTGAGCGTCGTTCTGCACCTGTGGAAATCATGGTGGACTATAGCATTTGCGAGAAAACGTCAGGCCGGCTTACTGAACGCTTTAACCCTTTTTGAGTACGCACAACCGAGAAGTCATTCCCGGAAGCCATATTTATTGATCAGAACCGGACTTCGGGGAGTTGGTGGCGCCGGGCCGGTAAGCGGGTTGGACGAGGGCTCGAATTTCGGGTCGTCTTCACCAATTTTGACCGGAACTCTAACGGTTTACGGTGACTTTCAGCGCTTTCTTTTCGCTCACTACCGTCCAGCTACCATCTGCCTGTTCTGCTTCGACCGTAGCCCGCAACGCGAAGCAACTGAGAGGGGGCGCCATCCAAAGAGTCACTCTCATTTTCCAGTAATGGTATTCGCTCACTATCGTGGGATAGTTGAGAAGGAAGTCCTGCCCAACAACCTGTCCTTGCCGACTCAAAGGTCGGCAGCCGGAATTCACGAGTGGGACTCGTTCTGCTAAGACCCGGCTTTGACCGACCGCCCAGTACACGACCGCGTGATCCTCGGCCTCCGGATCGGGCTCCAACAGGAAACGATGCTTAAATCTTTCGATGACGTCCGATACCATTAACTTGGCTGTCCAAAACACAGCTCCAAGCGGATCGTCCGGAGCAGACCATGACAGGAGCACTTCGCTTCCCGCCTGATTGTAAGACGTCATCAGCGCGTGCTTCGGACCTTCCATCCAGCAATTCGGACATCCCGGTGTGCCGGGATGCAGGATGATCTCCGAATCCACGGTGTAGGGCTGAGCGATCACCTTCTCGGAGAACGCGGAGGTATTTGTCAGCAAGAAGACAACTGCCGAGACCGCGGCGGCTGCAACCAGAAATCTCTGTCTAGACAAGCGCTTGTGTCTCACCACGATGCCGACCGGCACGCGTTCTCGCAAAGATGCAGGCGTGGGCGACGTTTTCCGGGTATTAAGCAGTTCGTCGAGTTCATTATCGTTCATTGTTGTCGCTCCACGTTTGCAGCCATGCAGGTGGACCGGCCAATCCTAAATCCGCCAGGCCGAATGGGTCGGTCCGATGTAACTGGCTTGTCATTCTCCAGTGAAACAAAGGCATCAAGGCCGGCAGCGCCATGACGGCGACCACCCGGCGGACGCTTGCCAGCACGTCTAAGCTCGTTCAACGTGAAGTTATCGATCGATACTGCTCGCCTTGAGGAGCGATGTCAAATCATGCTGGAGCCTTCCATACGAGAGAAGGCCTCCTCATGTTCCGTGAGGTTCACTTCCGCGAACCGGACTTCTGGGGAATGAATCCAAAAGTAAAGAGATCCAGTGGGCTTCGTTTGTCCAAAAGCTGCGGGCGCTTATGAATTCACTTCCATAGCGCGGGTCTCACACAGTTGAAGGGCAAGCGATCCTACCCATGCGGTGGAGACGAATTATTGAGGCAAAACTAGGATCCGGCGCAGCTTGTCGAATTCGATTTTCTGTTGGGGATATCTGCTGGCTTCCTCATCCAGATAGGCCAATGCGGTAAGACCCTTTGCATCGCGCAGATCGGTGCGGGCGCCTGCCGCACGCATCAAAGAAATGAGTTCTGCTCTTTGAAGGAAACTCGGGGCGGTATCGTCGGAAGCCAAGGCCCCATACATGGCAAACATCAGCGCTGTATGACCATCGATATCCTGTACATTGACGTCGGCGCCCGCTGCGAGTAACAGTCGGGACTTTTCCGGTCCGGAGGTATATGTACCCGCAACGGCCATCAGAGCAGTCTGGCCCAGATATGAACGCATGTTCGGACTCGCGCCGGCATCGAGCAGGATTTTGATCGCTTCGGTTCGATCGGTTTGGGTGGCATACATCAAGGCCGTCCACCCGCTCGAATCCTGCGCGTTCGGATCTGTTCCGAATGAAAGCTGCCTTCGGATTTCTGCAACATCACCTTTGGTGCTTGCCTGCATCAAGGGTGTCAATCCCGGTTTTGTCCCTTCAGCGTCGCGCCCTAAATTAGAGAAGATGCCGTAGCCTGCCGGTGCGCCAGGCAGACGCAGGGAGGCAACACTCTCCAAGCGTGGATCGCCGTGAAGCCGGCGGTGAGTGTCCACGAGAGCATCAATCTCATTTTCAAAGTCCAGCAACAACTTGGGCGCGCTCCTGAAGTAATCGGATACTCGTTTTTCCTGACCTGCAATATGCACAGTGGTTATCACCATGTCGCCATCGGTGGCCCCGATAGAATAACTCCCACATAGACTCCAAAAGCCGCCTGTCCGAAGCTTCTCCAATAGTGCGCGAGCTTCCGCCGGGCTCGCTGTGGTGTCGGCGCCAGCTGGCCCAAGGGATCGTTGCTGCCAATGAACTTGGCCATCTCCACGGATCTGCACCGTGTATACCGGACAGGATCCGAAGCACGGTTTGCGCTCCAACTCCACGAAATCGGTCGGCTGAACTGCCTCAGGCGGCGGAATGCTTGCCGTAGCGCTCGGACATTCTGAAGCCACCGGCTGCACTCGAAATGGGATAGTTGGGTCCCCTGTCAGTCTCCGCTGGCTCGCGGTCCCTGCTGGAGTCATAACGACCGATATCATCAGTATCGTCAGAGAGAGGAGCGAGCGGATCATTAAAACACCTGGTTTCGCGACAAATCCCGTCTGGAATCGAGATTTCAACTCGGACATCTTCATCAATCCTATAACGCCCGCGAGTTCAAATGCAGCGAGTAACTGGTATCTCTAGAAGATCTTTAACCCCAGAAGTCGGCTTCGAGGGAACCAAGCTCGTTCGTCATTCCGCCGGAAAGCCCCAAAATTTCTACATAGAGACTTATGGTTCCTTGAAGGAACCTCTTAGAGATATCAGAGTGCGGATTGAGCAAGGGCAGAAGAAGCACAAGTGTCTGTCCGGTGCGGTTGCCAGACAAGCGTTACCGAATTCTACGTTGAAACCGTCTGATTTCTAGGATGCTCGTAGCGTCTTACTAAACAATCTCGACCGGAGTTCCTATGTCCACCCGCTCGAACAGTTCGATGACATCATCATTGAGCATACGGATACAGCCGTGCGACGCCGGTTGACCGATTCGGTCTTCTTCAGGTGTTCCATGAATGTAGATATAACGACTCTCCGTGTCCACCGAGCCGCCCATATTCCGCCCATCCTCCATGCCACGGAGCCAGAGTATCCTTGAGAGGATCCAGTCTCGGTCGGGCTCTGCTTCAACGAGCTCAGGAGTGCAGATCTCGCCTGTTGCTTTTCGCCCAATAAACACAGCGCCCTTGGGCTCACCACCACTGATCTTTTCTGCGATTTCGTGGCGACCGCGTGGAGTCTTTTCGCTCCCTTCCAACTCTCCAGGCCCATACGCCGACGTGGAGACGGAGTACTGTGCTACCACGCAGCCGTCTTCCAGGAGTTCAAGACGTTGTGCGCTGAGCAGGACGCGTACTTCGTTCATGAGTGCATTCTACGCGGGGGAATTCGTCGTCGAAAGGGGGTTTGGCAAGCATGCGCGCACCAACGCGAGTATCTTTCATATCGTCGTAAAAGTCAGGGTCTCAGAAGTCCGGTTCGCGGAACCGATCGGGTTCAATTTCCCTGATCCGGACTTCTCGGGCCCTGAGAACGCGAAACGATCCCTGACATTTTGCTGACAAATCCATAACCGAGCCATGACGAAAGAGCGCTGATCTGGGCGTATAGTGTACGGCAAACGAAGGGGCCAACATGTCTTTGCTGGACGGACTCTTTTACGATTTGCGATTGTCGTTGCGGACGCTGTGCCGCGACAAGGGATTTAGTCTGGCAGCGATCGCAATGCTCGCGCCCGCCATCGGATTGAATGTCACGGTGTTCGCAATTATGAACACGATGCTGTTCCGGGGTTTCCCGCTTGTCCAGCGGAACGACGCGCTCGTGTATGTACAAGAGCGTCTTCCCTCGGGGCGATTTTTTGTCTCCTATCCGGATTTTGAAGACTGGAGCGCTCAGGCGAATGCCTTTGAAGGCATGGCGTTCGTGGCCAATCGACAAAGCAGCTTCAGCGAGGCAGCGGGCCGCTCCATCGATGCGTTGGCAGGTTCTGTCAGTACCAACACCTTTCGATTGCTGCGCGTGTCGCCCATGCTGGGGCGGGACTTTGTTCCGGCGGACGAAGTTCCCGGAGCACCTGGTGTTGTCATCCTCAGTTACCGCTTCTGGGAGAGCCGGTTGGGCAAGCGTCCCGACATTGTCGGTCTGAACGTTCACATCAACGGTGATCCCGCAACCATCATCGGTGTGATGCCGCAAGGCTTCGATTTCCCCTCCGAATTCAGTTTCTGGATGCCGCTGGTACGCACCGGCGAGTGGCTTCGACGTGGGCCTGCACCTGGAGCTTATTTCGGTTTTCTGGCGTTTGGCCGGTTGCGGCCGGGCATGGCGCTGCAACAGGCTCGCGCCGAACTGGAAACGATTAACCGCAATCTGGAAACCGCGTGGTCGGCAACGAACCGGGGTGTTTATCTCGTGGTTCAGAATCGGTCGCAGTTCTTCATTGGTCCGGATGCGTCCGTCATCTACGGTTCGCTGTGGGCAGCGGTGTGGTTCGTGTTGTTGATTGCGTGCGCGAACCTCGCCAATCTCGGTCTCGCGCGAGCGATCGGGAAGTCGAAGGATTTTTCGGCCAGGATTGCGCTTGGTGCAAGCCAGATCCGGATGATGCGCTACATTTTGATGGACGGCTTCGTGCTGGCGGCGGCAGCCGGAATAATTGCGTGGTGGATCACCAAATGGAGTGTGCGCGCGTGGGCTGTAGCCACGGCGTCCCGCTTTCTCGTGATGGACTACACAATCGATGGCAGTACGCTCGTCTATCTGGTTGGCGTATGCGTTCTTAGTGCATTCTTGTTTTCCCTGGCGCCTATCGCCAAAGTTCTGCAATTTCGTGTGCTCGGGGATTTCAAAGGCAATGCCTTCAACAAACGTGGAACAACGCAGAGCCTGCGCGCGAAGCGTCTGGGAGCTGTACTTGTCGGTGGACAGATGGCACTGGCGATGGTGTTGCTCGCCGGAGCCGGTGTACTGGTACACAGTCTCTTGAACATTGTGGGCGGCCCAACCGGAGTACGCAATCCTCAGAACATATTGACCGGATCGATCGGATTACCCTCCGATAAATACAAGGGGCCGGCAAGCCGGCTTCAATACTTCGACCAGCTTGAAGCGCAGTTGAAGGCAGTTCCAGGAGTGGAAGCCGCATCTGTCGCCACAGCGATTCCAGTCGGCTCCGGATATGTCCGGACTTTTGAGATAGAGGGGCGGACTAATCCATCGGACGGCGGAGATTCCGTTCAGGTTTTGGCTGCCGATTCAGATTATTTCCGGGTGTTGGAAGCATCGGCGATATCCGGCCGGGATTTTAACGGCACCGACCAGATGACCGGGGTGCCGGTTGCAATCGTGAATCAAAGCTTTGCTGCCCGTTTTCTTTCCGGCGAGGAACCGCTGGGCAAGCGCCTTCGCACAATGGAGCGAAACGGACCAGGCGAGTGGCGGACGGTTGTGGGTGTTGTTCCGAATATCATGCAGGGAGATGCGACCCGTGAGCATTTCAGACCGCTGATCTACGTGCCGTTCCATCAGCAGCCCGCCGGGCGTACATTCTTCCTGGTGCGAACAGCTGTGCCTCCAACTCAGGTCGCGCAGGCGGTTCGAGCGGAAATACAGGCGTTAGAGCCTGACGTGGATTTGGAAGACTTCAGGACGTTGAAAGCCAGCTTCGCATTTGACCGCGACAGTTCGGATCTGGCGCATGCGGAAATGGGGAAAGAAGCGGCTGTGGCGCCTATCCTGGCGATGGTTGCTTTGCTGCTGGCAGCCGTCGGGCTGTATGCAGTTATTGCGCATTCGATCAGTCAGCGCGTCAAGGAAATCGGCGTGCGTATGGCGATCGGGGCGACCCAAGCGGATATCCGGCAGATGATACTCCGCGAGGGCATGTTTCCGGTTCTATTCGGTATGGCGTTCGGACTCGCAGCGGCGTTGGCGGTAAACAATATTTTTCGATCCCAACTGGTTGGAATCTCGCCGTATGACCCGGTCTCGATGGCCGGCGCGGCCATAGCCTTGATTCTGATTGCGGTCCTCGCCTGTCTCGTCCCTGCCAGGCGGGCCTTGAGCATCGATCCGGCCACTGCATTGCGCCATGATTGACGCACATCCCTGCACCTGTCCAGCTTAGGAGCGGGCGGCGTTTCCGTCGTTAACATTCATGCCCACCTCTCAGCTGACGCCACATGGTTAAGTCCAATAAGTCGGGTTCGCGGAACCGATAGGTAACTTCCTCCATGACGACCCCTCGATCACGCATCTTGCGAGACCCATTCTGTCTCAATTCGGGCCGAGAATACGCCTAATCGTTATTAAACAGACCATTCAGTAGAATACAAAATGCTAAGACTAGATCTTTTCCATTTCTATCGGCTGGGGCATTACATTCACCCCGTAACCGAACTTCGAAAGGCATCTTTGCCGATTAATGTTATTGGCGGCGCGGATCAATTCCTGCGACTTCTGATCGATTCACCGCATGAGCCAGTTCCCCTTAAGCTTTCCATCGCTTCTGCGCAACGGTTAATGGATGCGCATGCGGATTTGGGGCGCCGGTATGGGATGCGTCTTCTCCGTTCCATCGGAGAAGACGCAGGAGACGACATATTCTTTATGCCAGCGGTCGAAGCAGTTGAAAGAGCAGCCAGAGATTTTGAGGCTGTGTTCGAGCTAGAGCTGCTTTCGTCGCATGCTTACTTCGTATCCCTAAAGGGTGCATATGACACAGCTGTCCTGATGGAACGAGCGGAAGCCGCTGTCGCGGAATCTCTCTTGCAGTCCTTGCCGCCGCACGCTATTCAAGATTTTCGCGAGGCGGGAAAATGTTTGGCGCTGGAAGTTCCCACGGCTTGCGGATATCACGTTACACGTGCAGTGGAAGCGGTGCTACGTCATTGGCATGGTTTGCAAGTCGGAGGTGCTCCTTCGGATGCCACGCCCGACAAAGCACAAAACAACCCAACTTTGACCGCCCGACGTTGGGCGAAGTGCGAACAGGATCTTATTGCGAGTGGTGCTCCTAAGAGCACGGTTGGAATACTGACGCAAATCCGCGAACTTCATCGTAATCCACTCATGCACCCAGAAATTTTCTTAACGATCGAGGAAGCGATCAGTCTTTTCGACATCTCCAAGAGCGCCATCGAAGCAATGGCGCGCGAGATCCTCGGACGTTCCAAGTAGCTGTATGGTCGGCTAAGGGCTGAAGTGCGTTCAAATCCTCAGAAGTCCGGTTGGAGGCAGCCTATGGATTCTTCACGCGCCGATCTCGGCTTCTCATCACTCTCGCGTTCCGGTTTCCATACTGAATTCGCGGCAGAGGAGGCCGCCCGTATGGGACATGCGAAACAAACGGCTCGAAAACGAAAACTGAAACGCCCAAAAACTGTTCTCCGCCTCCTGGACCTGGAGCACTCGAAAAGTGCCGTCTTAAATTCGCTCGGAGCCGTCAGCTCACAGGAGTCATACGGCCACGCGATCGATGAGTTCATCAACTGGTACTGTTCAGAACCCCGACTCTCGTTCAGCCGCACGGTGGTGCTTCGTTATCGAATATATCTCGAACAGAGGAACCTCGCCCCATCGACGATCAACGTGCGCCTGGCGGCCGTCCGGCGGCTTGCGTACGAAGCATCGGATAATGGTCTGCTCAGTCCCGAGCTCGCCGCTGGCATACGGCGAGTCAAAGGCGTGAAACGGCTTGGAGTGCGCATCGGCAACTGGCTCACGCTGGAGCAGAGCCGAACGCTTCTGAAAAATGCGTCCTCAGATTCACTGCGTGGAAAACGTGACCGGGCGGTTCTTGCCTTATTACTGGGCTGTGGATTACGCCGGGCCGAGGTGGTCGAATTGAAAATGTCAGACCTTCAGCTTCGGGAAGATCACTGGGTCATTGCCGACTTGATTGGCAAGGGCAAGCACATTCGGACTGTGCCGATGCGCAGTGGGTCAAGGCGGCAACTGATGAATGGATTGGAGCGGCGAAAGTCACTGAAGGCCGGATCTTTCGCCGGATAAATAAGAACGGCAATGTCTGGGGTGACGGAATTACCCCGAAGGCGGTCTGGCACATTGTAAAAACGGCAGCGAAATTGGCAGACCTCAATGTCGCACCGCACGATTTGAGACGTACCTGCGCACGATTGTGTCATGTGGCTGGTGGCGAACTCGAACAGATTCAGTTCCTCTTAGGGCATTTGTCTGTCCAGACAACGGAACGCTATCTCGGCTGCAAACAGAAATTGCATCATGCCGTGAACGACAACACTGGCCTCGAAATCAGCCAACAATACGACTCGCAGCAGCCGTAAATGTGCGCACCCGTAGTTGGCGCTGACCATCCCGTGATTTTCACGAACCGGGCTTCTGAAGAAGTGCCGAAACATGGAAGTGTAGCGGAGGAGTGTTCAATCTCGCCGCGCGGTGTTTACAATACGCGAATTTTGATTAAAATTGACGACTTCGGTTGGCTTGATGGCTCTCTGAGGGCCAGTTCTAGCCAATGCTGGCCCATAATTCTGTCATGCCTAACGAGCGGTACCTCACACGTACTCAGAAGCGCCTAGTTGAGGACCTCGATAAGATCATGTCGGTTGCCGGTCTGGATTATTGGAATATCCTGGACCGAGACCCGGCGTACGACCAGCACCGCACCGTCGTTCTACAAGCGATTATGCGTGAGATCGTGCGTGGTGAAGTTGTCAGCCAGTACACACTCATCGACGAACAGCTTGGTTCGACAATCTGCAACTATATGTTCGACAACAAGAAATTCATGAGGCTCTGGAAGACGAATAAATTCGAGCGCTTCAACTACTTCATTCTTGAAAAGATGAGCCTGATGGAAAAGCTCGCGTTCGTGAAGGATGTCTACAGGGTGTCAAGGACAATAGCCGCGGATATCGAAAACATCAACGCGATCCGCAACGCACTTGCGCACGCGTTTTTCCCCGAAAATCTCCGGGCCTATCGGACGAAGCACGGCTCAGCATTTCGAAAACTCACCGGTCCCCGCTACAAGGGCGTCGACATTTTTACGTTTGATGGTCTCGATCGATTCCTTGACGATTCACACCGTGTGGTGCAATTCTTGATCACGGACATCCGGCGGAAACCGGGCAAAAAGCTCTCCACATTGACGCCGCCACCGAGTCCTGCTCCCTGAACATAATGTTGTCGTCCCGCAAGGCGTCTGCTTTTGTGAAGAGTTGCACGAACCACGTGGCTTCCCGCAACCCGACTTCTGGACAACGAGCGTTGTTCGCCGTTCATCGCACGCCTGTTGTATATTACCAGCCTGCGATGGATCCGCTGGAAAGACTTCCTATTAACCGCTTGGATCAGCGCCATACCGGGCTCACGCCCGCGCTAGCTCAATCCTTTCTGGAAGCAGCCCGAGTATGCCTCGATCGCCACCACACCTCGCCCACGGTTTTCAAGATCAAGAACATTGAAACTTTGCGAGCGGAAGTGGTGTGGGCAAACGCGGATGAGCGCTGCCAAAACGCTTGGGCGAATGAAATTGATACGACCGAAAGTGGTGCTTACGCCTGTGCCTTGGCCGCTAGCGAGTTAGTTCTCGGACTCGTCGCCGTGCGGCGAGCGGAGACTCGCACGGGGGCAGACTACTACATTGCGCCACCAGGAAAGACTTTCGAGGATTTGGAAGCGTGCTTTCGTTTTGAAGTTTCAGGTATTGACAAAGGCAGCAACGCCGATGTTTTTCATCGACTTGATCAGAAGGTTCAACAAACAAAAGCGGGGACCAGCAATCTACCGGCTGTAGCCGGAGTGGTTGGGTTTGGACAGAGAATGATCGCTCTGATGTCCGTAGAGGACAGACGATGAGTTGGTTGGAGCAACACAGTCTCAGTGAAAGGTATGCCGTCGAGGCGGAAGCCGCGCTGCGAAAAGGTGACGCCGATGCGGCGACCTCTCTATATGGTTTGGCAGCCACGGCTGAGTTGGCAGCCCTTTCGGAAATTGATGTCCTGAAGATCAGAACGTTGGGGGTGACCGTAGTCAGCGCGGCTGCGCTGTTTTTTAAAGCGAAAGACTACCGGAAGGCTGAAGTCATAGCTCATCAGTGGCTATCAAGCGACCATTTGCCAGGATTTGCATCAGGACAGCTTGAAGAAATTCTTCAGGCGATTTGGAATGAGAAGGCGATCAGTCGATCGGGAATAGAGTTCAAAGGTACCGAGATCCTGATCTCCGTTAAAGGCGGCGAGGTTGTGCATGGTGGTGCACCTCTCGACATTATTGCTACAAAGGTGGAGCAAGTAAGCGCGATATTTTATCGGACAGCCGAACTGCTCTTGGGTCGACCTCATCGAACACGAGGAGGGCCAGCAGAAGACATTCGTGAGATTTGCCGTCCATGGCTGTTTCAGACTGTTCCGGGAAGTTATCAATTCGCGGTAAGGGTTCAAGGACCCAAGCAGGGCTCTCTTTTCGCGCACGAGGCGGTAAAGAGCGAAAAGATAGCTTTTAAGTTCCTTGAGATTATGAAAGCGAGTGCCGAAGATCCTGTCGGCGCTCTGGTGGAGACTGTTCCAGACCCTCAATACCGCGTGACTTTTCTGAAGTTAACCCGAAACCTAGCACCAACGGGCGACAGTTTTGACCAGTTGCTAGTGAAGCCGGTACTAAGCAACGCGTCGGCCATCGTGCTGAAGTCGGAGACTCGTGCCGGGATTAACGAGGTTATTCGCAACACTAGGCCACAAGCGACTCAGATGGAGCGGGAACTCCAATTTCACGGGATTTTGCGAGCTCTTCATCTCGATGAAGACTGGTTGGAGATTTCTGTTCCTACTGAAAATGCCCTGATGCGCGTCAAAGTATTTGGCGCAGGCGATGCCGTTGACGATTTGATTGGGCCTATGGTTAACCGTCGTGTCGTTTTGGATGTTTTGGAAGTACGACCGGACCGTTACACTTTTCGGGACATCCAACTAGCCGACTGAGTGCTCGCTGCAGACCGCTCCGCCTGTTGACTTCCGCGAACCGGACTTCTGGGTCATAATCCTGAGCGTTGGTCTCGATATGCTTTGTGCTGGCTTGCAGATCGTGGAGTCCTTCCAGTTCTTGTTTCATTGGTCAGGGCTTTTCCTGTCTAAGCACCTCTCAGAAGCCTCGTTAAAGGTCTGACGCTACCCATCGCATCGAGCTTGCCCACTAGACTTTATTCATTTTCTTGGAGCGAGCTTTCGGCGCTTCCGCGCTGGCGTTTCGGGTCACAAACTTGTGGGCCATGCCGAACAAGTCGCGCAACATATCTCGATTGAGGCGAGACAGGCGAACCAGCACGACGTTGT
>Ga0137361_10001626_pt1 | contig 14038 bp, 10 predicted proteins | sample Mad1_80_16metaG_FD_104923 | JGI IMG/M metagenome (GOLD analysis project Ga0137361, IMG submission 104923) | Vadose zone soil microbial communities from Angelo Coast Range Reserve, California, USA - Mad1_80_16 metaG | ecosystem: Environmental > Terrestrial > Soil > Vadose zone | place: USA... | reverse complement strand
GAAATAGCCCGGCAACAATATCCGGCTCGGGTTCTGCAGCACGGCGCGGACCGCCAGTGTGCCGGTCGACGGATTGACCGAGGGCGAGGCGTAGTCGAGCGCGCCTCGGTGCGGATAGCCGGTTTCCGATTGCAGTCCGACCTCCACCGGAACCTTCCTCAAATCGTCGGCCGTCAATCCGCGGCGCGCCATGTCGGCCCGGATGTGCAGAACGTCCTGTTCGCTCACGTTGAAATTTACGTAGATCGGATCGTGCTGAATGATGGTGGCGAGCAGCGTCGGCGACGCGCCGCTGCCCACGAATTGCCCGACCGACACTTGCCGCGCCGTTACGATGCCGTCAAACGGGGCGGTCACGTGAGCATATTCGAGGTTCAAGGCGGCCAGTCGTGTGTTGATCTCCGCCTGCGTGAGACTGGATTGACTTGAGTCGCGGGTGGCCAGCGCCTGGTCGTAGTTCGCCTGGGTCGCGGCCTGCCGGCCGACGAGTTCGGCTTGCCGCTCGAAGGCAGCCTGGGCCTGCTTCAGGAACGAGCGGGCGCCCTCCTCAGCGGCCTTTGCCTGGTCAAGCCTGACCTTGTAGGGCTCGGGTTCGATCGTGAATAGGAGCGTGCCTTTCTTGACCAGCGCCCCGTCCTGATAGTTGATTTCGTGAATGAAGCCGGAAACGCGCGCCACAAGATCGGCGGAATTCACGGCGGCTGTGTTACCCGTCGCCTCCAGATATCGCGTCACCGGCTGCTGTGACGGAACCGCCACCGTGACCCGCGGCGGCGGCGGTGCCACGTAGCGGTTCTCCTGGCCGCATGCGGCGAGCAGCAATGCCGAGGCGACGATGATTTTGAAAGAAGGCGAGGCGAAGCTCGGCATGGCAGCACTCCCCGAAGCTGCAGTTGGCACTTACGATCCGGCACATCGATCACTATGACAAGACAAAAGTCTCGAGCCACTATTGGACTGCCCGATGACCGAATACTCCGAACCCGAACGATTCGTATCCGCGCGAGTCCCCACGTACACCGCCGCTGCTGCGGTGATCGGCGGCGGCCCCACAGGCCTCGTGGCGGCGCTTGCGCTTGCGCATTTCGGGGTGCCCACCGTGCTGGTCGCCCCTCCGCCCGGCCGTGCGGACAACCGCACTACGGCCCTTATGAGGCCGTCGGTCAAGGCGCTCGAAGCGCTCGGCGTGTGGTCTTCCTGCCGCCATCAGGCAGCGCCGCTGCGGGTGATGCGGATCGCGGACGATACCGGACGGCTGTGGCGCGCGCCCGAGGTGCGGTTTGAAGCGGCCGAGATCGGTCTCGAAGCTTTTGCCTGGAATATCGAGAATACGCATTTGGTCGCGGCCCTGTGGGACCGCGTCACCACCATGCCATCCCTCACCTACCTGCCGACCGCGGCGCAATCGGTCAGCATCGGCCAGTCAAGTGTGACCAGCGCCCTCGCGGACGGCGCCACGCTCGATTGCCGGATCGCCGTCGGGGCCGACGGACGCAACTCGGTGTGCCGCACCGCGGCCGGCATCTCCTTGGACAGCCGCACTTACCCGCAAACGGCCCTCACCTTCACGCTCGCCCACACGCGCCCGCACCACGACATATCGACCGAATTCCATACCGCCGAGGGGCCGTTCACGCTCGTTCCCCTGCCCGGCCTGCGCTCAAGCCTCGTATGCGTGGTCGCTGACGACGAAGCGGAGCGCCTGTGCGCGCTCGCTCCCGCAGCGCTCGATGCCGAGATCGAGCGCCGCTCCCATTCGATCCTCGGCAAGATGCGTATCGAGCCCGGATACGGCGTGTTTCCCGTGTCGATCGCGACGGCAAGTCGATTCGCTGCCAATCGGGTGGCGCTGGTCGGCGAGGCCGCCCACGTGTTTCCGCCGATCGGCGCCCAAGGTCTGAACCTCGGGGTGCGCGACGCCGTCGCCATTGCGGAGATCGCTGGCGACATTCACCGTCGCGGCGGTGACATCGCGGACGCCATCGCGGCATACGACCGCCGCCGCCGTGCCGACATCGCCAGCCGCTCCATCGCGGTCGATCTCATCAACCGCTCACTGCTATCGGATTTTCTCGCCGTCCAGGGCCTGCGCGGTCTCGGTCTGTACGCCCTCGACCGCATCGGTCCGCTGCGCCGCGCCGCGATGCGCGAAGGCGTTGCGCCGCGCGCCGGGTTGCCGGGACTGATGCGGGGTGAGGAGAGTCCTTAGGGCGCTTAGACGGACGAATACTGGTGCTCAAGCTCTGCAAGACATTTCAGACAGAATCCACGCCGACCTTCGATGGCCTCGTACGCCGCGTCAAACGCTTCCCAACGGCCGTCATCAACCCTGACCGCCTCTTCTAGAGGGAGGTCGGCTAAGCTGATGAACCGCTCAAATCCAAGAGAATTGTAGCAGTCATCGCAGACGAATAGGTTGCCCAGAATTCTGCAACGACGACCACTTGGGACCTTCCATTCATCAATCTGCTTCGCAACGTGCGAGCAGGTTTCCACAAAACTGACCCGTCCGTGGGTCTTGCAGATCATGATGCCCATGAAACCCTCCACGCGTCGTCGGGTATTCTAGCCGTCAATCGATCGGGCCCTCAAATCATCCCGTCGTGTTCGCCCGGCCGCAGCGTCGCCACAGCATGCGGCGCGTCGCGAAATCCTCGGTTGATCGGAACCGGCAGCGCCGGCATCACCGTCCCGTTCGCGCTGACGAGCTGGTGGGCGAACAGGCTGCGGCCGACGAAGTGCGGATCAAGGACAGCGTGTTCAAGGTCCGTCACGATGGTGACGCAGCAATCGGCTGCGGCAAACACCGGCTCCCACTCGTGCGCAGTCCGGCTGGCGATGATGCCGGCGACCGCCGCTGTCGTCGCGGCAGCATCGACGCGATCGTCCGCGAGCGGCGCCGCGAGCCCGATGGCCGCGCAGAAGGCGAGCCAGAATTTCTGTTCCAGTGCCGCACAGGCCACGAGCTTACCGTCGCTGGTGGGATAGAGCTGATAGCGCGGCGATCCGCCGGCGAGGCGCGCCGTGCCCGGCGCCGGGAAGCGATGCTCCGCGAAACCGGATGCCAGTGCGTGCCAGGCGAAGGTGAACATCGCATCCGCCATGGCGATGTCGATGAAACAGCCCTCCCCGGTGGCGTCACGTTGGCGCAGGCCGAGGAGAATGTTCATCACCGCCGGCATCGCGCCGCCGCCGATATCGCCGACGAGCGCGGGCGGCACGGTCGGACGATCCGCCGGGCCTGGAGAAAGCGCGAGGAGCCCGGTGGCAGCGATATAGTTGAGATCGTGGCCGGCCTCGTGGCGGCGCGGGCCGTCCTGGCCGTAGCCCGTAATGGCGCAATAGACGACCCGAGGATTCATGGCTTTGACGGCTTCGTAGCCGAGCCCGAGCCGCGCCATCACGCCCGGGCGGAATTGCTCGACCACCACGTCGCAGCGCCCGAGAAGCGGCTTAAGCCGCGCGCCGGCGTCGGAGGCCTTGAGATCGAGCACGATGCTCTTCTTGCCGCGATTGAGCAGGGCATAGACGGCGCTCTCGCCGTCGATATAGGGCGGATGACGTCGCAACTCCTCGCCGCCCGGCCGCTCGATCTTGACGACCTCGGCGCCAGCTTCAGCCAGCATTAAGGTGGCCAGTGGACCCGGCAGCAGCGTGGTGAAATCCAGAACCGTGATACCGGCGAGCGGCTGTGTCATTGGGGCGCCTTTTTGGGAAACTTTTCGTGCGATTATTCCAGTTTTTGACCAGGTTATGTGTCGATTTGCCATGTGGCGGCGCTTTCTGCCAAGACGTGGATGGCCGGGACAAGCGCGGCCATGACTCGTATAAATGGTTCAACGTGACCGGAACGTGCACTAAACTGCGATAATTGACAGGAAGCGGGGGCAACCATGCAACGCAAAGTGATGATCTCGTGCGCGGTCACGGGGTCGGCCGACACACCGGGGAAGAACCCGGCGGTTCCGGTAACACCGCAGCAAATCGCGCAATCCGCCATTGACGCCGCCAAGGCCGGCGCCGCCATCGTGCACATCCATGTGCGCGATCCAATGACGACGCGGCCTAGCATGGACGGCGCCCTCTATCGCGAGGTGGTCGACCGCATCCGCTCGAGCGGCGTCGACGTTCTCATCAACCTCACCACCGGTCCGGGCGGGCGCTTCGCGCCGGGGACCGAGGATCCCCTCAAGCCTGGCCCGGCGACCAACCTGAAATCGCCGGCCCAGCGCGTCGAACACGTCCTCGCGCTGCGCCCCGACATCTGCAGCCTCGACATGGGCAGCATGAACATGGGCGGCCACGTCTTCATCAATTCGCCGTCCTACCTCGAAGCCATGGCAATCGCGATCCGCGACGCCGACGTGCTCCCCGAGCTCGAGGTGTTCGAGGCCGGGCACTCGCTGCTCGCCAAGCGCATGATCGAGACCGGCCACATCAAGGCGCCCGGCATGTTTCAGATCTGCCTCGGCATCGCCTGGGGGCAACCGGCGACGCCGGAAGCCATGGCCTATATGCGCAGCCTGCTGCCCAAGGAATCGCCGTGGTTCGCGTTCGGCATATCGCTTCATCAGTTTCCGATGGTCGCGCAAGCCGTGCTGCTCGGCGGCCACGTGCGGGTCGGGCTGGAGGACAACATCTACCTCGGCAAGGGCGAGCTCGCGCCGAGCAACGCGGCCTTGGTCGAGAAGGCCGTCAGGATCATCGAGCTGCTCGGCGACAGCGCCGCCACGCCGGCTGAGGCGCGGACGATGCTGGCGAGGTAGTGAGCGGTTTCGTCGAATCGCCCGATTAGTCTGGTGGTCCGGCCGATAGGTCCACCTCACTTATCTGGTCCCGGCGAAGCACTGAGCTGCTTTTTTGCCGTGCCTACAGTACAAGCATAAATCAATGACGCTTTGCTCAGATTGGATTGAATTGTTGCTTACACCAATTACGTTTCCCTTGATTTTCAGCGTCGAGCTGCATCAATTAATGATCTCAATCGAGCAGTATCTTCAACACTGTGCGGGTCAAACGCCCGCCACTCCATCGCAATTGGCGCACCGGGATCAGCATTCAGTCCCACTGCTCTGGAAAATAATAGGTCAGGTAAAAACGCCGGAGCAAAAGCAATGGGTAGCAATTGGTCGCTCTGAATGATTACACCCCTTTTCGAACTAAATCCGATCGTCATACTTATTGTGGGATCAACGCCGACAGCTCTCAACACACCGCCGACCCCCGTGCCGCCTAACATTGCTGTGATTCGTTCAGCTGCGCTCTTCACATCTACATTAGACTTCGCCGCAAGGAATACTTGCCGCTTCGCCGCTACTAACGTTCCGACGATGGCCAGTAAGGGCGGCGCTTTGGAGGATTCTACGGGCACAATAGACTGCGTCACTACCTGCTGTACATCAGGGCACCCCTCGGACACTGCCAGCGTCAACGCCTGCTGAGACACTGCGCTAACTTTCACGTCAGTGTAGTTCACTACCGTCGCTCGTTCGAATCCACTGTCAACATTTAATGAAAGCATGCGCTCTAATCCCAACGCAAGTCCCAGCTTTCCTGCATCCAATTCAAAGGTGTAAGTGAGAGCCGAGGAAACCGGAGCTGGCTCTGCCAGCCCCGGAAAGCACTCTCGCCCGCGGGCGCGAAGAATGCCCATCTGTCGCATGTCAAAGACGTCCCCCGGCTGTTGATCGGCGGGTAGTAAAATTGGCAGCAGATTGAATGCTCGAAAATACGCAAGTAATGTATTCTTATATTCTTGAAGCTGATCTCGTATTACATCGGAGGGCATCTTTCCCATGGCAAAAGCCGGCGGTTCTCCTACCATGATTATAGCGCTTGAAAAAACCGCGCACCAAAAATAGCAAACTGCCGCTCGCATTGGCTCCTCCGAGGTGAACCGCCCCAAGTCTAGTTCGTGCTATCGACAATTGCGATGCCGCGGCCAATGTACTCGACTGCACCGCCGCTATCGATGGAACTTGTCGCATGCCCATCGACGTATGTTGACAAAAGTCCCGAATCACGATCGCCAAAAATCTGATTTTCAAATGTGACACCTGCGAATTTATCAGTGTCCTTTTTGAAAAACATACGAACCAGCTCTTCTCGGTTATCAACCGACCAAACTCGGATCGACTTGTCTTCGCTTGTTGAAATTATGAATTTGTTGTCTGGTGTGAACGCGATTGCCTCGATGTCGCTCGTGTGTCCTGTCATTCGCCCAATTAGTTCACGGGATTGAATATTCCATAGATTTAATGCCTTGTCGCCACCCCCGGAGGCCAATATCTGCTGGTTCGAAGAAATATCGCCGGCTAAAACGTACTTTAAATGGCCCTCTAAAACTGCATTTGGGTGCTCAGAGGTCATGAGTTTGCTATTCCAAATCCTTATTTTGCGATCAGTGCCTAAGGTGTATATAAATGTTCCTCTAGCGCTATAACCAGCCTGAAAAATAGGACCATCGTGCGCATGTATACTGGACCGCCTACCGTCGGGCCATCGTATCTTCAAAAATCCATCTCCTCCAGCAGACAAAAACGTGCCTGCTCCATGAGGTTGATATGCCACAGACAACACCGGTCCGGTGTGAAATTTCTGGTGTGTTAACATGTGGTCGTTGTTCTTCAAATCCCAGGCAACGAGATTGCCGGCACGATCGCCCATCAACACAAACCGCCCGGGAAACGACGTGGCATTGAACTTGGCGCTGTAAGGCACAGAACCTGCGACACTCAGCTGCTCCCTTGCGACAGCGCCTGTTGCAGTGCGCCAAAATCGCACATAGCCGTCACGTCCGGCGGACAAAAGTATTTTGCCGTCCGGGCTGAAATCTAAGTCGCTTATACGATCTTTGTGAGCATGAATTGTTCTAACTACTTCGAAAGTATCAACATTTACAATTCTTATAACTCCATCATCTCCACCTAAAGCCAGCAGCTGACCATCAGCGGCAATTCGGACTTTGCGGATCACTGTCGATTCCAGGAAATTCACCGCAACCATTACATTTGGTTGGCGAAAATCATTCTGTCCTGCATCCCGTGTCGGCGTCCGTTGTGATGAAGGTGAGACTGCCACCTGATGGGTACCAATAATCGAAAAATGTTTAATCGGGGAAGGTCGCTGATTAAGCTGCTCCACCTTGGCAGCTATCCTTGCAGATTCTTCCTTGTAGGCTCGCTCGGCGCTTGATTGACGATTAAAGTAAAACTCACGTGTTAATTGGGATAAACGTTGAGGCAATTGATAGTTCTTTGTACTTGTAATAACATCTTCTGTCACTCTTTTTAGCATGACTTCAATTTCTACGTCTGGCGTCGCGATATGCTTTCCCAATGCCTCGGCAAAAGGACTTAGCTCGCCCCTCCCATCCAGCGCAAATTTACCTGGCTCTGCGGAGAACACAATCAAGGTATTGCCGCGCCGTTGAGGCTGTGGCGCCGCGCCGCCGCGAACAACGAGCAGTGGATTGGGAGTTATCGTTGATATGCTGCGCAACAATTCATCAGCCAAAGGATTGTTCCTGCAAGCATCCCAGAATACGATTGACGTGCCTGCGTGAGCTTCCAGTTGGTTCAGTATTGAATCCAGTCGAAAGGTTTCGAACGGAAGTGCTGCTTCACTTTTAAGTGTGGCGTCCACTCCGACTAGGTAATTCTGCTCCTTGTACTGTAGTCCGTGACCAGCATAGTAAAGAAGTGCTTCTGATTCTTTGTCCAAAGACGACGAGAAATCTTCGATGGCTTTCAAAAACTGTTTAGCATCCAGGTTTTTCTTATGTTCTACTTTAAATTCAAGTTGCTCTAGCTTACGTACAATGAGGTCAGTGTCGTGCGCTGGGTTAGCGAGTACCGGGGTGTGGAGATAATCGACGTTGGCCACAACCAAAGCCATCCGTTTCGCTACCGCGGAATCCGCGAAGGTAAACGAAGCAGCCAGAGTTATCAGGGCAACAACGATAGCGATCCAGGCACGTCGAATCGGTGCGTGATCCATAAAATCGACTCCCCACAATCTATGCGTCGGCTTGATAATTTCGAAAGCGGCAAATTGGTCTACGTTAGTCAAACAAGAATACCACTGATGATAGTGTGACCGCAATACTGAGTTTCACAGCCCGGCCTGGTGATGGCCGATCACACCGAGTGGCGCTATTGACAGACGGGTCGAGAGGGCCAAGTCATCACAACTCCCACGAACACCCACGGCTCAAGGCGCAACAGGGTGACCCATCGCACTTCCCGGCTGCGCGGTCTTGATCGCACCGTTCAGCGCTTTGACCAATCGCGGGCGGTGATGAGCGCGCTCTTGCAGCGATGAAAGCTGACAGAAGCTGCCGTCGTAAGGAAGGTGACAAGGTGGCCCGTTACGCTTTACTACCGCGCGATCACGCTGGTCTCGCCGCGGCATGCTAGGCCATGCGCATTGTGGTCTTTAACCCAGAAAGGAGAACGCATGCGCAACTTGGCCCGGTTCCTTGTCGCCGCGACGGTGCTCGTACCGGTCGGCCTGCCTCCGGCCGCGGCGATGACGGCCGTCGACTCGACAGGACTTCGCGCCGCGATCGAGACCGTCAACCCGGTCGTGAGTGTCCTTGCCTGCTGGGGCTACGGCTGGCGCGGCTGGGGCCTGCATCCCGGGTGCCTGTTGCGAGGCATCTATCCGGCAGCACCGGCGGTGTACCCGGCCCCTGTCTATGCGCGCCAGCTCCTGCAAATCCGCCGGCCGGGCGGTGTTGGGTCGACGGTAGCTGGCGCGCGTGCTGAGGGCTCGCTGTCCGCGCTGCGTCGGCACCGCGGAGCGGCTGCCTGATCCGTCGTCAACTTGGTCCCGGGGTGACGCTTTTTGCCGCTTGGCGCACCAAAAGCGTTCAACTAGCGTTTTTGAACTGCTCGCCAACCTGGGATCGCCCATGAAACTGCCGCGTCAATTCTTCAAGCCGCTTGCCATCGGCGCGCCCGCTCCGCTGCGCAATCTTCCGGTGCGGCTTGAGCGCATGATCCATTTCGTGCCGCCGCACCTGGAGAAGCTGCGCCAGAAGGTTCCGGACCTCATCCGCCAGGCCGACGTCGTGCTCGGCAATCTGGAGGACGCCATTCCGGCCGACGCCAAGGAGGCGGCGCGGCGCGGCTTCATCGAGATGGGCAAGGCGCACGACTACGGCACGACCGGACTATGGACCCGGATCAATGCACTCAATTCGCCTTGGGCGCTCGATGATATCGTCGACACCGTCGCCGCCGTCGGCAATAAGCTCGACGTCATCATGCTGCCCAAGGTCGAGGGCGCGTGGGATATCCATTATCTCGACCAGCTCTTGGCCCAGCTCGAAGCCCGCCATCATGTTTCAAGGCCGATCCTGATCCACGCCATTCTGGAAACTGCGGAAGGCGTGAACAACGTCGAGACGATCGCATCGGCTTCCCCGCGCATGCACGGCATCAGCCTCGGCCCGGCGGACCTTGCGGCCTCGCGCGCGATGAAAACAACGCGGGTTGGTGGCGGGCATCCGGACTATGTGGTGCTCGCTGACATCGAAGCCGGCGGTGCGCCGGATGGCGGCGATCGCGCGGGGTTCCAGCAGGACCTGTGGCACTACACCATCGCCAAGATGGTGGACGCCTGCGCGGCCGCCGGCATCAAGCCGTTCTATGGTCCGTTTGGCGATTTTTCCGACCCGGCGGCCTGCGAGGCGCAATTTCGCAATTCGTTCCTGATGGGCTGTGCCGGCGCATGGTCGTTGCACCCGACCCAGGTCGAGATCGCCAAGCGGGTCTTCTCGCCCGATCCGGCCGAAGTCGCGTTTGCAAAAAAAATCCTCGCCGCGATGCCGGACGGCAGCGGCGCGGTGATGATCGACGGCAAGATGCAGGACGATGCAACCTGGAAGCAAGCCAGGGTAGTGGTCGATCTCGCCCGCCTGGTGGCCGCCAAGGACCCGGCCATGGCAACATTGTACGGGTTGTGATTTGCAACAAAATTTGACTTACTGAACGGGCATTCAGCAGAATGGCGGCGGAGCGCCACAATTCAGGAGTATCGTGGCGGGATGGATGGCTACCATGAATAAAATTCGGCGCGCGAAATATGCCATCGGCCAGGTCGTGCGACACCGCGTCTATCCGTTCCGGGGCGTGGTGTTCGATATCGACCCGCTCTTCAGCAACACGGAGGAGTGGTACCAGTCCATTCCCTCCGAGGTGCGTCCTCACAAGGATCAGCCCTACTACCATTTGTTCGCCGAGAACGCCGAGACCGAATACGTCGCCTATGTATCCGAGCAGAACTTGTTGCCCGACGACTCCGGCGAGCCGCTGCGGCACCCGCAGGTCGCTGAGATTTTCGTCCGCGACGACGAAGGCAGCTACCGGCCGCGCAACTCGGTGTTGAACTGAGGATGCCAGGCAATTCGAACCTCGTGGCGACAATCATTGACCGCTGACTTCAACGCGGGTGAATAGGGCCTGATCATTCTTTGGTGCGGGCGGATTGTCCCGCCGGTTCGAGTTTCCCCTTACCCTGAAATTTTGCTGACGCTCCGAGGGGCTCCAGCGCCTTCGCCGCCGGGCAGGTCAAGCGCCAAGTCAGGCCCGAGGGCGCATAATCAAGGTCAACCTTGCCGTCCACGCTGCGCTCCGCCATCGCCTCCATGACGATTGTGCCGAACCCGTGCCGTTTAGGCGCGGACACGGGCGGCCCCTCGCGCTCGGTCCAGCTCATGGTCAAGGACTCACCGTCGCTCCCCCAGCAGACATCCACGCGACCCGTGTTCGTCGAGAGTGACCCGTATTTCCCGGCGTTCGTAGCGAGCTCGTGGAGCGCGAGCCCGATGGCTTGCGCGGAAGCGGGATTGAGGCGCAGCTTGGGGCCTTGCACGGCGATACGAGACGGCGAAATGCGCGAGCTGGGCGCGAATCAGCTCCGCCATATCGACCCCCTTCCATTCGTTGCGGACGAGCAGGTCCTGATTAGCCGAAAGCGCCTGGATGCGCTCGGAGAAGCACTCGATGAAATCTTCGGGACTTCTGGCGGCGGTCTGGTGAGCGATTGCGTCCACGACGCTGAGCATGTTCTTGGCGCGATGATTGATTTCGCGCATGAGGAGCTGTGTCTGCTCCTCGTGCTGCTTACGTTCGGTAATGTCCGCAACGGTGCCGACGAAGCCAACGACCTGTCGCTCAGGCCCAGCGCCCTCAAAATAAGCAAGTCCGTGATTTTCCACCCAACGGACCTCGCCGTCTCCCCGCCGAATCCGGTATTCGATCGCTAAGGGCTTCGAATCCCTGGGATCGAGCGCCGCCGCGAAAGCTGCATGAACCCTTTCCACGTCATCGGGATGCATCCGCTTCTCCTCGATCTCATCGACAGTCGCCGCCCGATCTTTGGCCAGGTCGAAAATCTCGTTCGCGCGCGCATCCCCGTAGAGCACGCGGCGGAGCGGATCGTACTGCCACCACCCGAGCCGGGTTGCATCGAAAGCAAGCTGCAGGCGATCTTTGCTCGCCTTCAGGTCCTCCTCCGCCTGCTTGCGCGCGGTGAGGTCCTGGATCACGGCCATGCTGCGCAAGGGCCGGCCGGACTCGTCGCGGATGACGTTGGCCGTCACCCGCGCCCAAACCGCATTTCCATCTTTACGGATATAGCGCTTTTCGACGTCGAAAACCGGCAACTCGCCGACGAGCAGGCGCCGAATCAACGCGCGGTCGCGCTCGCGCTCGTCCGGATGCGTAATGTCGAATGCCGTCCGAGCGAGCAATTCCCCCTCGCTATAGCCCACGAATTTGCACATCGCAGCGTTGGCACGGAGGAAACGGCCGGTTTCACACTCGGTTTCGATCTTGCCTACGCTGCTGACCTCAAACATGGCGCGGAACCTCGCTTCGCTCGCGCGCAGCGAATCCTCCGCCGCCTGTCGCCGGGTGGCGGCGCCGCGAAGCTCCGTCATCAGCGTGTTGACCTCGGCGACCGGGGTTCCGTTCAGCGACAGCGGGCCGCCTTCTCCCAAGGCCGCTGCGGCGCGAGCTGCGTGGCCGACCGAGCGGGCGATAATCCGGCCCAGCCATAAAGCCAAGGCAACCACCAGCGCAAATGCCGTTAACGCCGTCAAGCCGATGGTCCACCACAGGGCCCGAACCGGAGCCTCGAGCAGGGCCGTGGGCGCCCACACTGCGGTTTCCCAGCTGGTCAATTCCGACCAAGCGTAGGCCTGCAGCGATGGACGCCCTTCGGAGTCGACGAACTCAAACACGCCGCCGGGCCCTGCGGGATGCCACTGCGCTGGCGGCAATTCCTTTCCCATGAACGCATCCCGTTGATCGGACCGCGCGATGACGCGGTGCGCGGCGTCGGAAACCGCCGCCTGCCAACCTGCCGGCAGTTCATTGGCGGCGACCAGGCCTGCGAGGGCGTGCTGATTGAGCGATCTGGCCAGGGCGTAGCGGCTGTCACCGTCGATCTCTACGGGCATGATGATGCCGAACATAACCTGTTGCGTCACAGGCCCGATGAACAGGCCGGTTACTTGCGGCTTACCCGTTGCAAGCGCCCTCTCCACAGATTCCGGAACCGCCGCCTTTTTCAAGGATGTGCCGAAGGGCACCCAGGTATTGACGAGCTGCCGCATGTTGCGATCGATGAGCACAATGTTGCCGCTCTGCTGCGAGGCCAGCGAAGCTTCGGCCTGACGCTGGAACTCGGCGAAGTCGCCGCGGTGCAGCGACGAGGAGGCCGCCAATGCCCGCAGTCTCTTGATCTCACCGACGATCTCACGGTCAATGTCCGCCGACAAAGTCCGCGCCTCGCTCATCAGGTTATTGCGAACGTCGCCGAGCTGCGCGTCAGTGATATGAAGTCCCATATACACGCCGAACAGCAGCAGCGGCGCAATGATGGCGCATCCGAGCACGATCAAGAGATGCCGTAACGGCCGGGGCTTGCGGAGCGCGGGCATCGCTCCGGTCCGCAAAATGATGGCGATGACGACGCAAAGCAGGCCAACGACGGTCAGCGGCGTGGGCCAGCCGACCGAGCCGTACAACGTGCGAACGCCGGTCAGGTAGGCGAACAGGGCGAACACTTGCATGACGCCGGCAAGGCCGCCGAGCGCGATGGCGGCGAAGCGATACCTCTCGAAGCGGCTGAGCGCGAGCGAACCACCCGCGAGCACGAGCGCCACCGGCACCCCGTTTATCGTGTGAAACGCGGTCTCAGGTCCCGGCACCGCAGCCCGCGGCACCAGCAGGCGGTTCAAGCGGTTGATGCCGAAGTCGATCCCGAATAGATCGAGCAGATCGAGCGCAGCGATGGCAGCCACCGCCAGGCCAACTGCGAATGCCAAGCGCGAGTTCTTGCCGGGGTGCTCCAGCGCGAGGCCGAGGGCCATGAAACATAAGGCCGTCGTAGGTTTCACGGTTGCGAAGCCCGGGCCCCAGCTCGACAGCAACGGTAGCGATACCCACCAGCCGATGTACGCCGCAGCGCCAATCATCACCGCGGCAAAGGCGGCAACTTGACTCGCGCGTTGTCTATTCAGGTTGCCAGCCTGACCAACGAATAGCGTCACGTAGGCACCAGAAAGTCAAAACCGCAACCGGCAGGCGCGCGCAGACATGGACGAGCCTGTCCGGCGATGCTTTCCACATAAGTATTTGCGTGCAACGGAGCTATGTCTTCGCAGAAAAATCCGTCCGAGCCGGAACAAATTGGGCTGACTGGGAGTTAATTAAGATTGATTTTCCTCCCCCTGAAATTTCCTCACGCTCCCGGGGCTCCAGCGCGTTCGCGGCCGGGCAAGTCAGGCGCCAGGTGAGGCCTGAGGGCGCATAATCGAGGTCGACTTTGCCGTCTACGCTGCGCGCCACCATCGCTTCCATGACAATGGTGCCGAACCCGCGCCGTTGCGGCGCAGACACGGGCGGGCCCTCACGCTCGGTCCAGCTCATGGCGAGAGCGTCGCCGTCGGTTCCCCAGCTGACGTCGACACGACCCGCATCGGTCGAGAGCGACCCGTATTTGCCGGCGTTGGTGGCGAGTTCGT
>Ga0137361_10001619_pt1 | contig 14057 bp, 13 predicted proteins | sample Mad1_80_16metaG_FD_104923 | JGI IMG/M metagenome (GOLD analysis project Ga0137361, IMG submission 104923) | Vadose zone soil microbial communities from Angelo Coast Range Reserve, California, USA - Mad1_80_16 metaG | ecosystem: Environmental > Terrestrial > Soil > Vadose zone | place: USA... | reverse complement strand
GGTCCGCGATCTGCGCGGCGTTGCGCCGATGGCACTCCTCGACCTCGACACCGAACCTACTGCGGTTCTCGACGTCACATTTCTGCTGGTTCGTCATCTGCATGAGCAGATTGCGTCCGGACGCATCCCTCTGCTGTCGTTGCATCTGGACGCCTGGCCAGCCGGTACTCTGCACCCGGACGCCGCGTTGGTTCATGGGCTGCTGAAATCGCTCGCGAGAGAATGGCCGGCCGCGGTCGTTCGCGCGCTGGCCACCGACTCGTCCGATCTCGGAGTCGGCGCTGCCGCGATCGAACGCGAACTCGCGCAGGCCACATCCGACGACGGCGGCGATCCTCCGGATGTAGAAATCGTCGAACTCGACGGTCGCCGGCACGCGCTTCGCTTCTCCCCCGCAGCGTTGCAACCCGACGAACAGGAACTGCCGCTCGATGCGGATTCGGTCGTCATTCTCGCCGGCGGCGCTCGCGGCGTGACAGCGGTGATCGCCGAGGCGCTGATCGAGCGCTATGGGTGCAAGCTCGTGCTACTGGGCCGCAGCGACCCGAACAATGTCCCGCCATCGATGCGGTCGATGTCCCTCGACGACATGGATCGCCACGAAACCGAATATTATCGGTCCGAGCGCCAGCGCGACCCAAAACGCTCCATTCCGGAACTGAAGCGCGATTTCGCCCGGCTAAAAGCCGCGCACGAGACCTGGCTGACAACCGAGCGGTTACGCCAGCTTGGGGACGTCGAGTTCAAGATCGCGGACATCACCTCGCGGCAGCAGGTCGACGCGGTCATCGGTGACGTTGTCGAGCGTCACGGCAGGGTCGACCTAGTCGTGCATGGTGCCGGCCTACAGATTTCCAAGCGCCTATCGAATCGCCAACTGAGCGAGTTTCGACAAGTCGTGGGTACGAAGCTCAACGGATTGCGAAATCTAGTCACCGCGTGCAAGCGACATATCGGGCCGAATGTCCCGTTCCATATCCTGACCTCGGCGTTCAGCGCGATCGGCAACGATGGGCAACCGGATTACGGCGCGGCAAATGAGGCCATGTCGGCGTTGGCGTGCGCTCATGCCGGGCCTGCGCGTTGGACCGCGCTCGGCTGGCTCGGATGGGCGGGCATCGGCATGACCCGCGGATCGGAATATGCGGCACTCGGGAATTCCCGCGGGTTGCGCGCGGTGCTGCCCGAAGAAGGCAAGGCGCTTTTCCTGCAGCTAATCGAGTCGAAGAGCCGCAGCCCGGCCGTTTCGCTGTTGTCGGATGGCGAAGTGCGCTTCTATCGGCTGCCGCTCGCCAAGAATGAGGCCACGACGTCACGGACACCGCGCCGGACTGGCAAAACGGTTATCGACTTCCCGTTGTCGTTGGAAATAGCACCGTACCTGGGCGATCATCTGGTCAATGGCGCTGCCGCACTCCCGGGAACTTTCGAGGTCGAGTACGCGCTGCGCGCGGCCCAGGCACTGCGTCCCGACCATCCGTACCTCGCGGCGCGCAACCCTCGGTTCCACCGGTTCGTCCGAATACCCGAGCGCGGAACCAGCCTGCGCGCCGAGGCGCAACTCATCGAAGACACAGCAGACGGAAGCGTCATCGGGGTTCGCCTACTTTCCGATTTCGTGCATCGCAGCGGCGTGGTGCTGCAACGCGACGTCGTCCATTTCGAAGGTGAAGTGCTGACGAGCACGAAGCCATTTGCGCATCCGGCGAGCATCTGGTCGAATGCAGACCTGTTCCCTGCCGTTCCGTGCACCGATCCGTACCTTGCATCGGGATCGCCGGTAAAGTTGGGTGGCATCTTCGCCTGTCTCGACGACATTCGAGTGGGCCCCCGCGCGCGTAGCGCCCGATACCACATCGGTCCGGAGAAATCGCTGGATCCGCTCGCGGATTTTCTGTCTCCGGTATTGCTGCTGGACGCGTTGTTTCGACTTGTCGGCGTCGCGCCCGACGGCGACATATCGACGGGCGCTGTCAGTGTGCCGGTCAGCGGCGACTCGTTTTATTTCACCGCAGGGCTGACCGATCGCGTCCTCCAAGGGACTTCGCTCCGGATGGTTGCGGCCAATCCCCGCTCGGAAGGCGAGTTTCTAAGGACCGATTGGGGGCATGTCGCCGATTCGGAAGGCCGTGCGATCGTGTCGATCGCGGGAGCCTTTGCGCGGCGGATGGGAGCGCCGGCCCCTATGCTCGCAGCGTCATGACGGAATGACAGCCCCGTTCCCCACAAGCGCGACGCAGATCCGCGCCATGCCGATACCGGCCCCCGCGGCAGCGGCGACACTAACGGCATGCCTCTCCTCGTCGGAACATCGGCTCATGGCGAACTATCGCCATCCGCGACGACGCCAGGAATTCGTCGCCGGACGCGTGGCGCTCAAGCAGGCGCTACTCGAGACCCGAGACTCGGCGGTGCGCATCTGCTCCGCTGCTCCCGTACCCGAACCTCTTCTGGCGGCGGCGCAAGGGATGCAGGTTCTGCCAGACGACGATGGACGCCCGAGGCTCTGGCTGGAAGACACCCTGGCGCCGACCCAGGTGTCGATCGCGCACGCCGCCGGCTGGGCTGCCGCCGCGTGTTCGGACCGGCCGATCGGGATCGATATCGTCGAGATCGAGGTGGCGACGGCTGTTCCCGATGACATGCCTTGGTTGGCGGAAGTCGAATCGGATTGCCGCGGGCGGCTGCGCGCGTTGCTCTGGGGGTTGCGCGAGGCTGTGCTCAAGTCCGGCCAGATCTCGGCCAAGACCGTTTGGTCTCTCGACGGCGTCCATGCGGTGCCGACCTGTCCCGCCAGGGAAATCATCGCGTGCTGGCCGAAAGCCGACCGCCTTGCAGCCCTGGAAGTCCAAATCGAAAATAAGGTAATTACCAGCGCATTTCTTGCGTTGAGCCGATCAGCGATGCTGGTAACGATATTAATGCCTGCCCCCCAGCGATAGACTGGATGAAAATTCAATGAACGATATCACCTTATTCGAAACCATGCCGGTTGTTGACGAGCGGTCGGCACCCGGGGACAGTCTGATCGAGAGCATTACCGTCGTCTTTTCGGATATCACGCGGTATCCGATCGAAATTATCGATCCGCACGCGGACCTCGAGACTGACCTCGGCATCGACAGCGTCAAGTTTGGAGAGATCTTCGCTGCGCTGCGTGAGCGCTATTCGCTGCCACCTCCGGACGTCATCAGGACGCTCCCACCCGAGCGCTTTCGCACGGTAGCCGGTATCGCAGGCATTGTAGCAGAGCTGCGCGGCGCGGTGCCGGAACCCGCTAAGCTCGTCCCCAAAGTGGCCGCGGGGTCCGTCTTGGACGCTCTGCCAGAGCCGGCAAGTCAGGTACCGCCGAACGGGGCAGCGATCCCGGCCTTGGCCGCGGCAGATACGTCGCTGCTCGCCGGCGTCATCCAAACTTTCGCCGATGTGACGCGATATCCGATCGAGATTCTCGAACCCGATGCCGATCTCGAAAACGATCTCGGAATCGACGCCGTCAGGCTCGGCGAGATATTAGCTGTGCTGCGCGACAAATATAACCTGCCGTCGGCGGAGGTGCTGCGCGAGCGCTGGAAACTGGAACTGACTCGCTCGATTCGGGGGATAGTCGACGGGATCGCGTTGCTTCACGCGCCTCCCGCTCCGTCGAACGTTGCCGTGCCAGCGCCGCTAAAGTCCTTCGTCGCAGCCCCGGCGAGCGGCACCTCCGGCAAGTTTGCCGGCAAAGTCGCGCTGATTACCGGATCCGGCCGCGGTCTCGGTCGTGAGATTGCGGTGCATCTCGGCCGGCTCGGCGCGACAGTGCTCGTCAACTCGTTCCACTCGCGCGAGGCCGGAGAGGCGACTGCCGAGGAAATCCGGCAGGCGGGCGGCACCGCTCATCATCTCTGGGCCTCCGTCGCCAACATCGGCCAGCTCAACAAGATGTTTGATGCAATCGAGTCGCAATTCGGCGGCCTCGATTTCCTCATCAGCAATGCCTCCAACGGGCTCCTCGCTCCCCTCGACAAGATCCAGCCGGAGCATTGGGAAAAGGCACTGCGGACGAATGTGATCGGGTTGCACCAGAGTGCGATGCGCGCTAGGCCGCTGATGAAAGCGCGGGGCGGTGGGCGCATCATCACCATGTCGTCGGTCGCTGCCCACCGATACGTCGATTATTTCGGCTGTATGGGGCCCATGAAAGCAGCCGTCGAGTCGTTGACGAAGTTTCTCGCCGTCGAATTTCAGCCGGATAACATTCTCGTCAACTGCGTCTCAGCAGGCGCGGTCTATGGCGAGCTCGTCGACAAATGGCCGGACAGCGATCGGTTGCTCCCGATTTGGGAGGCAGGAGCGGGTGGCAGACTGTGCACCGGCGCCGACGTTGCGAATTTCGTCGAATATCTGCTCGGGGACGGCGCGTCCATGATTAACGGCAGCATTCTCACCATGGACGGAGGCCAGACGGCTCGAGGTTAGCGGCGACGGCGCCCGCGCTTGTCGGAGAGGCGGATCAAGGATTGCGACAATTTCGCGACGAGTGCAGATTACCGCCTTAGGACTTTGGGCAGTTGAGGGAAGTATGTCCCAAGCGCTTTCACGTGCCATCGGCATCCTCCTCGTTCTCGCCCTTCTGGTCGTGCCGGAGAAGATTTTCGGAGGGCAGGAAGCGCCCGCCCCGGCTCTTCAACGCCAGCAAACGCCCGGCGAAATCATCTCTCGCGGTCGCATCGAGCCGCTGGGCCGTGTCATTTCGGTCAGCGGTCCGCCTGACGGGAACAGCACAATCGCTCTCGTTAATAGATTGCTCGTCGAGCAGGGGAGTAAGGTTGAGGCCGGCCAGGTCGTGGCGGTCCTCAACGGGTTTGACCTCAGCCGCACGGAGTTGGAGGTTGCGAAGGCCAATCTCCACCTCGCGGAAATGCAGCACGCTCAGGTGCTGGCCGGTGTTGGCAAGGCCTCGGAAATCGCTGCACAGATGAACGTAATCGCATCCCGGCGGGCACAGCTGCTTCGGATCAGGAAGGATTGGCAACGCGCCGCCATCCTGGTCCGGAAGCAATTCGAATCGGTACAACGCCTTGATACCCAACAAGCCGCGCTCGATCAGACCATAAACGATGTCGAGCAAGGCCAGAACGCGCTGAAAGCCCTGACCGAGGTGCGAGCGGTCGATGACGCTGTAGCCGAAGCGCAAATTGCCGTTGCACGGGCGAACATAGCAAAGGCGCAGGCGGTGGTGGAGCGCCTGCAAATCCGCGCCCCGATCTCCGGCACCGTGCTATCGCTTCAAGCGCGTGATGGCGAGGCCGTCCAGGCGGACGGCATTCTGCGCATGGGAGACCTCGATCACCTGATCATCATCGCGGAGGTCGACCAGGGGCAGATAGGCCGCGTCAGCGAGGGCATGACCGCGAGGATCGAAGGAGACATGGTTGCGCAGCCTATTACGGGCAAGGTCACCCGCATAGCCAAGGAGGTCTTCCGGCAGAAGCGGCCTTCTTCGGACATCCTGATCGGGCGGGACGCCAAAATTGTCGAAGTCGAGGTGACGCCGCGGGGTCCGTTGCCAGCCGTGGTGGGCGGCGAGGTCGTCGTGCATCTAATTCCCGTATCTTCGGCGGAAAGATGACCGCTTCTGGGAATCGGATGAGGTTGTTTGGCGTCTCGGTACGGTTGGCTTATCGGCAGCTGCTTCACAGGGGTGCCAAGCTGATCGGCGCCCTGCTCGGCGTGACGGTTGCGGTCGTCCTGATGTTCACGCAACTCGGCTTCAAGGGGGCGTTATACGACAGCGCGGTCGCGGTAGCGGAGGCGTTCGACGGGGAAATCATCCTCGCATCACCCGACTTCCAGACGATGTCGTTCAATCCGCCCTGGATGCCACGAGATCTGCTGTACGAAGCCCGCACCGTCGGCGGAGTGGCGGCGGCATCACCCTTTTATGCGAGCACCGTTCAGGTCGTTAATCCCGACGACGGCAACTTCATCACGACTTGGCTCTACGCCTTTGCACCGGATCAGCCGATTTTTGCCCTGCCCGACGTCAACAAGCACATTCCGCAGATCAGGTTGGCGCAGACGGCCATCATCGATCGCAGATCGCGCAACGAGCTTGGCATGCTGGCGAGCGAGGTCGGCAGATTGGGGCAGCTTGATCTGGTGCTGCCGGCGTCGTCCGTGGCAATCCAATTCGTATTCACGATGGCGGGCACGTTTCAGATAGGCCCGACGATCAACGTCGACGGTAACATCATCACCTCTGACCTGAACTACTATCGCTATCTCCATGTGCCGCTCGACCGCGTGTCGCTCGGTGTCGTGCGCGTGGCCGCCGGGTTCGACCCGACCGCCGTAAAGGCATCGCTCGGTGACCGATTCGGCTCGCGCGCGCGGGTTTTCCTGAAGGAGGAGTTCACCGACAACGAGACCAATTTTTACGCGCGCAAGACGCCGATCGGCTTCATTTTCAACGCCGGGTTGGCCGTAGGCGTCCTCGTCGGCATCGTGTTCATCGTGCAGGTGCTGCACGGCATCATCAGCGACAATATTCGCGAGTACGCAACGTTACGGGCGATCGGCTACAATCAGGGGTTCTTCGTAGGATTGGTAGCGGTGATCGCCATCTCGATCGCAATGGTCACCTACGTCCCGGCGACGCTCTTCACGCTCCTGATATACCAAGTGGCGTCGTCGGCCACCAAGCTGCCGCTCGACCTGAAGCAATCGTACCTCATCGAGGTGTTCTGTCTCGTTGTGACGATGGGTTTCGTCGCGACCTTCGTCACGACCAAAAAATTGAAGCAAGCCGATCCGGTCGATCTTTTCTAGCCGGTCGTTCGCCTCGCAACGTGAGAAAAAGGGCTGTGGCTCAAACCGCTGAACAAGATCTGGTCATCGCCGATGGCGTCTCTCACCATTTCGGCGCGGGTGACACGCTGACCCAGATCCTGTTCGATGTTACGATCTACATTCCACCCGGTCAGCTCGTCATCATGACCGGGCCATCCGGCTCAGGCAAAACCACGCTTCTGACGCTTTTCGGCGCTTTGCGCAGCGGTCAGGCCGGCCTGCTGCGGGTGCTGGACCGTAATGTTATCGGGCTAGACGATGCCGGTTTGACCGAGTTAAGGCGCAGCATCGGTTTCATATTCCAGCTGCACAACCTGATCGAGTCGCTCACCGCGGTCGACAATGTTCTGATGTCGACACATCTCCAACTTGCGCCGCCATCGGAAGCCCGCAAGAACGCGATAGCGTTGTTGGAACGGCTAGGTCTCGGGAATCGCATCAACTACAAGCCGGGCGCGTTGTCCGGCGGGCAGCGCCAGCGTGTCGCCGTCGCGCGGGCGCTGGTCAATGCGCCCCGCCTGATCCTCGCCGACGAGCCGACAGCCGCGCTCGATGCTGCCTCCAGCATCGAGGTCGTCGGGCTGCTGCAGGAACACATTATCCGCGACGGCTCGTCGTGTCTGATGGTGACGCATGACAACCGCGTTCTCGACAAAGCGGATCGAATCGTGTCCATGGTGGATGGCCGCATCTTGTCCGACGTCATGGTTCACGAGCAGGTCCTTATTTGCGAGATGCTAAAAAAGATCTACTTCTTTTCCGGGCTGGGAACCATCGAACTCAGCCATGTGGCCGAGAGGATGGAACCACGGCGGTTTGACGACGGCGAAGTCCTGATTCGGCAGGGCGAAATCGGCGATAATTTTTTTCTGCTGCGCGACGGCGAGGTTGACGTCCGGGTCGTCGATGCCGACGGCGAAAGGCTCGAAGCCACGCTCGACATTGGCAGGTATTTCGGTGAGCGGGCACTGATCACAGGGGAGACACGAAACGCGACGGTCGTGGGACGGGGGCACGGAATGGTATATGCGCTCGACAAAACTAATTTCGACGCTGCGCTTGCCTTGACACCATCCCTCCGGGAGCAACTGAGGAAAAGCTACTTCTCGCGCCAATGATTGGTGGGCACATATCGCTCGCATTCGCGCGGGCGAAGAACGTTACCGGGTGGCTGCGTCGCGTCGTTTCGTGAACAGCCTTCCGGAGAAACACGGTTGAGCACCTATTCGACTTCGAGGGTCAATCCGAGTACGCTGATCAACATCGTATCCGGTGCAACGCTGACGAGGATCATACCGGCCTGGAATGGGGCACGCGGGCGTACTTCACAACAAGCGCGTCTTCAGCCGGCTTTACTTAAGTCGAGAAACCCGCCCGATACAGCAAGGAGGAGAGACGATGGCTAAGAGTGATGACGCGAGCGAGAACGGCTCTGACGAGAAGACATTTCCCGATCCCAACGACATGCTGCGATTAATGGTGTCGGTCCAACGCTTTCACCAGCAGCTTTTCTGGCAAATGGGGGAAGTGATGGCTGATATGATGGCAATGCCGTTGGGGCGGAACCGTTCCGACCGCAACAAACCGGGCCCGCTCAATCAGGCTGTGTCGGACCTCAAGGACGCGGTGGACAGCGCGACCGATACCTTGCAGCGGGGCGGCAAACCGGACTGAACCCTCATCGGCGAGAGAAAGCACCGGCGAGGATGCGGTCTCTCGGCGTTCTTCTACGCCTGGTGTACCTAGTTGGTTGGTATGCCTGGGATTGCGGTCCGCTTGGGCGCCGCGAGGAAGAGGGTATACGGCGATTTGCCGATCGTGTCCGGTCCGTCATGCTCGAATTGGGCGGCGTGTACATAAAGCTCGGGCAGGTGCTGTCCACCCGCCCGGACCTGGTCGACCCAATCGTGTCGAAAGAGCTCGAAATATTGCTGGATCAGGTTCCGGCCGAGCCGCTGCAAGACACGAAAGAAACGATCCGCGAAGAGCTCGGCATGAGCGCCGATGCCGAGTTCCCTTTCGTGCTGTGCGGCGAATTGGCTTCCGCTTCGTTCGGCTGCGTGTATCAACTGCGGCTCAAATCGGGTCAACTGGCCGCGTTGAAGATCCTGCGGCGAGGGATTGAGGTCCAATCGACAGGAGACCTCAAATTTCTGATGAGGCTAGCCTCTATCCTCGACCTGCTGGCGGTCACGCATCGTTATCGGCTCGTCGACTGGATCGACGAGCTGCGGCGATGGACCGCCGAAGAACTGGATTACCGGCTCGAAGCCCGGAAAATGACGTACATTGGGAAACACGTTCAACGCGTCGGTGGCGTCAAAATCCCCCGCGTGATTTGGCCGCTCACCACGCGACGACTCCTCGCCATGGAGTTTCTCGAGGGACGATGGCTGTCGCACGGTGCGGAAGCCTGCAGCCACGCGCAGCGGGCCCAAGCCGCGTCGCTGCTGTTTCAGGCGTTCCTTTACCAGATCTTCGAATTGGGGTTTTTCCACGCCGACCTGCACAAGGGAAATCTGTGCATCTTGCCCGACGGCAGAGTTGGCGTGGTGGATTTCGGCATAACCGGTTTTGTGTCCCAGCGAACGCGCCAGCGGCATTTGGGTCTTGTTGCCGCATTACAAAAAGGTGCTCTCGATGACGCTTTCGCGTCGATTCTCGAAACAGCTTTCGTGCCGCCGGATGCGGATCTCATCGCCTTCAGGCGACACTTTGAGCACGAATACTATGACTGGTTTCTGAGGACGGTCCAACCCGATTCCCCGGCTTCCGAGAGAGGTGCCGGATCGTTGATGCTCGCGGTCTTCCGCCGAGCCTATGAATGCGCGATCGTCATCGATGCCGAGGTCGTGCGCTATTACCGGGCGTTCTCGATCGTTGACGGGGTGGTAAACACTCTGGACCACCGGTTTTCCCAACACGACGAAATCGGCCGTTACCTGAAATTGCGCCTCCGCAGACAGATTGAGGATCTAGCCGGCAACGCCGTCGATCCGATGGGGGTGCTTGTTGCCCTTTCAACGGAATTCGCCTTTCGCACCAATGAGGTGCGGGGCATCATATACGGCACCAGCAAGTCGTTCGACAGCGCTGTGGCGAGGGTGTTGCTGGTCGTGGCCGGCGTAAAACGCAAACTGGCACAGCTGGCTTGGGCTGCTGCTATTTTTTCATTGACGCTGGACGTTCTCGTACGGACCCGGTTGCTGCCACGCGGCATGGTATTCGTCCATGGCGGGATATTTGGGCGGATCGATGTCGGTGACATCGCAGAGTTCTTTGTGCCGATGTGTATGGTCGCCCTGGCCCTGGGATGGTTCGGCCGTCTGCTCCGTGCTCGTGCCTATACCGGCTCGCCCGAGCGACCCATACCCGGCCGTCAGGCCCAAAGGGAATAGCAGATAGCCCAAGCCACAACTTGGACAGCTCGTCGAGCTGCGCGGCGGCGCCCGGTCTTCCCATCCTGAAACGACCGGTTTGTGTGCCTCAAGCTAGTGGAACAAATCTGTCGGAAGAGTCCCGTGGGGGATTCCGGCGGCTCGAGGACATGCGAGTCTCTGTCGAATGCGCACAGGAAGCATCGTCGATGTGAATTCTGCCGATCGCGCCCGGCTTGAGGGGATCGTGGCGGCTCGGAACAGCCCTCAGAAGCATGTGTGGCGAGCCCGGATCGTGCTGTTGACCGCGACGGCCTCGGCACCAACGAGATCATGCGGCGCGCCGGCAAGAGCAAGACCTGCCTGTGGCGCCGGCAGGAGCGGTTCATGCACGAAGGCGTCGACGGGTTGTTGCGCGACAAGACGCGCCTGTCGCGGGTTGCGCCGCTGCCGCCGGCGGTTGCCGAGCGCGTCGTCGCGCTGACCCAGACCGATCCGCCGGGTGAAACCACCCATTGGACGGGCGCTGCCATGGCCAAAGCTGCCGGGATCAGCCTCTCTTCGGTGCAGCGTATGAGCGTATCTGGCGCGCTCACGGGCTCCAGCCGCATCGGGTGCGGCAGTTCAAGCTCTCGCGCGATCCGGAATTCGTCCCCAAGCTGCGCGACATCGTCGGGCTCTACATCGACCCGCCGGCGCACGCGATGGTGCTCAGCGTTGATGAGAAGTCGCAGATCCAGGCGCTCGACTGCACCCAGCCGGGCCTGCCCTTGAAGCCGGGGCGCTGCGGGACGATGACCCACGACTATAAAAAGGAACGGCACCACGACGCTGTTCGCCGCCCTCGATGTGCTCGACGGCAAGCTCATCGGCCGCTGCATGCAACGCCACCGGCATCAGGAATTCATCCGTTTCCTCAACGCGATCGAGGCCGAAATCCCGGCCGGCAAGATCATCCACGTGATCCTCGACAATTACGGCCCGCACAAGCATCCCAAAACCCGAGCCTGGCTGGCACGGCATCCGCGCTTCGTCTTCCACTACACGCGACCTCCGCCTCCTGGCTCAACGCCGTCGAGGGCTTCTTCGCCAAACTCGGCAAGCGCCGCCTCAAACGCGGTGTGTTCTGCTCGATCGTCGATCTCCAGGCCGCCATCCATCGCTTTCTCAGGGAAACCAACGATGATCCCAAACCCTTCGTATGGAGCGCCGATCTTGATAAGATCATCGCCGCCGTCAGACGCGGGGCACCAAGCGTTAGATTCGATCCAAACGACCTGGCCGACCCAACAAGGAGCGCCGTAATGTTTGAATATCGCTTAGAACACGTCATGTCGTTCTACATAAACGCTCAATTTCCCGAAATGATAGGGCCGATACCAGAGGGCATGCAGCTCAACTTCTACATCACCGGCGGTGAGATCAGCGGGCCGAAAGTTGTGGGAAAGGTACGTCCAGTTGGCGGAGACTGGATGACTGTTAGACGCGATGGAGTCGGCATCCTAGATATAAAAGGAACGCTCGAAACACAAGACGGCGCCCTAATCTATGCCACCATCGATGGAACCTTCGATTTTGGCGAAGATGGTTACGACAAGATCTTGCGGGGTTGGCATCCGCCGAGCGGTGCCCCATTTCGGGCTTCACCTCGCTTTCGCACCGCTCACCCGAACTATCTATGGCTCAACCGCGGGCATTTTCTTGCTATTGGCGCGGCATTTACGGAGCGGCTTCGCATCGAATACGAGATTTACGCCGTTCTCTAGCGGCGCGCTCGGCGCTTGACCGCGAGACGATGGCGCGCCGTCGGTGCAGGTACCGCAAAGAATTCTAATGGAACAAACCAACGATGACCCAAAACCCTTCGAATGGACCGCCGTTCCCGATTAGATCATCGCCGCCGTCAGACGCGGGTGCCAAGCGTTAGATTCGATCCACTAGGGTCGACTCCCAGGTTTGATTAGGGTGCCGCGAACGGCCGGAATCGGCGCTCCTCGGTCATTTCGAGGCGCCGGAACGAACGGCAGCTGGAGGAAGCCATCGTGCCCTTCGTGACCATCACGAGACCTTTATGAGTACCACAGCTAAGACAACAATAGGCTTTGATCGCAAGATCGAGATCGAGTGGCTCGATGCAGTCGCGGGGTGCGTTGCAACTGGTCAGGCGCCAGAGGACGTTCGAAAATTTCTATGGACCTTCTGCGAAGGCGTAGTGGCCGGCGGTTCCGTGCATAGCGGACGTGGCAAAACGCTGACTGTCCTGTCCCGGATTTGGGTAATCGTACCAGAGCAGGCCCGGCCGTTACGAAAAGCTGCATTACAGTGCATCGGGTCTGCGACAAGTGAAGAGAGAGGGTTGCGATTCACTGGGCAATGGCCATCGCAACATATCGGTTCTTCTGCGACGTCGCAGCCAGTGTGGGGAAACTCCTTGCGCTCAACGGCGAAGCCAATCTATCGCAGGTCGGACGCCGAATGACCGAGTCCTGGGGTGATCGCTCTACCCTGCCGCGCGCGATACAGCGTGTTTTGCGCTCCATGGTGCAATGGGAAGCCCTCCGCGATGGTCCCGCCAAGGGAACATTTGTCGCGCCGACAAAACGCACGGCCATTTCGGATCAAATCGGTGAACTGCTCCTACAAGCGATGCTGGTCAGTCACGGACGGGGGGTGCCGCTATCGCAGCTGACCGGTCACCCCGCCCTGTTCCCATTTGGCATCCATCTGAGCGCTACGGCTATGAGAAAAAGCGGGTGCGTCCTGATTCAGCGTCAAGGCGACCAAACCGATTTCATAGAGCTAGGACAAGGCTCGCGACGCCAGCGTTAGTGGAGGAGGTATTGGTTTCAACAAATTTTCGGGCGATCTGGCGTGCAAGACCTCGCGGCGACCGCGCCGGAAGACGCTCGCTCTTTAAGCGACCAGCTTGGCGATTTGGCCGGCGAGGGTGGCGAAGCCGGTCTGGTAGGGATAGGTGGTCGGCAGGGCGACTTTGATCCGGGTGACCATCTTGAGGCCGCTCGACTTGTTCTCGACCGCGTGCGCCAATGCCATCTCGACGACCTCATGCGGATAGCCGGTACGCTCGGCCGCCCAATCCATGTTGGACGTCGGCAAAGCCGACGCGGGCCGGCGAACACCAGCGCGGTCAGGTCCGGAGCGCGGCCTCCGACAGCCGCACGCGATGCCCGCGGCCCGCTAACGAGGCCGCTGACATCGAATTCTCAGACAGCAAACTAGTTTACGGCGCTTCCCCTTCGGAGGAAAGATGGCTGCGCTGCCGTCCGGGAGCGGCTGGGCAAACCCATCGATTGCTGGTTGCTATATGGTTGCTAGAGTCATTGGCTTGTCGGCTATTACGTTTCTAATTAATTGATAAAATTGGAGCGGGCGATGGGATTCGAACCCACGACCCCAACCTTGGCAAGGTTGTGCTCTACCCCTGAGCTACGCCCGCATCCGGCCGATCCATATCATACCGGGGGAGGGGGGTGGCAAGAAGTTGCACGCCGGTGATCTTGCAAGGTTTCGCGCGGCGCCGCATCGTGGTCGGCATGGCTCTCGTGCCGCTCACCCCGGACCAGCTCTTCGCGCGGCTCGATGCGCTCGGGATTGCGCACCGCACCTATCGCCACCCGCCGGTCTTCACCGTCGCCGAGGCGGTCCTATTGCGCGGCAAGCTCCCGGGCGGCCACGGCAAGAGCCTCTTCCTCAAGGACAAAAAAGCGGGGCTCTGGCTCGTCGTCGCGCTCGAAGAGCGGCCGATCGACCTGAAGCGTCTCGCCGCGGTGCTCGCCGCGCCGCGCTTTTCGTTTGGCAATGCCGACTTGCTCTTCGAGGTGCTCG
>Ga0137361_10001617_pt1 | contig 14071 bp, 15 predicted proteins | sample Mad1_80_16metaG_FD_104923 | JGI IMG/M metagenome (GOLD analysis project Ga0137361, IMG submission 104923) | Vadose zone soil microbial communities from Angelo Coast Range Reserve, California, USA - Mad1_80_16 metaG | ecosystem: Environmental > Terrestrial > Soil > Vadose zone | place: USA... | reverse complement strand
GTCTCGGGCAGATGAAGAAAGAAGACGTCAAAGCTACGTTGGTCGTATCGAAGCTGGTATTCGCGGACAACAGTATTGGTGAGTATGCACCATGAGACCTAACCAATCGCTCGAGCCATCCATGCGCACGGAAAACAGAAGGGGGGTCGAAAATTAGGCCAATGGGCAATTGTCTCAAACACTACATCGCGTGTGCGATGCTCGCTGTTGTAGCTGGCTGTCAGACGCCAACAACATCAAATCAAGGAGCCGCTTCTACCAACGCCACTGCCGGAATCGGGCAGTCAGCCGCTCGGTCATCGCCAAACGAAATAGATACTTTTGGGCCTCTCTTTCCGCCAAATTTTCCCCGTTATCAAGGCGGTAGTGTCAGAGGGCCGTGATAGGCGAAACCGAAGTAGCGCTCGAATTGACCAGCGATGACCATTCCTTCGGCCATCTGCGGTGCACGCCTGTTTAGTTCTACCTCCAGTGGTCTGCGCTCATCCCCTGTGAACCCGGGGCGTAGGTTGGCCTGTTGCCCTGCACCGTGGCTTCGCCTGGCGCGGTGTTCTCCTGGATGACCGTTTCGTCGCGCGAGGCACAAGCCGAGATAAACAATGCGACCGCTAAAAGCGAAACGGCATACAAAGTAAAACGCAGGATCATGATCGGGACGGAACCTAACCAGCGACACGTTTGATGCAAGCCTCTGGCGCGTCCGGACGAAGTGAGCGGGGTTAGACCTACAAACATTGAAGATTTTTCTGGTCAATTACAGGACAAGCAGTTTTCCCATCTGTGAAAATCTGTGTAAATCTGTGGCCGACTTCAGCTGCGTTTTCCGGCAGACGCTGCAAGACATGGGATCGCTCCGTAAGCGGAAGAACCGCTCGACTAAACGGTAAGTTTTCGACTAGATTATGTCGATAGCATGCCAGAGTTCGATATCAGCAAGAGCCGGCCGGCGGAACTAAGCGCAGCGCCCGCCGATTTTGCCAATGCGTCGCCGTTCCGGCGTCAAAGACAGGAAAGTGACCCGATTCGCAATGGAATTTTTATCGGTTTGGCAATTGTGCTGCTCGTATTTCTAGGCAGTATGATCGCGGTGCTGATGATGCACGCGCCGGCGTTATAAGACTTTTGTCCAAGCACCAAATCCCAAATTCCAAGTTCCAAGCAAACTGCAATATCACAAATCTATAGATCGAATGGTTGCTTGAGAGGATTTGGGTATTAGAGCTTGGAATTTGTTTGGAAGTTGGAGCTTGGAATTTGGAGTTTTCATCCGGTCAATTGTTTTTGTGCTCAGTCTCGCTCAGATATATCGCGATTGTCGCTCGCAATGAAAAATTCCAGGCGCCTTCTTCTCTTCGACATCGACGGGACGTTGATCCATTCAGGTGGTGCTGGTGTTCAAGCGCTTATATCGGCGTTTAAAGAGCGCTTCGGTATCGACGACGATCTGCACGACATCGAAATCGCGGGCATGACCGATTCGGGCATCGTGGTCAGCATCCTGAACAAGCATAAAATTCCTGCGAGTAACGAAAACGTGAGCGCGTTTTTGGATAGCTATGTGCACTTTCTTTCGCTGGAATTGCCGCGTCGGAAAGGCAAACTGCTCCCCGGCGTGCTCAAGCTACTCGAAAGACTCAAATCGCGGCCGCATGTAGTGCTCGGGCTTCTAACTGGAAATGTTTCCCGCGGCGCGCGACTAAAACTTGAGCACTACGGCGTCTGGCATTTTTTTGAATTTGGCGCGTTTGCCGACGATCACCGGGATCGCAACCAGCTGGGGCGGTTCGCTCGCGCCCGTGCAAAAGAGAAGCATGGCCGCGAGTTCGCCGGGTCCGAGATCGACGTCATTGGCGATACGCCGCGCGACATCACCTGCGGCCGAGCGCTCGGGGCGCGCACGGTTGCGGTGGCGACTGGCAGATGGAGCCGCGATGAACTTGCAAAACATCAGCCGGATTTTCTGATTGATGATCTCTCGAATGTGGAAACGATTATCGATACGCTCGGATGGTGATCCATTGACGATTGCAGGTTGTAAATGAAGAAAAACGCTTCCGCACCTGGCCCGGCGCCGCGACAAGAACGTTCCAACGTATTGCCGCTCAAAGGCGAAATCGACCTGCACGTCTCACCTTCTGTCACGGCGTCATTAAATCAGATGATCGCGAAAAAGCCGGAACGGTTGGTGGTCGATCTTTCGGAGGTGACTTACATCGACAGCGCCGGTTTGGCGGCATTGATTGAAGCGATGCAAAAGGTGGAAGGCTACGGCGGCAAATTCCTGCTGGCTGGATTGCAGGAAACCGTGCGCTCGATATTCGAAATCTCGCGGCTCGATCAGGTATTTCAGATTTTCCCGGACGCGGATGCCGCGCTGGCTGGGTAGCACTCGTTACAGCGTTGGAGGGTTGGGGCGTTGAAGCGCTCGGTTTGGTGCTTCAACGGTTTTCCGTTGCCAATTTTCCAGAGGCAACGCGCGTCAAAATCTCGAGCGTTTGTTGGACGTTTTTTGAAATATCGAACTGCGACGCGCGCTCGATATTCGCCGAGCGCGCCGCGGCGCGGCGCGATGGATCGGACCAGAACCGAATCGCGTCACGCAGACCAATCAGATTACCGGCGTGATCGACAATTGATCCGTGGACAGTGTCTTCGATGATTTCGCTAAAGCCGTTGGCCCGCGTTGTGATTATTGGCAATCCGCAAGCGAGCGCTTCCAAACACGCATTGGAAAACGGATCGTAAATCGTAGGGAGAATGAAAATGTCCGCAGCTGCATAAACATGCACAAGGTCTGCGACTTCGCCGAGAAACTGCACGGGCTCCTTGCGCCAAAAGCGCAGGCGTGTCGTTTTATAGAGCCCTTCATTTCCGCGCCCGGCGACGAGCAGACGCATTTTTCTGTTTTTGCAGAGCGCCATCGCCTGGATTGCAAACAACAGGCCCTTACGCTCCCAGCCAGAGCCCGCAAACAGCAGCGCGATTTGATCAGGTTTCAACTTCAAATGCTCACGTGCCGTTTCGCGAAGCTCGGGATCGAATCGGAATTTATCGATTGGAACGCCGTTGCGGGTGATTTCGATCTTGTCCGCGGGGTAGCCATAAAGGTCGAGGATCTCGTGCCTGACCATTTCTGAAGCCACGATGACCCGCCCGGCCTTACGATGGGCAAATAGGGATTCTTCCAGCTGCAACAGATCGCGATGCTTGCGATTAGCGGCCCGGACAAATTGCTTCAGGGGAATCTCAAACTTTCTTCTGCGCTCCAGCCAGGCGCGATGGACCCCGTCGCCCGCGCGATAAATGTCGCAGCTCCAGACGCGCTCGAGGCTGAACAAGGCATCGCAGTGAAGCTGCGGCCGGATTTGCTCCAGCTCATCGGCAAATCCAATAACCGATTCTGCGCTCAGGCGCCTGATCAATCCAAACGGCCATTGGTCCTCCGGCCAGTCATTCGAGGCGATAAGTTGGATCTCGTGCCCGGCTTCGATCACTCCGCGCGCGAGTCGCTTCAGGTACCTTTCGGCACCGCCGGTTGGCGAATAGCCGCGCCGCACAAAAGCGATCCCGAGTCTTTCTTTCATGTCGAGCGGAATAGAGAGATCTGTTGTGTTCCTTGGGGAGAAGGACACTTTACTTGCTGCACGTTCGCCAGAATACTTCTAACCCGATGCCGGGTGAAATCTTAAACGCTCCTGCAATGTCGCGTTCTGTCGCCTCTGCGGCGAGTACGCTACCGAGGCACCTGCTCTATTCAATTTTCGCCCGCATCGGGGGTTCCGGCCTTGATACGGATGCATTTGAAACCTTGCGTGCGTCGTATCGCGGGGGATTCTTGGGCAAAGCAATCGCTTACGATAACCGGCAGAAGGAAATTCCTGCTTCGCTGATCCGTTCTCTGCGCTGGCATCCGGTGCGCCTCATCTCATTTCTGGATCGGCCTTATTACTACGGCGCGAAAAAAAAATATCTTGATTGGATCGCATCGCGCCATCTTGAGACCGGGCGCTACGATCTGTTCCATAGTTGGTCGGGCGACTGTTTGCGCTCGCTGAAAGTGGCAAAACGACACCGTATTCCTTCGGTCGTTGAGATCCCCACCTGGCATCGCGACGGCGGCAAGGAGAAAACCCGGCGACCGAAAGTTGCCGCACCGACAGAGAACATTTCGAGCTTTCAGAGGTGGAAAAACAGACTGTTGCTCCAGCGGAAGCGTTTCATACAAGAATATGATCTTGCTGATCTCCTGCTCGTCTTATCGGAGAAGGCGGCCCACACCTTTCGGGTACGGGGATTCCCGGAGGACAAGCTCTATTACCTGCCTCGAGGTGTGGATGTCGAACGCTTCAAGCCGGGGAAGCGGCCACAAAAATTTCGAGCGGTTTTTGCCGGTGCGTTGATTAGGCGCAAGGGTATTCAACATGTGTTGAAGGCATGGCACCGCCTCAATCTGTCTGATGCCGAGCTGTGGTTGGTTGGTTTCGTCCACGAAGAGGCGAAGCCCTATCTGAAGCAATTCTGGCGCGATAACATTCGCGTCGTAGGATTTGTGCGTGACCCGGAGAACTATCTCAGCCAGGGGACGGTTCACGTTTTTCCGTCGCAATGGGAGGGGAGCGCCAAGGTCACATATGAAGCGGCGGCGTGCGCGTTGCCTCAAATCACCACGCGCGAGGCAGGCGACGTGGTGCGCGATGGCATTGAAGGAATCATCGTGAAGCCGGGAGACGTGAACGCGATCGCAGCTGCGCTCGAGCATCTGTATCGACATCCTGAAATCGTCGAACAAAAGGGCACCGCGGCTAGACGTCGCGTAGTCGAGAATTTCACCTGGGACCATTTTCGAACACGATTACTGGACGCATACGACACAGCGATGCGAATGGCGCGATGATTTCCGTCCAAGGACGGGCGATCTCCAGGTCGCCCGCGGCCGTTTGGAAACCGCTCCTTGTGAGAAGGCCATGAAAATTCTTCTCCTGCAACTCAAGCGAATCGGCGATCTGATTTTGACGACTCCCGCCGTCGCAGCTTTGCGTGCGAGCTTCCCAGAAGCGGAACTCACACTTGTTGTCTCCAAGGAATGTGCCGACCTGCTGCCAGCCATTGCAAATGTCGATCGCGTTTTGATGACGCGGCGGGATCTGCGCGACCTGGCTCTGTTTCTTTCAATCGCAGCCAGGAGATTTGATTATTGCATCGACTTCACACGGAACGATCGCTCGGCGTCTCTGGCGCTTCTATCCGGCGCGCGGAGACGCGTGGTGTCTTACCGGGTGCGTGAGCAGGCGAAGACGCGAGCCCGCGCTTATACGGATTTTGTTAACGTTCGTATGCGGGACATGCACACGATCGACTATAATCTGGCTTTGCTTGAACCGCTCGGCGCACGCGATCCTTCCACTGCCCCGCATCTGGACCTGCCACAGATCGCGTACGAGAAAGCCGATGCGCTTCGGCGCAATTGGAACGTCACGAAACCTTATGTCATTTTGCATCCCGGGTCGGCCCGTCAGGAAAAACTTTGGGAGCCCGGGCGATGGGCAGAGGTAATTGAATGCGTTGGCCGAAGCAACGATATCGATCTTGTTCTGACCAGTGGACCGTCCACGGAGGAGCAAACGCATATCGCGGCAATTAAGAGCAAGACGCAGCAACAAATCGTCGATCTCTCTGCAAAGACAGATTTGCTCACGCTGGCCGCCTTAATTAATCGGGCGCGGCTTCTTGTGACTGTCGATTCCGCTCCCGTGCACCTGGCGGCCGCGACGGGCACGCCGCAAGTGATCCTGTTTGGGCCCACCAACCCATTTCATTGGCGTCCCAGGGAAAGTCCAGCTGTCATTTTACATGGAGAATCAGCCGCGCCAGTCACCGAGTTTGCGCCGGTGCGGCCGCGCCTTGCAATGAGTCAAATCTCGACGGAGGCGGTGATTGGTGCTATGGATTCGCTGCTGTCGCTGCATGCGGCGGCGCAAAGTTCATGAGCGGCGCAAAACCGGCTAGGAAAAGGAAGTCCGTCTGGGAAACGTTACGCGCGGCTTCCAGTTTGTACCGGCGGCTCTACGGCTACCTCAAGCCGTATAAGACGCGTTTCATCTTAGGCTTGGCGCTGGGTCTCGCCTACGGCGGGGTCAATTCTCTTTTCCCGCTGGCGATTGCCCGCGTCACCAGCACAATTTTCCACGGCGCCGCGGCCAATCCGATGGCATTGCGCTCCAATATGGGAGCGCTGGATACAGGCCCCAAAATCAATTCCATCGTTCTGATCTGTCTCGCCATCCCGGCGATCATGGCCGTGCGCAGCCTCTGTTCCTATGGCAGCACGTACTGCATGCAATGGGTGAGCAATAGGGTGGTCTCCGATATCCGCGTCCAGCTTTTCAGTAAGATGGTTCGCCATTCCATGGATTTCTTCAACAAGATGCGGGCGGGATTTTTGATGTCGCGCATCACCAATGACACCCGGGTCATGCAGATGGCTTTGACCAGCGTCAGCAGCGATGTTTTTAAACAACCGATCACAATCATCGGCGCGATCACTGTGCTCCTTCTGATGGATTGGAAATTCACTGTCGTGACGCTGATCCTTTTTCCAACGTGTTTGCTGCCGCTCCGCGTTTACGGTCGTCGTGCCAAGAAAGCAGTGCAAAACGAACAGGTTGGCATGGCCCAAATGGTAGTGACCATGCAGGAGACATTCGCCGGCATTCGCGTAATCAAATCGTTTTCACGAGAAGCATACCAGGAAAAGGAGTTCAAACGCAGCAATCAACTGCAGTTTTCGCAGATGATGCGCATGATTCGATCGATGGAAGCAGTCGGCCCGCTGGTGGAGATCATTGCTGCGATCGGTGTGGGAATGGCGTTGCTCTACGTTTACGCCGCGAACCTGAGCGTCGGCCGCTTCTTCGGACTAATCTCAGGGATTTTCATTCTATACGACCCAATTAAGACGCTTAGCAGGATCCATATTGTGATGCAGCGATCGATCGCCGCTACGACTGCCATTTTCTCGATTTTGGATTCCAAGCCGACCGTGGAGGACGCGCCGGATGCCGCCGCGCTGACTTCTTCTCAAGGTCGAATTGATTTTGAAAACGTCACATTCCGCTACGCGAACACCACCCGAGACGCCATCAAGAATGTGACCCTGCACACTGAACCAGGGAAAACCTATGCCCTAGTTGGAGCCAGCGGCGCGGGTAAGAGTACCATTCTCTCGTTGATCCTGCGTCTGTACGACCCGACCTCCGGCGCTGTTAAAGTCGATGGCCGGGATCTGCGCTCCGTCACGCAAAAATCGTTGCGCGAACAGATGGGACTCGTCACGCAAGAGACGTTTCTGTTTCACGACACCATCTTCAACAATATCCAGTTCGGCCGGCTGAACGCTACGCCGGAGGAAATTTATGAGGCCGCAAAAGCTGCCTATGCACACGATTTTATCATGGCTCAGCCAAAGGGGTACGAAACAGTCATTGGGGATAAAGGATGCCTGCTCTCCGGCGGCCAGCAGCAACGCCTCGCTATTGCGCGCGCTATTCTGAAAAACGCGCCGATTCTGTTGCTCGACGAAGCCACGTCTTCGCTCGATTCGGAATCGGAGCAACAAATTCAAAGAGCTCTCGCCAAGCTGGCCGCTGGACGCACAGTAATCGCCATCGCCCATAGGCTCTCCACAGTTTTGTCCGCCGATCAAATTATCGTGATGGACAGCGGGCGAATCAAGGAAATCGGCACACACGCTGAGCTGCTCGAGAAATCTGGCTACTATCGGCGCTTATACGATCACCAATTCAATCGCATTCAGAAGGAACCCGAAGCCGAAGCAGGCATTCTTGTTGAAGAGCTCGTGTAGCGACCCACAAAGCAATGCCGATTGTCTCTCGCCGTGGCCTTTAATATCGATCTACACACGCATTCTTTTTTTTCCGGAGACGGTATTTCCAGCCCGGAAGACTTGATTGCGGCGGCGCGCGCCAAGGGTTTGAACGGCCTCGCTATCACCGATCACAACACATGCGACGCTGTGAATTACCTCCTCCAGAAGGGTTTGATGCGACTGGACGGGTTGCCGGTGAATGATTTCTTGGTGCTCCCCGGTGTCGAGGTGACGACTGCCGATGGTCATCTTCTCTGTATCGGTGCGGAGCTGCCGTACCTGAAAGGGAAACCGGCGCGCGAAGTCTGTGACATCATCCATGAACGCGGCGGTCTCGCCATTCCTCCGCATCCCTACGATTTATTCCGCGCCGGAATCCGCTTTTCCACTCTGGAAACGCTGCCGGTGGATGCTATCGAAGTTTTCAACGCGGCGACTACGCTCCGCCGCTACAACCGTTACGCTTTCAAGTATGCGCAAATTCGGGGTTTGCCCATGACTGCAGCCAGCGACGCGCACCACGCTGCCGCCGTTGGGACTGCTTACACAATCGTCAATACCGACGATTTTTCGGTGAAAGGAATCCTCGCGCAGATCATAAAGAGCAACGAACTGACTCAAAAATACCAGACCCCGCGCGACAGCCTCCGTAAAACTTGGAACAACTGGCTACGACTGCGGCGCCGGAAAAAAATCCCCGAGTTAGCTGCAAAAGACAGCGGCCACAACGGCCACTGATACTAACTGCTAACCAATGCGTGCATACGTCATCGTCGAAATCGACATTCTCGATCCCGTCGGCTACGAAGAATACAAAAAGCTCGCCAGTGCGACGGTGGAGAAGTACGGCGGGAAATACATCGTCCGCGGCGGCAAAACGGAAGTGCTCGAAGGCGATTGGAAACCGAAGCGCATTGTTGTGCTCCAGTTCGATTCAGCGGAGCGCGCCAGGGAATGGTTGAATTGCGAAGAATATCGCGAGCCGCGGAAAATGCGGCACCGAACGGCCAAGACAAACATGATCCTGGTTGAAGGGATGTAACTTCTCAGGAGGCTGCAGCGTTAGAGTTACCAGGCCGCTTTTTCATTTCGCGCTCCTTCAGTACGATAATTCGCTCGTACCATGCGAGCAGCCGGCAGAGCACCCATCCGCGGTAGCCGTCACGAAAACCCTGTTTCCAGACGTAGTGATAAAGAAATCGCAAGCTGGGACGGCATGGCACCTTCATCGCCAGCTTCCGTAGCCAACGCTTGCGTTCGACTGCGGTTCCAAAGGGTGTCGCGCGCAGCGTCCTTTCAGCTGTTCGCTCATGCATCTTGATGAACGCTGCCGCTTCCCACGTGGAATAGCGATTATGCTTGTCGATGAAGGTGGCAATATCGGGAAAGGCATAGTGCTCCATCGGGGCGGTTAGATATTCGGTTCGGCCGTCGAGCAATACGTGCTCATGAACCTCGTTATCTCCAGACCCGATGGTGGCGTCGATGTCGATCTGTTCATATCGACCCAGCCGATGCCGGAATAGGCGCAGATTCCAACTCGGAAAATAACCGCAATGATTTATCCAGCCGCCCAGAAACCAGAACCGGCGATTCACGTAAAATCCATCGACATCCGTGCGGCGGATCGCCTTCGTGATTTCGCGCGCCAGTTTTGGTGTGACCCGTTCGTCGGCGTCAACGATCAGCACCCATTCATGTTGCCAGGGAATATTCTCCAAGGCCCAGTTCTTCTTTCGTGGGGATTTTCCATTCCAAACGAACTGCATGACTCGGACCCCTCCAGCCTCGGCAACCGCTTGCGTGCCATCTGTGCTCGCCGAATCGACGACGACGATTTCCTGCGCGAATGAAACGCTCGCAAGACAATCGTGCAGGTTCACGGCTTCGTTCTTAACAGGAACAAGCACCGACAACGGCACCCGCGCGTCGGATTGCTCGCTCATTGGGCAATCTCGCGCCTTTTGGTTTCGCGGGCTGGATTTCCGATCACAATGCTCCAGGGCCTTACGTCCTTCATGGCTACCGCTCTTGCACCAACGATCGCTCCGTCACCGATAGTCACCCCCGGCCCGATGAACGCATCGGCACAAATCCACGCCTCGGAGCCGATTGTGATCGGCGGACGCAGCAGCGGAAAATCCGGCTTGGTGTGATCGTGTGTTCCTGCGCAAACATGAGCGCGGTGGGAGATTGTTACCCGTGCCCCAAGCGTCACCCGGCCGAGATTGTAAATGAGGGCATGCTCGCCGATCGCGGTTTCATCTCCCGCCTCGAGATTCCATGGGAAATAAATCGTCGCCGAAGGATACACATGAACGCGGCGACCGATCTTTGCTCCAAAACACCGGAGTAGAAATCGCCTCCACCCGAAACACGGCCTGGGGCTGAACCGAAAGAGCGGCTGCGCCAGAGTCCATAACACCCGACGGACGAGCTCACTTGACGAGTATTTCTGGGCGCGGCGATTTTGTTGAACGTTCAACATCCGAAAGGCTACTAACTACGGACTACACGACTACGAGACTGCTGGCTTTTAGTCCAGTTGTCTTGTTGTCGTCATGGGTTCCCACACTGCCAAGCGCACCGCCTGAAGGGCTGCAAAAAAAGATTGAACAGCATGCATCCACGGGTTGTCACAAATTCGAATATTTAACCTTGTTAAATACTTCCCCGGATGCTACAACCCGTGATCGACAAGGCATCGACGAATACAATTTACGGGACGTTGTCGGTCCGACCCCCCCAAGAATTTGATGAAAAAGAGTTATATGGCTGCTGAAGATAGCGATACCGGCATTAAGATTTACCTGCGCGAGATCGGGCAAATCCCGCTTTTGACTCCAGACCAGGAGATCGAGCTGGCCGCGAAAATCAAGAAGGGCGATCGCGAGGCGCGAGCGCTGATGATCCGGTCCAATCTGCGCTTGGTCGTAAAGATCGCCCATGACTACGCGAATCTTGGGCTGCCGCTTCTGGACCTGATTTCCGAAGGGAATATTGGTCTGATGAAGGCGGTGGAGCGCTTTGATCCTGCGAAAGGCGGAAAGCTTAGTACCTACGCCGCGTGGTGGATCAAGCAGTCCATCAAGCGCGCGCTGGCCAACCAGAGCAAGACCATCCGTCTGCCCGTGCATCTGGTCGACAAGATCTCCAAGATGCGCCGAGTTTCGCTGCAAATGAGCGAGGAACTGGGCCGCGAACCAACGGACGACGAACTTGGTGATGAGATTGGGATCGCGAGCGGAAAAGTTTCGCAACTCAAGACTGTCTCGATCCGTCCAGCTTCACTCGACGCGCCGATCAGCGATGATGATTCCACTGAGTTTGGTGAAATCGTCGGTGACGAGGAGGCCCAAACACCGTTTGAATTGTTGCGTGACAAAAATCTCCGCAATGAGGTGGGCGGTTTGCTGGACGTGTTGGATGATCGGGAGAAGAAGATCATCTTCCAGCGGTTTGGCTTGGACGGCGGCAAACCAAAGACGCTCGAGGAAGTTGGCAAGAAATTCGGGGTTACTCGGGAGCGCATTCGCCAGTTGCAGAACATCGCGCTGTCGAAACTTCGCCGCGCTCTAAGCAAGAAGGAGCGTCCGGTGGACGTCGAATTGCCGGTCGAAGCGTAAGGCTGTTGTCGTTTCGCTTTGCGAAACGCGACACTGATCTGGTAAACATGCGGCGCGCTGCTCACAGAGGCGCGCGGCTACAGTTATTTCACCACACGCAATTGAATGGAATCGACCATTGCGCGGCCCATTCGCACATCGCTGACGATCACCATGCGATTGCCGGGCGTAGCGAGTTTTTTCGCGCGCAAGAATTTTTCGGCTGACGCAATCGTCTGGTCCGGATCTCCGGCGAAATTGATGCGAACGGGGAATGTGCCCCAATAAAGTGCCAACTGCCGATATACTTGCTCGCTTGGCGTGAAGGCAAAGATCGGCGCGCGCTGCGGACGCAAATTAGACGCATAACGCGCCATCCTTCCGTGCAAGGTAAAGACGATCAGTTTCGAATCGTCCAGCGAGTTCGCCAGCGCGACGGCTGAAGCAACTGTCTTCTGCCGAATGTTTTCCAGCAGCGCATCTTTGGCGTAATCCGCGCCCCCGCTGCGCTCGATGCGGGTTGTCACTCGGTTCAGGACCTCAACGCATTCAACTGGATAGCGACCGAGCGTTGTTTCAGCGCTCAGCATGAGAGCGTCGGCTTGTTCGAAAACTGCGTTTGCCACGTCGGTGACCTCTGCGCGCGTGGGAAGTCGATTTGTGATCATCGATTCCAGCAACTGCGTTGCGATTACCACCGGTTTGCCAAGGCGAATGCATTTCTTGACAATTCGGCGTTGAATAATTGGCAATTCCTCCATCGGACATTCGATTCCCAAATCGCCGCGCGCGACCATGATCACATCAGCGCTCTCGATCATCTTGTCGATTGATCGCACTGCCAATTGGTCCTCAATCTTTGCGACGATCTGCGCCTTACTCTTTTTCCTCGACAGGAGTTGGCGCAGCTGTTCGATGTCGCTTTTCTCCCGCACAAAACTCAGCGCCACAAAGTCCACCCCCAGCTCCGTGCCGAGCGCGACATCGGCAATGTCCTTTTTCGTAAGCGGCGGCAGATTCACGTGAACGCCCGGCAGGTTAATGTGACGCCGCGAGCTGAGCACGGCAGGAGTCAGCACTCGAGTGCGCACCCGGTCCTTTCCCTTTTCCAGTACGACCAATTTGATCAGGCCGTTATCGACCAAAACCTTATCGCCGACTGCGACGTCCTTCACGAATCCGGGGTAATTCACATCCACGGAATATTGTTCTTTGCTTTTTGCGCCACGCGCAGTGAACTCCAGAATGTCGCCCGGCCTTAGGTTCAGATCGGTTTTGACGTCGCCGGTGCGAATCGCTGGCCCTTGGGTATCGAGCAGAACCGCAACCGGGCGACTCGCTGCCTGCGCAAGTCTGCGGATGCGCGGCACAATGTTGCGTACCCATTCATGAGTGGCGTGACTCATGTTCAGTCGGAAAACATCAGCCCCTTTCTGGATTAACTGTCGCAGTGTCTCTGTCTTTTCTGTTGCTGGGCCGAGGGTACAAATGACTTTGGTCTTCCGCATCGAATGAAAAGATTGAGCTTGCGGCAGCGAAAGCCAAGTCGCTTTTAAGCGTTGGCAGATTGCGGCTAGATCGGTCGCATGTACACAAGATGCGGCACGCCTCGAAGCGCGCCGCGTCGCGTAGCAACCGTTTTCTTTATTTCAGCTTGCTTTGAGTCTGTTTAGCAAGGTCAAGATGCTCCTGAACCACCTTGGCCGTGTCCTCCGCAAACTTTTTCACGTCGGCGTCACTCCCGCTTTTTGCTTCCTCTTGGAATTCGGCCAAATCCTTCTCGTGATCTTTGACCATCATGTCCATGTAAGCCTTATCCGAACTCCAGCTTACGGTTGGCTCTTTCGCCGGAAGCTTTACGTTCTTTTGCGCCGCGATCTTTTTTAACTCGTCGTTAGCCTTGCTATGATCGGTGACCATTCGTTTCCCGAATGATTTTACGTCGTCGCTTTGTCCCTTCTCTTCAGCCAATTTTCCCATCGCGACTTCCATCATTCCGCCCTTCGCAGCTTTCTTCATGAACGTCTTGTCGTTTGCGCTTAATGAGGAACTCTTGCCTGCTGGCGTGTCCTGCGCTGCAGCTACTCCGGCCAGGCTAAGCGCCGCGATTATCAGCGGAAGAATACAAAACTCCGAAATAACTGTCATTTTGGTTTTCGTGGCTCTTGTAAGGTTGGAAACACACCGGGACACCCCGGCAATTAAGAAATCGAAAACTAGCGGCTCCTTGGACGCGAATGAATTGCGGTTTGCTGATTTTAATCACTGCTATCTACTGGCGCGGCAGGGACGGTCACATCCAGCCAGGCCTGCCACGCCGTAGCTGACCAGAGGTGGGATTTCGGAAGCCAATCAGACTCCGGGGACATTTCGCGCGTACGAGCTCTCCACGCGTCTCGCCACATCCTTGTAGCCGTAGTCAACTTCGTAAATCTGCTTCATACAGGCGACCGATTTTTCCTGTTCACCCATCCGCTCGTAAACGAGGCCGAGATTGTACACCATCTCCTTCTTCATAGCGTCCATTGACAAAATTTCCTTCGAGGCGTCCTCGAGTTGTTTAACTGCAAGATCCAGCATC
>Ga0137361_10001616_pt1 | contig 14073 bp, 8 predicted proteins | sample Mad1_80_16metaG_FD_104923 | JGI IMG/M metagenome (GOLD analysis project Ga0137361, IMG submission 104923) | Vadose zone soil microbial communities from Angelo Coast Range Reserve, California, USA - Mad1_80_16 metaG | ecosystem: Environmental > Terrestrial > Soil > Vadose zone | place: USA... | reverse complement strand
CCTCCCTGGGTCGGCTTGTGGCTGGCCCACGCCGGCTACGGGCTGCCGTTCTCCACTTACCTCCTCGCCAACTTCTTCCGTGCCCTGCCGAGCGACCTGTTCGAGTCGGCCGAGATCGATGGCGCGGGAACTCTGACGGTGTTCTTTCGAATCATCCTGCCGCTGTCAGTACCAGCCCTAGCATCGCTGGTGATCTTCCAGTTCCTGTGGGTGTGGAACGACCTTCTGGTGGCATTGATCTACGTCGGAGGCTCCCCTGAGGTGGCGCCCCTGACGGTGAACCTCGCCGGCCTGACCAACTCGCTCGGCCAGGGCTACCAGCTACTCACCGCCGCGGCATTCTTCTCGATGATCGTGCCGCTCGTCGTGTTCCTCAGCCTCCAGCGCTATTTCGTGCGCGGCATTCTTGCAGGATCTGTGAAGGGGTAATTAGGAATGGCATCAGTCACTTACGACCACGTTGTCAAGCGCTACACGGCAGACGTCACAGTCGTCAAGGATTTCAACGTTGAGATCAAAGATAAGGAGTTCATGGTCCTCGTTGGTCCATCGGGCTGCGGCAAGTCGACAGCGCTGCGCATGCTTGCGGGCCTCGAAGCGATCACCGAAGGCCAGATCCGCATCGGCGACCGGGTCGTCAACAACGTCGCCGCCAAGGATCGCGACATCGCCATGGTGTTCCAGTCCTACGCCCTCTACCCGCACATGAGCGTTTACGACAACATGGCGTTCCCGCTGCAGATGCAGCACATGCCGAAGTCGGAGATCGACAAGAGGGTGAAGAACGCCTCTCGCATCCTCGGCCTCGACAACTTCCTCAAGCGCAAGCCGCGCGCTCTGTCCGGCGGCCAGCGCCAGCGCGTCGCTCTTGGCCGCGCGATCGTGCGCAGCCCGAAGGTCTTCCTCCTCGACGAGCCCCTGTCCAACCTCGACGCCAAGCTGCGCGGCCAGACCCGCATCGAGCTGCAGAAGCTGCACCGCGACCTGCAGACGACGTTCATCTATGTCACGCACGACCAGGTCGAGGCGATGACGATGGGCGACCGCATCGCGATCATGAACGCCGGCATCCTGCAGCAGGTCGGAACGCCTGGCGACATCTACGACCACCCGGCGAACCTCTTCGTCGCCGGCTTCATCGGCAGCCCGACGATGAACTTCGTCCCCGTAACGACCTCCGACAGCACGGCCAAGGCATCAGGCTTCGAGGTCAAGCTGCCCAAGTCGGTTCCCGCCGGCAAGGGCACGCTGGGGTTCCGGCCCGAGACCGTGACCGACCGCATCGTCGACCCCGCCAGCACCCTCGACATGAAGGTGGACGTGGTCGAGCGGCTCGGCTCGGACCAGTTCCTCTACGGGCAGGTCGGCGGCGACTCCGTGACGGCGCGTGTCGATCCGAAGTTGAAGGTCGAGCCGGGCGACATGGTGCACCTCGGCCTCGACACTCGCACGCTCCACCTGTTCGACGCCGAGTCCGAAGCCGCACTTCTCTAAGCGCCTCGTGTGGAACAGATACGCGCCGGTGAAGACTTCGATACCGCGCGCTTCCGCGCCTTCCGGAGGTCGATCCGGAACGCCCTGACCGGGCGCGCGAGCCGGCTCGTATCGCTCGATTCTGTGCTGGACGCAGCCGGCGCCGAGGGCCGGTCGTTCGGCGGGGTCCGCGAGATTCCGATCGACCAGATCGTCGGCTCAGCCGCGTCGCCCGCGAAGGCAAGCGATTTCCTTCCGGGTTTCCTCCCGGCCACGCGGCGGCTGCGCGATCGGTGGACGCGGGTGTACACCGCGATGGTCGAAGGCGGGGAGCTGCCACCGATCGATGTCTACAGGGTCGGCGACGGCTATTACGTCATCGACGGCCATCATCGTGTTTCGGTGGCGCGAAGCCTTGGTCGGGACACGATCAACGCCCGCGTCATCGATGTCCAGACCCGCGCGCCGCTGGGCAGCACCGTGGATGCCGAAGAGCTGCTGAGAGCGGCGGAGTACGCACAGTTCCTCGAGGCAACGCAGCTGCACCGCCTGCGGCCGGACGCGCGACTGGAATGCAGCCGGCTCGGCCGCTACGACGAGATCTTCAAGCACATCCTCGGCCACGAGTACTTCATGGGCCTCGAGCGCGGGCCCGGGGTGTCGCTGCCTGAGGCCGCCGCGAGCTGGTACGACACGGTCTACCTTCCGATCGCGAAGGTGATCCGCCGTCACAACGTGCTCGAGCAGATGCCGGGCTGGACGGAGGCCGACCTCTACGTCGAGATCACGAGGCGCTGGCTCGCGTTGAGCGAGCAGGGCAAGCCCTCGGGACCGCATCCCGCGGTGCACGCGCTGCTCGAGGATGAAGCGAAACGCTGGTGGCAGCGGCGCTGGTCCATGATGCTGCCCGAGCGCCGCCAGGTAAACAGGTGATAGGCCTCATCTTCGGGCCGCCTGGGAGCGGAAAGGGGACGCAGGCCGGTCGCATCGAGAAAGAGTTCGGGATGGCGCACCTCTCGACCGGCGAGATCCTCCGCTCGGAGGTCGCCCACGGAAGCGCCGTCGGCAAAGAGGCGGCACGAATCATGGCCGCCGGCGACCTCGTCCCCGACGACCTCATCGACCGCATCGTCGAGAGCCTGCTCCGGCGCATGGACCCCACCGCGAGCGTGCTCCTGGACGGCTTCCCCCGGACCGTGGAGCAGGCGAAGGCGCTCGATCGCATGCTGGCGGACCTCAACCGCAATGTCGACTTCGTCGTCGCACTCGACGTGCCCGAGCCGCTGCTCGTGGATCGGTTGCTGCACAGAGCCGCGGTGGAAGGCCGGGCGGACGACACCCGCGCAGCCATCATGGAGCGCATGCACGAATACCGCCTGCGCACGGCGGATGTGCTCGACCATTACCGCAGGAGCGGCGTGCCCGTGGCCGAGGTGAATGGCGTCGGGGCGGTCGACGAGGTCTTCGATCGGGTACGCGATGAGATCAAGCGGGTGCTGGGCGGCAAACAGCGTGCCCGCGGCATATGATCAGCGTTCTCAGAAACTAGAAATGGCAAGAAAAATCGGCGTCGAGGGCCTCGGACAGATCGTCAAGCCGATGGTCAACGGCGAAAGCCAGGCGACTGTCGAAGCCATGCCGGCGCCATTCTCGTCGGGCCTTGCCAGCGCTTTCCCGCCGATCGCCGAGTACGCATTTCTCTCGGACTGCGAGGTCAACGCCCTCATCGCTCCGAGCGGGCGCGTCGAGTGGATGTGCCTCCCGCGCCCCGACAGCCCGAGCGTTTTTGCGGCCATCCTCGATCGCGCGTCCGGCGCCTTCCGGTTTGCCCCCAGCGGAGTGATGGTGCCGGCAGGGCGCCGCTACCTCCCCGGCACGCTCGTGCTGGAGACGACCTGGCGGACCCGCACGGGCTGGCTGATCGTCCGCGATTGCCTGTGCATCGGACCCTGGTACCACAGCCAGCGGCGCTCCGGGACGCACCGGCGCCCGCCCACCGACCAGGAGGCCGAGCACATCCTCCTCCGCACCGCGAAATGCGTGGTCGGGAGCGTCGAGCTGAGCCTCGACTGCCATCCCGTGTTCGATTACGGGAAGACGGCCGCTCACTGGGAGTACTCAGGGCCTGGCTACGGGGAGGCCGTTGCGAGAGGTGGCGACGGCGATGTACCGCTTCGTCTCGTGACCGACTTGCGCATGGGGTTCGAAGGGCCCGGGGCGCACGCCACCAAGACGTTGCGCCAGGGCGAGAAGGCGTACGTAGCACTCGCCTGGCCTCGATCCCAGTACTCGGCGACGAGCGAGTTCTGGGCCGAGCACCCGCCCCCGGCAAATGCCGACGAAGCCTTCGCGCGCACCGAGCGCACGGCCGACTTCTGGCGCGAATGGATCAACCGCGGCGAATTCCCGGAGCACCCCTGGCAGAGCTACCTGCAGCGCAGCGCCCTGACGCTGAAGGGCCTGACGTACAGCCCGACCGGGGCGCTGCTGGCGGCGCCGACGACATCGTTGCCGGAGACGATCGGCGGCGAGCGCAACTGGGACTACCGGTACACATGGATTCGCGACGGCACCTTCATGCTCTGGGGTCTCTACACGCTCGGGTTCGCGCGCGAGGCCAACGACTTCTTCTACTTCATAGCTGACGTCGCGGCGGGCCAGCAGGACCTGCAGATCATGTACGGCATCGGCGGCGAGCGCGAGCTGGCCGAGCGAACCATCGACAACCTCAGCGGGTACGATGCGTCGAAACCGGTTCGTGTCGGCAATGCCGCCTACGCGCAAAAGCAGCACGACGTGTGGGGCGCGGTTCTCGATTCCGTGTACCTGCACACCAAGTCGAGGGACTACCTGCCCGAGGTCGTGTGGCCGATTCTCAAGCGAAGCGTCGAAGCCGCGATCGAGAACTGGCGAACGCCGGACCGCGGCATCTGGGAGGTGCGCGGCGAGCCGCAGCATTTCACGTCGTCGAAGCTGATGTGCTGGGTCGCATGCGATCGCGGCGCTCGGCTCGCCGAGCTGCACGGCGACCTCGACCTGGCCAAGCGCTGGCAGGTCGAGGCGGATGAGATCAAGGCCGACATCTGCGCGAACGGTGTCGATTCGCGCGGGGTGTTCGTGCAGCACTACGGCGCGACTTCGCTGGATGCCTCGGTCCTGCTGATCCCGCTCGTCCGTTTTCTGCCACCCGACGACCCTCGAGTGAAGGCGACGGTCCTCGCCATCGCCGACGAGCTGACGGAGGACGGCATGGTTCTACGCTATCGCGCCGAGGAGACCGATGACGGTTTGTCGGGCGAAGAAGGCACGTTCACCATCTGCTCGTTCTGGATGGTTTCGGCGCTTTGCGAGATCGGTGAGATCACGCGAGCCAGGGAGCTGTGCGAGAAGCTGCTTTCGTATGCGAGCCCTCTGCAGCTTTACGCCGAGGAGATCGACCCGCGCAGCGGCCGTCACCTCGGCAACTTCCCGCAGGCCTTCTCACACCTGGCTCTGATCAACGCGGTCATGCATGTGATCCGAGCCGAGAGCGGCCTGACCAACCGGTTTGGAGGCCCGCTGACCGTCGAACCGTAGGCTGGGGATAGGCGGCGTTCTAAGGTCGCGCCGCCGCAATACGAGATTGCTGTTGGAGCGGCAGTTCGAGGGTGAAGACGCTGCCTTTGCCAAGTTCGCTGACGACACGGACATCGCCCCCATGCAGGGCCGCCAGGCGTTTGGTCAACGCCAGGCCCAGACCAGTTCCCTCCTGATGGCGCCCGGGCCCGGAGTCAAGCTGCTGGAATTCCCTGAAAAGGCGATCGAGGTCGGACCTCGCGATCCCGATGCCGGTGTCCGTCACTGAGATCTCGACGGTTTCGGCCTGGCGCTGCGCGGCGATGGTCACGCTTCCGCCTTCAGGCGTGAACTTGACCGCATTGGTAACGAGGTTGAGCAGCATCTGGACCATCTTGTGCGGATCCGCCTGCAGCCGGCCGGCGGCGCCAACGTTCGCCTCGACCCTGACCCCCTTCTTCGCCGCGATCGGTTCGATGGTGTTCATCACCTGATCGACTGTCTCGGCTATTGAGACGGTCTCCAGCTCCAGAAACATCTGTCCGGCTTCGACTTTGGACAGGTCGAGGATGTCGTTGATCAGGTCCAACAGGTGCTTGCCGCCCGTGCTGATCTGGGCCAGGAACTTCTGTCTTGTGGCGGCGTTGTACTTGCCGGTACTGTCGTCGAGCAACAGCTCGGAGAAACCGAGAATCGCATTCAACGGCGTTCGCAGCTCGTGGCTCATGGTGGCCAGGAATTCGCTCTTGTGTTGATTCGCGACGCGCAGCTCAGCGTTGAGGTTGTTGATCGCACGCTCGCCTTCCTTGCGTGTGGTGATGTCGCGTACGAGGCCGACGAACAGCGCTTTGTCGCCCAGGGCCGATGCTCGCGAGATCGCCAGCTCGACCGGGAACTCGCGACCTGTATGGTCGATGGCGGTGAGCTCCAGAACCTTCCCCAGCACGGGGCCATCGCCCGTCGTCAGGTAGTGCGCGAGGCCGGCGCGATGCGCCGCGCGGTGCTGCTCGGGAACGATTGTGTCGGCCAGGGGCTTGCCCAGAATTTCGTCTCGGCTCCAGCCAAACGTGGCTTCAGCGTGCGGGTTCCAATCGGTGACCCGGCCCAATTCATCCATGCCCACGATGGCGTTCAGCGATGTGTCCACGATCGCCTGCAGGCGTGCGCGCGAGCTCACCAGCTGGTCGTTGAGCGCTCGGACGGAATCTTCGGAGTGCTTCCGCTGCGCGACGGCGGCGTGCACTGTGAGAACGACGACCCAGAGCACCGCCACGACCAGGATTGAGATCGCCGGCTGGCCGGGTTGACGGCCGCCGCTGATGGAAAGGACAAGGATTCCGATCGATGCGAGTGCGGTCGTTGCCCCGACCACTTTGCTTGTGTCGTAAAGCGCCGCGAACAAAACCGTGGTCAGATACAGCGGGAAAACAAGGAGTACCGCCGCCGCTGCGTAATCCGTCGGGTGGACGGTCGCCTGGATGACGAAAACCGCGACGATGCCCCCAAACACTGGAAGTTCATGGATCCAGCGAGGAAGGCGGTCCCAGGGCAGGGCGTAGATCGCGACGATCACCACCACCCCGGCCGCGCCGGCGGCGAGCGCCACGAGTGAGCCCTGGGTGAAGGTGGCTCCCAAGGCGAGGAGCAGCGCGACCACGATCGGTGCCGCGATCGCCAGGCGGGGTAGTCGATCCCACTCGATCGGGGCCAGAGACGTCGCAATCACTCCTGCCGCAACGACCACAGCCAGCGCGTCAGCCCAGGCCAGGCGACTGAACGTGGGATCGGAGAACACCACCAGGGCGATGAGGCCGGCGCCCATGAAGGGCGTGACCCGGCGCACGAGGCCCTTCGTTTGAAATGGCTTCATCGGCGGATTGTCGGACCCTGACACCACTTCAGTCGGGTTCGATTATCGGCCTGTTAACTCCAGGATTTAACGCCGTCGTAACTCATAAGCCGCACTTATTAATTGATGCTACGAGCCGGGCGACAGGACCAGCCCGGATGCGGCGAATGACGCGAATACCGCCACCGCGAAGAAGACGCCGGCGATGACATGACCACCGAGCTCCCCACGGCGGACTTGCTGCCCCGGCGCCCGTACGAACCGAGCCAGCCAGGGGGCGACCACCATCCAGCCGAGGGTCAGCAGCGATATGACGTTCGACAGGCTCCCCGCTGTTTCCGAGCCCAGCAAGACGAGCAGCAGGAAGCTCGCGAGCACGAAGCCGATTCCAACCAGGCCCGATGCAAACGCGAGGGCGAGCCAGTGCGCGGACCCGCGGTAGCGCGACGCCAGAGCGGTCCAGCCACCGGCGAGGATCGCCGGTCCCACGCCGAACGGCACCACGAGAGCGCCATTGCCTCGAAACGACCAGCTGTCGGCTTGCGGTCCGTAACGAGCCACCAGGAAGGTCGCGACATCCAGCAACACCCCGGCGACCAATCCGATCAAGATTGCCGAGCCGAGCAGGGCGAAAACCCGCATCAGGTCAAGGTGCTGTTCGGATCGGGTTTCAGGAAGAGCGCCCCCAAAGGCGGGAGCGTCAGGTTGAGGCTGTGCAGGTGGCCGTGCTTTCCGATCGGCGCCGCCTCGACCCCGCCCAGGTTGCCCTGCCCGCTGCCACCGTAAATCGGCGCATCGCTGTTGAGAAGCTCGAGCCATCGACCTGGCAACGGCACGCCGACCTGGTAGTTGTGGCGCGGCACGGGGGTGAAGTTGAATACCGCGACGATCAGCTCATCGCGTGAGCTTCGGCGCATGAAGCTGATCACGCTCTGCTCGGCGTCGGTGATGTCTATCCAGGCGAAACCGGCGGGATCGAAATCAAGCTCGTGGAGGGGCTTCTCCTCGCGCATGACCCGATTCAGGTCGCCGGTCCACCGGCTCAGCCCGTCGTGCATCGGCTCATCGAGCAAGTGCCAATCGAGGCTCGCTTCGTGGTTCCATTCACTCCACTGCCCAAACTCGGCGCCCATGAACAGCAGCTTCTTGCCCGGCACCGCGTACATGTAGGCCAGCAGCAAGCGCAGGTTGGCGAATTTCTGCCAGTCGTCACCGGGCATCTTCGAGAGCAGGGAGCCCTTGCCATGTACGACCTCGTCATGAGAGAGCGGAAGCATGTAGTTCTCGGTGAAGGCATAGAGCGCGCGGAACGTGAGCTGGTGATGCTCGAACCTGCGATGGACCGGGTCCTTGGATATATACGACAGCGTGTCGTGCATCCATCCCATGTCCCACTTCATGCCGAATCCGAGGCCACCCAGGTAGGTCGGTCGTGAAACCAGCGGCCACGACGTCGACTCCTCGGCGATCGTTTGCACATCCGGGTGCTCTTTGTAGACCTCGATGTTGAATCGGCGAAGAAAGTCGATCGCCTCGAGGTTTTCGTTGCCGCCGAACTTGTTGGGCAGCCACTCACCCTGTTTGCGCGAGTAGTCGAGGTACAGCATCGACGCCACCGCATCGACGCGCAGCCCGTCGGCGTGGTAGCGGTTCAGCCAGCTCAAGGCGCTGCTGAGCAGGAACCCCCGGACCTCGTTGCGCCCGTAGTTGAAGATCGAGCTGCCCCAGTCGGGATGCACGCCAAGCCGCGGGTCGGCGTGCTCGTAGAGGTGTGTGCCGTCGAAATACTGCAGCCCGAACTCGTCGGACGGGAAGTGCGACGGCACCCAGTCGAGGATCACGCCGATGCCGTGCTGGTGCAGGTGATCGACCAGGAACATGAAGTCCTGCGGCGTGCCGTAGCGGCTGGTCGGCGCGAAATATCCGGTCACCTGGTAGCCCCACGAGCCGTAAAAGGGGTGCTCCATGACGGGCATGAACTCGACGTGCGTGAAGCCCAATCGGTGCGCGTAGTCGGCCAGGTGCGGCGCGAGCTCGCGATATGTGAGCCAGCGGTTTTCCTCCTCGGGCACGCGCATCCACGAGCCGAGGTGGACTTCGTAGACCGACCACGGCGCCTGCCGGCTGTTGGCGCGCTGGCGGCTGGACAGCCACTCGGCATCGCCCCAGCCATAGCTCAAGTCCCACACGACCGAGGCCTGGCGTGGCGGCTGCTCCGCGAACACCGCGAAGGGATCCGCCTTGTCGGCTCCGGTGCGCGTGACGCGTGAGTGGACGTGGTACTTGTACAGCGCTCCATGCGCGACGCCCGGAATGAAGCCCTCCCAGATGCCCGACTGCTCGCGCGGTACAAGCTTGTTCGAGTCCCGGTTCCAGCCGTTGAAATCGCCGATGACGCTCACCCAATCGGCGTTGGGAGCCCAGACTGCGAATGACGTGCCCTCGGGGTCTTTCGAGATGTGGGCCCCGAGCTTCTCGTAGAGATGGCTGTGACTGCCCTCGTTGAAAAGGTGCAGGTCGAATGGCGTCAGCAGCGACTGCGCGATCATGCGGGGTGCACCACCTCCAGAATTCCTCGGAGTGGGATCCGCACCCAGTCCGGCCGGCTGTTGAGCTCGTAGCGGAGCTCGTATAGCGCTTTCTCGAGCAGCATCGTCGATAGCTGGAGGTCGAGGTCGTCGGTCGTCTGTGGCACGAACGAGGCGGCGCCTGCGGTGGTGAGGTAGCTGCGCAGGAAAGCCGCCGAGACTGAGTCTACCCAGAACCGCGCCCATGCTTCCAGCCGAGTCCGTGCATCGGGCAGAAGCTGATCCGATCGCAATGCGGCCTGGCTGGCGTAAGAGAACGAGCGCAGCATGCCGGCGACATCGCGTAGGGCCAGGCGCTTCTGGCGACGCTCGTACAGGGTGCGCGACGGCTCGCCCTCGAAGTCGATGATCACGAAGTCATGACCTGTGTAGAGCACCTGGCCCAGGTGGTAGTCGCCATGCACCCGGATGCGCGTGGTCGTCAATCGCTTCGCGAGAAACGCCCGCAGCGTCTGTGTGATGCGCGGCTCCAGCTCGAGCACTCGCTTCGCCTCGTCCTTGGCGTCCTCCGGCAGGCGGTTGAGCTGGCTGCGCAGCAGCTCGAGCGAGCGAGCCGCGAGCCCGGTGAGCGATTGGTACATCGAGCGCTGGTCCTGGCCTGAGATGCGCTCCGGCGCGAAAGCAGGGTCTTCGAGGTCGGAGGCCAGCGCTGTGTGCAGCTCGGCGGTACGCCGGCCGAGCAGGCGCGCCGAGTCGAGGTATGCACCGATCGTCTTGGCGGCGATCTCGGGCAGATCCATCGAGCTGGCCTGCAGCAAGTTGCGGGGCAGGGCCGGCGGTTCGCCACTGACCGGCAGTTCCATTGCTTTCAGGTAGTGGGCGAGGGTCGTGAGCGTGTACTGCCACGCGTCACCTTGATTGGGCACGTACCCCTGCACGACCGCGAGCGCCACCGGCTCGCCTCGGTCACGACGGTACTCGAGGCTTCCTGCGAGCGGCGCGATCTGAGCGAAGTCCGTCTGCTCGGTGAGGAAGCGGCCGACCTCGAGCTCGGGGTTCGTGCCCTCCTCGAGGCGGCGGAAGACCTTGAGGATGAGTCGTTCGCCGAAGACGACCGAGTTGTTGCTTTGCTCAGCCACGGAAAGAGCCGCTTCGAGCCTGATCGTCTCCGGACCCCGCAGGCGAGCGAAGGCGCGAGTCGTCGATCCGACCAGCTGACCAGTGGAGCTGACGGCACGCTTTCGCTTGGCGATGATGTTGAGGAGGCCTTCCGCGAACCCCGGCGGTCCGAGGGCGTCGTACAGGAGACCCCTTTGCTCTTCGCTCGCCGTCCGCAGCCAGGACACGGCCGCGAACGGCCACCGCTCGATAACTTGCGGAGCCTCCGCGGAATTGGCGTAGGTCACCGGCAGCAGGTAAGTCTCGGGGTCGCCTTCGGCATAAGCGACGAGAAGCGTCAGCAGGTAGGCGCTTCTGTCCATGCCGTTGACCTCGATGGCATCCATGATCGAAACCGTCTTGAGGCGGCGCGCCTTGCCCGCAAACCACCGGCGCTGCCTGATGTACGGAAGGAGGATCGCCTCCAGCCGCTCTTTCGCGACGCCGAACAGCACGGAATCCCAGCTGCCGGCGACTCTGATCTCGGGCAGGACAGCCGCTGCCAATCCCCAGTCGGCAGGCACCGTCGAAGCGGCTCGTGGCTGCATGGAGAACCAGTAGAAGGAGTGCGGGCCCAGGGTCAGGAAGTACGGGGTGTCGCCCACCGCCGGCAACTCGGTGGCGCCGAACAGCTCAATCGGCACCATACCTTTCCACTTCGAGAGGTCGAGCTCGACGACCTGCAGAAAGCGCGATAGGTTGGCCACACACAGGATCTGCTCGGATTCGTAGGCGCGCACGAACGCCAGCACCTTTCGGTTGTCGGGGCGTAACAGCTCGAGCGTTCCGCGGCCGAACGCCCGGTGCCGCTTGCGGAGCGCGATCAGGCGCCGCATCCAGGACAGGAGCGAATGGGGGTTCTGGGTCTGGGCTTCGACGTTGACGCTCTCGTAGTGATACTCGGGGTCGGTCACGATCGGCAGGTACAGCCGCTGCCGGTTCGCACGCGAGAAGCCTGCGTTGCGGTCGGCGCTCCACTGCATCGGGGTCCGCACCCCATTGCGATCGCCCAGGAAGATGTTGTCGCCCATGCCAATCTCGTCGCCGTAATAGAGGACCGGGGTTCCCGGTAGCGAGAAGAGCAGGCCGTTCATGAGCTCGATCCGCTTGCGATCGTTGCCGAGCAGGGGCGCCAGGCGCCGGCGGATGCCGAGATTGATCCGAGCGGCGCGGTCCTGCGTGTACGCGCGGTACATGTAGTCGCGCTCTTCGTCCGTGACCATCTCCAGGGTCAGCTCGTCGTGGTTCCGTAGGAACAGCGCCCACTGCGCGGTGTCCGGGATGGCAGGCGTCTGCGCCAGGATGTCGACGATCGGGAAGCGGTCCTCCATGCGGATGGACATGAAGAGGCGGGGCATGAGCGGGAAATGGAACGCCATATGCGTCTCGTCGCCCTCGCCGAAGTACGCGACGGCGTCCTCGGGCCACTGATTGGCCTCGGACAGGAGCATGCGGTTGGGGTAATGCTCGTCGACGTGGCGGCGCATCTCCTTCAAGAACGCATGCGTCTCGGGCAAATTTTCGCCGTTCGTCCCTTCGCGCTCGAACAGGTAGGGAATCGCGTCGAGCCGCATGCCGTCGATGCCGCCGTCGAGCCAGAAGTCCATCGCTTTCAGAATCGACTCTTTGACCTTGGGGTTGTCGAAGTTCAGGTCCGGCTGGTGCGAGTAGAAACGGTGCCAGTAGTACGCGCCGGCGAGGTGGTCCCATGTCCAGTTCGAGACCTCGAAGTCTTTGAAGATGATCCGCGCGTCCTGGTAGCGCTGGTTGGTGTCGCTCCAGACGTAGAAGTCACGCGCCGCGCTGCCGGGGCGCGAACGGCGAGCGCGCTGGAACCACGGGTGCTGGTCGGACGTGTGATTGCAGACCATTTCGTTGATGACACGGATCCCGCGCCGATGAGCGTCCTTGATGAATTGATGGGCATCGGTCAGGTTTCCGTACATTGGGTTGACATCGGTGTAGTCGGAGATGTCGTAGCCGTCATCGCGCATCGGCGAGGGGTAGAACGGCAGCAGCCAGATTGCGCTCACGCCGAGGTCCTGCAGGTACGGCAGCTTGTCGATCAGGCCTCGAAAGTCGCCGCTGCCGTCGCCATCGCTGTCGTAGAAGGCACGCACGTGCACCTCGTAGATGAGCGCGTCCTTGTACCACAGCGGGTCGTCATCGAGGGTGAACGTCTCTTTCTTGCGCCGGCGGGGCGCGGCCTTGAGGTCGGGAGGCGGGCTGGGTGAGGGCTCGTTGATCGGCGCTTCCTCCGGTTTCTCGGTGATCACAGGAAATACTCGAAGTCATGTTCGCTGCGGACGCGCCGGCGGAAACGGAAGATCTGCGCCGGCGTCGAATTCGGATCGAGCTCGATGTAGTTGCGAGGTCCGTTCCAGATGTACCGCGCCCCGCTGAGGAGCTCATGCGCCTGGTAGCTGCGATCTCGGTCGATGCCCAGCGCCTCGAGCGGCAGCGTGACCATGCCGATTTGCTTGTGGTGTGGATCGACGTTGACGACGGTCAGGACCACGTCTGCAAGGTCGTCGGTGCTCTTGGTGTAGGCGACGATCTGGTCGTTCTCGGTGGGGTGGAACATCAAGCCGTTGTCGCTGTGCAGCGCCGGGTTCTCACGCCGAACCTTGTTGACCACCGCGATCAGCTCGCGAAGGCTGCTCGGGCTGTCGCGCTCCCAGCTGCGAATCTGGTACTTCTCGGAGTCGAGGTACTCCTCGGAACCGGGCTCCTTGGCGCGACTCTCGCCCAGCTCGAACGCGGGTCCGTAGATTCCGTAGCTCGCGCCCAATGTTGCGGCCAGGACGAGCCGTGCTGCGAAGGCCGGCCGGCCACCGTTCTGCAGGTACTCGGTGAGAATGTCCGGCGTATTCGGCCAGAGGTTGGGGCGCAGGAACTCACGCACCGGCGATGACCGCAGCTCTGTGAAGTACTGACTCAGCTCCCAGCTCGTGTTGCGCCAGGCGAAGTATGTGTACGACTGGCTGAAGCCCGACTTCGCCAGCCGGTACATCACCGTCGGCCGCGTGAAGGCTTCCGAGAGAAGGATCACGTCCGGATGGTCCCGCTTGAGCTCGCCGATCAGCCATTCCCAGAACGGGAACGGCTTCGTGTGAGGGTTGTCGACGCGAAAGATCTTTACGCCCTGGTCGATCCAGAAGACGACGATCGACAGCAGCTCTGCCCAGAGCTCGCGCCACGCCTCGCATTCGAAGTCGAACGGATAGATGTCCTCGTACTTCTTGGGCGGGTTTTCCGCGTACTGGATCGAGCCGTCAGGACGATGCCGGAACCATTCCGGATGCTCTTTAGCATAGGGATGATCGGGCGAACATTGGAATGCGGTGTCCAGTGCGATCGACAGGCCGTGCTCACCGGCGACTCGAACGAGGTGTCGGAAATCGTCCAGGGTCCCAAGCTGCGGATGCACAGACTTGTGGCCGCCCTCCTCGGATCCGATCGCCCACGGGCTTCCCGGCTCGTCGGGTTTTGCCTTCACGGTGTTGTTGG
>Ga0137361_10001611_pt1 | contig 14083 bp, 16 predicted proteins | sample Mad1_80_16metaG_FD_104923 | JGI IMG/M metagenome (GOLD analysis project Ga0137361, IMG submission 104923) | Vadose zone soil microbial communities from Angelo Coast Range Reserve, California, USA - Mad1_80_16 metaG | ecosystem: Environmental > Terrestrial > Soil > Vadose zone | place: USA... | reverse complement strand
TGCCGCTGCGGCGGGGGGCTATTCCTCCCCGCTCTAAAGAGACGGGGCTTCCCAGCCCGATCCCTGTGAAGAATGCCAGTGCTTCAGAGCCAGGTCCTGTACCTGCTCAGGTGAGGCAAAAGAAAGCAGCACGCCAGGGTTTGGGCCGTACGGGTGAACGTATGGCGGGTGAGGCGCTGATGCGCCGGGGATATTGCATCCTGGAGCGTAACTTTCGCTGCCAACATGGAGAAATTGATCTTGTGGCCGAGCATGAAGGCGAGCTGGTCTTTGTAGAAGTGAAAACGCGCCGTGGGACGGCGTTTGGCCGTCCAGAGGAGGCGGTGACGTTCCGTAAACAACAAAAAATACTCGAGGTAGCTTCTTATTACCTCGATGTGCATAACTGTTCACAGCGATCATGGAGAATAGACGTTGTGGCGGTACAATTTAACCAGGCTGGTAAATTCGAGGAAATACGCGTCTACCAGCATGCCGTTACCGGCTAACATCATGCAGACAAGAAATAAGAAGGATTAATCAAATACATACGTATTGAAAAGGGAGGCGTAAGTCATGTCAGATTTTGTAGAGTCCGCAAAAAATATGGTGAGTTCCGCCGTCAGCCGCACGAGCTGGCAGGCACAGAAGCAACTGCGTGTGCGCAGCAAACAAACCGAAATCGATAAACTCTTCGAGCAGCGCCAGCAGTTGCTCGACGAACTGGCAGAGGTTGCGATGAACCTCTATCAACAGAACAAGTTGACCGATCAGCAGCTCTCACGTTTATGTGCCAGCATCCAGGAACTTGATCATGATGTGCAAAACCGCGAAGTGCAGCTGCAGGAAATGAAAAATGAAATGTATCCCGCGGCTCAACTCGCTCCTGCTCCAACGGCTAATTATGCCCCGCCTTCTCCTTCTGTTCCACCATCGCAGGGAGCGCCACAGTCTCCAGGGGCGGGTTGGCAGCCTCGCCCACAGCCGCAGCAGCCACAGACGCAGACCTGCCCGAATTGTGGCAATCGAGTGCGTCCCAATGCTCTCTATTGCCGCAATTGTGGGGCAAAGCTACGTTGATTGAGAAACCAGGTGCCTCATAATGCTGGGTGAAAGACCCCCGTCGAGGAGACTCTAGTGGTCGCTCCCGGCGGGGGTCTTTCACCCAGCATTATGAGGCTCATCCATAGGAAAACGGCCAAACACCGTTGATGCAGATACAACTAACTGTGTTATAATGTTTGTTACCTTGCAGTGATTGTTACTCAAGGGCTGGGGTTCTTTTCCATTCACAAAGCAACATGGAGTGGATAAGCAACCTTACTATGAAAGGAAATCCAATGGCACCCACGAGGGTGCCAGGCGCGTGTATTCGGAAAGTAATATGGAGTGGATAGGCAAGCAGACGTGAAGGGTAGCATATTGACCAGACATTCTCAGGAGGAAGGCAGCCTCACCCTCGACATCATCAGTCATAGCGCAGCTCAGACACAGAGGCTGGGTATGCGATTGGGCGAGATAGTGCAGGGGGGAGAACTCATTTTGCTCAGCGGCCAACTGGGAACGGGCAAGACGACTTTCACGCAGGGATTGGCCCGAGGAATGGACATAACTGAGCATATCAATAGCCCGACCTTCACTCTGCTCAAAGAATATCCTGGACAGCCTCGTGCCACGGGAGGGCCGCGTGCTCAATCTCGTGTTGGCCCAGCACTCTATCACTTTGATTTGTATCGACTGGATAATCCTGAAGAGATTTTTGATCTCGGTTTTGAAGACTATTTTTATAGCGACGGCGTCTGTGTTGTTGAATGGGCTGATAAGGCTGATCTGCTGTGGCCGGCCGATCACCTGCGCATTCGTATGAAAATGATGAGTGAGACGAAGCGCGGCCTGTTATTCATCGCAACGGGACATGACTATTGCGAACTGTTGCGACAGTTTCAGAAAAATACCTATGCTACTACTGGCTCTTGATACTTCCACGCGCCAGGCAAGCGTTGCTCTCTGCAGCGAGGACACCTTGTATGGCGAATATACCTGGCAGGTAGGCAACAACCACAGTGTGGAGTTGTTGGACCGCATACAACGCCTGCTGGCCGAATGCGGTAATACCATGCAGGATATCGATGGCGTGGCGATTGCCACGGGGCCAGGTTCATTCAACGGATTACGCGTAGCCGTCGCCACAGGCAAAGCGCTTGCTTTTGCACTGCAAAGGCCACTCGTGGGAGTGAGTACGCTGGATATTATTGCCGCCCAGCAGCAGCAATGGCATGGCCCGGTTTGTTCCATTCTGGACGCGGGCCGGTCCGAGTTGTATGCCGCTTGTTATATCTTTGATGCGATTGACGAAGAAGACGAGATCACTTATCAAATGCGAAGATTGAGCGATTACCTGCTGCTCACACCACAACATCTCAGTACTTATCTCAAGGAGCAAGTCAGTACCTGGATTGGCATTCCTGGTGAACGCGACCTCTCGCCATTGCTTTTTTGTGGGGAGATCAGTGAAGCGGCACGCGAGACCTTGCGGCAGCTTATGTCGGAGCAAAGTTTCTTTGTCAATGCGCCTCAGTCGACACGCCATGCTTCCACGCTGGCAAGGCTCGCTATCCAGCGCTTACTCGATGGAATTGTAGATGATCCTTTACTACTCGAACCATTGTATATACGACGGCCTTCTATAACAACCAGTACTCGCAAGCAGCCGCTCCTGGGAAAGAAACCACATCGATCGACTGATGCGGGTCAGACAGAAAGGGAAGAGGGTGCGTTACGTCATTGATCCTATGGCAATGTCAGACGTGCCTCGTGTCATCGAGATCGAGCGCCTGGCTTATCCATCGACCTGGCCCCCCAGCGCCTATCGCAAAGAGTTACAGGACAATCGGTGGGCACACTACATCGTATTGCGCGATAAGAGAATCACTGAGGAGCGCGTTACCGCTCAGAGCAGGTCTGTGCAAGAGCCTGATAGACAACGGCGTTTCTTTCCGCTCTCGCTGTTGCCGGGTCGTCCGACTGCCACGGCATCGTCGCCCGACCTGGCTTCGGTCATTGGCTTTGCCGGATTGTGGCTGATGGTCGACGAGGCTCATATTACCACGATTGCCATGCATCCTGATTACCGCCGCCAGGGGTTAGGAGAACTCATGCTGGCAAGCTTGATTGATATCTCCTATGATATCGGGGCGAAGTGGGTCACGCTCGAAGTCCGTGTCTCCAATTATGCCGCGCAAAATCTGTACCGGAAGTATGGCTTCCGCGAGGCCGGGCTGCGCCATCGCTACTATAGCGATAACCAGGAAGATGCGTTGATCATGTGGACTGATGAAATTAACTCCCCTGCCTATAAACAAAAATTTCAGGAGTTGAAAGCCGCGCTTTATAGGAAACTTGAGGCACAATAAGTGGAGAATCAGAATGTTTTCGCAAGAACGTTTAAGTATCGCCGCTATGGAATAATGCATAGTTCTCAAACTAACACATTACAATCGGGAATATTGTCAAATGCTTATACTTGGTATTGAAAGTTCATGTGATGAAACCGGAGCTGCCATCGTCAAAGATGGTCGTTTGCTGCTGTCAAATGTAGTTGCCTCGCAGATTGAGATTCATAATCGATACGGAGGGGTGGTACCAGAGGTCGCCTCGCGTCAACAACTTGCCAGTATCATACCGGTGATTGAAACGGCATTGGAACAGGCCGGCTGTAATTGGGAGAACATCGATGCCATTGCCGCTACCTATGGCCCTGGTCTTGCGGGATCACTCTTAGTTGGCCTTACCGTCGGCAAAGCATTAGCTCTCGCACACAGCCTCCCATTTCTAGGGGTAAATCACCTTGAAGCGCACATTTATGCCAACTGGCTGCGCAAAGCGGGCCAGTCATCAGCGCAAGGTGCAGACGATGCTGCCTGGGAATATCAAGAGGGCGACCCGGTCTTCCCCTTGATTTGCCTGGTGATCTCGGGTGCTCATAGTGAACTCGTGCTGGTGCGTGGACACGGTCAGTACGAATTGCTGGGCCATACCCGCGACGATGCGGCAGGGGAGGCATTTGACAAAGTGGCACGCATTTTAGGTCTGAGCTATCCGGGAGGACCTGCTGTTCAGAAGGCTGCGCAAGAGGCTGAAGAGGATTTCGAGCGACATGGTAAATCCCCCGCGCTGGCGCGCAATACCTATCGGCTTCCACGTGCCTGGCTGCGCGGCACCTACGATTTCAGCTTCAGCGGGCTGAAAACGGCGGTCCTGCACCTGGCGGAAGGTGCTGCCGCAGATCAACAGGAGTCGCGTGCTTCCGGCAACAAAGAGGGCAAGCAAGTCAGCCAGTATACCCGCATGGGCGCACAATCGGCTCAGAAGGGTAGTGTCAGCGTACCCTTGCTTGCCTCCAGTTTCCAGGAAGCCGTTGTTGATGTGCTGGCCGTCAAGACCCGCCTCGCGGCGCAGGAGTATCACGTGAAGCAGGTTCTGCTGGCAGGCGGAGTAGCAGCCAATGCCAGCCTGCGAGCGCGCCTGGAGCAGGAACTGCATGCACTCAACATCCGTCTCAATTACCCGCCGATCGAATTCTGCACCGATAACGCTGCTATGATTGGCAGCGCCGCGTTCTTTCACCTGCTGCGTGGCGAACAGCATGGTCTTGACCTGGATGTTCAACCTGGATTGAGTCTACCGTTTACGAAAAAGTGAGAAGTGAGTATTGTAATGCCAAAACAGAAAGCATATGCCCTCGGCATCGACCTTGGTGGAACCAAAACTCTGGCCGCGGTTATTGACATAACTACGGGAGGAGTCATGGCATCGGCACGTAAACGCACGCGTGCTGAAAAGGGGCAGGATTTCGTAGAAAAGCGCACTATCGAATTGGCCACGGCGGCAATTGATGCTGCTAAGCTGCCGGTTGATGCTCCTATAGTCGCGGTCGGGGTAGGGGCTGCCGGTCAAATTGACCGCAAAGCAGGTATTGTTGTAGATGCTCCAAACCTGGGAGTGAGGGATTTTCCTTTAGGGACTATTCTGGGTGGGCAGTTTGGCAAGTCGGTTGCCGTTGGCAACGACGTCGAGGTAGCCGCGCTTGGCGAATACCTCTATGGAGCTGGACAAGGATACAACAACTTTGTATGTATCTTCGTAGGTACCGGCATCGGTGCTGGTATCGTGCAGAATGGGCGCATGTACACCGGGCTCACCGGCACAGCCGGCGAGGTTGGGCATATGACTATCGTGGCGAATGGTCGTATCTGTGGCTGCGGTTCACGTGGTTGCCTGGAAGCCTATGCCTCTCGTACAGCGATCACCAAAGCCATCATGGCGGAAATTCATCATGGCCGCAGTTCAGTTCTCTCCGAGGACGCGGAGCTCCAACTGAAGCAAGGTGAAACAATCATTCGTTCCGGCTTGCTCGCGCAAGCCATTGCACACGGTGATTCACTTGTGACAGAGATTATCACCGAGGCTGCTGACTACCTGGGCTTTGGTCTGGCATCGGTCATGAACTTCTATAATCCTGAGTGCATTATCCTGGGAGGTGGAGTCATCGAGGCCATCGATTTACTCTTTGAGCGTGCTGTTCACCGCGCACGCATTACGGCTCTTGCGGCACCCGCCGCTAAGACAAAAATCCTGCGTGCCAAGTTGGGAGACTTTTCTGGAGTCGTCGGTGCGGCATGTCTGGGATCGCAGGCGGCAGGATATACGTTTCCGATCCGGTAACTACCAACCCTTGCGATAAGGGAGAAAGCGGGAAGAGGTATGGACGGCGCAACACCACACATCGACGTACGTGCCGTACATGTCAATGATGCTCAATCTCTACACGAACTCGACAACAGTTTCGAGACAGATCGTATCTATACCCTGCGTGTGCATGGGCAATTGGTGCGGGGCGATAACAATCCACGTATCATAGACAAACCGGCACTGGCATTTGAGCTTATAGAAACAGCCGTCGAGCCGCCCCTCTATAAAGATCACTGTAGATACGAAGATACGTTGGAGAAGGTCGAGGCCAAACTGTGTAGAATGAATGGCGGATATGTTGCCCTCGCGGATGGTCAGGTAGCGGGGGTAGTATTGCTGAATGTGGAGGAATGGCGGTCGGTGGCGCGTATTGAAGATCTCATTGTTGGTCGCCAGTTTCGCCGCTACGGCATTGGCTCCCTGCTGCTGAATTGCGCGGACGACTGGGCGCGCAAACAGGGCTGCTGGGCTATTGTGTTAGAGACGCAGAATGTGAATTATCCTGCCATCCAATTTTACCTGCGCAACGGCCTGGAGGTCTGGAGCATTCACCAGCGCTTCTACCCCCCTGGCCCAGTTGAGCACGAGGTTGCAGTTTTTATGGGGAAAAAGTTGCGGTGAAGCTGTATCTATGATGGGGAAGCATGGTTGTAGGGGCGATCCCACCACGGACGACCAGAAGGGATCGCCCCTACGAGGTCTCTATCTTATCCATGCTCCAGAAGCATTGGACGAGTAGCCCAGGGAAAGATAGGTGGCATCCACCAGGCTCTGGCCTCTGCTGTTAAGACCCAATCCATCGCCCATTCGATTCATGACGTACCCGAAAGACATCCTCGCGGCAGGTTCTGCAAACCCCATTGCTCCGCCGAAGCCGGAGTGTCCAAAGGCTTCTTCTGAGATAATCAGACTATCGTTTTCGGTACAGCCGGGTTCACTCCGGTTATCCACAGATTTCACGTAGCCAAGCGAGAAACGAGTGGGAGCGAGTATAGACGCGTCCAGTCCACTCGCTGAAGAGACGGCTGCCATGCGTGCCAGGGTATCCTTGCTCACTAGATCGACACCATTCAGACTACCGCCATTAGCAAGTGGAGCGTACATACCGGCCAGTCCCCGTGCATTCGATATCCCACCGGCAGCACCGATTTCGGCGGCATGAGCGGCTTGCAGGTTGAAGCCGAATGCGCCACCTGGCCCCGGCACCATATGCCCGCCGCTATTGAACATCAGCAGCGTTTGCAGGGAGGTGGGGTCTACCATTGCCGCGAACATGGCGGAGACTGGCCCCTTCGGGTCCGGAGGAGGAGCTGGAATCATGACTGCCACGCGATCTTCCAACTCTTCCGGCAGTCCAATCCAGAAATCGAGGCCCAATGGTTCCGCCACTTCCTCGCGGAAGAAGGTTCCCAATGATTTGCCCGATACTCTGCGCACGACCTCACCGACCAGCCAGCCGAATGTAAACCCATGGTACCCGTGCATGCTGCCTGGGGTCCAGAAAGGTGCCTGTTTCTCGAGCAACTTGATCATCAGCTCCCAGTCGTAAAAAGCTCCTGGACGCAGCGGCTCACTCAGGGCTGCCAGGCCGGATTGATGGTTGAGCAGCATTTTCACCGGTATCATTTCCTTGCCAGCCTGTCCAAACTCCGGCCAGTAGGTTGTTACTGGTGCATCGAGGTCAAGCAAACCCCGCGAAGCGAGGATATGGGCACATAGAGCGGTCGCTCCCTTGGTTGCTGACCATATGAGTGAAATAGTGTCCTCTACCCAGGGTGTCTGTGTGTCGGGGCGGGCTATGCCACCCCACAGGTCCACCACCGTTTCGCCCTCCAACTTGATACAGACCGATGCCCCGACCTCGCCTCTCTCCTGGAAATTACGCACGAATTCTTCGGATACGCGTTCAAATTGCGGGTCGTAGAACCCGCTGACTTCACCATTGATGACGCTTACATTAACCTTGGGAATGCTCGGCATGATCTGATCCTCCTTTGGGAGCAGCTTTTGTTAGCAGGCTTATTGCAATGAGCCTGCTTTTCTTGTCTCAATACGTTGAGAGGGAAATGGATAGTAATGTTACATATCATACCACACATGCCTGAGTTTGAGGGTATTCGATGGCTATAGTTCTCTCAACTCCGGTCGCAGCAACCCATATCCAATCGCCAGGAAAAGAGCCGCTCCGCTGGCCGGAAAGAGGAACACCGGTCCGAAGTATGCTACCAGGAAACCCGCGGCTGCCACTGAAAGCGGATATGTTCCGAAAGAGGCTAAGAAGATCAGTGCCATAGTGCGTCCCAGAAGGTGTCGTGGAATAATTTGTTGGATGATCGTGAGAAAGATCACGTTAGTGAAGCTATTGCTCACCCCCATGGCGAACATGCATACTGTGGCAGCTGCCAGGCGTAAGAGGGGTGGTCTGGCAGCCGCCAGTAATGCGTCCAGGTTCGTGATGAGATCTGCATGTGCTTGCTGATGCTGCCTGCACATAGCACAGGCAGTCAAATCTTGCCCATGCTGGCAGAGCAAGGTTGCAGTTGTACCAGGCATGCTTTTATCTCCTTTCCACTATCCTGTCGCATTATGAGGTTGGCACCTTACACAATTTTTTACGTCTTCGATTTAGATGGAAAAGAGATTACTCTGCCAGTTACAATGGAAATGGAATCTGATCGTTGGGTTAGCGGCGCACCCGAATCCTGCCTGGTTCTACGATGACAAGCGTGTTCGCCAGATTTTGCCCGTCCAGGGATTTGAGTGCGTTCTGAACTTCTTTAATCAAGTCAGCTAGAGGTGTACTATTTGGAATCCGCAACACTATAATGCCAAAATGCGGAGGAGGATATCGAAAGATATTGGCAAATCCGAGATCGATAGTGATGATGATCTGCTCATGCGCCTGGGCATAGCTATAGACTTCGGAATCGGGATGGCCTTGCAGGTGAGCATCGTATACATGTTGGGCGGAATATCCTACGGAGCGCAAAGCAGCTACAAGAGTCCTGCTGGTGTTCTCATCTACCAGAAGTGACCAGCTACTTCTCGGTGACATAGATATCTTCTTCCGCCATCCTTTGTGCTGCATAGCCTAACGCAGCACGCACTCCCTCAATGTTAAGGTAATATTCATAGATTACCTCATCTATGCTCATACCGCCTGCCAGCTTTCCGAGTACAAGTGCAACTGGTACCCTGGTGCCCTTAATGACTGGCTTGCCATTGAGAATGGCGGGATCAGAGATAATCCCAGGATATAGTTCTATCGGTTGCATAAAGATCCTCTTTCCTAATAGGAGTCTAAGCTATTCTATTATGCGTTATTGTAACACCATTTCTTTGAGCAAGGCAATCAATCTGGGCACGAAAGGGAAGAGGATGCTTCCACAATGCAGCATTTTCTTCCCTTTTTGTCTATCAGGCCTACTCTACGATCACAGCTTCCTCCAGTTTCGGGAACAGCGGCGCAGGCACGGGAAGCGTAATGCCCTCTGGAACTTTCGTCAATCGCCAGCCAGCATTGGTTACATCGCCCTCAAAGCCCAGGTAATGATGGAGCTTTTGAGATGAGAATGGCAGATAGGGGCTGAAAAGGATGTGCAAACCACTGAGCACCTGCAACATCACGTAGATCGTTGTACCAGCTGCCTCGCGATCTACCTTGATCTGTTTCCAGGGTGCCTGCTCGTCCAGGTAGCGGTTGGCGGCATGGGCCACGGCCATGGCAGCATTGATGCCTTCTTTGAAATGGCAATTGGCAATGTTGTGCCCTACAACTGCGAAGCCACCTTCTACCTCGGCCAGTATCTCCCGGTCCGCCTCGCGCAGGGTTTGCGGATGTGGCACAATTCCGCCGAACTTGCTCTGTAAGAAAGTCAATGTGCGATGCACGGCATTGCCGTATGTCGCTACCAGTGCGTCGTTCTTGCGGCGAATCAATTCCTCGAACGTGAAATCGGTGTCTCGTCCTTCGGGAGCGGTGACCGATAGGTAGTAGCGCAGCGCATCGGGGCTGTACCTGTCCAATACATCGCGCGTCCAGATCACGTTGCCCCGGCTGCTCGAAGCCTTGGCTCCGCTCATGGTCATAAACTCGTTGGCGGGCACATCATAGGGCAGGTTACGATTGCCATAGCCCATCAGCATTGCAGGCCAGATAATCGCGTGGAACGGAATATTATCTTTGCCAATAAAGTAGTAGGACTTCACCGGCGGATCAGTCTGATCAGGTACCCACCAGGTTTTCCAGGCTTCCGGTGTGCCCTGTCGCTCTGCCCACTCCACAGAGGCAGAGAAGTAACCAATTACGGCATCGAACCAGACGTAGATGCGTTTGTCCTCGTACCCCTCAATCGGTATCGGCACACCCCAGTCCAGGTCTCGCGTGATTGCTCGCGGACGCAGGCCCTCTTTGAGCCAGTTCATGGCGAATGCCAATGTATTCGCACGCCAGTATTCTTTGCCCTCCGACAACCACGCCATCAACGGTTCCTGCAACTTCGGCAAATCCAGGAAGAAGTGTTCCGTTTGTCGTATCTCCAGCGCTCTTTCTTTGCTGCCACACAGGCGACAGCGCGGATCGATCAGTTCCACCGGATCGAGCGTGCGACCACAATTATCGCATTGATCGCCGCGAGCCGAGGTATAGCCACAATGTGGACACGTTCCCTCGACGTAGCGGTCGGGCAAGAAGCGGCGGTCGGTTGGGCAGTAGGGAGACTCCATCGTATCCTTGAAGATATATCCTTTATCGTGGAGCGTTAAAAAGAAATCCTGTGTAATGCGATAATGATTTGCTGTCCCTGTCTCAGTATATAAGTCCCACGATATACCCAACCTATCCCATACTTCACAAATTTGCCGGTGGTAGCGTGCCACAAATTCACGCGGCGTAATGCCCTCGCGTTCAGAATCGACGAGGATGGGTGTCCCATGCTCGTCACTGCCCGAAACCATCAGGACATGATTTCCCCTCAGGCGATGATAGCGAGCAAATGTATCGGCAGGTAGGTAGGCACCAACAATCTGGCCCACGTGCGTTGAACTTTTCGCATAGGGCCATGCCACACAAACCAGAATATGTTCAGACATGTTTATAAGTCTCCCTTGAATTAGAGTAGTGCAGATAGATATCAAGCCAGCCTTGCGTATTATAGCATAGCTCTCGAGGAGTACAAGTTCACATTCCAACGTAGCGTGCATATACCGAGCGTGCCACCTGCTCGTCATCCGTGCCCTTAATGATTGCGCGGGCATCGGGGAAAACGGTTAGCTCGTAGCCATCGACGAGGAAACGCAGGAGGAACTCGTTATAAGACACCTGACCTACTGGTTGTAACCGTTCGGCCAGGTCTGGCAGATTAATGCGATCCCCACGTCTCCCGCCGCGTACCTGCACGGCATTGCGACCGCAAAGACTTGTGCTATTCATCCCGCTCAGCGCATCGAGGAACTCGTAGTGGTGCTGCCCACACGCGGGGCAATCGGGCTGGCGGGGTAACTCAATACGCTCACTCGTGTTCTCCCACAGGTCCATCCAGAACATCGCCCTGCTCACCTTCTCACTCTTCAGCAAAAGTTTGATCGCCTCGGTGGAAGCAACACCCGCGATTGCTCCGACGATGCCATTGAGTACACCGGCTGTATCACAGGTGGGGGTAGTGCCTGGCACTGGCATGTCTGGAAAAATACAGCGCAAGCAGGGCGTATCGCCCGGAATAATGTTCATGGTTACCCCATATGAGGCAATTACACCGCTGTAAATCCAGGGCCGCGAGTATTTTACACTTACATCATTGAGCAGGTAGCGCGTCTCAAAATTATCTGTTGCATCGATCACCAGGTCTACACTTTGTACCAATGATTCGATGCCATCGGCATTGATATCTTCCACCAGGGCTTCTATCCTTGTATCGCTATTCACGCGCCGCAGCTTCTCAGCCGCGGCAATCGCTTTCGGCAAGCGCCTGGCGATATCGTCCTCGTCGAAGAGAATCTGGCGCTGCAGGTTATTCAATTCGATGTAGTCGCGATCTGCGATCACCATGCGTCCGATTCCGGCGCGACAAAGGTTGTTAGCAAGTACAGTTCCCAATGCGCCACAGCCTATGATGGCGACTGAGGAGGCAAGCAATTGCTCCTGTCCCACTTTTCCTATAGGTGCGAATAAAGTTTGTCTTGAATAGCGATCGAGTACGGACATGGAAAGAATCTCCTGAACTGTTGTTCTGAAAGGTTTTTCTTTGTATTCTAGCACAAAAAGTAACATGACAAATGGAGAACATTATTTGGCAGTTAGACGGAACTGTGTTACAATGCAGAAAAGTGGTGGAATGAGTTTTTCTGGCAGCCGGTACGTTGATGTGGCAGCCAGGCAGTGTGGGGATACAATGAAAAAAGTATTGGTCATCGATGATAATCCGACAATTGTAGAACTTATTAAATATGCGGTGAATCTGCAGAGTGCTTACCAGGTACTCGTCGCCTATGACGGTGTACAGGGGTTGGAGCGTGTTTACGCTGAACACCCCGATTGCGTCATTATTGATGTCAAAATGCCGCGCATGGATGGATATCAACTGGTACGCTGCCTGCGGGGTGATGCTCGCACCGAGAACATACCTATGATTATCCTGAGCGCCATGACGCGCGAAGAAGATCAGATGACAGGCCTGCTTTCAGGCGTCGATGAGTATCTCACCAAGCCGTTTAAGCCCAGCGCGCTGAATGCGGCGATCGAGCGAGTACTTCGCCTCACACCTGGCGAGCGCCAGCGTCGCATGGATTACTTAGTGCAAACACAAGCTGATCGAGAATAAGTGCGTAGATTACACATTCTTCTAGTAGACAGTGATCCAAATGCATGCGGCAGAATGCAACAAGCCCTGGGAAGTGGGTTTTTGCTGCAAAATGTTGTATCGTTGATGGAGGCCAGGCAATACCTTGCAGAGTGTCTGCCTGATATTCTGATCTGTGAGGTGTTGCTCGGTCAGGAGAGCAGCCTGGATCTCTGCCGTTTTGTGCGTTGCTCACCCTCGCTTCTTCATCTCCCTATCATATTGCTAACAAACCTCACCACATTACAAGATAAAGTCGCCGGATTTGATGCCGGCGCGGATGATTACATCGTCAAACCGTTTGATGCGCGCCATTTAGCGGCGCGCATCCGTTTACTCTTGCGTATCAAACATCTTCAACAGCACGATCACGTCTGATGCATGTTCCCTATCCTGGGAAGTGGCAGGCCGCGTAATGATGCGCCTGCTTCTCTTCCAGGGGCGGGATGACTTCGCGGCAAATCTCCTGGGCTTTCCAACAACGGGGGTGGAAATTGCAGCCACTGGGTGGGTTGACGGGGCTTGGTACATCTCCTTCGAGAATGATGCGTTTGCGCCGTTCCTCGATGTTGGGGTCCGGTGCAGGGATAGCGGAGAGAAGCGCTTGCGTGTAGGGGTGGAGGGGCAATTCATACATAGCTTCACTTTTCGCCAGTTCCACAATGCGTCCGAGATACATTACTGCCACTCTATCGCTGATATGTTTCACAACCGAGAGGTTATGAGCCACAAACAGGTAGGTGAGATCAAACTCTTCCTGCAAATCTTCCATAAGATTCAACACCTGCGCCTGAATCGAGACATCCAGTGCTGAAACCGGTTCGTCCGCCACAATAAAGGAGGGCCGAAGGGCCAGGGCACGCGCAATGCCAATGCGCTGACGTTGACCGCCACTGAACTCGTGCGCGAAACGGTTCACAAAGAACGGGTTGAGGCCTACTACTTCTAGCAGGTGAGTTACCTGGTCTTTGATTTCTTTGTCGTTGCCCTTGTGGAAGTTTACGAGCGGCTCCGCAATAGACTGCCCGATGGTGAAGCGGGGGTTGAGCGAACCATATGGGTCCTGGAAGACCATTTGCATATCCGCGCGCTTCTTGCGCACTTCAGCGGGTGAAAGTGTCGTCAGCTCAGTTCCATTCAGTTTGACAGTACCTGCGGTGGGTTTGATCAACTGCAAGATGGCGCGTCCGGTGGTCGATTTACCGCAGCCACTTTCTCCCACCAGTCCCAGCGTCTCGCCCTTGCGGATAAAAAGATCGACCCCATCCACTGCCTTGACGTGAGCCACCGTGCGGCCCAGCAATCCACCTTTAATGGGGAAATAGACCTTTAAGCCCTTGACATCAACCAGCGTTGTTCCTGTCGTCGCTGGCATTTCCATCTGTTGTTGTGCCATAGCATCAATCCCTTTCCCCTCTAATCTGGATAGAAACAAGCTGCTACCTGCTCGCCACGACCTACAGGCATCAACTCTGGTCGTTCACGCCGGCAACGCTCCTGAACTTTTGGACAGCGTG
>Ga0137361_10001609_pt1 | contig 14088 bp, 9 predicted proteins | sample Mad1_80_16metaG_FD_104923 | JGI IMG/M metagenome (GOLD analysis project Ga0137361, IMG submission 104923) | Vadose zone soil microbial communities from Angelo Coast Range Reserve, California, USA - Mad1_80_16 metaG | ecosystem: Environmental > Terrestrial > Soil > Vadose zone | place: USA... | reverse complement strand
GGATCATCGAGCAGAACACGCAGGCGAGCCACATTTTTCTCAGAGATGTGCGACTGATGAACGAACCCGTACATCTCCTCAATTTTTCGCTCCCTGGAGCTCAGCTTCGGAAATCTCCGCATGTGAAAACGATAGCTGAAACACGGACGACGCAGGTCTCAACGGTCGCGCACTGGACCTCATCTGGCAATGGCAAGGCGTATACAACCTCACCATGAGGAAAGATCAAGCCCACCAGTATCAAATGTTCGACGATCTATTCGGCAACCCAGTGGCTACTGCTCCGAAGCCTGACATCATGGAAACCGCAGAAATCTTGCGACAAATCGAGCGGTTAAGCGGAAGGTTCGCACGCGCGGCCGTCGAAGCGGCTATGGCACGCAAGGAGGAAATAACACCGGAGCTGCTGCGGATCCTCGAACGTACGATCAAGAGATCCAGGGAGATTGATGCTGAAGACGACTACATGGCCCACTTGTATGCCATGTTCTTACTGGCGCAATTCCGTGAGCCTCGAACCTATCCGCTACTAATAGAGTTCTGTTCGCTTGACGGTGAACTTCTTTATTCACTATGCGGCGACTTCATTACGGAGGCCCTCGGCCGAGTCCTGGCTTCAGTGAGTGGCGGTGAGTTGGGTGGAATCCAGTCCATCGTCGAGAACGAGCACGCGGATGAATGGGTTCGCGGCGCAGCTCTCGATGGACTCCTTACGCTCGTCGCCGAGGGACAAACGAGTCGCGAAGCAATGGTCCATTATTTCGTGCACTTGTTCCGAACCAAATTGGAGCGGCGGCACTCTCAGGTCTGGAATTCACTGGTCGCCTCCAGCTGCGATATTTATCCGGCCGAACTGCTCGATGATATCAAACAGGCTTACCGAGGGGGCCTCGTCGATCCGGGGAACATCAGTATGGAGGACGTCAAGCATGATCTCGCCCTCGGTAAAGGTCGAGTCCTTGCGAGACTCGCAGACGATCCACATCATCGCATGGTCAGAAACACTATTGAGGAAATGGAGTGGTGGGCATGCTTCCGGTCCGACAGGAAAGACGAAACCAAACTGACGCATGAAGCTTTCGTTTCGAATCGTATGGAGCCTGTGTCAACCGCGGGCGTTTTGGGTGGAAGCACCATTCCAAAGATCGGACGAAACGAGACCTGCCCGTGCGGAAGCGGCAAGAAGTATAAGAAATGTTGTCTAGGCAAGTAGCGCGTCGAAGACGGTTTGATCCGCATTTTCATCTATAATCGCCGCACCAAAGATGAACCTCGATTTTGCCACTCTGGAGACGTTGCGCAAGAATCACCCAGGCTGGAAGCTACTGCTGGCTGACTCTGCGCCGCTGGTAGTGAGTTTTCTCTGCAAAGCATTTATTGAGCCCAACATTCGGGTATTGTCTCAGGTTGATCTTATAGAAGCTTTGGAGGACGAACTCTATGGATTGAGGGAACGGTTTGGCGGGGGAGCCTTTCCGCGTCGTGCACAAGAGTATCTCAATGAATGGGCATCGAACGATCGAGCGTGGCTGCGCAAGTTTTATCCACAGAACTCCGACGAGCCTCATTTCGATCTGACTCCAACAACGGAAAAGACGATCGCCTGGCTGGATAGCCTGACAGCACGCGCTTTCGTCGGTACCGAATCGCGTTTGCTGACGCTTTTTGAGCTTCTGCGGCAAATGGTTCAGGGCTCCGAGACGGATCCTCACGTGCGAATCGCGGAGTTGCAAAAACGTCGAGACGAAATCGATGCGGAGATTGCGCGCGTCCAGCAGGGGGATCTGTCGTTGCTGGACGATACCGCTCTCAAGGATCGGTTCCAGCAGTTCGTCGCTTTGGCACGCGAACTCCTTTCGGACTTCCGCGAGGTGGAGCACAACTTCCGTAACCTCGACCGCCAGGTACGCGAACGCATCACGCTCTGGGAAGGAGCCAAGGGCGCCCTGCTCGATGAGATCCTCGGCCAGCGCGATGCCATCGCCGATTCGGATCAGGGCCGAAGCTTCCGCGCCTTCTGGGATTTTCTCATGTCGCAGTCCAGGCAGGAGGAGTTGTCCAGTCTCCTCGAGCAGGTGTTGCGACTCCCTGCAATTGCGAAAACCAAACCGGACAAGCGTCTCAATCGTGTTCATTACGACTGGCTTGACGCCGGCGAACACACCCAGCGAACCGTCGCGCAGCTCTCCCAACAGCTACGGCGCTTCACGGACGACCAGGCGTATCTGGAGAATCGCCGCATCATGAATATCCTCCGCAGCATCGAAGTGCAGGCTGTCGCCGTGCGTGACACGCAACCACGGGGCGAGTTCATGAGCGTTGCCGAACCAGGAGCTGCCATCGAACTGCCGATGGAAAGGCCGTTGTACTCGGCGTCCCTCAAACCCCTGATCGCCAGTCAACTCGCAGAAGCGGGTGACACGGAAATCGACGTCGAAGCACTGTTCTCGCAAGTTGTCGTCGACAAGGCAAAGCTTGCAGGTTATGTTCGCCAGGCGCTGCAGAATCAAAATCAAATCACACTTCGCGCACTTATCGAATCGCACCCCCTGGAACACGGACTAGCCGAACTGGTGACATACTTGCAACTCGCAGTCGACAGCTCGAGCGCGTTATTCGATGAAGAACGGATCGAACCCGTGGCGTGGCAGGACAAGCATGGAAACTGGAAATCCGCGGAAATGCCGCGTGTTATTTTCGTGAGGTAGCATGGAGTCTCAGCCTGTCGATTCTTCAAGCCTTTCCCTCATTGTCGTCGCTTTGCTCAGAGGCGTGGTCTACCAGGAATCCGATCCTCAACTATGGAACAACCTTCTCAACTTACAGGCTCGTGTGCGCGATTATGTCGCCGTGCTCGGGCTGGGACTCGTGCTGGATGAGGCGGAGGGCTACGCGTTTCTCCGCTCCAGCCCTGAAACGCCTGGCGAGACCGAGCCAAAGTTGCCGCGCCTTGTTGCGCGGAGGCAGCTTTCGTTTCCCGTCAGTTTGCTCCTGGCGCTGTTGAGAAAAAAGATGGCCGAATTCGATGCCGGCGGTGGGGACACGCGGCTGGTGCTTTCTCGGGAGGAAGTCGTTGATCTGATCCGTATATTTCTTCCGGAAGGCACTAACGAAACTCGAATCAGCGACCATGTCGATACGCACTTGAACAAAATCACGGAATTGGGATTTGTGCGTCCACTGAAGGGTCAGGACAACATGTTTGAGGTTCGCCGCATCCTGAAAGCATTCGTGGATGCTCAGTGGCTGGCCGAATTCGACCAACGCCTCGCGGGCTACCGTGCGTTGCTGTCCGGTAAAGCAGAAGAGACCAATGATTGAGCCATCGAAACTCGATTTCGTCGGAGAGGACCGGCTCAGCGGGTTCCGCCTTCTCCGCCTGGAAGTCTTCAACTGGGGGACGTTCGATGGAAAGGTATGGCCACTCCATTTGAATGGCCAAAACGGGCTGCTGACAGGCGATATCGGCTCCGGTAAGTCCACGCTCATCGACGCCATCACAACCCTGATTGTGCCCGCCAATCGTGTTGCCTACAACAAGGCTGCAGGCGCCGACAATCGGGAACGAACGCTGCGTTCCTATGTCTTGGGTCATTACAAGTCTGAGCGCAATGAAGTCAGCGGAGCGAAACCTGTGCCTTTGCGCGATTACAACAGTTATTCGGTAATTCTCGGGGTGTTCCACAATGCCGGTTTTGGAGACACGGTCACGCTCGTTCAGGTTTTCTGGTTCAAGGACCCGCAGGGTCAGCCGGCCCGCCTCTTCGCCGCGGCTGACCGAGACCTCACCATCGCCAGGGATTTCGCCAACTTCGGCTCGGACATCGGCGACCTCCGGAAGCGTTTACGAAAGTCCGGTATTGAGATTTTTGACTCCTTCCCGCCCTACGGATCGTATTTTCGACGGCGTTTTGGCATCGATAATGACCAGGCCCTGGAACTGTTTCACCAGACGGTATCGATGAAGTCCGTCGGCAATCTCACCGATTTCGTCCGCACTCACATGCTTGAACCCTTCGATGTCGAATCACGCATCCAGGCGTTGATCGACCATTTCGACGACCTCAATCGAGCGCACGAAGCCGTGCTTAAGGCGAAGGCGCAGGTTGAACGACTTACTCCGCTGGTGGCGGACTGCTCGAGTCATGGAGTACTCATCGCAGAGATCGAAAACCTGCGCGCCTGCCGTGAAGCGCTGAGGCCCTACTTCACCGGTTTGAAAGCCGGACTGTTGCGCGAGCGGATTCTCAAGCTTCGGGATGAGTTCGAACGGCTGAACCTACAGGTCGAGCGCCTCGAAGAGAAACGGCGGTCGCAGGAATCGGATGAACGCGAGTTACGCCGAGCTATCAGTGAAAACGGAGGCGATCGTATTGCCCATATTGAAGAAGAGATCGCATCGAAACAGATCGAACAAGAGCGAAGAAAGAAGAAGGCGGAGCGATATCAGGAATTGGCAGACGGGCTCAATCTTAGAATCGCCTCGACCGCGGAAGAGTTCCTGAGTCAACTCTCCGAACTTGGCCCGATCCGTGATAAGGCAAACGTGGAAGAGGCAGACATTCAAAACCTCCTGACTGACAAGGGCGTCGAATTCAAGCAGGCGTTGTCCGAGCACGAGGAACTGAGGAGCGAAATCGCCGGACTCAGAACGCGACGAAGCAATATCGATCAGACCCAAATCTCCATGCGGCAGGCAATTTCGGCCGCGCTTCAGGTGCCGCAGGCAGAAATCCCTTTCGCAGGCGAGTTGATCCAGGTGCGAGAGAACGAAAAGGACTGGGAAGGAGCTGCCGAGCGCCTCCTGCGCAGTTTCGGTTTGTCGCTGCTGGTGCCGGACCGCCACTACGCAAGAGTGGAGGAGTGGGTAGATCGCACGAACCTGCGGGGCCGGCTGGTCTATTATCGCGTTCGTGAAATGCAACATTCGGCAATGCCATCGCTTCACCCGAATTCGTTAGTACACAAGCTCGCTCTCAAGACGGACACACCTTACTACAATTGGCTCGAACGGGAAGTTGCCAACCGTTTCGATCTGGCATGCTGCACCGGCCACGAAGACTTCCGCCGCGAAATCAAAGCCATCACTCGCGCGGGTCAGATCAAAGGGCGCGATGAGCGCCATGAAAAAGATGACCGGTACCGCCTGGATGACCGAAGCCGATATGTGCTTGGCTGGAACAATGAAGCAAAAATCGCAGCTTTGGAGGCGAAGGCCAAAATCGTGGAGGATCGGGCCGCCTCGCTCGGGAACGACATTGCGTCTCTGCAAAGCCGCCTGCGGAAAGTGAAACAACGCCTCGAAACCCTCGACAAAATTGTCGAGTACCTCGACTTTAGGGACATCGATTGGCGACCTCTTGCCGCAGAAATCGCCATTCTTCAGGAGGAGAAACAAAACCTCGAGCGCGCATCCGACATTTTGAAAACTCTGAACGAGGGGCTGTCCAGGCTCTTGGGCGAGCAGAAGGAAACCGGCGACTTGCTCGACAAACGCAAGGACGAGAGAAGCCGAACCGATGACAGGCGCCTCACCGCGTTAGCGCTGCTGGCAGACGCGGAAGCTCGGCTCGCTTCCGGTACTTTGGAAACTCATGCTGCGTCATTTCCCCGCATCGAAGCTTTCCGCAATGAAGCTCTGGGCGACCACACGCTGACCGTGGAGTCCTGCGAGACGCGTGAACAACAACTCCGAGAGTGGTTGCAGAACCGAATCGATGCGGAGGACAAGAAGCTTACTCGTATACGCGAACGCATCATCGATTCGATGAGGCGATTCCGTGACGCCTATCCTCTCGATACGCAGGACATGGACGTCAGCCTTGACGCTGCGGAGGAATACGCGCTGATGCTTGCACGTCTCCGCACGGACGATTTGCCGAGATTTGAAACACGCTTCAAGCAGTTGCTGAACGAAAACACGATTCGTGAAGTCGCGAATTTTCAGAGCCAGCTCGGCCGTGAACGACAGCTCATCAAGGAGCGGATCGCCAGCATCAACGAATCCTTGACAAGGATCGACTACAACCCAGGCCGGTACATCGTATTGGAGGCGCAGCCGAGCGCCGACGCGGATATTCGGGATTTTCAACTCGAATTGCGCGCATGCACCGAGGGCGCCCTTACAGGCTCGGGGGACGAGCAGTACTCGGAAGCCAAGTTCCTCCAGGTCAAGCACATCATCGAACGTTTCCGGGGCCGCGAAGGACAAACAGAGTTGGATCGTCGTTGGACAAAAAAGGTTACAGACGTGCGCAACGCTTTTGTGTTCGCCGCCTCTGAACGATGGCGTGAGGACAACACGGAGCATGAGCACTATTCCGATTCCGGAGGCAAATCAGGCGGACAAAAAGAGAAGCTCGCCTACACTATCCTTGCGGCGAGCCTCGCGTATCAATTTGGCCTCGAATGGGGTTCGTTACGCTCGCGTACTTTCCGATTCGTCGTGATCGACGAGGCATTCGGTCGCGGCTCCGACGAATCGGCGCAGTATGGACTGCAATTGTTTCAACAACTGAATCTACAATTGCTGGTCGTCACACCTCTTCAGAAGATTCACATCATCGAACCCTTCGTTTCGAGCGTCGGTTTTGTTCACAACGACGACGGCCGAGCCTCAATGCTCCGCAACCTCACAATCGAGGAATACCGGGCAGAGAAGGCTGCCCATCGCGCATAGGACAAATGAGCGGAGCGAATGCAAGCCCGACAGGGCGCAGCGATTAATAAAATGTACGGACCTGATGAAATCCTGCAACGGGCCGCCCGATCGTATCCCGCATATTTGCGGAGCGTGATCGCTGGAGAAAAGTTTTTCCCGCTGGTGATACCTTTTGGCAAGACCGCCATCCGGGATACTGACTTCGCGACACTGCGCCGTGAAATCGCCGCTCTCAAAGAGACCCCGGCCAAATTCACTGTTGAATGGGTGGAAAAGATCGATCGGCGGTGGGGACGCCAGCAGTTCCCTGCGAAAGTCTATTTTGCGACCGCGCCTGATTTTCTGTCATCCATTGGAAAGATTCGTGAAGCTGAGCGTTTCGTCCAAAACCTGCAGTTAACGCGCTCAGTCTGTCCCGAAATGGAGGGATGGCTCGGCGGCAACGCACTGAAGATTGTCGAGAACGGCGATATCTGGCCGGACATATTGAAGGTTTGCCGCTATTTTTTGGATAATCCCCGTCCCAACAGGTTCGTACGCGAGCTTCCCATCGCTACCGACACGAAGTTTATTGAAAGAAACGAAGCCATCATTGCGAACCTGTTGAAGCACCTGATTCCGGATTCCGTCGATCTACAGGCCAGATCTTTTGAAAAGAAGTTCGGGCTGTTGTTCGATCCACCGCTCATACGATTCCGCGTATTGGACCAAGCGCTGCGCCCGCGACTCGGCTTGGTTTTTACCGATCTCTCCGTTCCCGCTGACGAGTTTGCACAGTGGAAAGCGGACGGCGTATCGGTTGTCATCACGGAAAACAAAATGAACTTCCTTACGCTGCCCAGGCTGCCAAACACGATTGGCATCTGGGGAGGCGGCAATGCGGCAAGCCTTCTGTCAGCAGTTAGCTGGCTCAAATCTTGTCAGGTCATCTATTGGGGCGACATTGATGTCAGCGGCTTCGAGATTCTGAGCAGACTGCGCGAGACGTTTCCCAAAACTCAAACCGTACTCATGGACGAAGCTACGCTGGAGCGGTTCGTTCACCTTGCCCTGCCGGGCAAAGGATGTCGCACAGATGCCACACTAAATCTCAACTTGGCGGAACGGGCCGCCTTAAACAAAGTGATGTCTGAAAACCTGCTGCTCGAGCAGGAAAAGTTGCCTGGCGAGGTTTCCAAGCGCGCGCTTGAAGCTTTGGTTTTGAAATGCGCAAGCGCAGAGCCGGCTCGGGGATCGAATGATACGCATCCAGCAACCGAAACTCTGCTCCTGGAAGGCTATCGCAAGATGACGTCAATCCAGAAAATCGAGCGCGTCCGTGCCCTGACGTTCGCGATTCAGGAACTCGCCCTCCTTGACATTCGCCGCCGTTATCCCGAAGCGGATATCACAGAACAAAGTCTTCGTCTGGCATCGCGATGGATTCCTCCCGAATTGATGCTACGCGCATTCGGTTGGGATAGTCGGGAGGCAGGTTATTGATGCTCTCCGACCCGCTCATCGTTATTACCAGGCTCGCTCAGATATTCGACCAACTGGAAATTCAGTACGTGGTGGGAGGCTCAATCGCCAGTTCAATGTACGGAATACCGCGCGCCACGCAGGATGTCGATCTAATGGCAAACGTCAAACTCGAGCACGTGGATCGACTGACGGCGGCTCTTGAACCGGAATTCTATGTAGCGGCCGAGTTGATCGCAGATGCGATACGCCGGCAAGAGTCTTTCAACGTTATTCACCTCCAAACAATGTTCAAAGCCGACGTTTTTGTTCCCGCAGATAACGAATGGTCCCGCGAAGAAATGAGTCGGGCTCGAACGGAAGTCCTGCGGCCCGAAGGGCGGCTGGCGGTTCGGTTTTCGAGTCCTGAGGATACAATTCTGCACAAACTGCTCTGGTACAGAATGGGAGGACACCAATCCGATACGCAGTGGAACGACGTCCTCGGAATACTCCGGATTCAGGAAAATTCTATTGATTTCACATACCTCGAACGGTGGGCCGGCTTTTTGAACATCAGTGATCTATTGAGTCGGGCGCGGACACACGCCAGCAGAGATCCACGCTAAGAAATTGTCCTCGAACCTGGGTCGGGCTGCATTGGTGTATCTGTTATGCCCCCAAACCAGCCGGTAGCGTGTCGCCCAAGGCACGCGCCTTGTCGGCAGTTTCCATAGTTGCAACTTCGAGGAGGAGGCGTTGCCATGATTCAGGCGCCTGTGACCTGCGGAGGACATCGAGGGCACGGGCGCGCAGGGAATCATCCAGGTCGCGCAAGCGGTCGCCGCTCAGCCGGGCGAGTTGCACGATGGCGAAGAGGGCGCCTTCGATATTGCGGGAGTGGGCATCGAATAAGAGGACAAGCCACTCGGAAGCTTTCACCGGATCGACTGCTTTGTGAATGCTTCCGTACAACGGGACGAGCGCACCCACACGGCCGAGAGCCCATGCCCATGGTCCCGGCGTGGAGGCCCGCGGTGCAATCCAGTCGCCGAGGATGACCTTCTGATCCGGATCCAGATGTTCCAGGGCTGCCGCGAGCCGAACCATTTCACCGAGGCCTTCGGGGTGAATGCCTTTCAGTTTGGGCTGCTGTTTCGGCTGATTCGGAGCCAGGCGCCGGCCCAAGTGCGGTTTCAGATAATTCCAGATCTCGCTATGCCGTTCTTCGCTCAACCCACCTGCGATGCGGCGCCACATGATCCAGAACTCGATCCAGACCGGCTTTTCTTTGTGAGATGCTACGCCTTGCGCAAACAGCGCGGCCGTTTGTTCGCATCGCCATTCATCCAGGGGATAGCCGAAGCCGGGGCGCAGCGTGTAACCCGCAAGCTGAAACCAGACGCGCTCATGATCGGCCGATCGACGCCGCCTACCGGCCCCCGCGTGAAGTGCGCTCCACAATTCGCGCAGCAACGGGACTCGCCACTGCTCGCGTGGCCCTAATGTCTGCTCGAGGCTGCGCCAAAGCTGCCTGACCTTTGCCGGTTCCGGCAGCACGCCGCCGGCCGCTGCTTTGCCTCCAAAGATGTGTTCGACTTGTTGGCGCGCCGCAGCGAACTGCGACGGCATCGATTCAATTACCGTTTCCCTGGCGGTCCCGGCCGCGGCACGAAGCTCGAACTCGAGCCGCCACTGCTCTCGTGAGCCATCGGACACACACCATAGTTCGAGAGTTCCGATCTCCGTCAGAAGCGCGCGCAGGTAAACGGGCACCTGTCCCGTTTTCCCACTCGCGCTCTTCAAGACAGTATGAATCGGAGGCAGCGGATGAAGGTCTTCACCGACGGTGACCATCTCGCCCGAAGACACCACCTGGTCGGAGGTCGACGTGAACAGAGGAAACTGCACCGGCCTGCCGAGCGTAAGGTTGAATGTGCGGCCGCCCAATTCCACTGTTTGGCCTTCTTCGTGGCCCCGCTGTATCAGGCATAGCGCTTTCGGCTCTTCGCTACCCTTTGTTTCCACGCCGACGTAAAAAGAATGTGCAGCACCGCCGCCGATACGGCGTCCCATGCCGCGGCGAACCAGACCGTACCATGCGGCGCCGCGCGCCACCGCCAGTTCCAGTGAATCGTGCTCGAGAACGCGAATGCCCGCGGCCTCGGGCCACCATTTCGAAATCACTTCCAGCAATCGCGACGCTATCACAGGCGAATTGAAAACGCCGCCATTGAGCAGGATCGCGTCTGGCCGGCCGGCCTCGGAATGGGCATGGAGGAAACCGGCAAGCTGCCGGGTAACGGCGGGATCCTGCGCATACGGTAATCCGAATTCCTGAAGCGCAACGCGCGCCGTGCGGCGCGGCACCTGCTCGGAATTGCAGTGTGGGAAAAAGCCATCGAGGACGATGCGTTCGATATCTTCGCGCGAAAGCCTGGCCGACATTGAACCGCCGATGAGTCGGCCGCCTTCGGCGCCAATGGACAAGTGGTAGGTTTCTGGCGCATGCAGCGAGAGCAGCGACTCCTTGGCCGCGCGGCTCGCCTGAAGGAGTTCGCTCCACTGCGCGGGAGTGAGTTTTCGTCCACCGGCTGTCATCTGTTCTTCAGCTTTGCGCGCGATTGCGGCGTCCATGTTGTCGCCGCCCAATATGAGGTGGTCGCCGACGGCAATGCGCCGCAGAGCGGCCCCTTCGCTGACTTCAACCAGCGTGAAGTCCGAGGTGCCGCCGCCCACATCGATAACGGCTACCAGGGTCACGCCTTCGAGTGCAGCCGCCAGATCGTGCCGGCGCCGCGCGGTAAAGTCATAGAAGGCGGCCTGAGGCTCTTCGACAAGCGTGAACTTTTCATAGCCGGCGTGCCGCGCCGCAGTAACGGTTAGCGCCCGAGCGGCTTCATCGAAAGATGCAGGGACCGTGATGACCACCTCAAGGCTTTCCAGTGGAGCATCCGGATGCTCGTGGTTCCAGGCGTGACGGATGTGGAGAAGCAGCCGCGACGAGGCTTCCACCGGAGACATTTTTTCGACATCCGCCGGCGCGCCCCAGGGAAGAATCGCAGCGGTACGGTCGACGCCCGAGTGCGAAAGCCACGATTTCGCAGATGTGATCAGACGTGACGGCACGCGGGTTCCTTGCCATCGGGCGAATTCGCCCACGATGTGTGAAGGAGCGGGGTCCCAGGGAAGCGCGTACCTGTCTGGCGGCAGCTCGTTCGAGTGCGGGAGATAGATTGCAGACGGCAGAAGCCGGGAAGGCCGGATGTCTCCCGCCTGGATGGCTTGCATGACGGGCAAATCCACGACCGGCGCCTCCGTACCGCGCGCCGGATCGATGCAGGCCACGGCGCAGTTGGAAGTGCCAAGGTCAATGCCGATTACAAGATCGCTCATGAGTGTGGTTGCGAAATCCTGGAGGGAAGTTCCCTTTCGTTGCGGCTTCGCCAACCTGAGCCTTTTGCGGCCTCATCCGTCTTTCGTCCTCACGTTCATCTCGAGCTTCCACCGCCCCCCTCCTTCTTTCTCCAGGCATCGAAGCTCCAGCGTCCCGACTTCCGTCACCGCTGCCTGCAAGTTCACCGGCACGAGCTTACCGGACTCGCCGCTCAGTGTTGTTTCGATGGGCGCGACTTCTTCGAATTCTTCGTTTCGGGCGGCGTCATCGATCATGTCGCCGACGCGATCTTCGCGGCGCACCGATGAGGCGAAGAATCGGAACACGGTTGGTTCGCCCACCACGAGCGCAAATTCCTGCGGCGGCACATCCGCTTTGGTTCCTTCTTCCATTCCAAATGGGGCTACGCACAGCGCCTTGATCGGGGGATCGAAGCCGGGCACGCTGGGCATGGCGGGCTCCACGCCGACGTAATAGGCGCGGGCCGTCCCACCGCGGATGCGGATACCGTGACCATGCCGCACCCACGCGTAGTGCACGGCGCCGCGCGCAACAGCGAGGTCGAGATCTGCGCCTTCGAGTTCTCTGACCGGGGAGCCGCCATCTCGTGACAGCCAGTCATTGATGACCTCGACGAGCCGCTGCTTCAAGATTGCGGCCTTAAAAACACCTCCGTTGAAGAGAATGGCTGTGGGATGAACGAAAGCTTTTCCTTCTGCGATTCGCGACTGCCGCGCGAGAAATGCCCCAAGGTGGCGTGTGATGCCCGGATCTTGCGCATATGGCAGGCCCACCTGCGTTAGACCCGTGCGGCGGGCAGTGCGAGGCAACTCTGTCACCCCCGCCTTGGGTATGAAGCCATCGACAAGGATGCGACCAAGATCGTCGCGCGTGAGTTCCGCTTTGATCGTTGCGCCGATCAGAGCGGAACCGCGGCCGGGAATTGAGATTGGCGCCTTCTTGAGTTTCGGATCAGCAAAGAGAAGTTCCTTCGCCTCGCGGCAGCCGTATGTCAGCGCCGTGAACTGCCAGGCGTCCAAATTTTTGCCTTGCGCAAGATGGTGCGCCAGCGTCAGGTCCATATTGTCGCCGCCGAGAAGGATGTGATCCCCGACAGCCATGCGTGTTAGCTGGAGGTCGCCGTTTTGTTCCGTTACGGCAATTAGGGAGAAGTCGGTTGTGCCTCCTCCGACGTCTACAACGAGAATGACGTCACCGACCTTCACCTGTTTGCGAAATCCGTCGCCGATTTTTTCAAGCCAGGCATAGAGCGCGGCCTGCGGTTCTTCGAGCAGCGTCACGTTTTGAAGACCGGCCTGGCCGGCCGCCTGCATTGTGAGCTCGCGCGCAGCGGCATCGAAAGAAGCGGGTACGGTCAGGATGATTTCCTCGGCATCGCTGTCCTTTTGTAGTGAGGCCTTCCAGCTTTCCACAAGATGCTTCAGATACCGAGCCGACGCTTCGACCGGCGAGATACGCTCGACTTCTGGCGGCGCCTGCCACGGTAGAAGTGCCCCGGTACGATCGATGTTGGTATGGCTCAGCCAGCTTTTAGCAGATGCAACCAGACGTGTGACCACCTTCGCGCCATGCGCGCGGGCAAATTCGCCAGTGGCGTAAGCCGGCCGCTTATCCCACGGGAGCGCTAGCGCGCCGGGGGGGAACTCACCTTCCTGGGCGAGATATATAAAGGAAGGAAGCAGCCGCCGCTCTTCGACCGTGCCGGGCGCCGTCAATTGCGGAATGGAGACGACGTCTCCGGATCCCTCCTCCAAATCCCGCCACGAGATAGCGCAATTTGTAGTGCCGAGATCGATACCGATAACATGCCGCGCCATGGCGTCAGGGCAACTCCACTTCGGCCGGTGTAATGACTCGCGGGTCCAGGGTTTCCGAAATGGACGGCATGCGGACGCCGGTCACAATCCATCCGTGATGTTTCAATGTGCCTTTGAACGGCGGCTTTCCACTGACGTTCCCTGTTAGCCGGATGCGCTCCGGATCAAATCCGGTGGGTACGGTCATGGGCGCTCCTTCGGCAGTCTGCGCGGCCGGCACAAGATCGAAGAACTGGGCGAGGGTCTTGCGGCAACCGCCGTGCACCACACGGGCCGCCGCCCCAATCTCTTCATCGGAATATCCGCCGGCATCCTGTTGAAGGAAGTCTATCAGCCGGCCTTCGCGCTGAAACGCCGCGAGCAGCATCAGCCCCGATGCGTGCACGCGTTCGGGCGGAGCGGCCTTCTTCGCCCGAGCCGTCGCTCGCAGTTCCAACCCTTCGGTGACTTCGCCGGCGAATTCAGCGCTGATGAGAACCCGCCACGCCATCTTCATCCGATCCCAAAACGCAATCTGCGCCATATAGAGACGATAACAGGATTCGGTGGCAGAGAAAAACACCTGGGGCCAAACTGCTGCAAATCAGGCTGCGGAAAAACGTTCGGAACGACTGAAGCCGAACTGTAGCGGCGCTCTATGACCGGAGCTGTCCAAATTGTGATCAGGGTCAAGAGACCTTTTCGAGTGAGCTTGCGCTGAAACCCACGCCTGTATTCAGCCGCGGAGCGGCGACAGAGTGTAGCCCCGGGCG
>Ga0137361_10001605_pt1 | contig 14105 bp, 15 predicted proteins | sample Mad1_80_16metaG_FD_104923 | JGI IMG/M metagenome (GOLD analysis project Ga0137361, IMG submission 104923) | Vadose zone soil microbial communities from Angelo Coast Range Reserve, California, USA - Mad1_80_16 metaG | ecosystem: Environmental > Terrestrial > Soil > Vadose zone | place: USA... | reverse complement strand
GTCGGATGCGATTAATTGGGAAGCTTAATGCCCATTCACGAGTCATTGCCTACGATTTATTTTGTTGTGTAGTGTCTGAAGCCGCGCTAACGATGAAATCGCTCCGTGCGTCAGATAGCTTCCCGACACTGCTCAGCACTTAGTACTCAGCACTCAGTTACTCACACTTTATTACGACTTTCCCTCTTGCATGCCCTTCTTCCACATGCCGAATAGCATCGGCAGCCTCACTCAAGTTGTAAGACCTGTCGATAACTGGTTTTAGTTTGCCGGTCGCAATGAGTTCGCCCAACAGGGTCAGATCGTCTTGGGTTGATTTCGCAATGAACATGACAGCCTTCTGACTACCGAAGAGTGACAACAAGAGCGCCTTGATCGGAGTCGCCATAAGCTCGATCAAGGAAAAGTCGTGCGGAGCTCCGACCATCACGAATCTTCCATCAGAGTTTAAGACCCGCCTACATGCTGAAAACGAATGGTTCCCAACACAATCGAGAATCAAATCGTAACGTTGGTTGCTCACCGTGAAATCGAGTTTCGTGTAATCAATAACCTCATCCGCGCCGATTGATCTGACCATGTTCACATTTCTCGTGCTACACACGCCGGTCACGTTAGCCCCGAACGTCTTGGCGATCTGCACCGCGAATGTGCCAACGCCTCCCGCCGCGCCGTTAATCAAGACCTTGCTGTCCGGCTGAATCTTTCCATGGTTGCGCAGGCCCTGCAACGCGGTTAGCCCCGCGACGTATATTGAAGCGGCTTGCTCGAACGTGACGCTGTTGGGTTTCGTGACAATACTCTTCTCGCGCGTGGTCGCATACTCCGCAAACGCTCCACGGCATCCGCCAAACACCGCGTCGCCCGGTTTGAACTGCGTGACGTTTTTGCCAATTGCTTCAACCTCACCAGCCGCATCAACTCCCGGTCGTCCGATCGGCATCTTGAGCAACCGCGGCATTATGCGGAGCACGCGGGGCTCGCCTTTCATCAAGCGCCAGTCAAGTGGATTCACCGCAGCCGCGTGCACCTTGATCAAAACTTCATCGTCCCTGGGAACGGGCTTCTCGACATCCGCGGTTCGCACAACCTCCGGCGGTCCGTAATTCGTATAGATGGCAGCTTTCATGTTCGTGACCTCTCCGCTGCGCTCGCCTGCTCCTGCCATCGTTGAATGTTTACGCCTTTCACGAGCAGCCAAAAGGTCAGCGACCCTTCACCTACAAGCGCCACCGGAAAGACGAAGGGTATTAGATGCGGTCCAAAGGACGGTATCAGGAAGCTGGCAAAAGAGGCGATCACGTAACTCGTTCCGCCTACGCCGAGGAGTATGCCCAACACGCGCGGCAGGAAAGTCGATCGCGCAACCAGGTATCCGATCGAAATGCACTGAACTCCGAAAAATACCATGGCGATGCTAAAGACCTGCAGCTGAAGCTTGAGATCGATCATTGACATCGCTTGTAACTGACTCGTTGTGAGCGCACTCAGATACTGATCGCCGTGCAATAGAACCAAAGACGCGAGACGAAGAACCCACCCGACGCCTCCGATCGCGACGCCTGCCAGGCCGAAGAACGCGGCAAGCATTGACAGACTTCTGCCGACCGGTCTTAGCACGTAATACATAAAGACTGTCGTCACCAAATACGAGGCGCCACTAATGAGATCGAACGCAAATCCAAGACGATACAATGACCCCTTTGCCACAATGTTGGCCGCCGTAGCCGCCGCGTCGTTTGCCACGATTAGTGGACCCGCAGCGATAAAGCCCGCGACGCCCGCGACGATGCAGAGCAACCAACAAGCGCCGGCAATCCTGGCCTGGCGGACCGGCGATTCTTTTCTAAAGCGTGCCGTCATTTCAGATTCGCTCATAGTCGTTCCTCCCTGCTTCTCATGCTCTTTCACGCCTTACTCCTTACTGCTTACTGCTCACTGCCCCACCGCTCACTGCTCACTGCTCACCGCTCACTGCCTTCCACTTCGCAACGTCAACGCCCTTCCACAGCAACCAAACGGTCATTATTAGCCCACCGGGAAACATCAACATCAGCAGCACGTCCGAGGCGTAAGCGGGCGCTAATATCATCAGAAAGTTCCTCACGACAAATCCTGTCCCGCCGATAGCCATTAGCACGGCGAGGAACTTGGGAAAATAACCTGAGTTCCACATCAAATACGCGCGCACAATCCAGCCCATGCCGTAGTAAGCGGTGAATATCATGCCGGCGAACCCATAGAATTTTAGCGACAGCAGTACCAATGAATTGAGTTGGTCCGGCGAAAAGGTCTGCAAATATCCCGAGTCTCTCATGATGAGTAGTGGCGAAAAATAAAAGAGCTCGGCGAACGCGAAAAGAGCGGTGCCCATAAGCCCGAAGAACGCGGCCAGCAACGATAGGTATTTGCTCACGGGTTTGAGCAATGCGTACAAGATCAGCGCCAACGCGATGTCGCACAACGACTCTATCAGGAAGCCCGCGAAACCCAGCCGGTACAGAAAGTCAAAATTCCTGAGGTTGGCGACCGTGGCGGCGGCGTCACCAGACACAATGAGTTTGGACGGAACGTAAGCTTCACCAAACCCACCCGCCACCAGCGAAACCAGGAACAGGATCCCGGCAATTCTTGCGTACCTCTGAACGTTCATACGTCCCTCCGTCAGCCTTTTTTGTTCTGCCTTATTCGGCCCTCAGCACTCAGTACTCAGCACTCAGCACTAGTATATAGACGAACAAGTAGGACGAATGTTGCAAGGTGAGCAAGAAACTGAGACTTGTTTTCATAGTGGTAGCGCCAGAGAAGCGCTGGCAGCTTCCTCGCCGCATGCGCGAGTGCTGCCCGCAAAGCAATCTTCTGTATTGTCTGTCACTTTCAGGTTTTCGATTGTCGGCGACGATACTTCTTCGTTATTATCTCCAACATGCCGGAAATTTCCATTCAAACTCCGCCAGGATTCAACGACCTACCGAAGGCTGAACAAGTGCGATACCTTCAGGCGCTGTGGGATCAGATTTCGGCAAATCCCGACGAGGTTCCTGTTCCTGAAAGTCACCTGCAATTGGCTGAAGAGCGTTTGCGCCGCTACCGCGAGGACCCTTCAACTGGGAAATCAGCATTCGATCTAATCGACCGACTCACACGAAAATCTAAGTGAAACGATATGAAATCGAAGCCGCGCCCGCGGTTGAGGCGGATGTTGAAGCCGCATTCGATTGGTATGAGAGCGAGGAGCCAGGACTTGGGTTTGAATTTCTTGAAGAACTTCGCGGTACTTATTATCGAATCCTCGATCAGCCGTTCGGCTATCATGATCTTCGCTCAGGAATTCGCCGCGCATTGACTCGCCGATTCCCATACGCTGTTTACTTCTCAATGGAAGACGAGACCATCGTAATCGTCGCTGTGCTAAGCACAGCGCGCGACCCCGCGGAGTGGCAGCGCCGAATCTAGAATTTCATTCTTCACCGCTTACTGCTTACGGCTCACTACTCAGTACTCACCACTCAGTACTTTGTTAGGTATAAGGAGCTTCACGCGTGGCTGAAAAAATATCTAGGTTGAGCCGGTGGAGACTGGGGAGCTGGCGAAAGCATAATGCCCTGGGCGTAAGCCCAGGATCAGCAAGAGAATGCGATCGGCGCAACCTAAGAGAACTTCGTAAGTCCGCGGAGCGGGCGTGAGCATAAAGCCTGGGGTGAAGCGCAGCGAAACCCCAGGATCGCCAAAGCCCAAAAACATTCCAGAGCCCGCGGAGCGGGCGAGAGCGCTTGCGACTATTGAACGTCACTCGTGATGATTCCGCTGTCGGCCGCTACGCGGGCTTTCAATATTTCGTCGACTGTCCCTGGGGTTCCGCTGCGCTTCACCCCAGGCTTTATGCTGACACCCGCTTCGCGGGTTGAAGCAATCTTTTTTTGAGATCGCAAATTGCGATCTCATACCCTCCGGCGCTGATTTTGAGGTTGCAAATTGCGACCTCAAAGATTCTGCCTCTGTCTTCGTTAGCTGAAACATAAAGTCTGCGGGAAACCGTTTGAGATTTCGTCGAACCTGTTGGTTAAAGCGCTTGGTTGGGAGTTCATACAACTCGGCCAAATCAACGTCGATCATGACCTTGTGGCCGCGAACTAAATAGATTCTCCGCTAATTTTGTGCGCGGCGCTCCAAGGGGATTGCACCGTCGATTGATGACAGCGAAGAGTATTTGGACGCCAACGTGGGGAAACAAAAGGCTGCAGTCTATTCACGAAGGCATGATTCGGTTAGAATCTCTGTCATGACACGACGAGTACTCTTATATCCGGGTGAAGATGGTTTTGTGGTCGCCGAAGTCCCGAGCCTTCCAGGCTGCATCAGCCAGGGAAAAACGCGCGAAGAGGCTCTCGACAACGTGCGCGAGGCGATCTCATTGCATGAAGAAGTTTTGCGCGAGCGTGGCGAGCCGTTGCCTGAAGATAAGGTTGAGTTAGTTGAGGTCGCTGCGTGAGCAAGCTGCCCGTCATCTCGGGCGCAGATTGTGTGAAGGCACTCCGCAAGATTGGGTTTGAAGTTTATTGACAACTGGCAGCCACATCGTTCTCGTGCGCAAGTCGCCGTCCACCCAAACCACCGTTCCTAATCATAAAGAACTCGACCGCGGCACGCTCCGCGCGATCATCCGCCAAACCGGCCTAACGGTCGAAGAATTCATAGCACTGCTTTGAGGGTTGTCTCCCCTTGCGGCTGCGAGAGTGATGATGCGTCTCCCGGCAAGTTTTACTTCCACTGCCACTCATCACTCATCACTGAGACTCGGGCACTGAGTACTCCGGCACTCAGTACTCATCACTCAGTACTCAGTACTCAGCACTGATCAGGTCCTTGGAAAGAAATTCGTTCTGCTTTGACGGTGCCTGTCAAATCAGGAGTGGCGACGGCGAACCTGAAGTCCAGTGTCTCGCGGAAACAGAACGTGGTTCCTCTCCCAATGGGAGAGGGCTAGGGTGAAGGTGCGCAGCAGAGCAAATGTGAGGCGCGAAGCGCCGAACCGCGTCCGCTCGAACTGGGGTTAGGGTGCATCTTGGACCAAGGTCGACCTACGTGCCCGCATTTAAGGCATCAATAGCGATACTACGCACGATCGCCGACGCGGGTAGTGCGCGAAGTGCTAGTCGGCCCGCAAGCTCTCGTGATCGGCTCGGCCACGTATTGACGTGTAACGTCATTGGGAGGTGCGGAATGGGAGTCGGGTTCCAAGCGGCCCGACGGTGGACCAGTTCGCCATCTACGAACCACCGGATCTCGCATGGGTCCCATTCGATCGCGAACCTATGCGCGGCTTTTGACGCATCAAACCCGAGCGGAATGGCTGCGGGCGTTCCCCGATAGCCGTAGTCGAACTTCGCGCCCTCTGCCCCCGGGTTATAGAACACATTGACCAAGACCCGGGTTGGGCGATTTCCCGTAATTTCAATATCGATCTCCTGCCGGGGCGAATCGCGGTGAAGGAAAAAGCCGGTCACTAAACCGGAAACATTTGTCGGTTTCAGAGTTGCTTCGAACCGCCCGTACAGGAAACTGTCTCTGCTCGAGACCGCTGCAGCGCTAAGATGCCGAACGCCAACGGACTCCTGAAGGACTGCGAGCGAGAGACCGCCGCCCGATTGCGCGGTGACGTTTGCTGGACGAAACAGTCCGAGGTTTCCAGGGAAGGTATCGTTTCGCAACAACCACCGCGTAGGCTGAACGTCGGCCAGATCGTCTTCGAAAACTACCCGCGATGCTAACGGCTCCGGCGGCTCCGATGCACTCGCGTTGATTCCTGCCCATCCCGCGTGCCGCTCCGCGACCCACGGTGATCGGTCGTGCCGAAGTCGCTTTGCTGGATTGGTCGTTCGCGTAGTGACCTCCGTGCGCCGAAGCCTTCGCTGTCCGATATCTCGAACAGCCGGGTAGGGCGCCACCGGCGGTGGAAGCCTCAAGAACTCGCAAAGCGCTCGCCAAGTGCGGGCATCTTCACCGTGCAGACGAACCACGTCGGCGCCTTTCAAGGTGTCAAGCATTTCGTCATTGTGGCGATTAAGCCTCCCTTTTACGTTATCAATCACGATGAATTTGGCGCGCGGATAGCGCAGCATGAGCCCGCGAACATTCGGCCTCAGTGAAGCTATGTTGACGTAGGCATTAAAAACGCAGCGGCCGCGACCAGCAATTAGGCTCTCGAACTCACATTCGGGGATTCGCTCCAGATCGCTGCAGCAACGATAGCCAAGCATCGAAAGGGCCATCGCGAGGGATGACAACCCAGATCCAGGGACTCCAAACGCGAACACGGGAGAATGGATCGGCCGCTGATGAAAAAGCGCCGTGTCGCCCTCGTCGAGGACGCCAATCCGGGTCAGGGACGGAAGGATCGAGTGCGAATTTGTTGAAGGGGTATCGAGACGCTGGTTGATCACTGAGCGGCGCAGAGCTCGCACGTCCATCTCTCGAAACTTGTGATTGATCCAGAGATCGATGGGGCCGCGGCTCGGGAGGAGTTCGAGCAATGCTTGAGCTCCTTTCTTCGACAGCACGTACCCAGACAGATACCAAAGCCCGCGTTCCGGTCGAAACACGTTCTTCGAAACCAGTTCCTTTGGAGCACCGTAGCGCACTTCATTATAAGACACATACAAGACATCAAAGGCAGGAGCTGTTCGATCAGCGTCTTCCATCTCTCGCCAAGCCTGATCGACGACTCGCCCAAAGCCGCGCTCGACCCATATGTCGTCCTCAAGTACAAGAGCATAGTGCGCTGTGGACCGAGCGATGGTTTTCCAGACACCGATGTGCGAGCGCGCAACGGCTATTTCTTCCCGACTCATTCTAATCGGGCGCGTTAGATCGAACGCATCAGGTACTGCATGAGGTTGCGGCTCGACAAAAAGCTGGTCGCCAAGCGTGTAGAAAGGTTCGATGTCACCGCCGTGGACCAACTGTTCTGCATCGGACTGCGCGTCGCACGCGGAGTACCGTAGAGCGCGGTCTGAGAGCGGCTTGCCCGAAGCGTCCAGGATGCGGGAGAGCTCGCGCAGCGCATTAGCCCAGCGTTGCGGTTGCCTGTCTAAATTGATAACTAAGATCGGACCGATGCCCGATTGCTGAGCGTCCGAGGGCGATACGAAAGCAAGGCACTGCTGTCGTGGTAGGTGCGTTCGGCATTTCAGGAACCAGAAATGGACAAAGCGCGACACACCGTGCAATGGTTTCGATTGGTTCATCCGGGACTATTCGTCGTTACGACGGAATCTTTGTTGATTGGAAAATCGCCAGTTTCGGGCGTCACTGCGGTAACTTAAGGGCCATCTTGAGACCGCAAGTGAATCCCAGTCTCGTAATACCACTAGATCGCTCTCCACACGTCCCGACGCAGTGCCAAGATCGAAAATCGACTTCGATAGATTTCCCGGTCCGGTCGCCGACTGAATCTCAGGCAGTAGGTCTTCGCCGGCGAGTTCGAGAAGATTAGTCGCCTGATGGAGTGCACGCTCGATGATCGGATGCCCCCTGTTTGCAATCATTGGATTGTTATTGAAGTAGAAAATCCAGCCAGGGTCGTAAGCATCAGTTTGAAGGAACGCGGATGGGTTCACCATCGTTCCAGAAGGGATGTCGTAGCAGAGCGGCTGGACTTTCAGCCGACCATCGTCGAACAGGCAGCCGATTTCTGAACCAACGCAGATATCGTCCGCATCGACATAGAAGCCGCCTTCGACCAATAGGTAGCACAACCGAAAGTAGTCGGCCTGCATGGCCGGATGGTAGCAACGTTCAAAGGCGCGCTCGTGGCGCGCATCCAATGAGCCACCGATAAACGCTTTAGCACTGCGCTCGTCGAACAAGCAATGTGTGAAGCCGCTGGTTGTCCAGCGGATCCACGAGGCGATGCACTCCTCGATATCCTCCGGCAACTCTCGCAGATCGTGCCAAAACTGCACGATCTTTCTGGGCGGACCTTGCTTATACCGATCGTTGATTGGAACGTTACCTACGGACCGCTGAACTAGCCGTCTGATGAATTCCGAGCGCTGTCGATGGTGCTCAACACTATCAGGCATACCTGCACAACTCGCGATGGCGATCGTGGCGATAGTACTTTATGCTCAAGAGAAATGCTTATGCTCACCGTTGCGCATGGCGAAAGGCATGCTACCTTGCCAAAAGTTGATCTACGAGGACTGATTGAGGATTAAGCGGAGGTCACAGCAACGTGAATATTATCTCGTATAACCCAGGCCATGACGGTGCGATTGCCTACCTGAAAGACACTCATTTGCTGGTTTCCATTGAGGCCGAAAAGAACTCTAACTACCGATATTCGCCGATATCCAGTCATGACGTGTTCAACGTTCTTGGCGAACTCGACGAAATGCCCGACGTTATTTGTACGGGTGGTTGGTGGCCACGCGAAAAGTACTTACTCGGGTCGCGTGCTCATGTTGGGTACCGTGGCTTATCGAAGAGCGAATTTGTCGTAGACCAACGGCGCCTGTTGGGGAGGCCAGTCCACTATTTCTCGTCCTCTCACGAGCGATCGCACCTGCTTTGCGCTTTCGGCATGTCATGTCTACCGAAAGGTACCCCGTGTTATGCGTTGGTATGGGAAGGGGCAATCGGTGCTTTCTACGAGATCGATTCTGAGCTGAACGTAACGCTGCTTGCCGACGTCCTAAATCAGCCGGGGAATCGCTATACCCTACTCTACGGCTTAGCCGATCCAACTTTCCCTAAGAATGCGCCCTTTTCTCGCTTTTCGGACGCAGGAAAGCTCATGGCCTTGGCCTCATTTTCAAATCGCAGCACACCTTCGGCTGAAGAGAAAAAGCTGATGGACTTTCTACTGAACAGTCCGTACCTCGAACTGAGTCCGTATGAAGACCTTGAGCATTCGCGATACTACAATGTGGGGGTGGACGATCGTGAATTTCGCAACTTCGCAGGCATTTATAGCAACAAGATCTTTGATGTCTTTTATCAATTCGCGAAATCGAATATAAAGAAAAGAATGCCGCTACTCATCTCAGGTGGATGTGGCCTGAATTGCGACTGGAATACCAAGTGGAAGGAGACCAGCCTTTTTACCGAGGTGTTCGTGCCGCCCGTGGCTAATGATTCGGGGTCGGCTATCGGGACAGCGATCGATGCCCAGTTTTATTTTACTGGGAATCCAAAGATCGATTGGAACGTCTACTCGGGCCTCAGCTTCATCACAGCCGGTTCTTTCGATGCGGCCCAGTATGACGTGTACGAGACAAACTATGAAATGATTGCCGACATGTTAGCAAACGACCTCATAGTCGGCTGGGTGAACGGAAAATACGAACTTGGGCCACGCGCGTTGGGAAACCGCTCGATTCTCGCTGCCCCATTCTACGAAAGTACTAGAGCGCGGCTAAATGAGATCAAGCAGCGTGAACAATTTCGTCCGATTGCGCCTGTCTGTCTAGAAGAAGAGGCTGCAAGATGGTTTGGCTGCGATCAAGAGAGTCCATTTATGCTTTACACACATCGTGTCAGAACGAACGCGTTAACTGCCGTTACCCACGTGAATGGGACTGCCCGCATTCAGACGGTGTCATTTTCGAGCAATCGAAATTTGTACGAGCTACTTACCGCATTCAAGGCACGTACTGGATACGGCGTCTTGTGTAACACCTCTTTGAATTTCAAAGGGAGAGGATTCATAAACAAGATAACTGATCTTTCGGAATATGCCCTAAAGCACAAGTTGGATGGTTTTGTGGTTGAGGAACGGACCTATCTCTTGAAGTCATCGAGGCGATATCAGGAATACTTGAGGCTGCCCAATTCTAAGAAAGACTAGATTGGGGTCAGGCTTGCGATTTTGCGATTCAAGCTTCGCACCCTCACCCTCCCCCAGAGGGAGAGGAATTGCGGTGTGGTACTGACCTCATGGCCACGATTGCGAAACAACGCGAATAAATTCTTTATGTCTCATGGATGTAATGTCGATCTGGTAAGCTCCCGTTCGACTCAATAATAAAATTCTGCAGCGCTGTACGAAATCTGCAGTTTTGTCCGGGCTGCTCTTTTAGCCGGGACCAAGAATCGCAACGTTGTTCAATAACTAAGCAAAAAAATAAGGAGAAAAGAAATAATGGCAACAAAACCGACACAAGAACAAGCCCAACTACATCTGCAGGTCTATGACTTGCGCCGCGAGGCCCGCTTGCGCCAGGCCCGTGATTGGTTTCAACAGAACTATTCCGCTGAAACAATCGATGATTTCATGCGCATCGCCCCGATGGGAACGGAGACCGGGACATACGTGGGCATGGTGATGGGCTATTGGGAACAAGCCTGCGCGCTACTTAACTATGGCCTGCTGCACGAAGATCTTTTCTTCGAGACCAGCGGCGAGTTCTTTGGTGTGTGGGAATTGCTGAAGCCTGTCGTGCCGCAATTCCGTAAGCAGTTTAAGGATCCGAACATGCTCACGAATCTGGAGAAGGCCGCTAAGCGTTTCGAGAAATGGTCGGAGCGCCGCGCTCCCGGCCATATTGCAACCATGAGGCAGTTCATGCAGCAGACGCGGAGTAAAGCTGCTTCAGCGGCAAAGGCCTAGGCAGTGTCCTAATTTCAGTTCACTCTGTGAAATCTTAGTGTGCTCTGTGTCTGTGGTTGATTAGCTGTTAACGAAATCCTCACCACAGACACAAAGAACACTGAGGACGCACAGAGAATTTCAGACCAAGATACTACCCACTTTATTGCTGGCTTCCGCTCCTGGTGTAACCTAATGCTATATTTCCTTCACCCCTCGCAGCTTTTTTGTCTTGTTTTTCCTCGATTGGCCCTCGATCGTTTGGAAAGTTCTTCACTGGAGGTGTGACAGATGGTTCATGAAATGATTGATGGAACGTATCGTCAAACTAATCTGCCGAACGAGTCGCCGGAATACCTTGCCAAGCGCGAGGAGCTGCGGCTGGCAGAAATTGAATTACTAAACATGCGTGAAAGAGTCGCCGCGCTGCGGCGCGCGTTGCCAAAGGGTGCGACCATTCAGGATTACGAGTTTCTTGAAGGCCCAACGTCCCTCGACGACGGCGATGCCCCGACAAAAACCGTGCGGTTGAGCGACCTGTTCACTACGCTAGATCGTTCGCTCGTGATTTACCACTTCATGTACGGAAAGAAGCAAACGACTGCGTGCCCAATGTGTACCGCCTGGATCGATGGCTACAATGGCGTTGCTCCTCACCTCGCGCAAAACGTGGACTTCGCGATTGTCGCGGCCGCTGATCCGTCCACGTTGCGCGCGCACGCGCGGAACAGGGGCTGGGACAAGCTACGTCTGCTTAGCGCAGGTTCCAGCACTTTCAAGTACGACCTCGGCAGCGAAGATAGCGAAGGACATCAGGACTCGACGATTTCGGTTTTCACGCGAGACAGCGACGGCACGTTGCGCCATTTTTACAGTGGCCATCCATGGTTGGCCGACGACGTCAAAGAGCGCGGCATTGATGAGTTGATTCCAGTTTGGAATATGTTGGACCTGACGCCGCAGGGACGCGGAACGTTTTATGCGTCGCTTGAGTACGGGACGAAGGTGCGGACGGCAGGGCAGACGGCAGGAGCAGTAGGCAGTAAGCAGTAGGCAGTAAGCAGTAAGCAGTAGGCAGTAGGCAGTAGGCAGTAGGCAGAAAAGCGTGAAGCGTAAATCGTGAATCGTGAATCGTAAATAGGAAGGCGAAGAGCGAAGGTCAGAGGTCAGAGGTCAGAAGTCAGGAGTCAGAAGGCAGAGGTCAGAGAGCAGAGGTCAGAAGTCAGAGGTCAGAAGTCAGAGGACCAGAGGTCAGCAAAAGCCGGGTGACCGGATAGACGATGTTCCTCCGCTCGGCCCGTTTGAACCGGGCCGTGACACGAGAGAAACGCGGAGCGATCTCATTAGCACCGCGGTTTCAGCCCGGTGATCGAGATCGCACCAGATAATTCCGAAACCGTTTCAAACGGTTTCTCGCGAGCGCCGACAGAGAAACCGTTGAAACGGTTGGCTATGTCTAAGCTTCGCGTTCGACGAATAACGCTTTCAGCGTACTTATCTATGTCCAAACTGATGTGGCAGACACGGGACTCACTGCGGCCAACCATCGCGGCTAAGAGCGCGACGGAAGCGAAGAAATTTGACGCGTTGGGAGCGCAGGTCGAAGCGGCTAAGACGCCTGCCGATTACGCGCGAGTGGCGACGCTGGAGCTTGACGAAGTGGACAATCTGGAAAAGCTTTTCCACTAAGATATGAGTAGGTCAACTGAAGGGAACAAGTGAAATGACTTCGCTCACCAAAGAAAATACGCGTCTCGGCTTTATTGGCATCGGCAACATGGGAAGCCGTATGGCTAAACGTCTGCTCGAACACGGCTATCAACTTATGGCTTATAACCGCAGTCGTGAGAATGCCGAGGCATTGGTTAAGTACGGCGCCACGGTCGCCGACGGCATCGCTGAACTCGCATCCGAAGCGGACGCCATCTTGTCATCTCTTACCAACGATGATGCAGTCAAAAGTGTCTATACCGATGCAGACGGTGTCTTTGCTCATGTGCGTCGCGGCTCGGCGATAATCGAGATGAGCACCGTGTCGCCCGCGACTTCGCGCCAACTGTCCGATCTGAGTCGCAAGACCGGAGTGAAATTTCTGGACTCGCCGGTATCGGGCAGCACTCCTGCTGCTGAAGAGGGTACGTTGACGCTTTTCTGCGGCGGAGACGAAGACGTTTTTCAAGCCGCGCAATCAATCTTTAGCGCAATCGCCAAACAGTATTTTTATCTGGGTAGCAGCGGCTCAGGGACGGCGATGAAACTTGTCGCGAATACCTTGCTGGGAGTCGGAATGCAGGCGATTGCTGAGTCTGTTGCCCTGGGCCAGAAGGAAGGACTGGATCGTCATCGGCTATTTGAGGTGTTATCCCGAACGGCGGTGATTGCACCTGCGCATCTCGGCAAGCTCTCACGCGCTGATGCAAGAGACTACAGCGCTCAGTTTGCGATGCGGCTCATGAACAAGGATTTGCGTCTTGTTCTCGAAACCGCGGCCGCCGCCAAAGTACCAATGCCGGCAACTGAGGCAGCATTTCAGATGAACGCCGCGGAATTCAGCGAGGGCAAAGAGGAAGACTTCTCGGCAGTGATTGTGTTGATGGAGAGACTGGCGCATCTGGAAACATCGGATGCCGGAAATCGGCGCGTTGCGGGTTCCGTGTCAAGTTAAAGGGCAAGCTTTGAGTTTGCTGTGAGAATAGGAGTGGAAGGAGAAAGGCCGATCACACTCCTAATGAAGCCGGTTGCGGATTTAGGGAGTCGAGTCGCAGTGCTTTCACAAAAAGGCGCCCATTCATAGCCAGCATCCATCTGTGGCATTCGCGTAACGGTTATCACGCGGAGCGATCTGATTAGCACCGCGCGTCTTCTGGCAATCACCTTTTTGTGCAAAGCCAGTCGCATATAACATTCCACTTATCCATGTCTAGCGCATCAAACAGGCCGGTTAAGCAAGAGTTGATGCTGGGATTGATTTATCCAGCCGTCCTCGGCACGATTCTCTATCAACTGGTTTTCACTATCGCGCATGTATTAAGGGAACAATATCCCCTAAGTGCAATTATCTGGATCAAATGGACGTTGGTTGTTATTTCGGTTGGATTCTATGTCTGTGACTATCTCTATATCGTTTTTACTAAGCGTTACTACTGGTGGTCTTTCCTGTGCGATGTCGTATTCCTGGTAGGCCTCTACGCCGCCATTATCGCAATAGACGTAGATAACCCTCGGAACCTGCCGCACAATAAAATTGTTCTCCTTTGCTACTTTGTTTTTCTGCTTGTTTACCTGCTCTGGGATGGCTACGAATTTTTTACCTTGCCGCGAGGTCACGAGCGAAATTTTTATCGCTCGCTAGTATCGTGGGAATTACTCGGGCTCTTCGTAATTGGTGTCTTCGAGATTGTGGCTTTGCTCGGGAACAACCACTTTATAGTAAGCGTCCTGACAATTGTTATTCTGTTCGTTGTAACCATCTGGTTTGGATTTCTCGTTAGCCGCATGCGGAAATTGATTTGAG
>Ga0137361_10001603_pt1 | contig 14113 bp, 8 predicted proteins | sample Mad1_80_16metaG_FD_104923 | JGI IMG/M metagenome (GOLD analysis project Ga0137361, IMG submission 104923) | Vadose zone soil microbial communities from Angelo Coast Range Reserve, California, USA - Mad1_80_16 metaG | ecosystem: Environmental > Terrestrial > Soil > Vadose zone | place: USA... | reverse complement strand
GGCGGCACCTTCGGCCTTAATACCGCCGAGCTGTACGATCCCAATTCGAATCCGGTCTCCAACCCAATTGATGACGCGCAGACTTTCGTGCGTTGGCAGTATCGAGATTTTCTCAATCGCGAGCCGGACGCAGACGGTCTCGCTTTCTGGATTAACGAGATCACTTCCTGTGGCAGTAACGCACAGTGCATTGAAGGCAAACGCATCAACGTGTCGGCAGCGTTCTTCCTCTCAATTGAATTTCAACAGAGCGGCTATCTCGTCTATCGCTTCTACAAATCTTCGTTCGGCAATCTGCCAAACTCACCGGTGCCGATCAAGCTGAGCGAGTTTCTGCCTGACGCCCTGCAAATCGGACGAGGTGTGATTGTGGGCCAAGCCGGGTGGGAAACCGTTCTTGAAAACAACAAGCAGACGTTTGCCAATCAGTTTGTGCAGCGTTCGCGCTTCGCATCGGCCTATCCCACGTCGCTTAGCCCGGCCCAGTTCGTCGACGCGCTATTCGCCAATGCCGCCGTCGTTCCTTCAACTAGCGATCGCGCCATCGCCATTAACGATTTCGGCGCCGCGTCGACAACCGCCGACACAGTGGCGCGCGGCCGTGCGTTACGTCGCGTGGCTGAAAACTCAATCTTGGGCCAGCAGGAATTCAACCGCGCCTTCGTGCTGATGCAGTACTTTGGTTACTTGCGAAGGAATCCCAACGATCCACCCGAGCCGACGCTCGACTTTCAGGGTTACAACTTCTGGCTGACAAAGCTGAACAGTTTCAATGGCAACTTCGTTCAAGCCGAGATGGTCAAGGCATTCCTTACTTCAATTGAATACCGCCAACGCTTCGGTCAGCCATGAGCTTGAGTGATTGGGATTGATGCTGAACTACAAGTTATGCGCTCACATGTTGAGACAAGGAGAAACCATGACGGTTCCATCCAATTGGTATGAAAACTTCTTTCGCGGTATCGCTCTCGACCTTTGGCGAACAGCGGTCTCAGATGAGCAAACAAAGGCCGAAGCAGCCTTCCTTGTCAGGACACTTGAGTGCGCCTCCGGTTCTCGCTTGCTTGACGTCCCCTGTGGCAATGGGAGGCATTCACTTGAGCTTGCCAAGCGTGGCTATCAGATAACTGGACTCGATATTTCAGAAGAGTTCATCGAAGAGGCACGCGCTAGTTCCTCAGCCATAGGAGCACGAATCGAATGGGTATTGGCCGATATGCGGCACGTCGAAGGGGAAGCACCGCTCATTAGCCCTTAATGAGTTTGGCTCGGCAACGACAACCATCGACAAGACGGCGCGAGCGCGTGCACTTCGACGAGTGGTAGACAATCCGTCACTGAAGCAACAGGAATTCAACCGCGCATTCGTGCTGATGCAGTACTTCGGGTACCTGCGACGTAATCCTAACGACCCACCCGAGCCGACGCTCGACTTTCAGGGTTACAACTTCTGGCTCAATAAGCTGAACAGTTGCAATGGCGATTTTATTCAAGCAGAAATGGTGAAGGCGTTCTTAGATTCGACTGAATATCGCTGGCGCTTCGGCCCGTAACGCAGCATCTCACGACATCCTTCTTCACCAAATCTTCGGCCGATCACTTCGACGAATCCTGGAGCCGACGGCGTCTTCGGCACTACCGACGATGTGTTTGCCTCGCCTGGTGTCATCAGCAACAATGGCGATGCCACTTACAATCTTTGCAGTACTTTGGCTATTTGCGAAGGAATCCAAATGACGCTCCCGACGAAAACTTCGACGGCTATACTTTTTGGCTGAATAAACTGAATCAGTCCAACGGAGACTTCGTTGGGGCCGAGATGGTTAAGGCGTTCATCGTTTCCGGCGAATACCGGCGCAGGTTCGGGCCATAGTAACGATCAGGTCGAATAGTTGTCGCCAAGTTCAGCGCTATTGAAAATTCTGGATCGCTCTTCCGCTCGGCACATGAGTCGGAATAAGTCTCCGTAGCTTCTCGGGCCTGGCGTCATCATCCAATAGACCGTTTCTCAGAAAATCGAGGAGTTGGCGGAACTCATCCTTAGTGAGGATCACCGAAGTCTGCATCAATGGATCGAGGCGTGCCAGCACCGGCTCGATCGGACCTATTGGACCCTGAAGATCCGGCTTGACCCCAGCGTGCACCGGATCGTAATTGCGCGCCCCACTTGTGACGTTCAGGTGGAAATGGATAGCATCGTCAAGCCTTGTGAAAGCGCCGTTGTGAAAGAAGGCCGGCTGTAAAGCGACATTACGGATCGGAGAGGTGCGGAACATGTAACGATCATTGCCTCTCGGGAAGCACAGTAAGAGTGCCTTCATCAGGCGGCGAGGATTTCAAAACAATGCTTGTTCCGCAATTGGGATGCTGCGAGGCGAATTCTTCGCGGAGATTTTGGAAATGTCGTGGCCTCGCGAAAATCTCCAAGAGAAGCCTAGCGCCATTCCTCCCACCGCATGGATGTTTCTTCCCCAGACAGTCGTGGCATAAGCGATGTCGATATCAAAAGATCTATTCACTGAGAATGTTGCTCCGCCTCCCAGCCGGACAAAGTCCGCTCGCGCCGCTCGATCATGGATCTCATGGTCCTCTTCCGAGTGAAGATCGACGGGCAAGTTAAGACCTCCGTAACTCTTTTGCCACGCTCCAAGAAAACGCAAGGTGAGCTTTCCGGTGGCGAGCCAACCAACTTCCCAGTCCACATTGCTGCGATTGAGATTCATGCCCTCAAAGCGCTTCAGAATCGTGTAGGAGTACCTTCCGTGGAAGTAGACGTTCGGTAATATTGGTCCCAATTGACGGCCGGCGTTGACCCCGATCAGCAACTCGTGGAAACCGCGACCGATGGCGGAGTGGCCGAGAACTCCGTAATTGTGAGTCGGAATGGTAACCCCGATGAAAGGAGTAACCACCGCGGGGTTCTTAAGGACGTTGTATCTGACGTGAAAATGCGCATCCTGGAATGCTGAGTGGAAGCGGCCATTATCGAACGGGCTCTCAGGCAGGGGGCCTCTATAATTTGAGCCGATGTAGGCCAGGTCTGTATTGAAGGCAAGCTTGTCAGTGATGCCGTATTCAAAATCAATAAGCATGGAGTGAGCACGTACGGTTCCCAGATTGCTGGCTCGCGCCCCCGTGAAATTAATGTGATCGCGAGCAACAAGATTCTGATAAGTGACAGATACAGATCCATCACCTTTTTCGGGCACCCATGCTTGAGCAAATGTGGCGGCAGGAAATTCAGTATGAACGCATAATACGACGAGAAAGAGGATAATTATCAGGGGAATTCTCTTGAGGGGCATTGGCTGGTCCTTTGGAGGTTGACTTCGCCGTTGACGAAAGTACTTAGGCCTTTGCGCGCATTCTTGATCTCATCGCTTCTTCGATCGCGTCGAGATACTCATCGCCGTCATTCGGATTCTTAACCACGCATCGATAGCGCTTTTTGGCCGCGGCCACTTCGGCCTTTGACGCGTTAAAAATTAAGGGCACTACCACGGGCTTCGACGCTGCGGCTTCGGCCTGTCTTTGCACGCCGGAAACTTCAGCAAGGCCGACTAAGACCACATCATACTGTCCTGAGCCCAATGCCTGGCTAAGCCGATCCGTGCCCTGGACTATGCTGGATTTATGGCCCGCCTTCTTCAGAAAAGCCTGAAGCTTCGGAGCTTTCGTCGACGCATCGGCCGTAGCACTCGAGGGAAGATAAATCAAAACCGTCGCCGCGTGCATCGTGCGCTGAAACCTTGCGCCGCGCCCAATCCGGAGCAACTTGTCACCGCAAGCGTCGGCAACTGCGATACTCAGCAGCGAAATTCCCAGGGCGATTACGAAAGCGATTTTGGTTCTGCGCATGTTGTACCTCCGGTCGATTACAAAAGAGGCTGTACTACGAATCGCGGGACTATACGGGACATCTGAAGGGCTTCGAGTTGTCAGCCCGCGTTAACAAAGCGAATCTTACCAGGATGCTACGCCCGCCGCATGACTAGGTCAAGGATTGTTACTCAACCGCTCGTCCGTGCTCTTCCATCTATGAACGCGAGAAATGCATGGAAGACCTCTAACGCCATCAAATTTTTCTGGATTAGGCTTATGCTTGTACTTATTTCAGTCCTTCGATCAGGATTAGATCCATCTGAGCGCTCCAATAGGTATAAACATAGGATTTTCCGTCCGGCGTGATCTGAATACCTCCCGGTCTGGCTTCAAGTCCGACGAGTCCTACAGGATCGGCCGCAGTCTTTTTCACCAGCGTCCGATGGCCGGAAAAATCCACGCGATAAATAGCCGCGTCGACATCTCCGCCCTCGCGTACGTAAAGAGCGTGGCCATCGGCGCTCCATTGGATCGGAACTCCTCCCAAGCCAACGCCGGAAATTGGATTTGGTCCGCCTCCGTTTAGGGGAACCAGATAGTACTTCCCATCAGGGCCCTTATCCGGGGCCCAACCGACCAGGTTTTTCGCATCCGGCGAAACCAGGATCGCGATCATTCCTTCTTCGGTTATCGGATGCATCTCACCTGACGAAATGTTCTGGACATCAGAGCGTAAGGCTTGACCCGGCTCGAGACCCGTGAAAAGAATTTGCTCTCCGTCAGGAAACCACGAGGCGTAGTGATACTCGCTGATGTTACCGCGCGGAAGCAGTCGTGGCTCGCCCGCGCCAGTGGGCAACAAGACAAGCTGCGGCGGCGGCCCTTCGCGCAGCGCCAGGGCCCATTTGCCATCAGGCGATAGCGCCAGCGCCTTACCCTCTCCGAGCCGAACCGGATCGTTTGAACCGTCCATCTTTCGCAGATAGACAAAAAGTGATTTCGCGGCCGCCTGCCCCCATTCGTAGAAAAGCAGGTTCTTTCCGTCTGGCGAAAGATCCGCGGAAGTTGACCAGTCAAACCATGATAGCTCTCGCTCTTTTTCTGAGCCGGCCGTGAAGGTGATCATGCGGCTGCGCGGATTTCCACTTGCCACGAGAACACGGCCGTCTCGAGAGATGTCATGAAGCACCAGGGCACCTGCCCCTTGAAAGACCAGACGCTCTTGACCGGAGAGCGTTACTGCATGAATCGATTCATTCCGGGTCTTTCCTGCGGAGAACCACACCTCGTCACCCACCGGCGACCAAGCGAGACCTTTGGCACTGAACCATCCGGCCGATAACGTCTTCGTTTTGCCGTTGAGATCCGCCACCACGATTGACCCACTTATCTCGGTCAAAACCGGATGATCGATGAAAGCAACCATGTCTCCTTTCGGCGATACGCGGATGTGTTCCATCCAGCCTGGGGCCTTGTACAAAACTTTCCCTATTGGATATTCAAGTTGATACTGCCCCTCGACCAGATGAATGATCGCCAGATCTTTTCCGGTCTGAGACCAATCAGCTTCGAAAACATCTTCCATTATTTCGCGCGGTGTGCCTCCAACCAGCGGCACGCTGGCGAGCGTTCCGTTGTGACATACGCCCCAGTCCAGTTCACAATCAAGCAGGACGGCCATCTCGCCGCTGGACGAAATTGACTGGATTCCCGCCACGCGGCCTCCAACTTGAGCTTTGAGCGAGCTGGATTCGGGACTTCCCAAGCGACTGGTAAAGAGTTCTTCCGGCTTCCCATCTAAATTCGCACTGTAGATTATCGTATTACCATCCGGCGCAAACCTCGCTGCGCCCGTAAATCCGCGACGAAAAGTAAGCTGTCGAATGGCTGGCTGAGAAACTGGCGGAACTCGTTTCAGACCCGCATAGAATGAAATGCCTGAGAAGATCGCGATGACGACTATGGCGGCGACAAGCGTGCCCGTGGCAGGGACCAGACCTCGCTTGCGATCTTTGATATCGCTTAGGCCGGCGGTCGTTCGCGCGAGGGTGGCTTCGCTGCTGACTTGTGTTACCTGGGCGGTTAAATTGCCGCCGCTTCTTGCGGCCATCGCTCGGTCTCGCGAACTTCCCGGCGCCAAGCCGTCCAGCTTTGCTTGCAGGTCCAACTCTTGTTTGAGGCGCTTCAGATCAATCTGCAATTCCTTGATTGTTTGATATCGCTGCTCTCTGTCCTTAGCCAGGGCCTTCTTGATCATCCATTCAAGCTCTATCGGGATTTCGGAAGAAAACTGTCTGAGCGGTATCGGCTCTCTTTCGAGGATCGAAACAATCACGTCGCTCGTCGTTGCGCCGTCGAAGGGCACGGAACCGGCGAGCATCTGGTAGATAACGATGCCGAGGCTAAAGATGTCACTGCGCGCATCGACCGCCAGTCCGCGCGCTTGCTCGGGCGACATATAGGTGACCGTACCCATCACCAGGCCGGACTTGGTCTGTACCTTGGCCAGTGTTGCCGCGGTGTCACTTGTAGGCGTCTTTCGCTCAGTCAGCTTAGCAAGTCCAAAGTCCAGGACTTTCACGTAGCCATCTGCGCGCAGCATGATGTTTTCGGGCTTGATGTCGCGATGCACGATTCCGGCGGCATGCGCGGCCGCCAGTGCGCTGGCGACTTGAATCGCCACGTCAAGGGATTCGTGCAAGCTGAATCGTGTTTCAGTCATACGTTGGCGCAGAGTTTGGCCGTCTATAAATTCGGTGACGATAAACTGAGAGCCGTTCATCCGCCCAATCTCATGAATCGTGACGATGTTCGGATGGTTGAGCGCCGATGCCGTCCGTGCTTCCTGTTCGAAGCGGCGTACGCGCTCCGGATCAATGGTGAATTGTGGGGGCAGCAGTTTAAGCGCAACCTGGCGTCCGAGTCTGGTGTCATGCGCCAGGTAGACTTCTCCCATTCCACCGATGCCCAGAATGGACGCGATCTGATAAGGACCGATCGCTTCACCGATCTTTAATCCTGCGTGGCCTTTCGCAAGCAACTCGGCTGCGAGATCGGAAGCAGGCGTTTCAATAAAATCTTTCGCCTCTTCGTGGGAAGAAATGAGATCCTCAACTTCGCTCCGCAAAGCATCATCGCCACCGCAAGCCTGCGCCAGAAACACTGGTCGCTGACCGCGCTCCTGCTCCAGCGCCAGGTGGAACAATTGATCGATTTGCTGCCAACGTTCAGGCTGCATAATCAGTAATGAGCAAAACGCAATTAAAGTCGTGATTCTGAACGAGTCTTCTTGCTGGTCTCTCCGTGCGCTCTGTATCTCCGTCGTGGAATCTCTCAACAAACCGACCACAGAGGCTCAAAGGGCGCCGCAAAGATGGCGCTTCAATTGACAACGCGAGAACTGCTTTTGAAAGCTCTAAGCGAATGGACCGCATTTAAATTGTTTTCGCAACCAGGCCTTTGCGAGTCTCGCACGAACCATGCTGGCTGAAATCGCAGACTTATAACTGATGCCGCGGATTATAGCACTCTTGATAACCCCTTGAACTTGCCGGAGAGTCTTAGTTGAAAGAACCCCCGAAGCGTTAGAGGTTTCCGGCGCGGTTCTCGCGTTAGCAAATGGAGTATGAACGTCAGGATCAATTTCAGTTGGCCCAAAAGTGCCGGGGACCACCATGAAAGGGCAAACGAGCGTTGGCCGTCCATTATCGCCAATCTCGCCCCTGAATCTGATCCTCAAAACTCACACGAGAGATAGGAGAACAATCATGAGTAAATTCGCAATCCAGATCGACGCCACCAATAAGGACTTTCCGTTTGGGCTCTTCCTGCTCACCGAAATCGGCGCCCCACTCCTCGACGCGACAGTTGTTCAGACCTTGATGCTCGAATCGGGTAAGGATTTCCACTTCCAGATTCAAGCCGGCGTTCTTCCTGACTGGACCTTCCGGGTGGATAACAAGGGTAAGGTCACGTATAAGGATGAGTTTGACGTCCAGAGCGGCGGTTTTCTCGCGGGTCGAGGTACGACAAAACTCGTGCTCTTGGGTTACGAGGTGACCTTCGATGCACGCAGTCTTTCGGGGGGCGGCGTTGTCCTCGGTGTTAAGGGTGAAAAATTCGGGTTCATCGGTCTCAAGACCTTCCGGATGCTGCCGCAACGGAACTATCAGGTGATTCAGGGCTCTGGGACAACGTCGGATTTTCCGTTCGCGGTGTCACTTCCTGGGACCAAAGGCAAAGCCAAAATAAAGGGTGGAATATTTGATTACGACCCGCAATTTGACGTCTGCAACGACCCGCGTGGGTTCGTCGCGGGAAGAGGCACGAACCATCTGCAATTCGTCGGTTACCCCATCCTCCTTAATGCCTGCGCTGCCGGAAATGCGCTGGTAATCTCAAACATCCGATCACTGGTAGTCAATAAGTGTCCAGTAATGACATTTCTTCCCGGTCCCTCCGGATTAAGCGTCGTGCGCGGCACTGGTGACGAAGCAAGCTTGAGTTTTCTTATTGATAGGAAGGGCGAGATCACTAAAGTCAGTGTTGATCCGCCGTCCGATCCCTTCTTCCTTCTGGTTGAGACGGTCACCAGGCCAGCCTTGATAGTAACGCTAAGGCACAAACCTCCATCGTGAGGCCAAAAGGGCTAGTCGTTACCCCGCCTGACAGCCGAACGCCCTACTTTGCCTCTCATCACACACTGCTGGATAAGTCATAAGCGAATTCGCTTGACGACGCGCTTTACGTTTCAACCTTCGCTTGTTGGGTGATAGTTGAAGTTCGATCTTAGGTCGCAATGTGAAGAAAACAATTGCTATCTCTTTTCGTCAGCGACCATTTGTTTTCGCAACCAAGCCTTTGCCAGTGTCCAGTCGCGCATGACTGTGCCGGGCGAAACCTTCAGGACTTCGGCCGTCTCATCGATGCTCAGGCCGCCGAAAAATCGCAATTCGACGATTTGACTCTTGCGCGGATCGAATTCCGCCAGACCTCTTAAGGCCTCGTCGAGTGCAATGACCTCGGCGCTGCGCTCTTCAGAAACAATCATCGCTTCGTCCAAAGACACCTGACGCGCGCTGCCTCCGCGTTTCGCATATTGCCGATTGCGAGCGTAATCAACCAGAATGCGGCGCATCATTTGGGCAGCGATGCCAAAGAAGTGCGCGCGGTTCTGCCAATGCACATCCCTCTGATCAACCAGCCTCATAAAAGCCTCGTTAACCAGCGCTGATGTTTGCAGTGTGTGACCAGGCCGCTCCCGGTTCATGTGCTGATGGGCCAGCCGGTGCAGTTCTTCGTAAACGAGCGGCATCAACTCATCGCGCGCAGCCTCGTCGCCATTACCCCAAGCAACGAGCAGTTGGCTTACCTGTTGTGGCGATGGCGTCATCAGAATTCACCATTAGACTTCTTGAAGGTCGACGCAAGCCGGCGATCAGCGTTCATCTGGTTTCCGATCTCTAGAGCGTGGAGCGGCGGTCATCCGGGATGTCAGCAACCTCAAGTGCCATGCATTATACACCCGGAAATGAGTTTTCTCTCCAGCTTGAGAGCATAAGCGGAAAATAGTTTCTCCTCGCCGTTAGAGATTTTCAACTGAGTTCTCGCGTTTGTAGATGGACAGGCCCAGCGCCGAAATCCCAACTTTAGTTTCAAGGAGCAGCCAAGATGAGAACTCAAACAAGCCAACACGCAACCCCTCGCGCAGGAGTGATTAAACTTGCGCCCCGCCAACGACTATTCAATTCGATCCAGGCGCTCATCGCCCTGCCTGGGATAGCCATCCTGATGCTCGCAACAGCCGGCGCAGCTTCTGGGCAGGTCGCGGTTCCGAGTTGGAGCGCTACCGGAAGTATGAAGACCGCACGTATTGGTCATACGGCGACGCTTCTGAAAGATGGCAGGGTTCTGGTGGTCGGCGGTCGAAACGGCGCCGGCATCTTCAATAGTGCAGAACTCTACGACCCCTCGACCGGCGAATGGGCACCGACCGGCAACCTTAATATTGGTCGGGTGGCACACACCGCAAATCTTTTGTCGAACGGCAAGGTGTTGGTCATAGGCGGCGACACTAACGACAATCCACCGTCCTTCGGCATAACCCGAACTGCCGAGTTATATGACCCGGACTCGGGGGTCTGGACCTTAACTGGCAGTTTGGGAACGGATCGCATTGGATTTACCTCGACGCTTCTTCAGAACGGTAAGGTGCTAATTACGGGAGGACTTGATTTGGCATTCCCGGTTTACAGCCCTCTTAGCAGTTCGGAATTGTATGATCCGGTTAGCGGAACGTGGAGCGATACGGGCAACCTCAGCGTGGCTCGTGAGATGCACACCGCGAGCTTGCTGCAAAACGGCAAAGTGCTGGTTGTAGGAGGGACCGACGACGATGATTTTCGCAACGGCTTCGCCAGCGCAGAACTGTACGATCCTAACACCGGCGCCTGGCGCAGCACGGGCAGTCTTAATACCGGACGTTGCTGGCATACCGCAACGCTGCTTTCTAATGGAAAGGTAAGTGTGGCTGGCGGTGAATTGGGATTTGGAGGCCGGTACACTCCTACCGCCAGCTCTGAGCTGTATGATCCAATCACTGAAGCTTGGAGCAGTACCGGCAACCTCAACACCGCACGAGAACTTCACACCGCGACTTTGCTTCCAGACGGCAAGATCCTAGTCGCCGGCGGGACCGACGCCTATCATAGTAGCAATAGCGCAGAGGTTTATGATCCCGCAACCCAAGCGTGGACCAGTGTGGCCAATCTGAGCTTTGCCCGCTTTGGGCATGCGACCACACTGTTGTCTGGCGGAAACGTGCTCACACTCGGTGGCTGGAGTAATTCCGTCGGCGCCCTCAATAGTGCGGAGTTGTACGGCTCTGGTGTCTTAGCGACCAACTCGATTGACGAAGCGCAGTTTTTCGTACGCCAGCAATATCTAGATTTCCTCAATCGTGAACCGGACGCGGAGGGTCTCGCTTTCTGGACCAGTGAAATTACTTCTTGCGGAACCGACCAGGCTTGCGTCGAAGTCAAGCGCATCAACGTCTCCGCGGCCTTCTTCCTCTCGATCGAATTCCAGGAAACCGGTTATCTCGTTTATCGAATGTACAAAGCGTCCTACGGCAATCTGCTGGACGGGCCGGTACCTATCAAACTGAGCGAGTTTCTCTCCGACACGCGGGAGATTGGGAACGGTGTCATCGTCAACCATGATGGCTGGCAGCAGCTCCTGGAAAACAGCAAGCAAAACTTTGCGCTGGAGTTTTCGCAGCGTTCGCAATTCACCTCGCGTTATCCAGAGTCGCTAACGCCGGAGCAGTTTGTCGATCAGCTTTACACGAATGCCGGTTTCATCCCCTCGCCCGAAGAGCGCGCCCAAGCCATCAGCGAATTCGGCTCGGGCATTTTGCCGAGCGATACAGCGGCACGATCACGGGCGCTGCGCCGCGTCGCGGAAAGCCGGACTTTCGCACAGCAGGAATTTAACCGCGCCTTTGTGCTCATGCAGTACTTCGGTTATCTGCGAAGGAATCCGAACGATGCGCCTGACACAAACTTTGACGGCTACGATTTCTGGCTGAATAAACTTAACCAATTCAACGGCGACTTTGCTCAAGCCGAAATGGTCAAGGCGTTCATTGATTCCGCTGAGTACAGACGACGGTTCGGCCAGTAGTAAGGCGCTCTCGCACCCGTTAACGCAGGTGGGAGTGACGTCAGTCTGCTGTATCTCGCTTGCATGCACCGAATGAATCTGCCGGCAGCGAGTCAAGATGATCGCTGCTCTGCCGCGGAGCACAACTCGCACTCAGAAATTGAGCTTCACCGCGAATTGAATGATGCGCGGGTTGTTGCTCGTCGAAATGATGCGTCCGAAATCTCCGGGGTTGATGATCTGTCCGGTCGCATTGAAGCTTGTTGCTGGTATGGCGTTGAGATTGCTGATCGGGTTGGCAAAGTTCACCTGATTGAACAGGTTGAAGACTTCGGCACGGAATTCGATATTCTTTGACTCACCAAACGGGAATCGTTTAATGACTGAGAAGTCGACATTGGTTTGTCGCGGCCCGCGCAAGACGTTGCGCCCAGCGTTGCCGAGATCGGTGCAGACTACTGCAGCATTAGAACAGACGGTGTCGGCGACCGCAGCGCCGCCGGAACTCGGAATGGTTTGTCCTCCTGTCAATCGCGCCCGAGCGAAGGCAAACGGGTTAAAGAAGTAGCCTGCCGGAATGTTGCTGGCAGCAGTGCTACGAGTCGCGCCCGGAGCCCAGCTTGCTCGCGCCCCTCCACCCGTTAGCCCATATAGCGAGCCCGCGCCAGCATCCACCACATCAATCGGCAGACCTGACATGGCTGTAATGATGCCCGACAGTTCCCATTTGGTGAATAACAGACGTCCAGCAGTCGAGCGATTGGCAAAAGCCGGTTTCGGCAATTCCCATAAATAACTCACGACCAGACGATGGGTCCGATCAAAATCCGAAAGGCCACGATTGGCGCGGTCATTCAATTGGTCACCGGCAAAACCACTCGTCTCCAGGGCGGCGCCGGAATTAATGAGGCCATTCGTGCCCGAGCCACCTCCCTGACCGGAAGCATTGTCAATCGACTTCGAGAAGGTATAAGACGCCTGCACCTGCAAGCCGCGCGCGAGCCGTCTGGTCAAACTCAACTGAAACGAGTTGTAGGAAGATTGGGCCGTGGTCTGATCTTGAACGAAACCAGCCTGCCCTCCGTTCGTCGCGACGCCTTGAAAGGGCGCGCGCAGGCCGGCGTTTTGAGGCGTGTTGGTCGTGATGATGGCGCCCGTCACTGCGTTGACGATCGGATGCTGGATGCTGGCGAGCGGCGCCTGGTTGATCGCCACTTGTCTCAGAAGTTTCAGTCCGCGCGTGCCCACGTAAGAGACTTCCAAAACCATGTCATTCGAGATTTCGAACTGAATGCTGGCGTTGTATTGCTGGACATATGGCGTGCGCATGTTGCGATCAAAAGTCAGGCCAAAGAGCGACACGCCCGGAACCAACTCGGGAAACTTGCTCTGCGGGTCTACATGGGTGAAGGGATCATTGAAAGGCAGAGATGGAGGGAGTCTGACACCGAGGAAATACAACGGCGGCGAGAATAAACTGTTACTGACGCTGGTGAACGATGTGCGCGAATAAAAGATGCCATAACCGCCGCGCACAACCAGCCGCCGCGAAGCCAGCGGCGAGTACGCAAAGCCAACCCGAGGTGCGAAGTTGTTCGGGTCAATGCTGCGCAGCACACGCTTGCCGACGTTTGGTATCTCCGCCCTGTCGTATTGAGGAATTGCGTTTCCCGCTTGCACGAAGCCGGCGAGTGGCACTATCAATCCAGTCACCGCAGTATCGCTGAGCGGACGCGGTTTGTAGAGCGCGGGATCGAAAGTCGACATGCGGCCGCGCGTGTCGTAGGGCGGCAAGTCCAGCTCGTAACGCAAACCCAGATTGAGCGTGAGCTTGCGCGAAAACTTCCAATCGTCCTGAATGAAGAAGTCGTAATCGTTGGCGCGCAGGCTGCGGTCCGTGATGCCGCTGGCAATGACTGAGTTGGACACGCTGCCGACCAGGAAAGCGTTGAAGTCGTTGAAAGCAATGACACCGCGTGTAAGCACTGAGGCGCTAAAATTATCCTCGTAGTAGCGAAGCTCCGTGCCGGTGCGGATCGAGTGACGGCCGCGTGTAATTGAGAGTGTGTCGGCAAATGTCGTTGAAGGCAGGGTGGCTTGCACATCCTGTAGGGCGCTGGTGCCGAATACGACCCCTCCTGAATTAAGGGCGATTTGGATGAGCGGTAAGCCCGGAAAAGCGCCGGCTGTGGAGCGGGTGATGCCAACGTCCGAATCTCTCAAAGGCTGCTGAGTGACGGTGTCAGCGCGAATGAAGTTGTAGCCGAGGCGCGCTTCGTTCGTCGCGTTCGCGCTGAAATTAAGTATGTCCTGAATCGAGAGCAGCCGATCGTTATTTATCTGGTCAACGGGCAAACCGGGAACGTTGGCCGCCCCGGAAAGCGCCAGTGTCTGCGGCGCGTTTGAAAAGAAAAACTTTATCGCCAGCCAGTTTTTCTCGGAGACTTTATAGTCCAGGTTTGCGTTGAACTGACCTTCGCGGAAACGCGAGATGGAAGAACCGGAGTAGCGTCCATTCGCTTGCGGCGTGGGAATTAGATAGGCGCCAGTTGCTGACCTCGCGTTCAAAAGAGCCAATGACGTCGAATTGATGGAGGCCAGGTTGAATGTCGTGCGCAGTGTTTGTGCT
>Ga0137361_10001598_pt1 | contig 14159 bp, 7 predicted proteins | sample Mad1_80_16metaG_FD_104923 | JGI IMG/M metagenome (GOLD analysis project Ga0137361, IMG submission 104923) | Vadose zone soil microbial communities from Angelo Coast Range Reserve, California, USA - Mad1_80_16 metaG | ecosystem: Environmental > Terrestrial > Soil > Vadose zone | place: USA... | reverse complement strand
GGACGGCCAGACCATCTACTTCAACTCGGTGCGCACCGGCCAGATGAGGATCTGGAGGATGAACCCCGACGGCTCGGAACAGCGGCAGGTGACGTTCGACGAGGCCTACGCGGACTGGTTCCCGCACCCCTCCCCGGACGGGAAGTGGCTGGTCTTCGTCTCCTTCGACAAGAGTGTCGAAGGCCATCCTCCGAACAAGGACGTGGCCCTGCGCCTCATGTCGGCGACAGGGGGCGAGCCCCGGGTCCTCGCCCGGCTCTTCGGCGGCCAGGGAACCATCAACGTCCCCTCCTGGTCGCCCGACAGCACGTCGGTGGCGTTCGTCAGCTATCGCCTGGTGAAGCCCTAGGCCGCGTCAGGCCTGCGCGTCGAGCACCTCACGCACCTTGCGGCCCAGGGCTTCGTGGGTGAACGGCTTGGCCAGGAAGGGGATGCCGCCCTCGAGAGTCCCTTCGCGCCCCAGGGCATCGTCGGGGTAGCCGGAGGTGAAGAGGATCCGCATGTCGGGGCGGGTCTGGACCAGCCGGCGGGCCGCCTCCGGCCCGCTCAGGCCGGGCATGACGATGTCCGTGAGCACGAGATGGATGGGCCCCTCGAACTGCGATCCCACCGACAGGGCCTGGTCGCCGCTGCCGGCCTCGAGGACGCGGTATCCGCTCGACTCGAGCACTTCCCGCATGATGGCGCGGAGCATGTCCTCGTTCTCCACGAGGAGGACGGTCTCCCGCCCCCGCTGGGCGGCGGTGGGCTCGGCTACCGGCCTCGCGCTGGCCTCCGCCTCCTCCGCCACGCGGGGGAGGAAGACCTGCACCGTGGTGCCGATCCCCGGCGCGCTGTCCACCCAGATGTAGCCCCCGCTCTGCTTCACGATCCCGTAGACCGTGGCCAGGCCGAGCCCCGTGCCCTGTCCCATCTTTTTCGTGGTGAAGAAGGGCTCGAAGATGTGGCGCTGGGTCTCCGCGTCCATGCCGATGCCGTCGTCGCTCACCTTGAGAAGCACGTAGGGGCCGGGGCGGGAGCCCAGGTGCTCCCGTGCGTAGGTCTCGTCGAGGTCCGCGTTGCGAGTCTCGATGGTGATGGTCCCTCCGCCGGGCATGGCATCGCGGGAGTTGACCACCAGGTTCATGAGAACCTGCTCGATCTGCCCCGGGTCGGCCTTGACCCGTCCCAGGTCCGGATCGAGCCGGGTGGGCAGCGTGATGTGGTCGCCGATGAGCCGATGCAGCATGTCCTCGACGTCCACCACCACGGAGTTCAGGTCGAAGACCCTGGGCTGCAGCACCTGCCGGCGGCTGAAGGCGAGGAGCTGGCGGGTGAGGCCGGCGGCCCTGCCGGCCGCCTTGAGGATGTCCTGGGCGCGGGCCCGCTGCGGGTTGCCCGCGGGCAGCGACCGCAGCAGGAGCTCGCCGTAACCGGTGATGACCCCCAGCAGGTTGTTGAAGTCGTGGGCGACCCCGCCCGCCAGCCGCCCGACCGCCTCCATCTTCTGGGCCTGGCGGAACTGGGCCTCGAGCTGCTTGCGGTCGGTGACGTCCCGCAGGAAGACCAGGTGCCGGCCGGGCAGGAGCTCGGCGGTGATCTCGAACTCGATCTCGCGGGCCTCGGCGTTGGGCCGGGCCAGGCGGTACTCCCCCTTGAGGCGGCGCTGCTCCTTGAGAGAGAGCCAGGCCCGCTCCAGGTCGGATCCGCGCTCCGCGAACTCCGTGAGGCGGCGGCCGAGGAGCTCCTGGCGGTCGCGGGCGTGGAGGGAGCAGGCCGCGGGGTTGACGTCCACGTAGCGGCCCGCGTCGTCGGCGATGACCATGGGGTCGCCCACGCCTTCGAAGAGGGCGCGGAACTGCCGCTCGCTCTCGCGGAGGGAGGCCTCCTGGCGCTTGCCCTCCGTGATGTCCCGGACGTAGGCGGTGAACAGGCGGCGCTTGCCCACCGCCATGGGGGTGACCGCCAGCTCCACCGGGAACTCCGAGCCGTCGGCCCGCAGACTCGTGGTCTCCACTCGGCGCCCCACGACCGGGCTCGTTCCCCCGGCCAGGTAGTGCGCGAGGGCGCCGCGGTAGCGGCCGCGCGCGGAGGGGGGGACGAGCATTTCGAAGGCGCTGCGCCCCTCGACCTGGGCCCGGGAGTAGCCGAAGATGCGCTCCGCGGCGCGGCTGAAGCCCAGGATCCGGCCGTCCTCGTCGAGGGTGACGACCCCGTCGAGGGACGCGTCGACCAGGGCGTCCTTCCAGGTCTCGCTCGAGCGCAGGGCCGCCTCCCACTCGCTCCGCTCCGCGCAGAGGCAGGCCTCGCGGGCAGACTCCTCGAGGGGGGGCGGATCACCCGTCCCCGATTCCACGAAGCGTCGGATGCGCTCACGGGCGTCCCCGGGGAGTACCAGGAACTTCACACCGTAGTGGGGTTTCGTCTCCATTCCCGCCCGGCGCGCCACCTGTCCCACGATGCGGAGGCGGGCCGGGCTATCGGGCAGGTCGACCAGCATGTCCATCTTGGTGCCCAGGTCGAGGGGCTCGGGGGTCTCGATCAGCATCCCGTTCACGCTGATGTTGAGGGCGGTGCCGGCGAGGCGGGATTCGCCCCTGGGCAGGCGCGACCAGACGTCGAGCAGCACGGGCAAGCGACCGGAGCGACGGCTCGGCACGCTCAGCAGCTCTTCGAGCCTTGTGTCCCACAGCTCCGGGTCCATCTGGCCGTTGAAGACGGCGTTGGCCCCCGCCCGGCGCAACTCCTCCTCCTCCTCGGGCTCCAGCAGGCGGCTCAAGGCCACGATTCCCATGTGGCGGGTGCCCGGCTCCGCGCGCAGGCGGCGCAGGAGGGCGAGGGTCGCCGCAAGCTCCACGGCGTCCACCACGCAGAGGCAGGGGCGGGCGGCCAGGGCGAGCTCGAGGGCGGCGTCCGGGTCGGGGGCGTAGAGGCGGCCGATGTCGCGCCGCCAGAGCAGGGTGCGGCCGAGGGCCGGCCGCAGGTCCGTCGAGGCCACGAGGAGGACCGTGCGCGCGTAGGGCCAGCGGTCCCCGGCGCCCTCCCGGACCTCGTGATCGAAAGACTCCCCGACCTGTGTCGCCACGCCTCCCTCCCTCGCGACCTGGAAGAGCACGTCGCGTGCCGTGTTCGGTGGCAGCCCGAACTCCTGCATCTGCTGCCAGTTGACCGGGTGGTGGGGCCGGCGCTCGGCGCGCGGCGCTCAGCAATCTCGCCCGTGCTCGGGCAGCCTGCCCGAAAGGGAATGAGTCATTTTTCGTTCTTGCATCCCGGCGCCGCCCCGGAATAGACTTGCCCGTCCGAAGAGTCTCGCTTCCCTCCTGTCGGCCTCAACACATTTGAGCCGGGTCTTCGTCGGCCGGCAACAGCGTGTCCAGGACACTGTGAGCCAAGGAGGCGGTCATGGAAAAGCCAAGAGTCCTTCACCCGGTCCTCGTCGCAGCACGGGTCGCGTTCGTTTGGTTGGCCGCCGCGCCGCTGGCGTTCGCGCGGCCCGCGCCCGGGGAGGACACCATCGACGAGAACGCGCTGCGGCAGATCCAGGCCCTGGAGCAGCAGAAGCTCGAGCGGACGCCGGCTCAGATCAAGATGGACTCCCAGCTCATCTATGCCCTTCATCGCAGCGTGCTCAGGAAGGTGGCTCCCGACGTGGAGCCCAATCTGCAGATCCAGGACGACGGCCGGGTCCTGGTCGACATCACCGCCGTGTTCTCCGACTCGAGCTCCGGACCCCCGTCATCCTCGTCCGCCCGGCGACCGCAACCGAGGCCCGGTGAGCGAGTCGGCCTGCTCGGCAGGATCGAGGAGCTGGGCGGCACCGTCATCAACGCCTTCCCCCAGTACCGGGCCATCCGGGCCCTCCTGCCCATGCCGAGCCTGGAGGCCCTGGCGGGAAATCCCGACGTGATCTTCATCGAGCGGGCGGCGGAAGCGACGACGAACACGGGCAGCGTGACCGGCGAGGGGGACGCCACCCATCGGGCGGCCGCGGCTCGAACCGTGTTCGGGGTCACGGGCGCCGGCGTCAACGTCGGCGTGCTCTCGGACAGCGTGGACTTCCTCGCCGCTTCCCAGGGCCTGGGGGACCTTCCTCCCGTCACCGTGCTCCCCGGACAGAGCGGCGTGGGGGTGTGCGGGGGCCCCTGCACCGGCGAGGGGACGGCGATGCTGGAGATCGTGGCCGACATCGCACCGGGCGCGAACCTGTTCTTTGCCACGGGCTTTACGGGCCAGGCGGCCATGGCCGCGAACATCGTCGCCCTGCAGGCCGCGGGCTGCAACATCATCGTCGACGACATCACGTACTTCGCGGAGTCACCGTTCCAGGACGGGACGATCGCCCAGGCCGTCAACACCGTATCCGCCGCCGGCGCCCTCTATTTCTCCTCGGCCAGGAACTCGGGGAACTTGAACGACGGCACCTCCGGCACCTGGGAGGGGGACTTCGCGGACGGCGGAGCCGTGGCCCCGCCGGTGCCGGGCTCGGGCCGGCTCCACAGCTTCGGGGCCACGAGCTTCGATACGATTGCGGCCGGGGGGGGCAGCCGCCGCGTGGACCTCTTCTGGGCCGATCCCCTGGGCGGTTCGTCCAACGACTACGATCTCTTCGTCCTCAACTCCACCGGCACCACGGTCCTGGCCGCGAGCACCAACTCGCAGACCGGAAGCCAAAATCCCTACGAGGCGATCGGACCACCCGCCTTCACTCCGGCCGTCGGCCAACGGATCGTGATCGTGAGGGCCAATGCGGCCGCCAACCGCTTCCTCCACCTCGACACCGGTCGCGCCCGCCTGGCCATCAACACGAACGGCAACGTCCGGGGGCACAACGCCTCGGGCGCGGCCAATGCCTTCAGCGTCGCCGCCACCGACGTCGCCAACTCTTCCCCCAGCCCCTTCGCGGGCGGGGCCACCAATCCCGTCGAGACCTTCAGCTCGGACGGCCCGCGGCGGATCTTCTTCACGCCCGGCGGCACCCCGATCACGCCCGGGAACTTCTCCTCCACGGGCGGCATGGTCCTCCAGAAGCCGGACATCACGGCCGCAGACGGCGTGACGTCCTCCGCCGCAATCCCGGGCTTCAACCCGTTCTTCGGCACGTCGGCGGCGGCCCCGCACGCCGCCGCCATCGCGGCCCTGCTCCGGTCCTTCAGTCCGACCCCGACCCCGGCCCAGATCCGCACGGCCCTCACCTCGAGCGCCCTCGACATCGAGGCCGCTGGTTTCGACCGGGACTCGGGAGCGGGCATCGTCATGGCCTTCGGAGCCATGAAGGTCATCAACCCGTGCACCGTAACCTGCTCGGCCAACCTGACGCGCCCCAACGATCCCAACCAATGCGGGGCGGCGGCCAGCTACCTGTCCCCGTCCCGCGTGGGCGGCTGCGGCGCCAGCGTGGCCTGCAACCCCGCCTCCGGGTCCTTCTTCCCGGTGGGCACGACACCCGTGGCCTGCGAGACGGCCTCGGAGGACAGCTGCACGTTCACGGTCACCGTAAACGACGTGCAGGCCCCAAGCATCACCTGTCCGGCCAACCTGAGCCTCTCCACCGATCCCGGCGTGTGCTCGGCGGTGGTCAACTACGCGGCCCCCACCGCGACCGACAACTGCCCGGGCATCGGGGCCACCGCCTGCGCGCCGCCTTCGGGCGCGGTCTTCCCGAAGGGAGCCACTCCGGTAGGCTGCGCGGTCGACGACGCGGCGGGCAACATGTCCAACTGCGGCTTCTCCGTCACCGTCAGCGACAACGAGCCGCCGAAGGTCTTCTGCTCGGTGGCCACGCCCCGGCTCTGGCCACCGAACCACGAGCTGGTGGACGTCGGACTCACCGCCAGCGCCGTCGACAACTGCGCGAGCCCGCTTCCCATCACCGTCCACGTGTTCGCCGACGAGGACGACGAGATGCCCACGGGGGACGGCAACTTCTCGCCCGACGCCCGGGACATCGCCCCCGGGACCCTGCGGCTCCGCCGCGAGCGCCGGGGCGACGCCGACGGGCGCGTGTACCTCAGCGTGGAGAGCACCAGCGACGGCTCCGGCAACTCGAGCTTCGCCTGCTGCACGGTGGCGGTGCCCCACGACCAGAGCCGGGCCGCTCTCATGTCGGTCAATGCCCAGGCCTCGGCGGCCGAGGCCTTCTGTGCAGCGAATGGAACGGCCCCGCCGGGCTACTTCGTGGTCGGCGACGGCCCGGTCGTCGGGCCCAAGCAGTAACCGCGCTCTCAACGGGCGGGAAAGAAGGGGAACAGGCTCCGGATCTCCTGCTCGTTCGGCCGGCGGCCGTACTCGCAGATCTCGAAGGCCTCGGCGTAACGGAGCTGGGCCGCGCGGTCGGCCCCGTACCGCTCGACCAGCTTCGGCCGGAAACGATCGGCGGTGGAAGCGAACTGCTTCCGGAAGAACTCGCGGACCTCCTTCCGCCGGGCCTCGCGCCCGGCCGGGTCCTGGGGAAGCCCGCCCGACGGCTTGTCGCAACAGCCGCCCTCGTAGAACTGGGACTCCATCGCATCCACCACGCCCATCTTCTTGTCCATCACGTCGTCGATCGCGACCACCACGTCGCCGGTGAAGGGATGGGGTCGTTCGAAGTGGTCTTCGGAGAAAAGGAAGACCGGGTTCCTGGTGAGGGGCGGGGTGTCGGGGGTGAAGTAGGGGACGGTGACCATGTAGGCGGCGTCCATGACCAGCACTCCGGTGTAGCGATGGTCGGGGTGGTAGTCGTTCGGCCGGTGGCTGATCACGACGTCCGCCTTCCATTCCCGGATCAGGCGGACGATGGTGCGGCGGTTCTCCAGGGTCACCATCAGCTCGCCGTCGTGGTTGTCGAGCACCTGGCTCTCGGTGCCCAGGATCCCCGCCGCGGCGTGGGATTCGGCGGTGCGGCGCAAGGCCAAGGGACCGCCGGCCATTCCCCAATGGCCGATGTCGCCGTTGGTGAGGGCCACGAGCTTGACCTTGTGGCCGAGGGCGGCCCACTTCGCGGCGACGCCGCCCGCATCGATCTCCGGATCGTCGGGGTGCGCCCCGAAGACGATGATGCGGAGGGCGCCGCTCGCGGCCGCGGCGGGAGCGGCGGCGGGCGCCGGGAAGGCCGGCCGGAGGCCGGCCGCGGCGAACAGGAAACCAAGGACGAGCAGGGTCCGGCGAAAGCGTTCAGTCATGGCGATCCTCCTTGCGGTTGCGGGCTCCGATTCTAACCGCGGGCCGGGGCCGGCCGCGCCGGAGGGCCGCTTCAGATCCGCAGGAAGATCCGCCGGCGGTACATCCAGAAGAGGACGAGCCAGAGCAGGAGGAGGACGGCCGCTCCCTGCAGGAGCGGTGCATAGGCGTCGCCCAGGATGTGGAAGGCGTGCGTGCCCAGGTGGCGGGCGAGGTTGTCCCCGATGAAGCTCGCTCCGACCCAGTTCGTGCAGTAGGCGGCGATCGAGTTCATGCCCACCACCACCAGGGGGAAGGCCCAGGCCTTTCGCCCCAGGACGTCGATCGCATAGTAGAAGCCCGCCAGGAAGAGGAAGCACCAACCCCCGGTGAAGAGGGTGAAGGTAGGGGTCCAGATGCGCTTCACCACCGGACAGACGCCGAGCGCGCCCAGGAGCCAGCCCGAGGCGAGGCCGGCGATGCCCGCCCAGACCAGCCACCGGAGGCGCGCCGCGACCGGGCGGTCGCTGCGCAGGACGCCGCCCGCGATCAGGCCCAGGATCATCGTGGCCAGGGTGGGGATGAAGCTGAGGGTGGACCACGCGCCGTCGTTGTAGAGGAAGCGGCTCTCCCGCGGGAACAGGTTCAGGAACCAGACGTCGAAGGCCCAGGCGAGGTTGCTGTTCTTGTTCCAGTGAGCCTCGAAGCCGGTGAGAAGATGGGGCCAGTCCTTCGGCACTCCGACCGCCGCCCAGTCGAAGTCGGGCCCGGGGAGCGGGTAGAGGGCGAAGGCCGCCCAAAAGCCGACCAGGATCACGACCATGGCCGCCCACTGCTCGCGCACGGGGCGAAAGCCGAGGAGGAACAGGAACACGTAGCCCAGCCCGATCTGGGTCAGGGTGTCCTCGAACGTGAAGTAGGTCTGCGGACGGTTGAGCGAACGCAGGAAGATCCCGAGCGCGATCAGCAGGAGGGCCCGCCAGACGGAATGGCGGATCTGGCGGGCGCGGGACTGGCCGGCCGCCATGCGACTCGCGATCGAGAAGGGCAGGGCCACCCCCACCAGGAACGAGAAGGAGGGCTGGATGAGATCGTGGAGCGAGCAGCCCACCCACTCGACGTGCTCCTGGTGGTGGCACAGCAGGTGCCAGAAGCCGCTGTCCGGCACCGCGGCCGCCACCGCACAGAAGCGCAGCACCTCGCCCATCATCAGGAGCATCACGAACCCCCGGTAGGCGTCGATCGAGGTCAGGCGCGGCGGCAGGGCGGCGGAGCCAGCGGGCATGGTCGTGGAGAAGCCCCGGCATTATCCCTCAACTGCATCACGCCTGGGTCGCCCCCGGCCGGGCGTGATAGACTCACGTCATCCATGCGTCTGTACCGAGGGCGGGGCTACCCGCTCCTGCTCCTGGCCATCCCCCTCGCCGCCTGCGCCAGCGCCGGCGGTACGGCGGTCAAGCCCTCCGGCTCGGTGGACCTGGGCCCGGCCCTCGCGGCGCTGGAAGAAGCGCGCCGCGCTGGCGCTCCCCAGCGCGCGGCCGAGACCTTTCGCCAAGCCGAGGCTCACCTGAAGGAGGCCGAGGCACTGCGCGCCGGCGGAGGGCTGACCGCCGAGAAGGCCCGGCGGGCGGAGTCCCTCGGAAAGCTGGCCGCGGCGGAGGCCCACTGCGCGGCCAGCCTGGCCCAGCTCTATTCCCGGAGCGACCCCGGCGACAAGGCTGCCCGCGAGGATTCCGACCTGGCCGGCCGGCTGCGCCGGGCCGAGGAGGAACGGCACCGGCTGGAGGAGCGGGTGACCCTGCTCCAGCGCGAGCTGGAGCTGACCGAGACCGAGGTGGTGCGGAGCAAGGCCCGAGTGCAGGGGATCGAGACCAAGGCCGAGGCTTCCTCCGCGATCGCGGAGGCGCGCATCCTGATGGGCCGCCTCGATGCCCGCGACCGGGCCACCTTGAGCCGCTGCCAGGAGCTGCTGCGCAAGGCCGAGCAGCAGATCAACGAGAACAACTTCGGGGCCGCGGTCTTCTTCGCCCGCAAGGTCCAGGAGATGGTCGCCAAGGCGCGCGAGTCCAGCCCCTCGCAGCCCTGAGCGCGGTCGCGGCGCGGGAGGACCGGGGGTGCGACGCAGCCCCGCTCAATTACGACCGCCGGACCGCCTGGGGCTTGTCCCGTTTGTCGCGGCGAAGCCCCTCGCCCGCGGGGGACGAGTCGCTGGCAGGGCCCCCGGACGGCCGCCGGGCCAGCACGACCCGGTCGCGGCCCTGGGCCTTGGCCGCGTAGAGCGCGTCGTCGGCCGCGTCCACCAGCGCCCGCACCCCCTGGCCGTCCTCGGGATAGGTGGAGACACCGATGGAGATGGTAGTGGTGCGCCCTTCCAGGGCTCCCGGCTTGAGGGAGGGCGCGCGCACGGCGTGGCAGATCTTCTCGGCCACGTGCGCGGCCTGTTCCTTGGGGCAGGAGTGCAGGAGCACGGCCAGCTCCTCCCCGCCGTACCGGAAGGCCACGTCCGTGGCGCGGATGGATTCCTTGAGCGCCGCCGCCACCCGCTTCAGCTCGACGTCGCCCTGGGTGTGGCCCCACCGGTCGTTGTAGCTCTTGAACTGGTCGAGATCGAGGAAGAGCAGGCTGGAGGTGCGGCCCTCGCGCTCGCAGCGGCGCAGCTCCTTGTCGAAGGCGTCCTCGAAGTGGCGCCGGTTGTAGAGGGCAGTGAGGCCGTCGGTGATGGCCAGAGACTCCAGGGTCTGCTGGCTCTCGCGCACCCGCAGGGCCATCTCGTTGAAGGCGCGTGTGAGGTCGGCCATCTCGTCGTTGCCGCGCACGGGCAGGGAGACCTCCAGGTTGCCGGCGCTGATCTCCTTGGCGGCCGCCGAGAGCCGATGGATGGGCTTGAGGAGGCTCCGCGCCACCAGAAAGCTGGCCAGCAGCACCAGCCCCACCAGGGGCAGCCCGATCTTGAGCAGCCGGTTGCGGGCCTCGAACAGGGGCCGGTAGGCGGCGCTCTCGGGCACGGTGGCCACGACGAACCCGCGGGTGGGCCCACGGAGCCGGCGCACGCCGTAGGTGCTGTCTCCCAGGCCGGGCAGGCTCACGCTGCTCACCGCGCCCATTTCCTTGCCCTCCTCGGGCAGGGCGCCCGGGAAGGCCTGCTCGCCGGGGGTATCGGGGACCTTGCCCGCCCTCAACATGACACGGCCCTGCTCGTCGAGCAGCCAGAAGGAGTAGGACGGGTCCCCTTCGGTGGGGCCCAGCAGGGCCTCCAGCTCGCGCAGGTCCACGCGCTCCACGAAGTAACCGATGGTGCGGTCCTGGCGGCTCTGGACCGTGTGCAGCACCAGCAGGGTGGGCCGGCCCAGGAAGGCCGAGCGATGGATGGGGCTCACCACACCGCCGCGCTCGAGGCCTCCCCGGTCGAGCAGGCCCTGGCCCCAGTCCTCCCAGCGCTCCTGGCGGGTGGAGGCCAGGACGTTGCCCCGGGGATCGATGACGAAGAGCGACTCGTAGTTGCGATAGTGGCCGAGCACCGACTCCAGGTAGGTGTCCAGGTCGCGGCGCGCCTTGTCCGCGTCGGCCGGCCCCGGGCGGCTCAACGCCGCTACGCCCTCGAACACCACGAAGGAGGCGGACCAGCGCGACACCTCGTGCAGCCGCTGCTGCATCCAGTCGTCGAGCTGGGAGCCAGCCCGGAAGACGTGGTTGGACAGCCTTTCCCTGACCTTTTCCGCGAGCAGCTCCTCGTTCCGCTGGAGCAGGTAGAAGCCCATCAGGAATGCGGGCAGGCTCACTCCGACGAGGACGAGCAGCAGGATCTTGGTATGGAACTGGATGCGCAGGACCGCCCTCCGTGCGCCGATGATAGCCGAAATCAGAAGGCGAGCCGGGCTTGCAGCTCGATGCGACGGTTCCCCGCGGTGGTGGATCCGCCGGGGCCGAACCCGAAGCTTCCCGCGCTCGCCAGCGACTGCCCGAAGAACGGCGAGCTCAGGTTGCCCACGGGAGCGCCCGGGTTGGTGTGGTTCAGGAGGTTCTGGGCGGAGACGGAGAGGGTCAGGCCGCGCCCGCCCTCGCCGCCGCCGCGTCCTCCGTCACCGCCGCCACCACGCCCGCCGCCGCCGAACCCGCCGCGCCCTCCCGGACCCCGGCCCCCCCCGCCGCCGTCCCGGGGCGGCGTGGGTCCGTCGCCGCGCTTGCCTCCGATGGGGAACGTCTTGCTGACGCGCAGGTTGACGATCACGAGCCCGGGTCCAATGCCGAGGTTCCGCGGGATGATCGACTCGCCGGGGCGCGGGGTCGGGTCCAGGAGGCCGTACGGGGTCGCCACTGAACCCGGCTGGTCGGGAGCGCTCGCGAACGCCGGCCGGTCGGTGAAGAGGCTGTCGCGGTTCAGGTCGTCGCCGATCGTGATGTTGTAGGGGCGGCCGCTCGACACCAGGACGAACGGGCTCACCCGGATGCCTCCGGGGACGGTCAGGCTCCCCCCCAGCACGAACCGCTGCCGCACGTCGATGGCCGCCCGGCCATACTCCGACGAGAGGTCGTAGGAGCTCGCCGGGAACGTCCCCGCGCCGTCGGTGTCGCTCTTCGCCCAGGCCAGGAAGTACCGGGCGAACAGGGTGAGGGTTCGGCTGAGCCGGTTGTTGACCCCCAGGATTCCCTGGTACTGGTTCAGCCGTCCCGTGGACTCGACCTGGTAGACGTTGCCGGCCGCGGCCCCGAGGGGGAGCGCGCCGTCCGGCAAGGGAGCGTTGATGTTGCGCGAGCGCAGCTGGTGCCTCCCCTGGGACGCGATGAAGGTCGCGGTGGCGGTGAAGTTCCCGGGGAGCTGCCGCTCCAGGCTCAGCGACGACTGGATCGTGTACGGAGCCTGCAGGTCGGGGGAGACCGTCCAGGTGGTCTGGGGGAGGGAGAAGGCGGCGAGATCCAACACGGAGGGGATGCTGACCGCGTTGCCGGCGTCGTCGAAGGCGATCCCGTCCAGCACCGCGGGATCGCTGACCACGTACTGGTCCTCGCGCGTGCCGTTGAAGCGGTGGGCCCGCAGCGTCAGGTCCTCTCCGAACCGATCGTAGAAGAGCCCGAAGCCGCCCCGGACGACCGTCCGCGCCTGGCCCGAGGCCCCTTTGCTTCCGGGCGACCAGGCGAAGCCGAGTCGCGGGGCGAGGTTCAGGTGGCTGTCGATGTTGCTCTGGGTCTCGTAGCGGATCCCCAGGCTCAGGAGGAGGTCCTTGCCCACGCGCCAGTCGTCCTGGACGAAGGGGGCCACGTCCCACTGCCGAACGGTGGCGTCCGGATCGCCGCCCACGATCTGGAGCTGGCTGGGGCCGCCCCCGAGCGCTCGGATCTGGGCCGGGGTCAGCCCGTGGCGCTGGAGCAGCAGGGTGCGGCGATAGCGGTCGAGGGTGGTGATGGGCGTGAGGATCGGTTGCCCATTGGCGTCGAGGATGGGGTTGAGATCGGTGTCGAGCTCGGGGGCGAGGCCACGCGCGAAGACCACCGTGCCTCCGAAGCCCTGGCGGGCGAGGTCGTCCTCGCTCACCGTGCGGAGGCGGAAGCCGGCGCGGAACGAGTGCTTGCCGAGGGTCCAGGAGGTGATGTTCTGCAGCTCCCAGCGGTGCTGGTCGTTGGAGGAGAGGCCCACCTGGGCGCCGCCCCCCGTGAAGGCATCCTGCACCTGCAGGGTGGGCGCCGCATCGTCGCCGTTCTTGCCCTGGTGCTCGCTCCAGAAGCGGAGCCGGCTCTCGTTGATGACCTTCCCGTACACCCCCGTCTCCGTGAGCTGGAAGGTGTGCTGGCGCTGGGAGGTCGAGTAGGCCCGGGAGGGGAGGGAGAAGCCCCCGATCCCCGCGTCGTCCTGCCCCGAGGAGGTGTAGGTGTAGCGCGCGCTCAGGGTCTGGGAAGGGTTCATCTGCCAGTCGATGCGGGGGCTGAACGTGGTCCGCTGTTGGGGCGTGACCACCGCCTCGTTCAAGTGGACGACCACGAGGTCGGGATCGAGGACGAAGGCGTTGATGAGCTGGTTGTCGTTCACGTCGCGGCGGTCGAAGTCGAGGAAGAACGACGCCTTGCCCGCCGCCAGGGGACCGCTCAGGTTGCCTCCCCAGTCGCGGCGCTGGTAGGGCGGCTTGTTCTTGGCGAAGGGGTTCCGCGAGTTCAGGGCCGCGTCGTCGAAGCGGAACGAGGTCTCCCCGCGGAGCTGGTCGGTGCCCGGCTTGGTGAAGATCTCGATCCTCCCGAGGCCGAGCCGGTCGTACTCGGCCGAGAAGGGGTTCGCGTTCAGCCGGATCTCGCGGATGCTGGACTTGGGGGGGATGCGGCCGCCCGTGAAGCCGTCGATGAAGACCTGTCCACCGTTCGGCCCGGCCGCGGGGCCGGCCAGGGCCTGGAGGGCCTCGACCATCTCGTCGGGGTCGTCGGGAAGCGCGTCGAGGTCCTTCCCCTTGATGACGATGGCCCCCGCGTTCTCGTCGGGGGCCAGGCTGAGGGCCGGGGTCTCCTCCTTGACCGTGACCGTCTCCGTGAGCGGCGCCACCGCGAGCTGGACGTCGAGCGGAGTGGTGCGGCCCGCGGCGAGGGAGATGGGGTCGCTCTTGAAGGGCGAGAAGCCCTCCTTGGTCACGGTCACGGTGTAGGAGCCCGGGGCGAGCCCTGCCAACGCGTAGGCTCCCCGGGCGTCGGTGCGGGCGCTCTTGGCCCCCGCGGGCCCGGTGACCCGGACACGGGCTCCCACGACCAGGGACCCGAGAGGATCGGTGACCTGGCCCCCGAGGGTGGCGGTCCCCTGCTCTTCTGCCCGGCCCTGGCCCGCCAACAGCGCGAGGCAGAGCGCTGCGCCCAGCGCGATCTTCACGGCAAGCTCCCCATGCCGAGGTCGAGAAGGTCCGCCGGGAGGCCGATTTCGGCTCCTCGCGCCGCCCGGCCCGAGGCCGCCGCCGGGCGGAGGGCTTCCAGTCCGGAGACGAGCGCGATGGCGTTCAGGCGCCCTGGGTCACCCCCTTCAGTGCTCGCCACGAGGATCCGGTCCCCGGCCTTGAGCTCCGCCAGCGTGATCG
>Ga0137361_10001597_pt1 | contig 14160 bp, 11 predicted proteins | sample Mad1_80_16metaG_FD_104923 | JGI IMG/M metagenome (GOLD analysis project Ga0137361, IMG submission 104923) | Vadose zone soil microbial communities from Angelo Coast Range Reserve, California, USA - Mad1_80_16 metaG | ecosystem: Environmental > Terrestrial > Soil > Vadose zone | place: USA... | reverse complement strand
TGTTCGCGTCATCCTCTATCTCCGCCGCGAGCCCACATCGCTGGAGCAGGTCGTGCTGCTCGAGCGGGTGAAGGCGATCCCCAACGTCGCCGGCGCCCGTTACATCAGCAAGGCCGAGGCGCTAACGTCGCTCAAGCGCATGCTGGGCAAGGACGCGACGGTGGCCGACAACCTGCCGTCCAATCCCTTGCCCGCGTCGATCGAGGTCACGCCGACGTCGGGCGCGGCGACGCCCGAGGGCGCTCGCGTGCTGATCACCCGACTCGGCACGCTGCCCGAGGTCGAGGAAGTGGAAGGCAGCGTCGAGTGGGTGGAGCGGCTGTCAGACTGGCAGCGGCTCCTCGTCTTGATCGGCCTCGGCCTCGGCGCCACGCTGGCGCTGGCGGCGATCCTGACGGTGACCACGGCCACGACGCTGGTGCTGCATGCCCGGCGCGACGAGACCGAGATCATGAGGCTGGTCGGCGCGCCCGAAGCCGCCATCCGGCTGCCTCTGCTGCTCCAGGGCCTCATCCAGGGACTGCTGGGAGCCACACTCGCTCTGCTCGCGCTCGTCGTGTTCTACCGGCTGGCAGCCCCGAAGCTCGAGCCGCTCATGAGCATCACGGTGGGATTGCCGACCCTCGAGTTCCTCCCGACCTCGGCCGTCCTGCGCCTGCTGGCCGCGGGCGCCGCGCTCGGGGCCTTCGGAGGCTGGCTGGCGCGCGGACGGAGCGCGACGTGAAAGGTCGGGATCTCCTGGCGCTCGCCCTCGTCCTTGTGACCAGTGCGCTGCCGGTCGGCGCTCAGCCCAAGCGCGACGACCCGGTACAGGCCGAGCAGCGGAAGCTCCAGGAGACCCAGAACCAGCTCAAGCAGGAGCGAGAGAAGGCCGCCGAGGCCCGGCGCCGGGAGACGTCCTTGCTCGCGGAGATCGAGGACACGGAGCGCCGGCTTGCTCAGAAACAACGCGACGTGGCACGGCTCGACGACCGCATCAAACGGGCCCAGGCCGAGGTGGCGGCGCTTCGCGGCGACATCACCCGGCTCGAGAGCTATCGGTCCGAACAAGAAGAGTTTTTGGCCCGTCGGCTCCGTACGATTTACAAGATCCATGCCCAGGGCGCGGTGCTCCCAGTCATCCTCAGCGGAGAAAGCCCCGTTCAGCGGGCCGCAACGATCAAGCATCTCGGGAGTTTAGCGGCTCTGGACGCCAGGATGATTCAAGAGTATCGTGTAACCTCCGACAGGCTCGCGGATCGAAAAGAGCGGGAGGAAGCACGGCGGAACGAGCTCGCGAGCCTTCGGGCCGAGGCCAAAAAGGAACAGGCCGAGGTCGACCGGGAGGCGGCTAAACGTAGACAGTTGCTTGCTAAAGTTCGCGACGAGCGAGCCTACCACGAACGGATGGTGGGCGAGCTCAGCGAGGCGGCGCGGCGGCTCGAAGCGTTCATCCGGGATCTCCAGGCCAAGCAGCGGAGGGTTGCAAAGGCACCACCGCCCACTGACGGCGCCCCGCCCCGAGTGGGATTCGGTACCCTCCGAGGTCGCTTGCCCTGGCCCACCGAGGGTCGGATTGTCGCGGCGTTCGGGCCGCAGGTGCACCCCCGCTTCGGAACGAAGACGTTCCGCAACGGGATCGACATCGAAGCGCAAGAGGGCACGGAGGTCAACGCGGTCTATGCCGGCAACGTGGTCTATACGGGATGGTTCAAGGGCTACGGGAATTTGATCATCCTCGACCACGGCAACGACTACTTCACGCTCTACGCGCACATTGCCGATATCCTGGTTAAGGAAGCTGACGAGGTGCGCCAGGGCCACCGTATCGGGACCGTGGGCGACACGGGCTCCCTGACGGGACCGAGTCTCTATTTCGAAGTTCGCTATCAGAGCAAGCCGCAGGACCCGGCCGAGTGGCTGCGGCAGCGAGGCTAAGCGGAGGAACCTCATGAAGAAGGCGTTCGTGATCAGCTCACTGCTCGTGGTGCTCACCCTCTCACTCGGGGGCACCGTTGCCAGCAAGAGCACCGATGGTAGCCCGACCTACGAGCAGCTTCGGCTTTTCACGGAGGTGCTCTCGATCGTCCAGAACCAGTACGTGGACGAGGTTCCTCCCAAGGACCTGATCTACAACGCCATCAAGGGCACGCTGCGCGGGCTCGATCCGCACTCGTCCTTCCTCGATCCGGAGAGCTACCGCGAGATGCAGGTGGAGACCTCCGGAAGCTTCGGCGGTCTCGGCATCGAGATCACGCTGCGCGACGACGTGTTGACGGTCGTGGCGCCCATCGAGGGCACGCCCGCCCATCGGGCTGGCCTCCATCCCGCCGACCGGATCGTGAAGATCGACGGCCTCGTGACCAAGGACATGCAGCTCTCCGACGCCGTGAAGCGCATGCGGGGCCGGCCGGGCAGCAAGGTCATCATCAGCGTCATCCGCGAGGGCTGGACCGAGCCGAAGGACTTCGAGATCACGCGGGAGCAGATCCGCGTGCAATCGGTGCGGACACACGACCTCGGCAACGGCATCGAATACATCCGCCTGCGGCAGTTCCAGGAGCAGACGTCCCACGACGTCGACGCGGCCCTGGAGAAGTTCGCCAAGAACGGCATGAAGGCGCTCGTCCTCGACCTCCGCAACAACCCCGGTGGTCTCCTCACCTCGGCGGTCGAGGTGACTGAGAAGTTCGTGGAAGACGGCAAGCTCGTCGTCTACACCGAGGGCCGTGTCCGCAACCAGAACATGCGCTTCTCGGCGCACGCCAAGAAGGCGTACGCGAACCTGCCCATAGTCGTCCTCGTCAACCAGGGCAGCGCCTCGGCGTCCGAGATCGTGGCCGGTGCGCTCCAGGACTACGGCCGCGCGGTGGTGGTGGGTACGCAGTCGTTCGGGAAGGGCTCGGTCCAGACCATCATCCCGCTCTCCGATGGCTCCGGGCTCCGGCTGACGACGGCCAAGTACTTCACGCCGAAGGGGCGCTCCATCCACGGCAAGGGGATCACGCCCGACATCGTGGTCGAGGCGCCCAAGCCGCCGGCGGACCAGAAGCCGCAGCCGCCCGCGCTCGATCCGATGGAGGATCTCAAGAAGGACGTGCAGCTGCAGCGCGCGCTCGAGATCATCAAGGCGATGCGCGTGCTCGAGCACCGTTTCAATGGCAGCGCGCAGGCTCAGACGGCGCCTCAGGCCACGCAGGTTCGATAGCGCAGTCGCGCCGGGGGCAGGATGATCGTCCTCGGCATTGAAAGCTCGTGTGACGAGACGGCGGCCGCGGTCCTCACCGACGGCCGCCGTATTGTTTCCAGCGTCGTGGCCTCTCAGGACGCGATTCACGCGCCCTACGGCGGCGTGGTTCCCGAGCTGGCCTCACGTCGGCACCTCGAGGTCATCACGCCCGTCATCGCCCAGGCCCTCCGCGACGCCGGTGTGACGCTGGCCGATCTCGACGGCATCGCCGTGACCCAGGGGCCGGGACTCGTGGGCTCGCTCCTGATCGGCTGCTCGGTGGCCAAGTCGCTCGCCTGGGTGCACAAGAAGCCGCTGGTCGGCGTGAACCACCTCGAGGGCCACATCTACGCCTCGTTCCTCACCGAGGATCCGCCCGAGCACCCGTTCCTGGCCCTGGTCGTCTCGGGTGGTCACACGGCGCTCTACCACGCGAAGCGACCACGCGAGTACGGCCTCGTCGGGCAGACGCGCGACGACGCCGCCGGCGAGGCGTTCGACAAGGTGGCGAAGCTCCTGGGGCTCGGATTTCCCGGCGGCCCGATCATCCAAGAAACGGCCGAGCGCGGCGATCCCCGCTCGATCGCGTTTCCGCTCGCCCACATCACCGACGGCGCCCACGACTTCTCGTTCAGCGGCATCAAGACGTCGGTCTCGCTCTACGTGAAGGGTCACCGGCCACTCTCGGAGGCTCAGGTGGCTGACGTGGCGGCGTCGTTCCAGGCGGCCGTCGTGAAAATGCTGGTGCGCCGCACGCTCCGCGCCGCCCTCCACCTGGGGACGAAGCGCGTGGTCCTCACCGGCGGCGTCGCCGCCAACGGCCCGCTCCGCGCCGCGCTCGCGGCCGAGGCCGAGGAGCACGGCGTCCGCCTGCACATCCCGCCGCCTCGCCTCTGCACCGACAACGCGGCGATGATCGCCGCGGCCGGGACGGAGCGGCTGCGGGCCGGGGAGCGCGCGCCGCTCGGCATGAACGCGATCCCCGATCTGACCCTGGCGGCATGAATTTCGAGTCGGTGCTCGCCGGCCTTCCCGACGCCGTCATCGCCGTGGACGGCGCGCTCCACGTGGTCTTCTGGAACGCCGCGGCCGAAGAGCTCACGGGCCGCTCCGCGCGGCGGGCTCAGGGCCGCGTCCTGAAGGAGATCCTGCCCACGGGCTCGTCGCTCGTTCGTCGACTCACCGAGACGCTGGCCACCGGCGAGCATCGCTCCGAGGCGGACGGCGTGCTCGAGACCGTCGACAGCCGCACCGTCCCGGTCAGCATCGTGACGGCGCCGCTCTTCGCCCGGGACGGCACCGTGGAAGCCGCCGTCGGCGTCGTGCGCGACGTCTCGCGGATTCGCCAGCTCGAGGACGAAGTGCGGCGCGGCGAGACGCTGGCTGCTGCCGGACGCATGGCCGTCGGCGTCGCCCACGAGATCCGGAATCCCCTCGGCGCCATTCGCGGGGCGGTCCAGCTCCTCGCGCGCGAGCTGGGCGACGACCCGAGATGGCGCGAGTACACCGACGTGCTGACCAAGGAAGTGGATCGCGTCAACCGGATCATCGAATCGCTGCTCGACCTGGGCCGGCCGGTGCAGCTCCGCCGCGCGCCGCTGAACCTGCACCAGCTCTTCGAGCGCGTGGCGCTCCTGCACGAGGGGACCGCGCGCGCGCGTGGCATCAGCTTCGTCCGGCGGTATGATCCAAGTCTGCCGCCGATCCTGGGCGACGAGGATCGGCTGCTCCAGCTCTTCCACAATCTCGTGGCCAACGCGATGGACGCGATGAAGCAAGGCGGACGGTTGACGCTGGCCACACGGGTGAGCATGAACGCGCTCTACGGCAAGATGGACGTCGGCACCGGCCAGCGCTCGATGGTGGAGGCCCAGGTGGCCGACGAGGGTACCGGCATCCCGGCCGACGTCCGGGCCAAGATCTTCGATCCGTTCTTCACGACCAAGGAGCGTGGCCTCGGTCTCGGCCTGGCCCTCTGCCATCGCATCGTCGAGGAGCACCAGGGCGCGATCCAGGTCGAGAGTGCCGAAGGCCGCGGCACCGCCGTGACCTGCTTCCTGCCCATCGCCCGCGCCTGATGGCCGCTCGTATCCTGATCGCCGACGACGAAGACAGCCTGCGCTGGGTCCTCGAGAAAGGCCTGCGCGGGGTCGGCTACGACGTGACGTCGGTGAAGGACGGCGAGGAGGCGGTGCGGGTCTTCGAGGCACAGCCCTTCGACCTCGTGTTCCTCGACGTCCGCATGCCGGGACTCGACGGGCTCACTGCGCTCGAGCGTATCCGCGAGGTCCGTCCCGACGTGTACGTCGTGGTCATGACCGCCCACGGCTCCATGGACACCGCCATCAAGGCGATGCAGCGCGGCGCCTATGACTATCTCAACAAGCCGTTCGACCTCGACGAGGTGCTGCTGCTCAGCGAGCGCGCGCTGGCCGCCAGCCGGCTCACCCAGGAGGTCGCGCGGCTGCGCACGGGGCTCGCGGAAGTGCGCGAGTTCAGCGCGCTCATCGGCCGGCACCCGCGGATGCAGGACGTCTACAAGACGATCGGCCGCATCGCCGGCACCGACGTCACCGTGCTCTTGCGCGGCGAGTCGGGCACCGGCAAGGAACTGGTCGCGCGCGCGATCCATCACTACAGCCGGCGTTCGGGCCGCCCGTTCGTCGCGGTCTCCTGCGCCGCCATCCCGGGCACGCTGCTCGAATCGGAGATGTTCGGCCACGAGCGTGGCGCGTTCACCGACGCCAAGGAGCGGCGGCTCGGCAAGTTCGAGCTCGCCCACGGCGGCACGCTCTACCTCGACGAGATCGGCGACATGCCGGTCGATCTCCAGACCAAGCTGCTGCGCGCGCTCCAGGAGCGGACGATCGAGCGCGTGGGCGGCCACGAGTCGATCGCCATCGACGTGCGCGTGCTGGCCGCCACCAATCGCGATCTGGAAGCCCTCATGAAGGAGGGCCGCTTCCGCGAGGATCTCTACTACCGGCTCAACGTGGTGACCGTCAACCTGCCGCCCCTGCGCGAGCGGCGCCGCGACATCCCGCTGCTCGTCGAGCACTTCCTGGCCAAGCACGTCGAGGAGCTGGGCGAGCGCGGCGTGGCGCCGGAGGCGCTGGACCGGCTGGTCGGCTACGACTGGCCGGGCAACGTGCGCGAGCTCGAGAACGTCGTCCAGCGGGCCATGGTCATGGCCACGGCCGGCGTCATCCTGCCCGAGCACCTGCCGATCGGGCCGGTGTCGGCGGCGGCGTCGGTGGCCGTGGACGCCACGCTCGAGGAGATCATCGAGCGCAAGCTGATGGAGTGCGTGCGCGGCCTGCGCGAGCGCTCGAGCGCGAACCTCTACGACCTCGTGGTCGGCCTCGTCGAGAAGCCGCTGCTTCGCGCCGTGCTGCGCGAGACGAGCGGCAACCAGGTACGGGCCGCGCAGATCCTCGGCATCAACCGCAACACGCTGCGCAAGAAGCTCACCGAGCACGGGATCGATCCCGACACCATAACGAGCGCGTAGAGCGTCAGAAAGCCGCGCGACTAGGGCGCGGGACTACCAATCTCGGGGTAGCACGCAAGCAAGGTCGGGATGATCATCCCGACATCAAAGAGGTGCGGCGTCGGCGTGCCGCGCGCCAGATGTTGGACTATCACCGTACTTGGTGTGCCGAACGCCGCCAGCGCATCCACCACCAATGCGCGCTCCCCTCGGTGAGGCCTTCGGTATTGGCAAACACGTAGAACTCTTCGACGTGGCTCCTGGCGAGGTCTTGATGGGCGAGACGTCCCGGGCGCCGGTGATTCGCGCCTGGGATCCCACCGGCCCGTGGCCGGCCTGTGGACCATCAAACGGAAGTTCGATCGACGAACGTCGGGGGCAATCGAGCGCGCTGCACGATCAGCGCGTCGGGGCTCGGGCCGTGTCGTCAGCACCCGGGGGACGATCCGGCGTGCGCCTGACTTCGCGTGCGCCTCAGCATCGTGATTATCCGAGAGCCGTAGGTCCAAAAAAGACAGTGTGTGTAGGGTGCGGCCGGTACAGATCTAACGTTCGTCCTGACAAATCAATCGCTTCTGAGGCTGGACCTCCATTCGGCATAGTTGAGAAACCTGGCGATTCGACGGTTTCTCGGCGCCGCTTATTTTCGCCGCCATTGTCTTTCGCAATTTTGCGCCGCTGGCTCAGAAGGTGCCTTCTATACGAACGCACCCCGCAGACGCCCGCACGCGCGCCCGGGCCGAAACGGGGCAGCGGTCGAAATAGAACAGTTCGTCGATATACGAACGGACAGGATCGGTGCCTATGAAGGCGCTCGTTTTCGGCTTCGTCGCAACTGTCAGCCTGTTCATGCTCGCGCTTCCACACGACGTGGCCGCGGATTGCCGCGAGAGGATCAGTCTGTCTCCACCGTCAGAGGGCGAGTCGGTCGATGGGGTCGGACGCGCAGAGATCAGGTCCAACGACTTGCAGCAGACCTTCACGGTGGAAGTCGACATCGATGTTCCGGAAGGTACCCCGCTCTTCGTATTCGCCAACGGTGAGCCGGCAGGGATGATCACGTTCGTTCCCGGAGTCGCGACGCTGGAACTGAGTAACACCAACGGCGCGCGCCTTCCGTCGGGGCTGGATTCGGTGTGCTCCATCGGCCCCGTCTGGGTGACCGACGCGGACGGAACGACGCTGCTGACCGGCAGCTTCTAAAAACAACCTACACATGGACATGGAGAAGACGCGAATGAGTGCATTGAAGTGGTGGATTTCTCTGGCAATCGTGCTTTGCATTGCGCTTCCCGCTGGTCTGGCGTTTGCGCAGGCCGCGGGCCTGGCCGCCGTCGGTGCCCCCGACCCCGCTCATGGATTCCCCAAGTGGTATCTCGACAAGAACGGCCTGCAGCTCGCGCCCTGCCTCGACGCGGGCGCCGCTGATCCCTGTGGCCTCATCGCCGCCGGGGCCCTTCCGAATCCGGCACTGCCCGTCGTGTTTCCGACCAACTTCCCCAACGAGGTCTTCTATAACCGCGCGACCGCCCGGATCGATGGGATCGGCGGCGGCGCCTTCCGAGCCGATCTGGGTATCGCCCTCGAAGGCGCGTTCGGCGGGGCCACCCTGACCGTGGCCGACGGTGCCGCCGCGGAAATCGTGTTCGCTCGCCTGCGCATCCGCGTGAACGGCGGCCTCGTGCCGGGTGCCTCGTACACGGCGACGTATCCCTTCGGTAGCCAGACCTTCGTGGCAACCGCCGCGGGCACGATCAATTTCACGAACAACCAGGGCTGCCTCGCCGCCCCGCCCGCGTGTGACTTCACGCTGGCCCTCGCCAACACCAACATCGGGCCGTTCCTGCAGTGGGACCCGGCCGCGTCGGTTCCGCCCGCTGGATACATCGGGCAGCCGGCGATTCCGCACGCCATCATCGGGAGTGCCACGAACTTTTTCCGCATCACCGGTCCCAACGTCGGCGGCCCCGGCGTCAACACCGTGCAGACAAATCTCTTCAACGTGACCGGGAAGATTTTCGTCCGCGGCTCGACGACTACGACGCTGGCGACGGCTCCAAATCCGTCCGCGGGCGGGCAGCCGCTGACGCTGACGGCCACGGTGAGCCCCGTGGCGCCGGCTACGGGCGTGCCGACCGGCACGGTGGCGTTCAAGGACGGCGGCGTGACCATCGGGACGGCCCCGCTGGTCAACGGCGTCGCGACGCTCACGATCTCCACGCTGTTCCCAGGCGCGCACACGCTGACAGCCGTCTACAGCGGCAGCCTCGACTTCCTGACCAGCACTTCGGCGGCCGTCATCCAAAATGTGGCGGGCAACGCGAGCACCACGACGCTTGGGTCTTCGTCAAACCCGGTCCGCCGCCGTCAGTCGGTGACCTTCACGGCGACCGTGAGCCCAGTGGCACCCGCGACGGCGACGCCCACCGGGACGGTGACGTTCCGCGACGGCACCACGGTCCTGGCCACCGTCACACTGGTGGGAGGAAAGGCGAGCTTCACGACGACCAGACTCGAGGCGGGGACTCACCCGATCACGGCCACGTACAGCGGAAGCCTCACGTTCGGCGGTAGCGCCTCGGCCGTGCTGAATCAGGTGATCACGCCGTAGGCTGAGCTCGTCCTCGAGCGCACCGCTCACGAGCGCAGGGCCGCTCGGGTGTTCCATGAACTATGGGATGCCCGAGCGGCCCTTGTGTTCGGGGGCTCACGACCGTTTGTCGTTCCGTGCTTCGAGTCGGAAGGGTTTCACGAGCAGTTGGCCCTGGCGCGCGATGTTGCGACGCATTCGAAGCCACTGGGCGTCACGATAGAACACTCCATCGAAGCAGCCGACGAAGACGTCGAGGATTTCGCAATGGACGGACGTGAGGAACATCAACGCCCGCTCGAGCTCGCGTCTCGAGCTTTCGGGGTACGCGAAGCGGACGAGGGCTGGACCGGGCAGCGCGGAATCGGGCGGGCGCTCGGCGCGCCATCGCTGCATGGAGAGAAACCCGACCGCGAAATGGACGCCGGCGTCCGACATGATTTCGAGCTTCGCTCGGAGTGACTCCACCAGCGGACTCGCGGGATAGACCACGCTCTTGCTCGGCTGTTTCGGCTTGACGCCCTTCCGCCGATCGGCCCATCGCCAGAGTCGTCTCTCGGCGGCGATCCACTTGTCGCGATTCGTCGGATCGTGGTTGATCGCGACAGCCAGACAGGCCGCCTCGATGGCACGCCGGGTGATGATAGGCGCGTCCGCCGGTGAGCCCCGCCCGATCGTCACCGCTGCCGAGAGAAGGGCCTGATGGCAAGCGCCGAGAAGCTGGACGAGGTGAGGCGGTGGATTCGGCGCGAGAAGGCCGACCGAGTGAGCGTAGAGCGCGTCGACGGCTTCGATCAACTTGAATTCGGGGAGGCTCCTCAACTCGCGGAGGCTGGGCTCCTGGGCTGCGAGGTAACCGTCGAGACCCGTCGCGTCGCTCACGCGTTGGTGCCTGGGAATGGATCGCTCTGGGAAGGTGGCCATGGACAAGAACGGCTCGGCGACAGACACGGCGTCCTGGTCGTCGCAGGCCCGAATCGACGCGCCATCCACTGGTCATGACGAAGACCCCTGGGCGGGGTTTACATGCCCCGGCGGCTTCGCGGGCTTCAAGTCGAGGACGAATTCCAACGAATTCAAGGGCTCGCGAATCGCGGCTGCCGGGTTGCGTCGTTTGCCCGCGTGTGCCAGGATTTCGCGCGCACGAAAAGGGGGGACACGCGATGAGCTGGATCACTCGCCGCACGTTCATCACGGGCGTGGCCGCCGCCGTCGCGGCCGCCGGCGCGCCCGTCGCTCACGCCCAGAAGCGGGGCGGGACCCTGCGGTTCGTGCCCCACGCCGACCTCAAGATCCTCGACCCGATCTGGACGACGGCCTACATCACCCGCAATCACGGCTACATGATCTTCGACACCCTGTTCGCGCTCGACGGCAACCTCAAGCTCCAGCCGCAGATGGTCGACAAGTACACGGTCAGCAAGGATGCGATGAAGTACTCGTTCACGCTGCGCGACGGCCTCAAGTTCCACGACGGCCAGCCGGTGACCGCCGAGGACTGCGTGGCGTCGATCAAGCGCTGGGGCGCCAAGGACGCGATGGGCCGGCTCCTGATCGCCTCGCTGTCCAGAATGGCGTCGACCGACAGGAAGACGTTCGTGATCGAGCTGGAGACGCCATTCGGCCTCGTGCTCGACGCGCTCGGTAAGCCGTCCGCGAGCCCGTCCTTCATCATGCCGGCGCGCGTGGCCGCCACCGATCCCAACGAGCAGGTCAAGGACATCATCGGCTCCGGGCCCTACCGCTTCTCGAAGGACGAGTGGCAGCCGGGCAACCGCGTCGTCTACGTGCGCAACGCCGACTACGTGCCGCGCCGTGAAGCGCCCAGTGGGGCCGCCGGCGCCAAGCGGGCTCTGGTGGACCGCGTCGAGTGGCGGTACATCCCCGACGCGGCGACCGCCGGGGCTGCGCTCGAAGCCGGCGAGGTCGACTACTGGGAAAACGTGCCGCTCGACTTCGCGCCCCGGCTGGAGAGCAACCAGAACCTGAGCGTGTTCGTGACGGATCCGCGGGGCAGCCAGGGCATCCTGCGGCCGAATCATCTGCACCCGCCCTTCAACAACAAGAAGGCGCGACAGGCGTTGCTGCTGACCGTGGACCAGAAGAGTTACCTGCAGGCGGTGATCGGCAACGAGAAGTACTTCAAGACCTGCCCGTCGGTGTTCATGTGCGGCGGCCTGCCGTACGAGTCGTCGGCGGGAGCGCCCAAGCCGGATCTCGAGCGAGCCCGTGCCCTGTTCAAAGAGTCGGGCTACGACGGGCGACCTGTCGTCGTGCTCGATCCCACCGACTCTCCGTACGCCCACGCGCCCGCGCTGGTGACGATGGAGATGCTCAAGTCGATCGGCGCCAACGTGGATCTGCACGCGATGGACTGGTCCACGATGGTCTCGCGTCGTGCGAAGAAAGAGCCACCCGCCCAGGGCGGCTGGAACGTCTTCCACACGTGGTCGACCTCCTTCGATACGATGACGCCCGCGGTGTCGTCGGTGCTCGGCGGCGCCGGCGAGAAGGCATGGTTCGGCTGGCCCACCAGCGAAGCGATGGAGAAGCTGCGCGCCGATTTCGCGCGGGAGCCGAACGAGGCCAAGCGCAAGGCCATCGCCGAGAAGGTCCAGGTCCTCGCCTACGATGAAGTGCCCTACGTCCCGTGGGGCCAATTCGTGATACCTGGCGCATTCCGGAAGAACGTGCACGGCGTGCTGCAGTTCGGCGCAACCCTGCTCTGGAATATCCAGGTGTGAGCATCGTCACGGTCGGCGCAGCGCAGCTCGGGCCGATCGCCAGGGACGAGCCGCGGAGCGACGTCGTCAAGCGCCTCGTGAGCCACCTGCACGAGGCCCGCGCGCGCGCCTGCGATCTCGTCGTGTTCCCCGAGCTCGCGTTGACGACGTTCTTTCCCCGCTGGTGGATGGACGATCAGGCGGAGGTCGACGCGTTCTTCGAGCGCGAGATGCCGGGCCCGGAGACGCAGTCGTTGTTCGACGAGGCGCGGCGCCTGGGACTGGGCTTCTGCCTCGGGTACGCCGAGCTCACCCACGAGGCCGGCGCCGCACACCGATACAACACGTCCATCCTCGTCGATCAGGCCGGCCGTCTCGTCGGCAAGTATCGGAAGATCCATTTGCCCGGGCACGCCGCGCACGAGCCGTGGCGCCCCTTCCAGCACCTCGAGAAGCGCTACTTCGAGGTCGGCAACCTGGGCTTCGGCGTGTGGCGGGCCTTCGGCGGGCTCATCGGCATGTGTATCTGCAACGACCGCCGGTGGCCCGAGACGTACCGCGTGATGGGGCTTCAAGGCGTGGAGATGATCCTCCTTGGCTACAACACGCCGGCTCACAATCCGCCGGCGCCCGAGCACGATCACCTGGCCGACTTCCACAACCGTCTCGTCATGCAGGCCGGCGCCTATCAGAACGGCACGTGGGTGGTCGCGGTCGCCAAGGCCGGGCGCGAAGAAGGCTGTGATCTGATCGGCCAGAGTCAGATCATCGCGCCGTCGGGCGAGACGATTGCGATGACGTCGTCGCTCGGAGACGAGCTGATCACGGCTCGCTGTGATCTCGCGCTCTGCGCGTCGTACAAGACCACGGTGTTCGACTTCGCGCGCCACCGCCGGCCCGAGCACTACCGGCTGATCGTCGATCGCACGGGCGCGATTCCTCCGCCGGAAGCGTGACGCCGCCTGCCGTTTCCGCCGCGTCAACCGTCCTCTCCTACGAGCCCGCGGTCGTATCCACGAATCCACGGTCGTCCACAACGCGAAATTCGCCCAAGCTGGCGCGCGTCCGCAGGCAGGGCATGCGCTGACGCCGCGCAACGACGAAGCGCGGCGAGTCGGCGTGAATCTTCCGGCATGTCCACGAGCGATTTCGCCACGCGGATCGCATCAGCCGCGTTTCTAGCGGAGGAATGCACTCTTGATCGAGTCGTGAGAACTGCCGTACCGTGGCGACGCTCGCCCACGGTGAGCAGTCATGACCGAGCTTCGGGCGCCACGTGTCCTCGTCGTAGACGACGAACGCCACGTCCGCTCGATGCTCTGTGATGCGCTGGCACAGTGGGGCTGTCGGCCGGATGGGGCCGCCAGCGCGAGCGAGGGCCTGCAGCTGTTCGTGCAGGGCGGCTACGATCTGGTGATGACGGATTTCAGGATGCCGGGAGCCGACGGTCTGGAGCTGATCGAATCCGTGCGTGACCGCGATCCGTCCGTGGGCGTCATCATGTTCACGGCGTCAGCGGCGGGCCTGGAGCGGCAGCAGCAGCGCCTCGGCTTCACGCTCATCCGGAAGCCCGTCCATCTCACCGGGCTGGAGACTGCGGTGCGGGAGGCACTCGCCTCCCGCACTCCCTGATCAGCGGTCCCGCCGTTACACCTTGCGGTAGATCTCGCTGCCCGACTGCTTGAACTCTTCCGCCTTCTCGGTGAGGCCGCGGGCCGCGTACTCGCGCACTTCCTGCGTGATCTTCATCGAGCAGAACTTGGGCCCGCACATCGAGCAGAAGTGCGCGAGCTTGGCGCCCTCGGCCGGCAGCGTCTCGTCGTGGAACTCGCGCGCGGTCTCGGGGTCCATCGAGAGGTTGAACTGGTCCTCCCAGCGAAACTCGAAGCGCGCCTTGCTGAGCGCGTCGTCCCACTCGCGCGCCCGCGGGTGGCCCTTGGCGAGATCGGCGGCGTGGGCGGCGATCTTGTAGGCGATCACCCCGTCCTTCACGTCCTTGCGGTTGGGCAGGCCCAGATGCTCCTTGGGCGTGACGTAGCAGAGCATCGCCGCTCCGGCCTCGGCGGCGATGGCGGCGCCGATCGCCGAGGTGATGTGGTCGTAGCCCGGAGCGATGTCGGTCACCAGCGGGCCGAGCACGTAGAACGGC
>Ga0137361_10001587_pt1 | contig 14198 bp, 13 predicted proteins | sample Mad1_80_16metaG_FD_104923 | JGI IMG/M metagenome (GOLD analysis project Ga0137361, IMG submission 104923) | Vadose zone soil microbial communities from Angelo Coast Range Reserve, California, USA - Mad1_80_16 metaG | ecosystem: Environmental > Terrestrial > Soil > Vadose zone | place: USA... | reverse complement strand
GAGCGGAGGATGTACCAGAAGCCGCTGCTCGGCCGATAGATCGCGACGTCGGCCTTGCCGTCGCCGTCGAAGTCTCCGCGGACGGGTACGTCGCCGGGGGCTCCCCACTTGGCTTGCTGCGTCGTACCGTCGCTCGAGCGCCGGATGTACCAGGTGCCGCTGCTCGGCCGGTAGACGGCAATGTCGGTCTTGCCGTCGCCGTCGTAGTCGCCGGGGACGGACACGTCGCCGGGGGCTCCCCACTGGGCTTGCTGCGTCGTGCCGTCGCTGGAGCGGAGGATGTACCAGAAGCCGTCGCTCGGCCGGTAGACGGCAATGTCGGCCTTGCCGTCGCCGTCATAGTCGCCGGGGACGGGCACGTCGCCGGGCGCCCCCCACTGGACTTGCTGCGTCGTGCCGGTAGTGGAGCGCTGGATGTACCAGGTGCCGGTGCTCGGCCGGTAGACGGCGACGTCGGTCGTGCCGTCGCCGTCGTAGTCGCCGGGCACTGGGACGTCCCCGCACGGCATGCAGCCGTAGGGGACCGTGATGACCTGAGTAGTCGGGAGAAGCGAGAACCACTGCCCGGTCGACTGCCGGTAGACGGTGACGGCGGTCAGGGCAGGAGCCGCGCAGGCGACGTTCGAGTAGGCTGAAAATCCAACGCTGTTAAATGCGCGTGCGCGATAGCAGTAGGTCGTCCCGGCGGCCGCGGTCGAGTCGGTGTAGGTAGTGACGCCGACCGCCGTCGTCGTGATCTGCGCATACGGACCGCTCGCCCCCGTCGCTCGCTCAAGCGAGTATCCTGTGACATTGCCCGTGATATCTCCAACCCAGCTTGCGGAGAGCTGCCAGGCGTTGGCGTCGGCGTGCCAACCCAACGTGCTCATGAGGAGGGCGGCGGAGACGATTAGCCCACGACGATCGAACCTTGCGGCAAGTAGACTCGCGACCCACGAAAACATGGCGGCTCCCTTGGCGGAGTGCCACCATATTTCCCGTTTAGCCCTAACTTCCTTCGGCAGCCCGGCTGTCAGGACTCCAAGAGTCCTGACCCGTGGCTTTGCGTCCCCGCCTCACGACGGGTTTGCCTTTCTCGGGATTGGGCCTCCGTCCGAGAGTAGCTCGAAGCAACTGACGTGCCAGGGAAGGACTCCGGACGGCCCTACGAGAGCGCCGGTCTGGGGCGCCTAATAAATAAGGCTCTTCGGGCCCTTCCCCTGGTGGGGCAGGTATTCTCTGGAGACTTACGGTCGAGGGCCGCAGTCATCGGATCGGCCTCAACGCCGGAGGGACGCCATCCGATCCCGAGGCGTCCAGGAAGAGGCTGAAATGGCTAGCGGGATCGCACATGATACCGCCGCGGCGCCCTCGGACCAGGGGGGTGGAGCTATACGGCCTTGCACGACCAGGCGCGTCGGCCCAACATGACCAACTCCAACCAAGCGAAAAATAAGAGAAAAACTCGAAGAGACGTCGAGGCTTGTTCGGCGGTCAAGGTGTCAGAGGTTCGACACAACCGTCGCCGAGCTACCGCGGGAGAACACCATTTTTAGTCACAGAACAGCATCGCGTGGGCGTCCTGGTCCCCTAGGAGGCCAAGGTTGCCTCTTCAAACATCCAAGTTGCGCGCAACCATCGCTGCCGAAGCGCCAGCGGTTGATCGCCGACGGCTCCCCACTGGACCTGCAGCGTCGTGCCGGTGCTGGAGCGCTGGATGTACTCCAGGTGCCGGTGCTCGCCCTGTAGACGCCTCCGTCGGTCGCACCGTCCCCGTCGTAGCCGGCGGGGCACTGGGTGGGGCTGCTCGCCATGCGGGGACGTGATGGATTGGATCGTCTGACCGTCACCGGTTTGAGCGGAACCTCGTCTTCCCCCGGTGGCACCTTCCACTGGACGTGACGGTCTAAAGTTCCAAGGAGTTCCAGCTCGACCTCGTTACCTTGTGACGATCCTTTCCCGCGCCCCCGCCGCCACCCAGGAGGTGTCTCTCCGTGCTGGCGCCATCAGGCAGGTTCGATCGGCGGTTTCCGAGATAGGCCACATTCAACAATTTTGGTCAACACGGTCTTATAGCTGACCTTGAGGATCCGAGCGGCTTTGACCCGATTCCAGTGAACTCGGTCGAGGACCTCCTTCAACGCCTTCCGTTCTGCGTCTCGGGCTGCACGGCGCGCGATCTCTCGCAGTCCCCGCGTGATGTCAGGCGGCGACGGGGAGAGCGAGGAGCCGACCGAGAGATCTGCGCGCCTGTCGGCTCGGAGGGCGGCGTCAAGCTCCTGCTGAATCCGCTGGGCATCGCCGAGCACTACGAAGCGGCGAACGAAATTCTCGAGCTCGCGCACGTTACCGGGCCACGGACAGCTCGCGAGCCGGGCGAGCGTCTCGGGCGAGAACTGCCGATCCTGATGGTACTCGCGGTTGAACCGGTCGAGGAAGGCGGAGGCCAGGACGGGGATCTCCTCAGGCCGCTCGCGGAGTGGTGGCACCTGGATCTCTACGACGTTCAGCCGATAGTAAAGATCCTCGCGGAACTCGCCGCGGCCCAGGGCGACCTCCAGGTTTCGATTGGTCGAGGCCAGGATCCGCGTGTCGACCCGGATCAGCTCCCGGCCGCCGATTCGCGAAAACTGAAGATCCTGGACCACGTGCAGGAGCTTCGCCTGAAGGGCGAGGGGGAGTTCGCCGATCTCGTCCAGGTAGATGGTTCCCTCGTTCGCCAACTCGAACTTCCCGAGCTTTCGCCGGTAAGCCCCGGTGAAGGCGCCTTTTTCATGGCCGAAGAGCTCGGATTCCAGGAGCTCCCCGGGGAGGGCGGCACAGTTCACCTTGACAAACGGCCCGTCCGCTCGCGGGGACGCCGCGTGGATGGCGCGCGCCACGAGGTCCTTGCCGACACCGCTTTCCCCGCGGAACAGGATCGTCGTGTTGATGTCGGCAACCTGTTCGACGACTTCCCTGATCGCTCGCATCTTGGCGCTGTGGTCCAGAAGCGGGGCATACTCGGTGAGATAGCACTTACTGAATGTCCGGTCTGTGCGAATGGAGGAGTCGGGACTAGAAGCCGGCAAGGCCGTTCGAACGACGGTCTGAAGGTCGACCGGGCTGACCGGGCGTCTGAGGACGTAGAACGACGGTTGCCGGTCTACGGGGCCGGGGATCGGATCTGCCGCATCCCGCATGACGAGAAGCGGCGTACCCGACCGGGAGAGCCCGCGGAGGAGCGCAGGGGTGAGGTCACCGTTGGGGAGGTTCACCAAGACGAGGGCGGGGGAGAGGCGCCGTTGCATCTCCAGGACATCGTCGGGCGGATCAGCCACGATCGGCCGAAACCCCATTGTCTGCACACACTGACCGATGCCGGCGTCATCTCCGAGAATGAGGGCGACGGGTGTGCCCGCCATGTGGGTGACTCCAATCGTCTTGCCATTCGGTCCGCACCGGGTGGGTCCGGAGTGACCCTGGGCGGGACCTACTTCCCCCGGCTGGCCGGTGGCCTCAGAGGCACCAGAGGCAACCACCCAACCTGGATAGGAGCCGGCACTGTAGCACGTTCATGGCATGCTGTCACTCACAAAACGAGCGATCCCCTATAGTTCGGCGGCGAGGAGCCAGGAGAGAGCGATGAGGATCTTGATTGTCGATGATGAAATAGTCGTGGCGGAGCTGCTCGCGGAGGCCGTGAGGAGCCAAGGCCACGAGGTGACGGTCGTCAATGATGCGCAGGAGGGGCTCCGGCTTCTGCGCCAGCAGGGAGCGGACGCTGTATTTCTCGACGTCTACATGCCGGAAATGAGTGGAATTGAATTCTTGCGGAGCCTTAGGCGCACTGAGCCGACACTGCCGGTGATCCTGATCACGGGCCAAGCCGGGCCCGACGACATCGAAGAGGCGCGCCGGCTCGGAATCGCCGATGTCGTAGAGAAGCCCAGTATTATTAAGCACTTAAGTGAGGCCCTGGCATCTCTAGAACGGAGCCGGCTCTGATCCACCATACGAGTCGCTTCGGTCGCCTTCGACGCCGCAGTCGAGCAGATCACATCGGGATCGAAAACTCCAAGACCGGCGACAAAGCCTTCAGTCAGACCCGACAGCCTCCATCGGCCGCTCGCCCGGGGTCGGATACACGGTCGGGGCTCACAGCTCGGGCGGTCGGCGGTCGCCTCCCGCCGATCGGACGAGAGAACTGAATCAGTGCTCTGTCGGTCCGGTCGAGGGCGGGCGCGGTCCGCACTGACTAGAGGCGGGCGCTCGCCATCCTCGCGATGTCCGTTCCCGTGACGTGGACCAGCAGACGGCGAGCGACCGGTCCTGATCAGTCCGGATCAGGAAGCGACTCGCGGCGGCCGAGGAAGCGGCAGGTATCCTGAAACTTACGTCAGGTTCTCGACCCGACGGCTATGCCGCGCGTATGCGGCAAGGCCGAGGAGTCCGGCGCCGAGAAGAAACAGGGAGCCCGGCTCTGGCACGGCCGTATTCTTTATGTCTGTGCTGATCGCAGTACTCGGCGATCCACCAGGACTCAGCGCGTCCGTCGACAACGATATTCCGAAAAAGCCAAACTGCGTGCCGGATATGCCGAGGGCGGCCAGCAGATCATCCGCCTTCACGTCCTGCCCCGTGGCGGCCACGAGGCCGACAGGTCCGTTTGCCAGGCTGAAACTTGAGATCGTCCCGCTCAGCAGCGTCTCCGGGGCGGCGGTGAGGCCAAGGACGCTGCCGACGATCTGAATGAAGTTAGACCCCCCTTCGCCGGTGTTGAAGCTCAGCGACGCACAGCAATTCGCGGCCCCGGGTACCGAGCCGCTAGCGAGCCCCGTGGCACTGTAACTGCCGTCCGCCGAGGTCCCAGCGGCTGTGAGAGTGCCAATCGGGATCGCCGCCCCAGCCAAGTTCCCGTCGGCGAAGAGCGTGATACTCCCGCCGATGCCCGCGTTCCCGGTCGAAAAGTCAACGACAATGTCTGCCGAGGCAGGGGACACCCCAATGCCGAGCGTGAGGAGAAGCAGCACAATACTCGCCGAGACCGCAACGACCGACCTTCCCATTCCCATGAACTGGTTTCCCACCGATTCTTCGCCACTTCACTGGTCGTCGCGACCCCTACTGACTAGTCGGCAAGCAAGGAGCACGGTGGGAAGTGGCAGTATTCGTGCCAGAGCCTCCAGGAGGCAGCCGCCAGTCGTTTTCGGCCTGTTAGGAGACTACTGACGGCAGACCCTATGAAAGGGTCTCCCTACATTGACGGGATTTCTTCTGGCTAACCCGCAACTTTTTGGCGAACCGGCAAAACGGAGGGCGCCGTCGACCGCTCGACGGAGAGGGCGCGGCCGTCGGTCGGGTCCGCGTTGGCCACCCGCTCCGCTCAGCCCCTCTCGCGTCGCGGGCCGCGCGTGGTCAGACGGTCACCCGCCGGTCACAGGACTCGGTGAGCAGGGGGAGATCAATGACCGGCCCATTGGCCCGCACCACCGCCCGTTCAATAGCCTCTTCAAGCTCACGGACGTTTCCCGGCCAGGAGTAGTCGACCAGAAAGTCCGACGCGCGTCGGCTGAGCTCCTTGCGCGCTTTTCCGTGCAAGAGGACGGAGCGCTGAAGAAAGTGATCGGCCAAGACCAGGACGTCTTCCTGTCGCTGCCGGAGCGGGGGAAGGTGGATCGACACCGCGCTGATCCAGTAATACAGATCCTCTCGAAAGCGTCCTGCGACGACGGCCGGCTCCAAGGGCTTATTGGTTGTGGTGATGAGGCGGACGTCGCTCTTGATGGGCTTCGTTCCTCCGCCCTTTGTGACCCCGCCCGATTGGATGAGGGCGAGAACTTGCGCCTGCAGCGGGTGCGGGAGCTCGGCCACCTGGTCGATGACCAGTGTGCCCGTTCCGGCTTTCGCGACGAGGCCGGCGCGAAGGCTCGAAGATCCTGTTGAAGCGCGGCGCGCACGTCCGAAGAACGAGCTCTCGGCGGCCACTTCGGTCCGGGCGGTGCAATCCACCTCGACAAACGGGAGATTGCATCGCTGACTTTTGAGATGAATCGTCCGTGCGACCAGGCTCTTGCCGGTCCCGGTTTCACCAATGAGGCAGACCGGGACGGTGAGAGCGGCCACCCTTTCGACGACGGCGAGCAGGTCGCGCATCCTCTTGGATTCTGCGACGATGACGTCGGCGATCAGGTCGTGGTGATGGAGAGTATTCACGAGTGTCCTCCCCGGCGAACCGCCGTCCACCTCGCCACGGCCGAACCCCACTCGGTCAGCCCGTCCAACAGCGCCTCACCACAGCAGTCGGGCCCTCTCCAGGAGACAGCTCTTGGACTGCCGAGGTGGTCGAGAGAGCGATCGCGGGTTTGGGGGCGGTCCTCCTGGACGAGAAAGAGACCGGCCGTCGCGCGGTCACGGTTCTGGCGAGATGGCCGCGGCCCGACCCCGGCTTTTCTCACTTGTGGCCTTCCTGTCGGAAGAGCGCGCCGGCGCCGCGAGGCCGACGAGCCTGGTCCTCAGGCGCGACCGCGGTCATCTCGGTCTCGCGGGAGGTACCGTCAGAGCTGCGAATCCGCATGGCATCGCTCCGGTCGTGGACTGACCTCGACGGTCCCACCCTCCCAGCCACATCTCGGTCGACGCAGAGGCTAGCTCCCGAGTCAAGGGGGGCAAATCGGGTCAATGCCTGGATCGGACGGGGGAAAACCCCGGTCCGGGCGCAAGGCTAGTCCGCCGGATGCGGCCTCGGGCCGGATGGAGGCAATTCGGCCAAGAGGCAGCCAGGAGTCGAGAATGCTGGCGGGGTGGCCGCGAGTCCGCGCCGAGAGCGTTCTGGTCGCCCGGCGAACCGACGGACCTCTCCTTGCTCCGTCTGCCGCCATGTCGGCAGGATTCCACATTCGCCCGTCTCATAGTGCGCTGGCAGTGGGGATCAGGCAGCCGTAGCATGACCGCCCATCGCTGGAGCGCAGATCGGGGTTCTGGGACCAGATCATCGAGCAGTCAGACCGCAAGAACGCCGGGAGGCTGACATGAGTGTGCTGACCCTGGGCATCTGGCGGGAGCGGGGGACGACTTGGGCGGAGCGACGGAGCGAATGTCACCGCCAGGAGGCGGCAGCGGCCTCCGACCAGCCCGGACGCGCAGCGATCTCGAGTCGTCGAGGCGCTGCAATTCACTCGACCCAGTGAATCACCGCCGCAGGCCACAGGCATCGAGTGGGGGACGCGATGACGCATGCTGAAAGCCCCTCGTGGGTCGAGTCGCGAGAGGTCGCCGCCGCGGCGGCGCGCCTTTGGCTCCTCGCGGGCGAGACTCCGGAGTACGCAAGCTTCATGCTGAGCCCGGCTGGGCAGATTGTTACCTGGAACATCGGAGGGACACGCCTCCACGGCTATCTGGCGGAAGAGGTCGTCGGCCAGCACGTCTCCCGCCTCTACCCCCGCGAAGACACCAAGCGGGGCAAGCCGGACGAGGAACTGGGACGCGCCGCGGAGGAGGGACGACTCGACGCGGAGGGCTGGCGGCTCCGGTGGGACGGGTCGCGATTCTGGGCCCGTGTGGTGACCGTGGCCTTGCGAGATCCGGCGGGGACGCTACAAGGGTTCTGGCAGGAGACCCACGACATCACCGAGCGCAAGCAGGCGCAGGACTCGGCGAGGGCCCTCGCCGACGTCGGCCGCCTGCTCGCGACATCCCTGAACGCCGCCGAGGTCGGCCAGCGGGTCGCGGATGAGCTTCGAGCCCTCCTCGCGAGCGAAAATGTCGCGGTGTATGGTCTCGAGCCGGGATCGTCAGACTTGGTCACGCTGGCGGTGTCGGGCGAGGTGAAGTCTGACCTCAGCCGCCTGGTCCTCACCCAGGGGATCGGCGCGCCACGCCTTGCCGTGCTGGAGCGTCGCGCGGTCGTCATGCGCGACCTCTTGACGGACTCGAGGATCACCCTCACGGTCGAGGCGCGATTGAGCATCATCCACGCTCCCCACCGCGCGATGCTGGCGGTGCCGCTCCGGATCCAGGACAGGGTGATCGGCGTGCTCGGGATTCTCGACTGGGCCGGTCGGGTGTTCGACGACCGCGAAGTCCGACTGGCACAGGCGTTCGCCGATCAGGCGGCGCTCGGGCTCGAATCCTCGCGCCTGTACCGGGAAAGCGTGCGCGCCTACGAGGAGCTGCTGCGAACGCAGGAGCAGCTCGCCCAGGCGCAACGGATGGAGGCGGTCGGGCGCTTGGCCGGGGGCGTCGCCCACGATTTCAACAACCTCTTGACCGTCATCACCGCCTGCTGCAAGGTCGGGTTGAATCGTCTCTCGGCCGGCCATCCGGTCCGCCGGGACCTTGAGCTCATCGACCAGGCCGCGGCGGGAGCCGCACAGCTGACGGGGCAGCTCCTTGCGTTCAGCCGAAAGCAAGCCCTTGAGGCGGCTGTCTTCGACGTGAATCTCACCATCGAGGGCGTCGGACCGATGCTGCGCCGCCTGCTGGGCGAGCCCGTCGACCTCGTGATGCGGCTCGGGGCGGGCCCTGCTTGGGTCAAGGCGGATCCGGGAAAGATCGAGCAGGTTCTGGTGAACCTGGCGCTCAACGCCCGTGACGCCATGCCGGAGGGGGGCCGGCTCGTGATCGAGACGGCAAACGCCGAACCCGGCCCCACCGGTGCTCGCGGGGGCGGCGGGCTTCCTGTCGACCCCTACGTGACGCTGACGGTCCGGGACACCGGGACCGGCATGGACACCCACGTCCTCGCCCGTGTGTTTGAGCCGTTCTTCACCACGAAGGCGCCCGGGAGCGGCACGGGACTGGGCCTGTCGGTCGTCTACGGGATCGTCAAGCAGAGCGGGGGCGAGATCGTCGCGGAGAGCGAGCCGGGAACGGGCACCACGTTCAAGATCTGGTTGCCGCGGGTCCTAGAGGGCCCGGCGGGCTCGCTCAGACCCGGCATCGTCTCGGGTCGATCGCCGTAGAAGGCGAACCCGTTCTCTCCGAACCCTCGGGGGCGCCGTCGGGGATGTCAGCCGGTGGCCTGCCGACGGGATCTCGGGCGCCGCAGGTCGGCGCCAGGACGATCCGTCAGTCAGCGGGACGCGAATCCGCCTGCGGAACGCGAATCCGCATGCGGAAGAGGAGATGGAATCCGCCGAGCGTCCCCACGACCCCTAGGGCTCCGAGGAGGACGCCGTAGTGCGCGAGCATGTCGCTCGCGGCTCGGCCGAGATAGTAGACGAGGAAGCCGGTGCCTGCGGCCCACGTCAGCCCCCCCGCCGCGTTCCAGCAGAAGAAGCGCCACCAGCCCATGCGTGTCGCCCCCGCGATCCAGGCGCCAGCGACGCGAAGCCCCGTGATGAACCGGGCGAGGAAGACCGTCTTCCCACCGTGGCGCGCGAAAAAGCGCTCGGCGCGTGGGAGGAGTCTGTCGGCGTAGCTCGCCAGAAGGGGCCATCGGTGCAGGAAGCGGCGCCCTCCCCACCGACCGATCCAGTAGCCGGCACTGTCGCCCGCGATCGCCGCCGCGGTTGCGGCGATGATGACGGAACCGATCCTGAGCTGGCCTCGTGAGGCAAGCAGGCTGGCCGCGATGAGCGCGGTCTCGCCGGGCATCGGCGCGCCCGCCGATTCGAGGAAGATGAGGAGGAAGAGCAGCATCGGGCCATACGTCGCTACTAAATGCTCCATCATTCCTCCTCGCTGGACTAGTAGGCTGCAACGCAGGTGCCACCGCTGGAAGTCCCTCAAAAGGCGTTCGGATCGGAGCGGCGAACCTCTCGGACGAGACAATCCGACATTCGCGGGTCATTGTGCCGCCCGTTCTCAAAGGACGGACCCAAACGATGGGCTGAGCTAACGCGAATGCACCGTCGGGGTGGATGCACGACCGTTCGCCCCGTCCGAGCCGCCGGAGTATCAGGGCCTGCCAGTTCGCCGCCCCGCTTCGAATCAGAGCCGTGTCTGGTCCGACGCCCAGCGCCTCGTGGTCCCTACGCCTTCACGCCTTCGCTTCCCGTAGTCAACCAAGTGGACATTTGAGCGTCGGCACGGCGCTCACCCTGCCTGGACAGTGAGAGGGGGCCAGGGGCACTCGCTGCCGCCTTCTCGTCGCACTCCCCCCGGCCGTCCGCGCCTTTCGCTGGCCGACACACGCGAGGCCTGTCGCCACAGGCGCCTGCCGTTTGGCGGTCAACGGCGCGTTGACCGTGGACCTGGGCCTGCGACAGCACGCGGTCGTCCGTGCCCAAATCGCGCGCGAGCACCCGGACAAGGCCAGGGTGCCCCTCCGCGGTGACCAGTCGGCGAAAGACCTGCCGAGCCAACTCCGGGCTCTCAGCGCCGATCGTGGAACTCCAGGAGGCCGCCCGGGCCCCCTTCGCGTGGAGATCACGCCAGAGCATGGCCACCAGGAGCGCCGAAGCCCGACAGAGAGCGCCGGCCCGCCAGAGCAACTGAGCCGCTCAGGTTTTGTCGTCGGCCGACCGGGCTGTCGCCGGGGGCGGCCCAGACGATAGTGAGTCAGGCTCACGGCACCGCTGCTGCGGGAGCGTACGGCTCCTGTCTGATGGCTGAGTCAGCGCGATGCGGGGCCCTGACGTTCGTCTCACACGACACTGCCGGAGCGTCAAGAGTCTGTCGAGCACCGTAGAGAACAGGAAGGAAGGAAAATGGCGCTGCTGTGTCTGGCCGCCACGAACTCGAGACGCGGGGCGAGCCTATGCTGAGCCGGCCGAGACCCTCATACCGTCACCCGGCCGGCCGACTTTGATCGAGACGCTGAAGCCCGCAAGCCGCCGAGATTCCCAAGAGGTCAGGAAAGGTGCCAGGCCCGCTCCGATTCTCTCCCGTCGTCGCCCCTGCTGGCCGCCACGACCCATGTCGGGTCGGGCTCGTCTCCGCGACTGGCCGGTCCCCCCTGGACTGGCCGTGTCAGGGGTAGGGGGAGACGCGGGACCTTGGTGACCAGGACGGCCGCGCCGAAGCCGCTGTCGACCCCTTGAGAGCAACGCCCGGGGCTCATCGAACCCTTTACAGGGACCGGCCCTCTCCCGACCTCGACGGCCACTGACATTTTTCGCCTAGTGCTGCCGCTCTGCGTCTGGGCGTCTCCCCCTTTCGTGTATCCGGAGTCGCGCGGTTTCGGAAAGGAACGAACGACGACGAGACTTTGGGGGATCGGGCTTCCGCGTCCCGCGCTGGCACCGACCTTGCACCTCCGCGACAGGTTCCAAGACTGCGGATCGGCTTGGTGGATCTCGAATAAGTGCCTGCTGGAGCAAGGCTCGCCGCGATGCTCGAGTGGCTCAGAGAACTCGACTGGTTCCATAGAGTAGTGGGGTCCGCGATCGTCGCGATCCTGCCGATTCTGGCCGCTGCTTGCCTCGGCGCATTTCTCGCCACCTGGCTTCAAGAGTGGCGCCGAGCGCGGCGCGAGCACCTCGCCGCCCTCAAGGCGGAGGTCTTTCGCCCCCTCCGCCTGGAGCTCGTCGGATTCTATCTCCCCTTGCTGAGCGGCAAACGTGGACCGGTTACGATCGCGCCAGGGGCGGCCCCGGTGCGGGAGGGCGCGGATTCTCCGTTGACCCTGTTCACCGATGCCGGACAGTTCCAGCTCGGTGGGACACGGCCCCCGGCGGCTGGTGAGCTGGATCCGCTGCTCTACGCCGACGCGAAGTACCGACACTATAGCCGCTTCGTTCGACGGTGGGAGCTGTTCCGATCGGAGGTCGATGCCTACACGCGCCAGTGGGTCTCCTACGCCGAACAATTGTCACGGACAATCAAGGAGCAGAGCGGGCTGCTCCTGATGACAGAGGCCGATCCGCTCTCCAGCGCCGAGTGGATCGACCCTGATGGACTGGCGCTGTTTGTCGTGAACTGCCAGCTCGGCATCGCGCAGCGGCCCCCATGCCTTGGACCAGACGGACAGTCGATCGAGGTCGGCGGGGTCACGATGGCTCACGCGGCGGCAGAGGGTCCGATTCAGCGCAGCTTGAAGTTGCTCGGGGTACTCGCCGACCGGCGGGAGACGCCCGACGAGTTGCGGCGGCAAGCCGAGCCGCTGCGGCACCTGGCAAAATACCTGTTGAGGGAACTCGACCGCCTCCGCGTGTCCTCGACGCTTCCGGGACGATGTCGACTCGTTCGGCTGTAGGTTCTCGGGCCGGCTGACAGACGAGAACTCTGCCTCACGAAGAACAGCTGGTCGGCCTGGCTGAAGTCCGTACCGAGACGCTCCCTCGCGCATGAGCCCTGCGATGGACGGGCGGCGGTCCTAGCCGGGACAGGCAGTACGCACATGGCGCACGCGGGTGGACTCTGCGCGCCGTGGTGAGCGAGGATCGGGCCGATATGCGAAGGGGTCACTCGTGGGGGGTCGCGGCCGCAGGCTTCCTCGCGCTGGCGGTCGTCTGCGTCCTTCCCGGCAGCTCGGCGGAGCGCCGGCTGCGACTCGATGCTATCAAGCTCCCTTCCGGCTTCCGCATCGGCGTCTACGCAGACAAGGTGCCCGGCGCCCGGTCCATGGCGCTCTCGCCGAACGGCACGGTTTTCGTCGGCACGCGGGGGGAGGGCGTTGTCTATGCGCTATCCGCCCCGAGCCGCGCCGAACGTGCCCTGAAGGTTCGGATCGTCGCACGTGGGCTCGACCTGCCGAACGGGGTGGCGTTCCGCGACCGCGCGCTCTACGTCGCCGAGGTGAGCCGGATACTTCGCTACGAGGACATCGAGGCGCGCCTGGATCACCCGCCCGCGCCCGTTGTGGTGAGCGACGCGTACCCCCGGAATCGGACCCATGGCTGGAAGTTCATTGCGTTCGGGCCGGACGGGATGCTCTACGTGCCGGTGGGCGCGCCCTGTAACGTCTGCGAGCCGTCGGGCCGCACCTACTACGAGACGATCGTGCGGATGCGGCCGGACGGGAGCAAGCCCGAGCTCTTCGCGCGTGGCGTCCGGAACAGCGTGGGCTTCGACTGGGATCCGGAGACGCGCGAGCTCTGGTTCACCGATAATGGCCGCGACTGGCTCGGCGACGATCGGCCGCCAGACGAACTGAACCACGCACCGCACCCCGGGCTCCACTTCGGATTCCCATACTGCCACGGCCGAGGCATCCCCGACCCGGAGTTCGGAGCGGCACACGCCTGTAGGGAGTTTACGCCGCCGGCCATGGAGCTCGGCCCGCACGTGGCGGCGCTCGGCATGCGCTTCTACACGGGCACGATGTTCCCCGCCGAGTACCGCCACCAGATCTTCATCGCCGAGCACGGCTCGTGGAACCGGAGCCGCCCGATCGGCTATCGTGTCACGCTCGTGCGACTCGAGCAGGGCCGCGCGGTTCGCTACGAAGTGTTCGCCGAGGGGTGGCTGCCGAACAGTCGAGAAGCTCCCAGACGCCCTTTTTCGTGTCGATCACGAATATTGTTGCGGTTGCTGCCAGGCGATCGGTGCTCGGCCCCTGCGTGGGGACGGCCGGTCGACGTGCTCGTGATGCCGGACGGCGCCCTGCTGGTGTCTGACGACCAGGCGGGCGCCATCTACCGAATTACGTATTCGAGCGGACGGTAGCTCTGGGCCGTGGCCGGCGCCCTCGACGCGGACGGGGCGCGTCCCGGTTGCCGGGCTTTCCGGGGAGCTCGCGCGCTCGGGTGCGAGCTCTTCAGGAGGGTGCGGCGACATCATGGGTCTCGGGCGGACCGTGGTGAGGCGAACTCTCGCTGGCCCGTGAGCCGCTTGCGGGTCACGCGGAAGCAGCATACGCTCGGCGGCAGAGGGGACCCGAGATGGCGTGGGACGGGCAAGCCAAGACGTCGAGGGCGAATCCCCTCGACGCGGACCTGTCACAAGCGCTCACGGGACAGCGACAGGCGCTCCCGCAGAAGCTCGGACAGAGCCCTGGCCCCACGGAGCCCGTCGTCTGTGACCCTGAGGGGAACGCGCGGCGCCTCACCGACCCACCAGAGATCGCCGGAGCGTCGACCCCGCATGACCTCTAAACCTCTTTCGAACACCGGCGTATCGATCCCCGAGGTCGGTCTCGGAACGTGGGAGTACCGCGCCGGAGCGGAGCCGCTCCGGAAGGGGCTCGATGCCGGAGCGCTCTTCATCGACACGGCCGAGTCCTACGGCACCGAACCGGCGGTCGGCCACGCCATCGCCGGAGTTCGCGACCGCGTATTCATCGCGACCAAAGTCTCTCCGGAGCATTTTCGATTTGCTGACGTCCTCAAGGCGGCCGACGGCAGCCTGAAGCGATT
>Ga0137361_10001586_pt1 | contig 14198 bp, 13 predicted proteins | sample Mad1_80_16metaG_FD_104923 | JGI IMG/M metagenome (GOLD analysis project Ga0137361, IMG submission 104923) | Vadose zone soil microbial communities from Angelo Coast Range Reserve, California, USA - Mad1_80_16 metaG | ecosystem: Environmental > Terrestrial > Soil > Vadose zone | place: USA... | reverse complement strand
GTGCCGCGGTCTGTGGGCGACGTATGCCGGTAAATCTGTCAGCGGTCTGAATTGCACCGCGGCTACCGGGGCCGGCGCTCCCGTGACGTGTAGCGAATGGGCGATCGAGGGCACTCCCGCTTTGTTCACCAGGAATAGCATGTAATAACCGGGCGGCAAGAGATTCGAATTAGCCGGCAGGGTGGCACTGAGCCCACCATCGGCACTGCTGAACGACAAGGCTACGAAGCGCTGGTCCATGTCAAATGAATGTGTCACGGATCCGGCTTTGATCAGAACCACGGACGCGATATCTGTATTCGGTGTCTGCACTGATAGAGTACTTCCGTAAGTGACTGACGAAGGAGCGCTAGTGATGGTCGGGCGCGTCGCCGCAGTGCCGTCCGAATTGAATAGGTACGCCGGCTTATAGATTTCGATGTGGTGCTCGTACACGCCGGGTTTTGGGTTTCCGCCTGTCAAAAAAACGGTGCTGTCGGGCAGTAGCAGTTGAGTGTTGTGATATAGCCTGGCAAATGCATTCGATCCGGCGGATGAAAAACTGTTAGTCGCTGGATCGTAGAGCTCCGCTTTCAGACTTGCGGTGCTGGCATCTTCATCTTTCGCGGAGCCGCCCGAAACCAGAATTTTTCCGTTGGGCAAAAGTGTGGCCTGCATCTCCACTCGAGGCTGCGCCATCGGTGGTCCTTGCACCCACTTGGGCGAGATTTGCCCGAGGTCGATGATCTCGGTGGTGTCCGTGGCCGGATTATCCCCACCCATGATGATGACTTTCGGACTGTAATTGTTCGCGGGCGTAAGTGGAAGCAGAACCGATGATCCGTAAGTCCGCTCTTCGACCGGCCCTCCGTAGATGGTCCAAGCCAGAAACGACCATTTCTGGGTACTGGGATCGAATACCACGGTGGCGGATGAGGGAGCAGAATAAAACACCTGACCGGTGGGCAACAGATGCATCCGGGGGTACAAAGGAAACTCAAAATTGAAAGTGCCTAGGCCGCTCGGAGTGCCGGGAATTTCTGAGCCCCACCCTTGTCCTGCTGTGTAAATTTCATTGGTGTTGTTGCTGTAGCCGTGCTCATCGAGTCCCGATGTAGTCATGATGCGGCCATCGCCGAGTTCTGTGAGAGTGGGATACCAACGCCCGTGCGCTGTGTTTCCCCGGTTAGGGCCATCGGCTGGTGAAAAACTTTCAGTGGCGGGGTCAAAGATGGATGAGTTAGGAAGGCCCGTGAATGGTACGTCGGACGCACCTCCAACTGCGGCCAATGCTCCGTAAGCAGCGGTACCTCCGTTGATCAACACTCGGCCATCTGGCATAACCGACATACCGTTGCAGAACATGTCCCAATCCATACTTTGAGTTGTAATCTTTCCACTCTGCGGATCCCACACGGCTGCCTGATAGTTGGGGGTCGTATTGATTGGGAAGGCATTGTTGGGATCATTTCCCGAACCGGACACAATCAGCACCTTTCCGGTGTAGAGAAGAGCGGCGTGAATGGGATTCACGGGCATTTGGTACGGGAGGGTTGACCATTGTCCGTATTGTGCCTCTGCCGCAAGGGGACCCGGCGACGGCACTGGCGGTGGCACCGGTGCCGGCACTGGCGCTGGCACTGGCGCTGGCTCTGGTGCCGGAGTCGGATTTGAGCTTGTGATCGAGCCGCTGCCTCCGCAACCGACCAGACAGCAAAAGGCGAGTGATACAAGAATGCGCACAAAGGCTTTCATAGCTTTTTCTCCGGACGGCTGAGTTCTCATTGAAATCGGGTGCTGAACTACTTGAGTGCCGCGATTTCGGAATCCGAAAGTCTTGTCAGATAGGGGAAGAAAGGCGTGACTTCAAAGGGCATCTTCTCTTGCTGAGAGAGCAGCGCCACGGGTCTGATCTTCATCATCTCCAGCCGGTTGCTCCATGGGTCCAGCTTGATCCTGCCGCCCAGAGGGAGAGCCGCGATCTGATCGATACTCGTGGGCTCAAGTTGTGGAGCAGAACCGACGAGGCTAGATAAACGGACATCCTTCTTATTGCCCAAGCTGTTGCCCAAGTGAGCTCTTATCAGGCTGGGAAGTTGTGGTGCGCGGGCTTGCAACGCTTTCAGGAACAGTCCGGCAGACGCGAGCTTGTCTTTATATGGAGAATTTCCGAGGATTTCCAAGGCTTTGCGATCGGCGGCCTCTTCGTCGGCCGGACCACGAGTAAATTGCAAACGCTGGAAGGTATTTTCATCGGGGAAGAAAAAGCGGTCATTGAAGGCCAGCTTGGTATCAACCCGATGATTTAGTGCAACATGGCTAAGCTCATGAGCAAGAACCGCCGCCAGTGAACCCTCATCAGGAAGGACGTCCAACAGCCCTCGGCTCACAATAATTGTATGGCCGACGGTAAAGGACTCCAGCGGCGTCGTTAGCAGTACCCGACATCGGACGTCGGGAACGATTTCCAGCTTGTTCGTAATCATCAGGTTGTTGACGACCGTTTGCAGAACCTGGTCTACACTGCCGAGAGGGGCGAGCAGACCAATCTTTTGCAGGTGGTCCACGGCGTTGTCTTCCGCCATCCGCTGCCAAATGCGGGCGGCTTCCACCGGACCGGCGTCTCTCCCCGATTCGCTTTGATCGCTTACCCTATCAACATGGATTTGAGTTACCTCTTGACTGCGTTTCATCTGCTCGACGTCGTATCCCCAAAGCCGCGTCTGGGCCTTGAAGTACAGGCCGTGAATCGTGGGGCCGCTGGGCATGCTTCCTGATTCTTCGGTGTAAACGTACGCCGGAAGCCAAATTCCCGGTTGCAGATTCAGGCGCCAGCTATCAAGGTGCAAGTAGTAGCCCTCGCGGGAGTGAGAGGAATAAGTCCCTATGAAACGGACGATGTTGAAGTCCCGATCCTCTACCCAAATCCTTCCCATGAAGAGCCCTTTGGCCTCTGCGTTCCGGGACTGAACGTCAACGACGATGCAGCGCACCTCTCCAAGCAATTCCTGCCGTACGAAGTTGAAGTAGTAATTGCTCTTCTGGAAGTCCATGTCGAGCATCACCATTTGCGCAAAGCCGGCCGGCAGGAACTTGTGGGCGAAGATGCCCTTGAAAGGATTCATAAAGTGGCTTCGGAATCCTCCAGATGGCTGTTTTTCGAAAAGCTCATCTACCGGGCCTTCGCTCATGTCGAGGCGACCGAGAAAATACTGATCGCTAACCGGAGTGACATCGTGATCTTTGTTTTCTTGCAAGTTCTGGATGTAGGTTTCCGCCAGCGGATGCATGTGCTTCAGAGTCGCTACCAGTGCTCGTTCACGCTCCACTACCTGGTCGACCATTCGATCAAATGAGACCGGTGCTAACGCAATGAAGGATGAGTTCTTTGTGACGCCGTAGTTACCGTAAATCGTGACCTTAGTGTCAGAGCCGATCACAGCGCTCTTGTTCAGCAGTGTTGTAATGGTAAGAGTCGCGCTGGTCGAACCGGCAGGAATGGTTACGCTCGCCGGTAACTTGACGGTGCGGGAAGGGTCCGCCGCCAGGGACACCGACAAATCGAAAGGAGCCGCTGTGTCGAGCGTTACTGTGGCCTGAACAGTGTTCCCCCCGACCACGGTGGCAGAGCTCAGGCTAATCGAGGACAACACCGGGTTTTCGGCGGCACTGGAACCGCTAGCAATCAACAGTGCTATCAGTAGTTGGAAAGCTGTTTTCAAATAATGCATGTACGGCTCCTTATGAAACTAGTTGAAAAACGATGTGTACTACCGCGGTCGAGTCCACTGCTTGCCCTTCATGCAATGCCGGCTTGAACTTGATTTGTTCTGCCGCCCGCACTGCCTGTTCATCCAAGCCGTGTCCTAGTCCCTGCACCACTTTGATCACGTGGACCTGTCCACCCATTGTGAACACGACCTCCAGCCGAACTTCCCCGTCAATCTTGAGTTCGCGGGCTTCGGACGTATAGTCAGGCTTGGGTTTTGAGATGATCTCGACCGGAATGGTTCGCACGGCATCAGCTGCTACCTTCCTAGAAGAGCTAGACGCTTCGTAAGAAGTGAAACCTGAGTGCCGAACGCTGTCACCACTCCTTGTGTGATCACCAGTAATACCGTTTCCGAAGTCTGTTGCAGCCACGATGCCTGGCATCTGTCCTCCCCGTCCCTTGCCATGTCCGAATCCAGTGGGCAGATCGGAGAAACCGGAGGCAGCGATGTTGGCGGGGCCCCGGTTGTCACGCGGAGTGACTCCGTTGGGGTCGCCAAATCCGCCGGTTTCAACCATCTGTGCCTGGTTGGTGGTGACAGGTCTTTCCACCTTCCCCGTGCCAAAGGTATTCTCCGCAATGACCTTGGCTGTTGGAGGGGTTGGAATGTCGGGCATCCTGGCCGTCATCCTAATTTCAGGAGCGCCGATTTCGCTTTTCGGTACACTGCGTTCAATTCGGGACAGGACTATGGGTGCGGCTGCAGGTGCCGGCAACTGTTGGAGCTTCACTTGTCTCGAGGTTAAGCGTGGACGGGACTGAAACTCGCGCGGTAGCGGTGCTTCGTAGGCCACGAGCCTTGTGGCAGCAAACCGGCGGGCCTGGGCGACCGTGTGCGGGAACATCGCGCTTACTGTTACCAGAGAAGCCACCACGACCGCTTGAACGCTCCAACTGGTCAAGAACGGTTTCCAGCGCGATTGCGGATTTGGAATTGAACTGAATAACAAATGCTCCATATACGGTCCTTCCACTCCAACTTGCCGATGATCTTTCCGCGCTAACGTCAGCGCGAATACCTTCATTGGCACAGCACCAGCAACACAGTCACAATCGCAATGGCGCAGCCTCCAGAAGAGAGTCTGGCCATAAGGTGGATAATGCCGGAGACGCTTCCAAAGCCAAGATATGTCACTTCTATCTACCTGCCTTTCGGCCTAAAAGATTCCACTGGAACGAACAATTCATGAATACGGTTAGGCCTGATGCAGAGTTGCCTGAATTGAAGCGATTTTCACGCAGATAAGCTGCACCAATCTCTGTGTAAAGTTCGCCGTGCGGGATGATGGCCTTCATTCCCCCGCCATAAGTGGCCTTGTTGTCCCAATCGAAACCGTGGCTGTCGCGGTACACCGTGCTCTCGCCGTACGGTACAAGTAAGAACCCCGGAAACCTCTTGGCGACAATCCCCTGTGAGAGATATCCCTGGCCGATGATGTTGCCGCGTTCGACGGGAGATAGGTTGCCGACCGCTACCCAAGAAGATCCTGGGAAACGACTTGCCTTATGAAATGCCGACTGCCAACCGAACCAGTCCTGAACATACAGAGTAGGCCCGCTGCTGGTCATGCCGTTGAAACGATTCTCATAGGAGTACGCAATGCCTACACTCACGACGCCGTTGTGAAAGAACTTGTTTAGCCTTATGCCGACTCGAGGTTGGGCTCTGTTATTCCAGGGATAACCTTTAGTGTCGAGAACCACGCCCAGGGAGAAGTACGGCGTTAAAGTAATCGAGTCAGAGTCAGCAGCCAACACCGTCGCAGTCTGCTCGACATAGGTTTGTAAGTAACCGTTATTGTGTTCGATTGGACTCAGATTACCCATGGTGGTCCAGGTCTGTCCCGGCAATCCGATGGTGTCGGCAAAACTCCTTTGTAGCGCAGGCGCGGCACTTTGTTGCGCCGGCGATACACCCGCCGAGATGAGAACGGCCACGAATGTGAATAGCCACTTGTTCATAATTTTTGAGATCAATACCTCTTGACGGCGAACCATCCGCTCACCTGCTTCTTTCTGACCACAACCTTCCAAAACGTGTAGAGCAGCACGGAACAATCCACAAAACGCATCAGCCCATACAACGGAGAGCTGATGAAGACGTCAGCTCGACAATCGGATACGCTGCAAACCAATGACAGCATCATGAGAACGGCGAGATCAGAGGCGACCGCATAAAGTGCAAATCGCGGATACAGACTAAGCCAGAGGGGGAACGACATAAGCAGGGCTGCGAAAAACAAACCCTCCCCCATAAGTAATTTGTATTCCCAATCAATCTTGCTCAGCCCTGTAAGCATCGCGTACTTCTGTCCGACTTGCCACGCTCCGGTATGCCAGCGATACATCTGCTTCACATAGTCACGTAAGGTGCGCGGGTCTTGCGTTGAAACAATAGCGTGTGGTTGATATACGATCTTTCCCAGCTGTTTGCGGTGAATCTGAATCGTGCAATCCATATCCTCGACAATGGTGTCGTGCGTCCACTCGAGTTGCCGGAATACATCCGCGCGAAAACTGGAGGCACAGCCGGGCGTAACGGTAATCACTCCCATATTGCTTTGCCCCACTTTGTAAATGGAGTGCGACATCCAGTAGGCAAGGCAGCGATAAGCTGTGAGCCAGTTGTGCGGGGCACTTTTCGCCCGCCCGCACACGGTCGCCACGCATGGATCTCTGAAACTCTCCTTGATTACACGAAAGTAGGTATTGCAAACCTCCGTATCGGCATCCATCAGACAGATGTAGTCGTACCGGCGAGCTAAGTCGAATGCTGAGGCGATTCTGGCAAGGCTATTCGCCTTGCCTATGTTCTTCGGGTTTCGTAGAACGTTTACATCGAAGGAGCGAGCGATCTCCCCGGTTCCGTCGCTCGAACCGTCATCGATAACGTAGACGTCCAGTGGCAGGATGCCAGCATTGAGAATGCTCTTGAGCGATCTACGTATACCGAGCCGTTCGTCTTTTGCAGGGAGGATGACGCAAAGTCTCTTCACAACTGACCCCCGACGGTTAGCTCGCGTAGGTCGAACGAGACCGAATAGTCCCCACTACCGTTCCGATGTAATTCGCGTCCGCTCTGATAAAGATGCTGATGACCCTGGCCAATTGGTTTTACTTTGAGAACCACGCCCCGCGGGAACGGAGAAGGAACTTCCCAGGTGAACTTCTGGTCGTTTTTGTAATTCTGCGACTGTACTTGTTCCAGGATCTTTTGCGCACGTAAGTACGCGGCTACCTCTCCGAAGGGAGCGATCCATAACCCTTCGTCCTGCTGGCTTTTTAAGTAGTCCAAAAGGAAGATGAACCTATCCTGAGGGATGGGCTCAAAGCCGGTGGAGGGATCACCAATTCCGTGAATTTGGATCGTAGTCCAGGCTCCCATTGCCATTGCCCGGCCGATCCAGCCTTTGTAAACTGCAGAATCGTACTTTGTGTAAATCGGTTGGCTGGGAAGGTTGTACCAATCGGGCTCAGCATCCGAGGTAACATAGACCAGATTGCCATCGCCTCGCCAGCCGCGGGCCGCGAAGTTATATTTTTTCACCCAAAACTGCAGGCCTGGCGAAAGCTCGGCGTAGGGATAGGCAAAGATGTTGACGCCGCATTTGAAATTGCTTTCGAGAAACTGTTTTGCGTCCTCTACCTGTATCTCCTCGCTTGCTTTGGTTAACTCGCTCGCGTGTTCATGACTCACGGAGTGGTTGCCAATTTCATGCCCTTGCAAGTGCGCCTTTCGCCAATCGTCCAACCGAGTGAGCTTTGACACAGTGACAAATAGAGTTGCGCGCAGATGGCGTTTGTTAAGTTCAGGAACCGCGACATCCAATTGCACTGGTCTCGCGTCATCAAAGGTGAGCGACACCGCGGCTGTGTGGTTATTCCACGGCAACACCTTGAAGGCTGGTGTCTGCGCAAAACAGCAGGCAACGAACAGGTTCCAGACTATTAGCGTGTGCGTAAGTGTCGACATCGTGTTCGAGGGGGAAGTCGTCAACTAGAAGAGCAAACGCAGTGCCAGGGCGGATTGCGATTGAAGACGAACAGTGAGGATCGCTCCAGAATGAACAGCTTGCACTCGCAATCTACGTGATTAAAAGCACTTAGGTCGCGTTTGCATTGATTGTGAGTCGGCCGATCCGGCGCGGGATTGTCTCGCTAGAGGTTACCTTGAGCATTACTTTCCGATTACCGTTGAAACTTAGTAATGGGTGGGACGAGGAAGGACATTTCCATAGGGGGAGGAAAAGGTTTTCCACGGGCGGCGAGTTCGGCTGCTCGACCGAAGTATGGGGGTCAGGCGCTTCGGCGCGAGTTCCATTGGCCGAGCTTAACCAGCAATAGGGTACCGCCTCGCGCCTTGCACTCGCCGTACTATCGATGGGAGTGGACGGTTTTGCGGTAGCCGCTTAGGATGATCAGGGATGCCAGGTACGGCACGAATGGGTTAGGCTCTCTCGTGACCATTTCTTGGTTGCCATGCATTTCGGCCTTCGAAATCAGCAGTATTCGATGCCCTTTCTTGCGCTGAACGCCATGGGCTGCGAGTCTCTCCAGGCCCTGAGTCAAGAGCAGACATCTTGCGTGCGCCGCCCGCGATAGCAAGCAAGCCTTGGCTTGGAAAGCCCTTTCGAGTCGTATTCCCCTTTTGTGCTATGGCTGTCGCCCCCCGGTGCCATTCTCCCCCTCCCCAAAGCGTGACATCTTACGTGCGAAGGAAACCCTAAGCGGGGACGTTCAGAGATCTGGGCAGCAGACAGGAAAAGGCAAGACATGGCGGAGCTGATGCAAAGGCCGGAAGCGGAAAACAAGAGCCGTCGCAGGATGCTCATTACGCTAGTCATCTTGCTGGTCACTCTTGCCGTGGTTGTGGTGAAGGACTGCACAACTTGGTTCGGTTCAGACCAGACCACGGACGTGGACCAGACCTCCCCAGCTCCGACCAGAGTAGCGCAAGCACCATCCATCGGGAATCCGGCGCCCACGGCCAAGATTGCTCCAACTGCCAAGACAAAGAACGAAGTTGCTGCCAAGAGTTCCGCCCCGACCGCGGTCGCCCGGACCGTCATCGCAGCCACGCGTACTGAGCTTCCGCCAATGGAAGTGGAAGTAGTGGCCGGCGACACACACCGCACCGTTTATCCTGGCAACAACTCGGTGAAGGTTGAGATGCCGCCGAACTCGGGCACTCGGGCCGCGGGCTCGACGGCGTTCCAGTGGAGTCCGGCCACGAGTGCTGCGGAGCGGACGCGGATACCTTCCGATCAGCCTGAGGCACTACCGCAAGCCGTAGAGGCGTTCTATCCCTCGCTGGCCCGGCAGATGAAGGTTCAGGGATCCGTGCTGCTTCAGGCGTTCGTCAGTGCCGACGGAGGCATCCGTGACCTGCGCGTGCTGAGCGGTCCTCCCATACTGGTCTCGGCCGCGGCGGAAGCCGTACGCCAGTGGCGTTTCAAGCCGTATTTACAAAATGGGCAGCCGGTCGAAACGCAAGCCAAGATCAGCGTTAACTTCACAATCAAAATACTGTGAATGCACTCTCGCAGCGCTCGGTCTTCGTGCCAATCAGCGCTCCGGGTAGGACCCACCCATAAACGTTCTGTAATGGTGGCTCAGAGGTGCGGAGGACTGAGAGTCTTACCTCTCCCAATACCCTTCCCCTTGTCCCGCGTGACGCACTGCAACAGTATGCCAGGCTGTTTGGTCTCGTTGCCTCGAGAGGCATGGATGAACTGAATAGCATCCTCGATGAGATTGACAGAACCTGAAACTGACCTTCGCCGCAAAACGCCGCAAAACCACCCTTTTGAGGGCCTAAAGTACGGAAACATAAACCGAATTACGTCCCCCGACACTTGGGCTGACTCAACCACACGGGCATCGAATCCTAGGGGGGAGTAATTGTGAATCCTATTTTCAACATCCAAGGGCTGAGGCTATCCTTCGATAGCGGGAGGCCGATAAACAAGCGGCGGAAAACCGAATGGCAGAATATGTTAGACGAGCTAGGGCAAGTTCAGTTCGTCTCCAATATTTCTTGGCTCTATCCTGTGTATGTACGTGGAGAGGCATACCTAGCCGCTGGACAGGGCAGCGCTGCCGCCGCCGAGTTTCAGAAGATTCTCGACCACAGCGGCATCGTCTGGAACTGCTGGACGGGAGCGTTGGCGCATCTGGGAGTGGCTTGTGCCAACGCCTTGGAGTCGAGAACATCGCAGGGAGCGGATGCCGATTCCGCCCGCGTCCGGGCACTCGCCGCCTATAAAGATTTTCTCACACTCTGGAAAGACGCCGATCCCGAAATCCCCATCCTTGAAGCAAGCCAAGGCGGAGTACGAGAAGCTGCAGTAGGTGCGTAGGTCACTCCCCACTACTAACCATCGTCCAGTTCGTCTGGCTGAGATGACGTTGAAAGGATATGAAAGGATGACCTTCGTGCTGGGCAATCTGGTATATCACGCAGATATTGGGATGGCTGAGGGCAGAAGCGGCCTGCGCCCCGCGCTGGAAACGGGTCAAAGCCTGCTGGTCGTTCGCCAATTCTTCCGGCAGAAACTTCAGAGCAGCAAAACGATGCAGCGTCGTGTCCCCGGCCTTGTTACACGATACCCATCCCTCCACCGCCCAGCATTTTCGATGACGTGGTAATGCAAGATGGTCTGGCCGAGCAAGTGAAGAGCGCCCACTCCCTGCGGGGCATGGTAGGAGACTGAAGAGCCGGCGTCAACCGGAGCGCGGGTAGGCACCTGGGGAATTCCCGACGAGCAAGCCCTTCATGAAACTTCGTGCCCTTAGTGGTTGATCGTTTTTGTGGGAGCCATTAGTCAGTCGCGGATACACGGCAGTGCTTTATAATCGCGCAGCCCGATGCCATCGAAAAAATCTGCCAAGCCGCACCCTCAGCCCACCGACGCGCTCGTCTACCCCCGCTTCTCAGGGCTGTCCACCTTCATGCGTCTGCCGCACATCCCTCGAGCTGGCGAACTCGATCTAGCGCTCATCGGTGTCCCATTCGACGGCGGCACCACTTACCGTCCCGGCGCCCGCTTTGGGCCTCGGCACGTACGCGAACAGTCCTCCATCATTCGTCCCTGGAATCCTGTGTTGAACTGCAATCCGTTCCAAAAGTGGCGTATCGCAGATTATGGTGACCTCTCGCTCAATCCGCTTTCGATCGAAGACACGTTCCGCCGCATTACTGATCAGTTAAGTGCGGTCTTGGCCCAGAAAACCCGCCCCGTCTGCGTGGGCGGAGACCACTCCATCCTTCTGCCGATTCTCCGCGCCATTCACAAACGCCATGGACCCGTAGCCCTGGTCCAGTTCGACGCCCACAACGACACCTGGAGCGGATACTTCGGCAGTCCGCACTCGCACGGAACACCAGTCCGCCGCGCGGTCGAAGAGGGTCTTCTGTTAGAAGGCGGCGTGTTGCAGGCGGGTTTACGGGGCCAAGTTTACTCCCAAGGTGACTTCAGCTTCGGCCGCGAGCATGGCTTCCATGTGATTACTTCGGAGGAAATCCACCGCTCGGGCGCCGCATCCGTCGCGCGCGTCCTGAAGAAATTCCGAGGCAAGCCGGTATATTTCACTCTTGATATTGACGTCGTCGATCCAGCATTCGCTCCCGGCACGGGCACTCCCCAGGTCGGTGGACTTTCCAGCGCGCAGATCCTCGACCTGGTGCGCTGTTTGAAAGGACAGAACCTTGTCGGATGCGACCTGGTAGAAGTCTCGCCGCCCTACGACAACGGCGAAATAACGTCGCTGCTCGCGGCCAACCTGCTCTACGAGATGATCTGCCTCTTCTGAACGTTTTGCGTTAACCATGCCCCAACTCGCCCGCAAACTGCGCGTCACCGACTACTTCACCCTGGGCTGGGGGACCATGGTGGGCGTCGGCTGGCTCGTCATCATGGACGACTGGCTCTTGCGCGGCGGTTCTCTGGGAACAGTACTTGGCTTCGCCATAGGGAGCGCGCTGTTATTTCCCATCGCTTGGGTCTACGGCAAGCTGGTGATGGCGATGCCCGACGCCGCTGGCGAAGTCGCCTACACCTCGGCGGTTTTTCCCCGCCCCGTCAGCTTCGCCACGGGATGGATGATGACCCTCGCCTACTTCATCGTCTGTCCGTGGGAGGCTGTAGCCGTCGGCCGTATCGCTGGCTACATTTTCCCCGCGCTCGACTCCGTGGAACTCTATCGCATCGCCAGCCGTCCCATATTTCTTCCCCATCTGGTCATTGGCCTCGTTCTTACCGCTCTCCTCACCGTCCTTAACTACCGCGGCGTTAGGCTGAGCGCGACGTTTCAAAATTGCACGAGCTTCGGCACTCTGGCACTCTTCATCCTCTTTATAGCCCTGGGTGCGAGCCGCGGATCGCCGCGCAACTTTCCCCCATTGTTCACGCACACTCCGTTTGTATCCATTTTTCTTGTTATCCAAATCGTTCCTTATTTCATGACAGGCTTCGAATCTGTAGGAAAAGCCGCCGAGGAAGCCAGCTCAGAATTCGGCGCCCGCAGCTTCTTCCGTGCCATCTGGATGGCCATTGTCGTCGGCGCCGTCTTCTACGGCGTGATCGTCGCCGCCGTCAGTTTCGTAGCTCCCTGGCACCAGTTGATCGGCGAAAAATTTATGACTGCAGTCGCTTTCCAGCGCGCACTAGGCGCCCGCTGGATCGTTAACATCATCCTGGCCGCGGCCCTGTTGTCGCTGTTCAAATGCTTCAACGGAAACTTCGTCGCCGCCAGTCGTTTGCTCTTTGCCTTGGGACGCCGCGGCATGGTCCACACTCGTGCCGGGCAGATTCACCCTAGCTATCAGACTCCATCTCTCGCCGTGCTCTTGGTCGGGCTTGCCACTGCTGCATGCATGCTCCTGGGAGACGCTATTCTGGTTCCGATTACCGAGGTCGGCTCCGTCGCCTGCGCCATCGGTTGGTCAGCCGCCTGCGCGGCCTGTCTAGCCCTCGCGCGCCGAGCACCATCCGGCGGCATCCCGCTCTCCATAGCCGAAAGAAGCGTGGCTATGTTTGGATTACTCGTGGGACTCTGCATGATCTTGATGAAAATCGTCCCGGCAGTGCCCGGCCACTTCACTGCATACGAATGGCTGGCCCTGGGAATCTGGATTGCCCTAGGCGCGATTGCAGCCGCGGTCCGCGGTGGTGCGGTTCGGTAGCTCCGCCGTCCCAGCGGCCGTGGATGCCCCATTTCTCGCGTCCTTTGCGAGAAGTGGGGCTGGTTGACAGCAAGGAGGAACGAGGAACAATGATGGGAACCCGCACTTTTTGAACGCTCAAGAAAAAACGTTTCGTCTGCATTTTCCCGCTCCTGCTAGCCCTTGCTTGGGCGCTCTCAGCCCAAGCCCCAACTCCCGCCTTCGATCTCGTCATCACCAACGGCCACATCATCGACGGAACCGGCGACGGAAACGTCGTCGCCATTACTTAGTGATGGACTACGTGCCAGGTGTGCCGATCACCGATTACTGCGATCAGAAGCGGCTGAAGACTCGGGAACGGTTGGAATTGTCCGTCAAGGTCTGCGAAGGAATCTCGCACGCGCATCAGATACTGCAAGAATCATCAGGGCTTTCTTGGGGCTGCGTCTTGCCAAAGGAACAGCCCCGAGACTTGATAAAAAACTTATCGCCGAAATTCTGGTGGCAACGTGCTTTCAAATTCCCCATCGACATAGGGGTCCACGGTCCGTGGCTCCTCCGATATTCCCACGTATCGAGGGCGATATAATTTTCACGAGTGATGGATATTCTGTAGTCTCCTAGATTAAGTAATCAAATCACAAGTCGCTGATTACAGGCTTCTTGCTGCCCGTAGACAATTTTTCCTTATCTCACCTAACTAAGCGGCATAAAGATACCCCGTCGGGGATGCGAACCGTCCAAGCGGCCCTCTCAGCAGGGTCTTCTTCGTGGTAAGCCGTTAATAAATCAGCCCACAGCTGCGCGTTGGAGTGTTCAAAGAAGCCCCAATCAGGGTGCCGCTTGATTCCTTCAGGGAACAGCAGGGTTTGGAGTTCCTGCCGGTCACCAAGGCTGGACCTTTCACCACTTCTCAGCAGGTGTGAGCAATACACTCCCGTGCTCTCCAGCGCCACATGGGTGCAGCTCTTCAGAGAGCAACCATTTGCGTAAACCGACCAGCTACTTCCGATTACTTCACAGCTGTCTCCTGCCGAGGACGTTTCGAGTCAAGATCGAGGTTCAACTCCAACACGTTGACGCGAGGCTCGCCTAAGAAACCAAGTTGTCGACCTGCCGTGTGCTTAGCGACGAGCTCCTGAACTTCATCCGCGCGCATGCCACGTTCTCGTGCTACACGAGGCACTTGAAACTCGGCCGAGGCCGGCGAGATATGAGGGTCAAGGCCGGAAGCAGAGGTTGTTACCAGATCAGCGGGTACGGACATCCCGGGATTCTCGG
>Ga0137361_10001583_pt1 | contig 14222 bp, 11 predicted proteins | sample Mad1_80_16metaG_FD_104923 | JGI IMG/M metagenome (GOLD analysis project Ga0137361, IMG submission 104923) | Vadose zone soil microbial communities from Angelo Coast Range Reserve, California, USA - Mad1_80_16 metaG | ecosystem: Environmental > Terrestrial > Soil > Vadose zone | place: USA... | reverse complement strand
CTCCTGAGAAGCGCATTCATAGCTTAGCGTATGTTTTACCCCGTTTAATATGGTGACCCCAACTATATCTTCCCAACAAGCTGCATAAACACGTACACCACAATAATAGCAAAGAGGATACTGTCAACGCGGTCGAGGACGCCGCCGTGGCCGGGCATAAAATGTCCGCTGTCCTTGACGTGCGTCTGGCGTTTGATGAGCGATTCTGCCAGGTCTCCCAGTGTCGCTGCCACGCCGATCAGGATGCCCAGCACTACTGCCAGGTACCAGGGTATGCCTAGAGGAACAACGGTGAGTACAAGGGAGAAAGCGATCGAGCAAACCATACCCCCTATTACTCCCTCCCAGGTTTTGGCGGGGCTAATTTTTGGTGCCAGTTTATGCCGGCCAATGAATCGACCGGTAAAGAACGCGCCAGTATCAAAGCCCCAAACACCCAGCAGGACTGTTAGTACCCACCAGAGGCCAGGACTGAAACCGGCCTCAAACCCGCGTAGAACGGGGAACAAACTCAGAGGCCAGCCCAGGTAGATGGCAATTGCCAGTGTCAACGACCAATCAAGCATCGCCCCATCGAGCTTTTTGCGGAAGAAGAGCAGGGGAAACGAAATCAGCAGAGCTATGATCAGACCGATTTCAAGCAATGTGAGGCGCAGCTGGGGGAACATGGCGGCAACAAGAAAGAGCATGCTAAGAACCAGGCTTACCACTATCAGCGGATGATATCCCTCGTGGATCATCATGTTATGCAGTTCATTAATGCCCAGCACTACTACAAGTGCAGCAGCCGCAAACGCCCACCAGCCTCCAAACCAGACAAAAACAAGCACAATCGGTATAGCGACAATTGACGTAATGATCCGTTGACCAACAGCACCTTTTTGCCTGTTGGACTTCTCCGGTTCTGGTGCGTCCGGTTCTAAATTTTGCTTAGTTGCAGGTTGCACGCGACTCCTCAATAGGGACATTTCCCCGCATCACCAGCCTGGCTGTAAGGCCCGGCACATCGCTCTTCTCCCCATCTGATTATGCGGGACGCATATGCGTGTGTCAAGTGACCCCGGTTTTTGCCCCTATTATATCCTATGATGTGGAGAGACGGCCAAAACGCCGTTGTCGTTGACGATAGCTCTCCAGTGCAGCTCGCAAATCCTCTCGCCCAAAATCAGGCCAGAGGGTAGGAGTCGCGTAATACTCGCTGTAGGCTGATTGCCAGAGCAGGAAGTTACTGACGCGCATTTCCCCCGCGGTGCGAATAACCATATCCGGGTCCGGCAAATCGCGAGTATACAGATACGAACTGATTAATTCTTCGGTGATGGTATCCGGATCCCGGCCATCGGCGATGATCTGGCGAATAGCATCCACCAGCTCGGCCCGTCCGCCATAATTAAAGCAAACATTGAGACCGATGCGTGTGTTATTGCGAGTCAATTCCACCGAATCCCGCACGGCGCGTTGAATATCTGGTGAGAGGTCTTGCAAACGACCAAGATGGCGCAAACGCACTCCATCGCGGTGCAACTTCTCTAAATCCGAGCGGATTGTTTCCCAGAAAAGGCGCATCAACCCATCCACTTCTGCCCTTGGCCGCCCCCAATTCTCGGTTGAAAAGGCGTATACGCTGAGCATCTCGATGTTTTCGTCGGTTGCGCACTCCACCACCCGGCGCAGGGCAGAGACACCTGCCTTATGCCCGGCAAGGCGCGGTAAGTGACGTTTCGTGGCCCAGCGTCCATTGCCATCCATAATGATGGCAATGTGGCGCGGCGTGAAAGGCTTTTGCCCGGATGCCGTTAGCTCCCCGGCATTGGATTGCGTTTGCACACTCCCTTTCCCCTGTGACGAGGGAAAAAGATTTTGTATCATGGTCAAAGTTAGACCTCCAGAATCTCCAGTTCCTTAGTTTTTCCGACTTTGTCCATCTCGTCGATGTAGCGGTCGGTGAGCTTCTGTAGACGGTCCGTACTACGCTTCAGCTCGTCTTCGGAAATTTCCTTCTTCTTCTCACGATCGCGCAACTTGTCGTGTGAATCACGGCGAATATTGCGAATGGCAACTTTATGCTCGTCCAATTTCTTGTGGAGAATCTTCACCATCTCACGACGACGCTCCTCGCTGAGCGGGGGAATAGCGAGGCGAATGACTTGACCATCGTTGTTGGGATTGATGCCCAGGTCGGATCTCTGGATAGCCTTCTCTATATCGACCAGCAGCTTGCGGTCCCAGGGTTGAATTACCAACAAACGCGCCTCTGGCACAGAAATTGAGGCAACCTGGTTGATGGGCGTCGGTGCTCCATAGTAATCGACCGTGATGCGTTCTATGAGCGCGGAACTGGCCCGCCCGGTACGGATGGCAGCCAGGTCCTGTCGTAAAGCTTCAACGGCCTTTTGCATACGTCGTTCAGCATCCCCGAAAATATCGTCTACCATAGCAATGCTCCCTTATAACAGTGAGGGCAGGATCATCCAATCTGGCCCCCACAGCCCTGAACTGTCCCTGCGTTGACAGCTTCCTCTAACCTTTTAACGAAGAAAGCTGGTTTAAAGCCTCAACGATTCGCACTCCATTCGGGTTCTTCCATATCATGCACCAGCGTGCCGTACTTTCCGCCGCGTACAAGAGCTTCAAGCGCACCCGCCTCATCCAGATCAAAGACTACAATCGGCAGATGATTATCTTTACACAGCGAAAGTGCAGTGCTGTCCATGACTTTCAGTTCCATAGTGAGTGCTCGCATGTAGCTTAATTCATCGAACTTCCGAGCCTCAGGGTTGCGCATGGGATCATCGTCATAGACACCATCTACTTTGGTTGCCTTGAGCAAAACTTGAGCATTGAGTTCAACAGCACGGAGGGCTGCCGCGGTATCGGTGGTGAAAAATGGGTTGCCGCTGCCCGCTGCCAGGATGACCACGCGCCCCTTTTCCAGGTGGCGCACAGCCCGCCGGCGAATAAACGGCTCGGCCACGGGCGGCATGTCGATTGCGGTTTGCACGCGTGTGACCATACCCAATTTTTCCATGGCATCCTGCATAGCCAGCGAATTCATGACCGTTGCCAGCATACCGGCATAGTCGGCTGTGGCCCTGTCCATACCTGCCGCTGCGGCATCCGCTCCGCGCCAGATATTTCCGCCACCAACCACGACAGCTACTTGCACTCCTAACTCATGCACCCGTTGAATTTCACTGGCGATGCGCCGCACTCTGTCCGCGTCAATGCCATAGCCCTTGCGCGGAGCCAGCGCTTCACCACTCAATTTGAGCAGGATACGATGATACTTCAGGGGTGAACTCTCTTGAGACATGTCTTGCGATCCTCCCATACTCACAATAGATCAGGTAGATGGAGGGGCGCAATACATTGCGTCCCTCCATTTTGCCCTACTATTCCCCTAGTGCAAAGCGGCTGAAGCGCCGCAATACAATATTCTCACCGGTGTCGGAAATGACCTTACGTACGAGATCACCTACGACGAATGCCTCGTCCTTCACCCACGGCTGCAGCATCAATACCTGCTCAGCCAATACCTTCTTGAGTTTGTTGTTAATGACCTCGTCACGCTTCTCCTCGGGAACACGCGCCATCGACGGGTCCTCTAGAATGTTGTAACGGGCCTCTTCAACAATCTCTACTGGCACGTCTTCAAAGTTGATGTACCTGGGGGCCGCCCCTGCGATCTGCAATGCCAGGTCACTGGCAAGTTGGCGGAAACTTTCGCTGCGAGCTACAAAATCAGTGCTGCAATTGAGTTCGAGCAAGACACCAAGGCTATTATTGTGATGGACATAGGAAAAGATACCGCCTTGTTTGGTCTCCCGGCCCGCGGCCATCATTTTCTCAGCCTTTTTGTCACTCCTTGCTTCAATAATCTTGTTGGCTTCTTCCCAGCTTTTCGCCTCTGCTAATGCATTCTTACAGTCGGCAAAGGTTGCCCCCGTCTGGTCGCGCAACTTTTTGACGTCCGCAGCAGTATACTCCATAGTGTGTTTACTCCTTGATCTTGTTGTATGATACCCAGGCTCCGATGGTTGTACAATAGCGCTTGTCCATCTTTTTTGGGCCCTGAGTGCTTGACAAAAACGATTGAATATGTGTTGCTTTATTATGCTCAGGTGAGAGATGATCCTGTTCATGAAGTTCATGGGTAGATTTCTCCCACCAATAGTATGATGTCGTAATACAGTATGAGGCGGGAGATGGAAACAGGTTCCTACCTCCCGCCTTTCCGAAGATATAGGGACATCTTTTGCCAGTCTACGATCTACAAAGGATTGCTTTGCAGTTGCCCCCTGCAGCCGAGAACTCCACCCTGCCCCTGGCACCCCTTCTCCTTTCGTCTTGCCTGACTGCGAAGCAGTAGCCGCGCTCTAGCGGCGTACTACTTTGCACCTGACCTGACCGCGAAGCGGTAGCCGCGCTCTAGCGGCGTTGGTCAGGTGGTAAGGAACCAGGCAAGACGGATAGGTGCCAGTGGGTACCACTACATTTCTTTTGCGACGAGCTCAGGTTCCTGCTGAACCTCCACGTGTTCATCTCCAGCATTTGCTGTACTCTCAGCATGCTCTACCGCCTCAAGGGTGCCATTCTCTCCAGGTGCCGGAAGAGCCGGTGCAGACTCGACAAACTCGGTAGTTTCGGTAGTTTCGGCCTCCGCTGGCTCACTATCTTTCTGGCGAGCTTCCAGTTCACGGCGTCCTTCAACAACGGCATCGGCGATTTTCGAAGCTAACAGGCGAACGGCACGTATGGCATCATCATTGGCCGGGATAGGATAGTCCATCTCATCGGGATCGCAGTTTGTATCGGCGAGAGCGATTATCGGAATTTCCAGGCGGCGCGCCTCTAAGACTGCCGTGCGCTCCTTGCGTGTATCGATGATAAAGAGTGCATCCGGCAGGCGGCGCATGTCTTTGATACCACCGAGCGTGCGCTCCAATCGAGTAATGTCATCCTGTAAATGCTGTACTTCTTTTTTGGGTAGCCGCTCGAAGTCGCCGCGATCGCGTCGCGCTTCCAGCTCACGCAGGTAGCGGATACGCGCTTGAATGGTCTGGAAATTGGTGAGCATGCCACCCAGCCAGCGCTGATTGACATAGAACATTCCACAGCGCTTGGCCTCTTCGGCGACGGCTTCCTGGGCCTGTTTCTTGGTACCTACGAACAGGATAGTGCCACCATTGGCGGCAAGCTGCTCCGCGAACTTATACGCCTCGTTGAGGCGCGAGACCGTCTGCTGTAGATCAATGATATGGATGCCGTTACGATCCATGAAGATGAATGGCTGCATCTTGGGATTCCAGCGCCGGGTCTGGTGCCCGAAGTGGACGCCTGCTTCAAGAAGCTGCTTCATTGAGATAATGTTTGCCAAAAATGAATCCTCCCTTTTGATCCTCCGCTCTTTTCCTATCAACGTCAGGGTTCCCATAGGCCATGGTGAAACTTGATATCGCTTCACGTAACCCCTACCAGCCATATCTTCAGATAGATTGAGGGGCACCAGGGTTTGCGCCGATCAAAGAGCGTGTGTACTTAATTTTTGTGTTATGCTATGAGCGGTTAATATACCTCCCGCTAACCTGGAAGTATAGCACACCGTGAGGGAAGATTCAAGAAAAATGCGCGTTCGCAGTACATTTCAGGTTTTTGCGTGCGGTGATGTGTCCGCTATTCGTGGTGGTAAGAGACAGCATGAAAAAGCATGCAACTTGTAGTGACACTATGTTATAATCCCATAAAGGCGAAGTTAAAATAGCAATCAGCCAAGCAAAGAAAAACTGGTCCAATATGGCCGCCAGCCATCAAATTAATATTTCCCTGACATCCACACAACAGAAAGCAGTAGGGGCGATATTCGGTCTACTTTTGCTCTTTTTAGCAAGCTGTGGACAATCGCCCGGCGGTCAATCGAGCAACGGCCACGGTGTGGTAGCGCAACAGCAAAAATCAGGTACTCCAGTGACCTACGTAGCGCTTGGTGCCTCCGATACATTTGGCATTGGGGCCAACGATCCCTATAACGAGAACTGGGCCGCCGATCTTGAAGAGAAACTCGGCAGCAATTTTCACCTCGTCAATCTCGGCATTCCCAGCATTACAGTACATGATGCCCTGAGCGAGGAACTTCCCGTGGCCCTCGACGCACATCCTGGCCTGGTCACTATCTGGCTGGCGGTAAATGATCTTGCAGATGGAGTTGATGTCAGCAGCTACTCACATGACCTCAATACGTTGATCAGCCGTTTGCAGGCTGGCTCGCCGCATGTACACATAGCTATAGCGAACGTACCTGATCTCACGCTCTTGCCCTATTTCAACTCCTATGACCCCAAATCATTGCAGAATAAGGTTCAGGCGTATAATACAGCCATCGCCAGCATTGCGCAGCAACATCACGTGATATTGGTCGATCTCTCTCGCTTCGATTTGAAAGATTTTCCCGAATATATTAGCAATGATGGTCTCCATCCCAGTACTATCGGCTATTTACGGCTCGCGGAACTCTTCTATATTACTCTACAAGCTTCACAAGGATTACCAAAACATACATGACACAACTCTTCGGTATTTCACTTGATAAACTGACAACCATACTTGTGGTGATCACACTGTTCATCGTCGGCAGTGTAGTGCTGTTGGCCATCGGTAACGCCATCTTTTTCAGGATCGGCGTGCGCAATATCTTTCGCCGTCGCACGCAGATGTTGCTGATTATCTTCGCGCTGATGCTTTCCACTACACTGCTCTCTAGCGTGCTGGCAACTGGAGACGTGATTACCTCTGCCGTGCAAACCGTAGCCGTCTACAACCTGGGCAACGTCGACGAGACAATCCAGACAGGAAACAGCAGTTTCTTCGACGATAGATACTACTACCAACTGCTCAATCACGTGCGAAACAATCCTGATATAGCAGCAATGGGGGCGGCACTGATCGAAAACGATCTATTGGTGGCAGACCTGACCTCGCGCCAGGTACGTTCGAAGGTCACTGCCCTCGCTGTCATCCCTGGCAGCGAAAAAGGCTTTGGGGGCATGCAGGATGACAACGGAAAAGGCTACCATACCATTGCCGAACTCGGATCGAATGAGGTCTTTCTCAATCATTCTACCGCGATATTGCTCAACGCCCACGCCGACGATAATCTCTACATCTATTCACAACGCTGGCCGGGCCAACGCTATGAACTGCACGTGCGAGCTATCGTCGCGGATGGTGGCCTCGTTGGAGAGTTGCCCTATATGCTGACCCAGGTCCAAACATTCCGTGCTATCGAACATCGCCATGATGACCTTACGCAGATCTTCGTCGAGAATCGTGGCGGTGGTGGCGTCAGCGGCGTTGACCTGTCCGGCCAGGTAGAGGACGAACTGGAACGATGGGTTCCCGGCTGGTTACATGTCTCTCAAGTGAAGAAGATAGGTATTCAGAATGCGCAGAAGGCCGATGATATTTTCTCGCGCATCTTTGCCCTTTTCACGCTCTTTGCCTTAGCAATCAGCCTGCTCTTAATCTTCCTCATTTTCGTGTTGCTGGCAGCCGAGCGACGTGCTGAAATGGGCATGGCTCGCGCCATCGGTGTACAACGTCGTCATCTCGTGATGATGTACCTCTTCGAGGGCACTGTATACGACCTGGCTGCTTCCTTCATCGGGCTATTCATAGGCATAGGCGCGGGCGCACTGCTCGTCCTGTATCTTAGCCCGGTGCTCGCGCGATTTAATTTCCCGCTCAAGCTCACCTTTCAGTCGCGCAGTTTGCTGATTGCTTACTGCCTGGGAGTAATATTCACGTTTTGTTCCGTGGGTATTTCTGCCTGGGTGGTCAGCCGCATGACGATAGTTGACGCATTGCGCAACCTGCCGGAATCGGAGCGGCCAGCACTGTCCTTCAGGGAGATTCTAGCGCAGATGTTGCAGATAGGAAAGGTTGTAGGGGCGCAAATCATTCAACCCATGCTGCCCAACACGATTCGGCAATACTTCCGAGAGCAAAAGGCTCTGCATCCGCGTAGAATAAAGCGTGCGCTTTTACAGCAATTACCTGAAACACTGATAAGTTTAATCACGACACTTTCACGTACAGGCATCCTGCCCTTGCTGGCTGGCTACTGGCTATTTGAGTTTGGGTTACAGAAGGCGCAGATTACACCTTTCTCGCTCGGCCTCTCATTGATCGTAATAGGCGGAGGATTGCTGTTAAAGACGATTACGGAAAACATCCTCTTCAGAATAGGTAAAAGTAGATGGAAGAGATATGTACAGAGGATATTTGCCGCCATTGTGGGTCTTTCGCTGCTCGCCTACTGGGCGCTGCCTTTCGACGTACTGGCAAGATTCGGCCTGCCACGTTTCCAGGGAGGCATAGAGATTTTCTTTGTCGCAGGCATCATGATGGTGCTGGGAGGAGCATGGGCGCTGATTGCTAACGCAGAACTGCTTGCAAGGCCCTTACTGGCGTTCTTCTCATGGTTACCCGGTTTACAGATGATGACACGCCTGGCCTCGGCCTACCCATTGCATCATCGCTTCCGCACAGGGCTAAGCGTGGTGATGTTCAGCCTGGTGATCTTTGCAATGACGGTGATGGCGGTGATTACTAGCGCCATGCAGAACAACTATGCCGATATCAATTACCAGACAGGTGGGTACGACATCCAGGGTGTGACCTATTTCAAATCGATACCTGATATACACGCGGCGCTGATAAGCCACGGCATCAACCCTGATGTCTTTTCGGCTATTGGCGTCAGTTCATCGACGTCCGTGGGTGTGATTCAGCCGGACGCACAGAATCCCGCCTGGCACATTTACCCGGAGCAAGTGGTAAGCGGAGGATTTCTGCAAGGCTATGGGCTGCACCTGGCCGCACGGGCGCAGGGCTTCGACAGCGATAGCGCTGTGTGGCATGCGCTGCAAACACATCCCAACTACGCCTTGATCGACGACGACGCCCTGCCTTATCGACCGGACAGCCTGATTAATTCGCCCGTGTATGATCCTAACTCGCCGCCGCCCGCCGCAGCCGGGGCACCGCTCAACCCTCCCGGCTTCGACCCATACTATACCTTTTCGCTAAGCGGCATCTACCAGGGCGATACCACTTTCCCAGCCACCGCTTTGTGGACGGTGGGTTTTAATAATTCGTCTGCCATGAAATTGACCATCATCGGCGTCGTTGATAACGGCGACAACTCGCATTTTGGACTCTACATTTCCAGGGCGGCCTACCACAATTTCCAGGCTGATCCATCGACACCCGAATCTCAGACTTACTATTTTAAGGTCGCTCCCGGACAGAATAAGCGGCAGTTGGCACTGGCGCTTGGCTCAACATTTCTGGATAATGGGTTTGAGGCTACCGTGCTTGAGGATGCCATTTTGACGGTACGTGGGCCGCGCATATTCCTCAGTAATGTGCTGTTGGGAGTGGTCGGTTTAACACTACTCCTTGGGGTTGCGGCGCTCGCTATTACAGGAACCCGTGCAGTAATCGAACGCCGTCAGCAGATTGGTATGCTGCGTGCGCTTGGATGCAAACGGCGTCTGTTGCAAGGAGCCTTTCTCAGCGAGTCGTTTATCATGGGTTGCGTAGGCAGCCTGATGGGTGTGGTACTGGGCTTGATCCTCTCGCACAACATTTTCGCCGTGAACTTCTTCGAGCAATTCAACATTGGTTTGACCTTTGCCGTGCCCTGGCAAGAACTGGGCCTGATTGTGGGAGTTGCTATGCTCGCTTCGCTGCTGGCAGCACTGCTCCCGGCATGGCAGGCCGGACGGGTGACGCCTACGGAGGCACTGCGGTCATAACATCTCTTCCAGGCCCCCAATATGATACAATATCAACCGCAAAATTGTACCAACAGCGCGGAATCGCAGGACAGAATGCAGGATCAAACAATAATACAGGCGCAAAAGGTGCGCAAAATCTATCGTAGTGGACAATTGCGGGTAGAGGCTTTGCGCAATGTCGATATGGCAGTAGCTCCTGGCGAGATGGTTGCCATCATGGGACCAAGTGGCTGCGGCAAGACGACGCTGCTCAATTGTCTCGCCGGTTTAGATACTATCGACGAGGGCGATATCTTTATTCAGGGTGATAACCTACGCGATCTGAGCGATAATGAGCGCACGGCCTACCGTGCACGGCATATGGGGTTCGTCTTCCAGGATTTCAACCTTCTACCCATGCTCAGTGCGGTGGAAAATGTGGAATTGCCCATGCTGGTCTCGGGGGTTTCCAGCCGCAAGGCGCGCAGGCGAGCATTGGAGATGCTTGATCGCGTGGGTCTCGCCGACCGGGCGCAGCATCGCCCGGCTGAACTTTCGGGCGGTCAGCGTCAGCGTGTAACAATTGCGCGTGCGCTGATAAACGAACCTGCCATCATATGGGCAGACGAACCGACAGGCAATCTTGATAGTGAAGCCGCCAATGACGTGATGGATTTACTGTGTCGCTTCAACAGCGAACTTGGGCAGACGCTGGTAGTCGTCACACACGCCTTAGAGGTCGGCCAGAGGGCAAACCGCATTATTCGCATGCAAGATGGAAGTATTGTATGAAATAAGCCCCTGGTGCTGACGCACCAGGGGCTTATTTCATACAATACTTCCATGTTAGTGGGCTAATTCATATCCCTTAGACTCAGAATGCACAAGTTCCCGCACGACATCCTTAATATGCGAGGATGTCAATCCATAGAGTTCTTTGAGAATTGAAGGCGCACCGTGCTCGACCAGTCTATCGGGGAAGCCGATGAGCCGCACATCGACATGAGGCAGCATGCCATGAGCTTCTAGCAGTTCGAGTACCGCACTGCCAAACCCACCCGCGATGACGTGATCTTCGATGGTCACGATACGGCGGGTACCCCTGGCAAGACGCAGAATTATTTCTTCATCAAGCGGCTTGGCCCAACGAGCGTTCACTACTGTAGCGCGAATGCCTTCTTCCGCCAGTTCTTTTGCCGCCAGTTCTGCCTGGGCAACCGTTGTTCCATAGGCAAGGATGCTGCAATCCTGCTGCTCGGCCTCTTCAATGGTGGCAGGACTGAGTAGCTCTGCTTTGCCGATCTCCAGTTTGTGCAATGTAGCATCCAAGTGTACACCGACCGCCTTGCCTCGTGCATAGCGCAAACCTACGGGGCCATCTATGTAGAGAGCGGTGTAGAGCATATGGCGCAGTTCATTCTCGTCTTTGGGTGCCATGAGTTTCATATTGGGAATGGGACGTAGAAATGCGATGTCGAATACACCATGCTGGGTAGGGCCATCTTCACCAACAACACCCGCACGATCCATAGCAAAGACGACATGCAGGTCTTGCATGCAGATGTCGTGTATCACCTGGTCATAGGCACGCTGCAGGAAGGTGGAGTAGATAGCAACGACCGGGCGCATACCACCCACAGCAAGCCCGCCCGCGAACGTGACGGCATGCTGTTCCGCAATGCCGACATCGAAGTAGCGTTCCGGGAAGCGCTGATGCATCTTTTTTAAGCCCGTTCCCTCCGCCATCGCCGCCGTGATACCAACAATTGACTTATCCTTCTCGGCCAGTTCCACCAGAGTATTCGCAAAGACATCCGTATAAGTGGGAGGGTCAGCCGGATTCTTCTTGATAACGCCGGTTTCATAATCGAAGGCGCCTGGGCCGTGCCACTTGGTCGAGTCTTGTTCCGCGAATTCCCAGCCCTTGCCTTTCTTCGTGACTACCTGTACCATCACCGGGCCTTCGATATGCTTTATATTCTCAAAAACATCGAGCATCAAGGGCAGGTTATGTCCATCAAAAGGGCCAAAAAACTTGATACCTAATTCCTCAAAGATAAGACCCGTTTTGCTGTGCATTACAAAATTTTTGAAACTCATCTCAGCACGACCAGCCGCCTCACGTGCTTTGTCGCCTACCATAGGAAGCTTTTCGATTGATCCTTTTGCCATTTCGCGTAATCGCCGGTAGCTGCGCGAGGTTTCCACCTGGCGCACCTTGCCGAGATAATGGTGTAAGGCACCAACATTGTCGGAGATGGATTTCTCATTATCATTGAGTACGATTATGAGGTTTTTCTTGAGGCTGCCTGCGTTATTGATGGCTTCTAAAGCCATGCCGCCGGTTAACGCGCCATCACCAATCACGGCTACAACTTTGAAGTCCTTTCCTGCGAGGTCGCGGGCAGCAGCTAAGCCAAGTGCCGCTGATATCGAGGTACTGGCATGGCTTGCTCCGAAGACATCATACGGGCTTTCCTCACGTCGAAGATAACCAGAAAGGCCACCGAATTGACGTATGGTATGAAAACGATTGCGCCGTCCTGTCAGGAGTTTATGTACATAGGCCTGGTGTCCAATATCCCATACCAATAAGTCGTTGGGAGTATTGAAAATGTAGTGCAGCGCCATGGTAAGTTCAACCACGCCCAGATTGGGAGCCAGGTGTCCGCCTTTCACCGAGACTTTTTCGATGATTTCACGCCGAATTTCTTCGGCCAATTGCTGCATTTGCGCAATCGTCAATTTGCGTAACTGTGCCGGGTCATTAATACTGTCAAGAATCCTCGCCAAAGGTTTCCTCCATCCAATTGTAGGCATCCCGAGGGATGTCAGACGCCAATATCTATTGTCACATTTTTATACATAAGACGCTAGAACGCGGCGTAGGGGGTCTAAAGTCTCATACCATAGTATTATAGAGGCACCTGGATATCCCTGCAAATGCCCTGATTCGGAAAATCATGCACATGGGGTCTTGACAGACCGCCAGGTCCCTCTCCAGGCCGCTTCAGTCGAGGGAAAATACATCTTGACAGATGCTTACTTTCTTCATATCATGACATAGTCGGTACCACCGGTAGGGATGAATTTTATTGTGCCCTCAGTAGTGGTAGAGCTTGAGACTTTGCTGGGTGGTTACGAGGACCACCCGCAGAAAATTAACAGGTGGAGAATGACAAGGAAAGATAGCGAGAAAGACGCAGAACGGCCACATTACTATTCGCAGTTCTGGCTGGATGTAGCCGCAGGACGCAGAGTGATCGGCGGGCCAAAGCCCGAAGATGGCACCGAAACCGGCGAACCTGAGATGCCGGAACCAATTGCCCTTCGTAGAGCCGGGCGTACGAGTGCAACCCCTACCAGCGATGGGCACAGGGAGACAAGACCTCAATCGGTAGTCGAGCCGATCTTTGCGCCCGATGAAGAGGAGGAAATGGAACCCGAGCTGGATGAAGTCGATCTGGCAGAAGACCTGGATGATCTGGATGTACCTAACATCGATGTAGATGAGGCGGTTGATGACACCGGCTTATCTGATCAGGACCTCATACCAGCCGAAGCCGAAGAGGCAGAAGAAGAGGAAGATTTCTTCGACGAGGAGGACGAGGAAGAAGAAGAGGAGGACGAAGACTGGGCTGTTGGGCGCGGTCGCAAGAAGCCCAAGCCTGGCAGGCAAGTAAAGCCGCCAAAACCAGCCAAAAAGCCAAGACGTGATACACGGCGCGGATTCTAACCTCACGCCTCAGTACCCCCAGGGTGCCCCTTGCGGGTACCCGGGGGGTGGGGCTGCGCCGGTACTGAAAGATCTCCGTAACTTGACGCCCATGGAGTACCCACAAGGGCACCTTGGGGATAGAGCGGAGCAGTCAGAATGCCTCGGACGGTTTAATGTGACCTCTATGGGTAGATGCCTCGAACCTGAGTCGCTTCAGCTACACGGGAGATAGCGAGCATGTTGGCTGCGAGGCGCATTTCGCAGGAATATTGATCTGCCTTTTCAGCAACAGCGGCAAAGGCACGATTCATGATTACTTCGAGCTTCTGGATAATCTCTTCAACACCCCAGAAGAAGCTTTGCAGGTCCTGTACCCATTCAAAGTAGCTGACGGTAACCCCACCGGCGTTGGCCAGGATATCGGGCACAACGATAATATCTCTGGCGAAGAGAATCTTGTCCGCCTCGGGCGTCGTAGGTCCATTAGCAGCTTCTGATACAATACGAGCCTGAACTCGATCAGCATTCCGCACAGTGATTACGCCCTCAGTAGCAGCAGGGATCAGTATGTCACAGGGTACTTCCAATACATCCTGGACACCTATCTTCTGGGCACGTGGGAAGTCAGTCACACTTCCCTTTTCCTGCTTATGGCGAAGGACGGCCGATGGATCAAGTCCGGATTCATTGTAGATGCCGCCGCGAGTATCACTTACTGCCACAACCTT
>Ga0137361_10001582_pt1 | contig 14222 bp, 13 predicted proteins | sample Mad1_80_16metaG_FD_104923 | JGI IMG/M metagenome (GOLD analysis project Ga0137361, IMG submission 104923) | Vadose zone soil microbial communities from Angelo Coast Range Reserve, California, USA - Mad1_80_16 metaG | ecosystem: Environmental > Terrestrial > Soil > Vadose zone | place: USA... | reverse complement strand
TGCGTCTTGACGAACTATCAACGGAAGATTGGGTGCCGGAGGACTATCTGACCCGTATGCGTTCCATCTACGAAAATAAGATCAAAACCCTTGGCGCTTTGGTAGACGGCGGAGACGGTGCCGCAGAGCTGCTGGACGGTGCGCGCCTGGCCGATAAGCGCCGTCTCCGTCAGGAGGTACTTGAAGCGGAGCGTTCCACCATCATCCAACTACGTGACCGGGGACGCATCGATGATGAAGTGCTGCGCGAGGTCGAACGCGAACTTGATCTTGAGGAGCAGCGCCTGCAAGCAGATTAAGACGATGAGCGCCCGAGCCATGTCACAAAAGATCATGACGCGCCTGCGATCCCAGCGGTCAATCAATGCTCCAGCGGGCATACTCAAGATCAGAACGGGTGCTACTTCAAGCGCGCCTACAAATCCTACCTGGGCAGGAGAGCCTGTCAAGGCCAGCACCAGCAGGATATACGCGAGGTCCGAGACTTCCGTCCCTATCGAGGAAATGGCCTGTCCACTGACCAGGAAAAGGTAGTCGCGGTTACGCCATAATAATGTGTGTTGATTGGACACCGTGCCGTCCCTGCCTACTATATATACGAGTTGCTAAAAAGATGCCCTCGTATTATTGTAATGGTTGGGTTGTGGGAGATGCAAAGAAGCATCCTGTAAAGTATAGCGCTTGTAATTGAGCCTGTGGGAGAGCCAGGATATCTATATTGTTGACACAACTCGATGGATAGATATACATTATGACCGAGGGAAAATCTCAACACTTCCCTCCTGCTGAATGTGTGCAAACACACAGGCTAGCCAAGGTCATCATATACGTGACACTACTAGAAAAGCAGTCAAACAACGAGAGGAAAGGACATTTCGATGGCAGGAAACGCTTTCCAAAAATCCTCCATTACCCTCGAGGCGGCAGAACGAATCATCAAAGCCGCAGAAGCTAAAGCCCAGGAAATGGGAAAAGCCATGTGCATTGCCGTTTGTGATGAGGATGGCACACTCAAAGCATTCAAACGCATGGATGGGGCCCCGCTTTTAAGCGTACAAATTGCCCAGGACAAGGCATTTACCGCCATTAGCTTCGGAGGCCTGGCAACACATGAATGGTACGACTTTATCAAGAATGACCCACCCCTCCTCAATGGCATCGTTAAAACAGACCGCTTGATTGTATTTGGTGGAGGCTATGCTATCAAGACCGGCGAAGGCATTATCGGCGGCATTGGCGTAAGCGGAGGTCACTATTCAGAGGATATGCAGATAGCAGAGGCAGGTTTAGAGGCGCTGTAACGAATATTTGGTGAAGATAGCCCAGAGTACCCTATCAACAATGTTTGATAGGGTACTCTATCGTTCAACAGGCTCCTGCAACTTCTTCCCGTTTTCACGAAGGCTTGAATGCATAAGTATGCAGGCGAATCATTCTGACTTAAGCCGGTCAATAGTAGAGCGCAGAGTATTCTGGATACTAAGAATCTCCTCCTGATCTTTGTATCTTTGCCTGGGCCAGAAGAAACCCTTCAGTCCATCTCCTTTATGACGGGGCACGATATGGACGTGTAAATGCGGCACGCTCTGGCTGATGCGGTTATTTATCGCGACAAAGGTGCCATCCGCCTTTAGACCCTCTTCCATAGCATGAGCCAGGAGCTGCGCGTTTTTGAACAATGGCTCGACAAGTGGTCCAGGCAAATCGATGAGTGTTTCATAATGCTCTCTGGGAGCCAGCAGAGTGTGCCCAGGAAAAACAGGCCTTGCATCTAAACATGCCATAGAGATATCATCCTCGAAGACAATATAAGCTGGCAACTGGCCTCGTATAATCTTACAAAATACACAACCCTGATTTATATCATTAGACATTGGTGCTTTAAACCTCCTCTCTTCAATGCTTTTTGCAGCGCGAACATCTAGAAACGTTGTGCATCCCCGGCAGGATGATCCTCGTGGTCGTCCTGCAAAGGATTATATCTGTTGAGTGAATTGGGCAACAATGTGACTAAGAAGTGCCATCACAATCCCCTCACCGGAAACTGGCAGGCAATATTGACGCTTTGAAATTTACCAGAAGGGTAGACTTTCATCATTTCATGTGGTATAATCATTCCATTCAGACACAGATATCCATAGCGTAACATAAACTGACGAGGTTAGTAGTCTAATGGGATCAGTCTCAGAATTATCAAAGGTGGTATCGCTGACGAAGTCAGTAATGGCTTCAAATGGGACGTAAACAGACTTACTGGGGTTTTTTTGCCCTGGTTTTTTTTTACCAATTTATCATACTTATACACGCATGGTTGCCGGGCTCATCAATTATTCTTCATTACTCACGGCATCCAGCTACCACGCTGGGTGAGGCTGAAACAAACATCGTATGAGCCACCACTTCCAGAGCTTGTTCAATTTCAAGCCATAGTGGGATTACTATCTGACGAAAGGAGGAGCGAAGAGTTACAGAGAGCTATCGGCGCGAATTTACGCTACGTAGGCTGAAAACGAATGATGTAGTGGCTACGTACTTGACATGCGTATAGAGAAATGAAATGTGGCCGCGGAGTGGTTCTTAGATTTTAAGGAGAGTACCGACAGTGAATTCAAGTATGATCAGTAAGATCGCAAAAGCCAAGCGTTACGCGGAAGAACCTGAACGAATTCAGTTTACTCGCTTTGAGGCGACGTTCCGGGGCGAGAACGACGTGCATACCACAAACTATGATAACGGTGAGTGGCATTGCACCTGCCGTTTCTTCCATGATTGGGGCGACTGCAGCCATACGATGGCTATGCAGCGAGTTTTGGGCGTGACTATTCCCGCAGCACACCGCCATGGCATCCCTGCTGGTTTAGGCACCGGCCCCCTTATGCACTAACGAACAAACGAATCAAACCCAGGATCGCAGATTCTTGGCTTTGGGGATGACGATCGTGCCTCCACAAAAGCCACCCGAGCATATAGAAAAGAGAAGCGCTGGTATCTAAAAACCTTGTTCAGCGCTTCTCTTTTATTTTCAACAAACAGGAACGAGAGGCTCATGACTGGAAAGAGGCGGCCGCCTCTTTCCAGTCATGAGCCTCTCGTTCCTGTTCACAAATAGCTACTAGCCACCAATAGCGGGTACAAAGTGCAATACGATAATCGCTGAGAACATGATAATGGCCAGGATTGCGATAAAAATCAGGTCCTTACGCACGTAGGAATAATTCTCGGCGCTGATCAAGGAGACTGCACGCTGTGTCTTTTGCCCAGTCTGGCGACGAGCAGCTATACGCGCAGACGCGCTGGACCTGGGAGCGGCAACCATTTCCTCGACTACTTCGGCAGGCTCATTTTCTACGGTTTTGAGAATCGGGGCCCTTTCGCTTTTCGGAGCTGATGGCCTGTCACTTTTTGGTGAAGCAGTTGCCTCTTTCTTAGTCCTGGATGAAGGAGCGGCAACCTTTTCACTCTCTGGCGCAGGTGCGGTAACGGTGGAGGTGGCTACTCCAACACTGGTCGGCTCGGCGTCATCTTTATCCTCAATCTCGTCTTCTGCTGAGTTCGGGTGTACCAGTTCAAAGCTCTTCTGCGCTTTCGGCTTGCGTCGCTGCACATTGCTCCGGGTATGCACTGTCTTCTTAGGCATTCGTATCATACTCCCCGCCCGGCGCACCTATAATTATTTCAGGCATTGCGGGCTAATTTCTAATATTTGCTGCACCTGTTACAGTTTCTAACGCACTTAAGATACAGATTAACTCGTCTCAATCTTTAACAGACTTTTTTCCGGTTGGATGTCATATACCTGACCGGTGCAGTATTCCTCACGGCTACTATGATACCATAGGTCATCGCTTCTGGCAATCTATGCGCGAAAATACACAACAATCGTCATTTGACAAGCTGGGGACTCTGTGTTACCCTTTATATGGCATAAAAGGGCATATCAGCCAGGCACACATTTGAATGCAGGCGAGACATTTGAGACTAGCCCCGTGGCTAGTCCTTTTTTTACCAATTATGTAGAGGCACAATTCATTGCGTCCGCCTGGAGAGGTAACTTCCCATCTGTGAGCGCAAGCAATTGCACCCCTACATTTCCAGAACAATTAGTGAAAGCATTTATCAGGAGCAGCATCATGGCAAGAATAGTCGTCGCAATGAGCGGCGGCGTGGATAGTTCGGTAGCCGCCGCACTACTAAAGGAACAGGGACACGAGGTCATCGGCATCATGCTACGCCTCTGGTCTGAACCGGGCGTCATCGAGGACGATGGCGTTGAACGAGTAGTGCAAAATAAATGCTGTTCGCTCGAGGCAGTCGATGATGCAAGACGCGTAGCACGCAAGCTGGACATACCATTTTACCTGGTAAACGTCGAGCAGGAATTCAAGGATAACGTGGTAGACTACTTTTACCAGGAATACGCGGCAGGACGCACACCCAATCCATGCCTGACCTGCAACCGCCATATTCGCTTTACCCTCCTGCTCAATCGCGCACTGGCGCTGGATGCGGATTACCTGGCAACAGGACACTACGTGCGTGTCGACGATCATCCCATTACCGGCAAGCGTCGCCTGCTGCGTGCTATAGATCCAGAAAAAGACCAGTCCTACGTCCTGCACGTCCTTAACCAGCAGCAGCTTGCACATGCCTGCTTTCCGCTAGGGCCATACACAAAGCCACAGGTGCGGGCAATGGCCGCTGAGCGAGGATTATCGGTGGCAACCAAGGCTGAGAGCCAGGAAATTTGCTTTGTCGCCCAGAACGATTACCGCGGCTTTATTGATCGCTACGCGGCAACCATGACGGAACCAGAGCCTGTAGGCACGGCAGTAGGCACAATAGCTCGCGGCAATGGCGTCATTACCATCCCCAGGCCAGGGCCAATCTATGACTTGAGCGGAAAGACACTGGGACGACATAGAGGACTGGCCTACTACACCATCGGGCAGCGCAAGGGACTGGGAATAACATCACCGGAACCCTTGCACGTTATAAAGATTGATGCCGGCCAGAATGCGCTGGTCGTTGGCCCGGCGGAAGCCTTGCAAAAGGCCAGTTGCACTGTCGGCAAGATGCATTATGTCAGTGGCGAGACGCCGAACGAGCCATTTAAGGCGTTCGTACGCATACGCTACAAGGCACCCGAACAGGAAGCACTGGTAACGCCCCTGGAGGGGGATCGCGCGCAAGTAACTTTTACACGCCCACAGCGCGCCATCACTCCCGGACAGGCAGCCGTTTTTTATGGCGGCCAGGACGGTGATGAGGTGTTGTGTGGAGGATTGATTGAATGACGGATCAAGCACATATTCGAAATTTTTGTATTATCGCTCATATAGACCATGGCAAATCTACCCTTGCTGACCGCTTACTGGAATTTACAGGAACCGTATCGAAGCGCGAATTGACGGAGCAAATACTCGACCAGATGGATCTGGAGCGTGAGAAGGGTATTACCATCAAAGCTCAGGCCGTACGCATGCTCTATGAGGCGCTCAATGGGGAGCAGTATGAACTGAACCTGATCGATACTCCCGGTCACGTTGACTTTACCTACGAGGTATCGCGCAGCCTGGCTGCCTGTGAAGGAGCGCTGCTGGTGATCGATGCCACACAAGGGATCGAGGCCCAGACGCTCGCGAACCTGTACCTGGCACTTGAAGCAGACCTGAATATCATTCCTGTAATCAACAAGATCGACCTGCCAAGCGCCGAACCCGAACGGGTCATGCAGGAGGTCGAGGACGTAATTGGTATACCTAAAGATGAGTGTATTCTTGCCTCGGCGAAAGAGGGTATTGGCACGCAGGAGATCCTGGAAGCTGTTATTCATCGCATCCCTCCTCCGAGGGGCAATGTGCATCAACCCCCGCGGGCGCTCGTCTTTGACTCGCATTACGACTCATACAAAGGCGTGATTGCCTATGTACGGATCGTTGATGGAGAACTACGCGAAGGACAACGCGTTGTCATGATGGCAACCGGCAGCACCACCGAGATACTGGAAGCAGGATACTTCCAGCCGCGTTTGATTTCGGCCAATGCCCTGACCACCGGCGAGGTGGGTTACATTGCGACCGGCTTTAAGAATGTGAAAGATTGCCGCGTAGGTGACACGGTAACAATACCTCAGGCATTAGGTCAAATTGAGGCGCTACCAGGCTACAAACCTGCCAAGCCAATGGTCTTCGCGGGCATCTATCCAGTGGAGGGAAACGAATACCCATTGCTGCGTGATGCCCTGGATCGCCTGAAGTTAAATGATGCCTCGCTTTTCTACGAGCCGGAAACTTCCACGGCCCTGGGTTTCGGCTTCCGCTGTGGCTTCCTGGGTCTTTTACACATGGAAATCGTCCAGGAACGCATAGAGCGCGAGTACAATCTGGATATCCTGGCGACCGCGCCGAGCGTGGAATACTACGTCACCAAAAACAACGGCGAAGCACTGAGAGTAGACAACCCATCCGACGTGCCCGACTCTGGCGAAATCGAGAAAATCGAGGAACCCTGGATGGATATCTCCATTTTCACACCCGCCCGCTACATCGGCACGATTATGGACCTTGTGACAACCAGGCGCGGCACATTCAGCGAGATGAAGTACATCGAGACGGAGCGCGTTTTGCTGACCTATAACATACCCCTTGCAGAATTGATTACCGACTTCTATGACCAGCTGAAGTCGCGCACCCAGGGCTACGCCTCGCTGGATTACAGTTTTGGCCGCTATCAGGAGGCCGACCTGGTGAAACTGGACATTCTGGTCAATGCGGTTCCGGTGGATGCGCTCTCATTGATTATCCACCGCGATAAAGCCTATGCGCAGGGACGCCTACTCGTGGAGAAACTGCGTAGATTGATTCCGCGCCAGCTCTTCGAGGTACCCATTCAAGCGGCTATCGGTTCGCACATTATTGCCCGCGAAACGGTCAAAGCCATGCGCAAGGATGTGCTGGCAAAGTGTTATGGCGGTGACGTTACCCGCAAGCGCAAACTGCTGGAGAAGCAGAAAGAGGGCAAAAAGCGCCTCAAGATGGTGGGGAATGTGGAGATTCCCCAGGAGGCGTTTATGGCGATTCTATCTCTGGAAGAGTAATGCAGAAAGGACCAGATAACCTTGTTATCTGATCCTTCTGTGTTTCTTTTTTCTGCACAACTCCCGTGTTCACGTTCAACCGAGTTCTATTACAGAAAGAGGGGCAATAATTGAAATAGCCCCTGTAACACCTCTGCTTACCACCGCCAGCCTGCGACGTTAGCCATCGTAAAGACTTTGCAGAATCCACAATTGGGACGATATCTTTGTGATATCGGTGCAAGTATTTCAGGTTAAGGCCAGTAGCTCAGAGGCTCGGTATGCCCGCCTTCACGGGCCCTACTAGTCGATCTGAAAGACCATCCCTAAGAGGCGTATTGGTTTCTTCATTGGCATAGTAGTTCTCCTTTCGGAATTACCAATGTAAGGCCGTTCGCCTTATGCCAGGGTCTTTTCCTGTTCCCTGGTATCCCCTTGCGGGAACATCTAAAGTATACCATCATGTATCTCGAAAGTCAAGCCGAACCGGCGTTCCAACCCAGGCTGTAGCATGGTCTTTGCTCGTCGCTAATGGCGGCGGGGACACTCCACACGCCGCCTGGGGACTGGCATCGCGTTGATCCCTGCCTGGATATCCAGTATTCCCAACCACGTAACAGCCCTGTACATTCAAAAAGATGTCAAACAGGTAGGGCGCTTATTTCTCTTCGGTGGCTGCTTCCTGTAGCGTCTGATGCAAGTTCTTGACCACCTCATGTGGATTGACCGGTTCCTTCATGGCCTCAGCCTGGGAATCATGCCGATTCTCCACGCTAGGCATATCACCGCGTAGTTCCTCGACCAGGTCGATCAGCTTGGTTACCTTGCGCTCAATCAACAACCGGCGCGCACTTTGTAGCTATTCACTCGATCAAAAAATGGCACAGTGATTAATCACTGTGCCATCTAGTTACCCCCTCTTTGAGGATATATAGGCCTCTAATAGTTCGTGTCTGTATCCCGCATAGGAGGCGTAGGTGCATTAGGATCAGGGTTATTCGTATCAGGAGGGACCACTGTATCGCGTGTCTCTGTAGAGCGCTTATCCGGCGGCATCACCGGGTTGCGATTTGTTCCTGAATCCTGTATCCCTGTGCCGCTGGCCGGCTCGTTTATGATGTCCTGATCCATGACGGGAGGACGATCAACCGTAATACCGCCTCCAGTACCCGAAGAGGTAACATCGCGGTTATAAGGAGTACCCGTGTTATAGGTACCACCAGGCGTTGTAGTTGTACTGCTTCCTACGCCGGGCTGCTTGTCCATCGTAGCATCCTGACGATCGGTAGTTGTACCTTTAGCAGCAGCGCTACCACCGTGGAAGAGGTAGTTGGAAGACTCAGGGTCCAGCGCATCCTGCGGAGCCTGGTCGACCATGCGCGCAAAGTTATTAAGGTCGAGCTGTAAGTTATTTTCAAAACGGCTGCCAGCCCCTAATTTTTCACCTATAGCGCCTAGCACACCCGCTGGCGGATTGTAGTCCACAAAGACATCGACGCGTGTCTGGTTAGAACCGGCGGGCTGGAACGTCACTTTACCTGCATTTTCCATGCCATTGTACGAACGCCAGGCAATCTGTCTATCCTCAACCCAGTTCTCGTTCACTGCATCCCATTGGTGTTGTCCAACAACCTCGGCTACCCAATGGCTTCGCTGATCATCGTAGTAGGTGACCTCCTTGACGAAGCTCATGAACTTAGGAAAATCGTTGAAATGTGTGAAAAGGCTATACACCTGGTGAACAGGTGCATTTACCATCACCGATGCATGATGTTCTACCATTTTATCTTTATCTGCCATGCTATTTCCTTCCTTTCTGTTCTGTGTCTTACATCTGTGTTCGAGGAGAGGAGAGCAACCTGATAGGTTAACTATCCTGCGTTAGTCCTCCAACGCTCTGTAAGCGTTGTTTTTCTCTTAACGTCCGTAGCAAGGATACATTTATCTTAACATAGCGCAACAAAATAATCAACTAATTAAGCACTTCTATTATCATATTCTAACTCAATTTTAACCTTTAGTAGTAGAGATTATTTATTGTTAAGTAGGTAAGTCTGGATCAGGCATAAACCCGACAGAATATACGGTACACACCCTATTCCTATGAACTTGCATCTGCTCGTATAGTATGGAATAGAATAGTGGAGTATGATTGGTTTTCAAACTTGCGGCATGCTGGCAGTTTCCGATTACTCTTTTGCATGCGGCAAGAGCCTTAAGCAGGCAATCACCGAGAAATCATATTTTGAGAGGAAGTAACAGTATGAACAACAAGCGAATTCGGGTTCTGATGATGATACTCGTGGCACTTGCGATTGGCAGTATTTTGTTCGCCGCGTGTACACGTCCAGGCACCCCCGGCAGTAGCACTGCAAGTGGTGGAAGCAGCACTCCATCTAGCAGCGGCGGGGGTGGTACTGGGTCAAATGGTTGTCCAAATGGAACAGCTCATATGGTGGCGACCAATTTCGCGCAACCTTGTGTCAATGTCTCCAAGGGCTCCATGCTTACCGTTGTAGATGATGGGTCATTTTTCCATATCCTCGCCAATGGTAGCTGGGTTAATAGCACTGCACAACCGGCCAAAGAGCCTGGAGCGCCGACCGTCGGTAATGTGCAAATCAGCGGCGGCTCAAAACAGATTGGGCCGTTTAATACAGCAGGCACATATCACATCTATTGTTCTGTTCACGTGAACATGAATTTAATGGTTACTGTCAAGTAAACCGAGAAGCGTGAGCAGGGCAATGACACAACTCCTTGTGTCATTGCCCTCCTGTATTCACTCGGCAGCCTGAGCCGGTTCAGTCAGATGGTAACGTGATATCGGAATGCGGAATAGGAATGTTGGTGCCCTCATTTTGCATTCCTGGACGTCTACTATAATATATATATGGATGCGCTTGCTCAAAGTCAGCTGAAACATTAGTACCATCGTTATTCTGTGTAACCAATTGCTGCTTGTCAACGTATTGACTATTGGAAGCAAATACGTAGGGAAGCGCGATCATTTCTGGTAAAAATACTCTTTACCATTTTGTATAGTCAGTCTGGTGGAACCTTTGGTCACAAAAGGGGCAAGAACATGATAGCAACCGCAACTGAAGAAACCAAACTTAATCGCGCTCTAGAACTCCTTGGCGGCTCGATTGACCCTGAAATCGCCAAATCCTACTCCTCCTGGGAGGAGCGCATTCTAGCGCAGGCACTGGAAAACGTGGAACTGGCGGAGCGTCGTTTACGCGAAATTCAGAGGCTCGTGGGCGACCTGAGCGAAGTGTCAGTATGAATTCGTCTATGAATGGCTTTCACTAACGAAACAAACTACATAGCAGGCGGAATTTTGCGCCTTTCGCCAGGTCCTTAACATCATTCGTTTAGCCTGTGCCACCTCTATTAGCATTCCTCATCAAGATACACGCTTTGATTTATTGCTGTTGCCAATACCTGCCGGTGGAATATACATTCCCTCATTCACCTCTTTTTGCTGGGTAGAACTCCAAAGCGAGTCTACCAACGAACCTTTGAGATCACTGGCAGCTTGAGATGCAGCCTTCTCCAGAAGGCTGCCAACATTTGTGGCAATAGTGTGATAGGTGCCCAACAATGCAAGCAGGCCAGCGGCTGTTGTAACACCGGTAACAATAATATTGGGATTCGATAGAATTACAAGCGCCAGAACCGCTATAATCGCCGCGAATACAATAATACCTACCAGCATAAGAGGCCAGAAGAGACGTAACACTTTCCAGATAAACCCCTTCCCCTCTCTCGATGTATCGACGTGGATCAAGGGATCAGCGTCTCCAGTCACCAGGGAGTACCAGAGATCGGCCTGGCGTTGCAGTTCCGGCGGAGCCCCTCCATCTTTACCTGGCTCCACCTGACCGCGGACGATCGCATTGCCCCAGAGACTAACCGTGTAGGCGAGCGCACCCGGTATGAACGGGGGTAAACAGGGGCTCATTACGCGCAGGTACTCACCGCTAAGTTTCTGAAGAAACTGCTCATCCAATACGTTATTTTGCAGGCCGAAGTACCACCGAAGAGACGCGAGACCGCGCCCGGCCATGTAGGCTTTGTAGACGGCTACCGGCCTGTTCTGAAAAGCATCGTAGATTTTTTCATCCCAGAAGAAGAGACGCTCATTGATCTGCTCGCAAATGTGCTTACTCACCTCGGCTTCTGCGGCATCCCTGCTCACCTGGCTCAGCAAGCTGACCTTCTCGGACAGCACATCCACATATCTTCTATTTACATCCTCGTCGTCTTTGCGCTCTATTATGAATGAACTCATATCTAATAAATCAGCTAGATAGACAATATGACCCACGAGGGCACGCAGCTTCTCTCGCGGGGTACGGATCTCGGGCAGCACCATAAGATTGCCAGTGTTCCAATCTATCAAGTTTGGAACTTCCGGGGGCAAGGTAAAGCAACGACCGAGCAGTTCTACAAGAGCCCAACCGAGCGCCGCGGCAGTACGCACAGTTTGTACATCTGCCTGTGCCTGGAAATTTACGGCAGTCGTTCGTACAGGAGCAGTAATAGTGACGGTTTCCGGTCGCGGGTCCGGCGCAATGGCTGTTGTCTCATCCATGGTATTCTCCTGATCTCAGCTAGCAGGTGTATAATGAATTGCACACCTGCATTCGTTTTCGCTCCTCATCACCGGATACATCTGTCCATCTACAGTATTAACGCTGCGAGTTGTTAAAAATGGTTAAATCGTCATGGTCCAGTATACTATTTTATGCTCGAGATTAAAAGGGGGATTATTTGCCAACGTTTCCGGTAAAAGCAGACCCTCCTCGTAGATGCGGCGGATCACATCTTCGATCTCAGGCTCCTGGAAAGTCACGTCGCGCAGGCGATGGCGCGCACCCAGCCATGCCACAAGTTCATGTGCGGGCAGGGCATCTCTACCAAAGCTAAGCCAGATGCGCGGACTCTCGGCCCTCAACTGTCGCACTCCATAAGGCAAATCATCCAGGATAGGCTGTCCTTCGCTATCATGCGACATGGCTGATATCTCGGCAGGGTCCAACACGGCAATTAGTGTGCGCTCACCTCCAAAGCGCTCTCGGATGGCGGCTACCGTCCCATCATAGAGCTTGCGGCCATGATCGATAATGACCATACGCGGGCACAGCATCTCCACATCGTCCATATCGTGCGTGGTGAGCAACACCGTAACACCTTTTTCCGCGTTAATGGACAGCAAAAATTCGCGAATGCGCGCCTTTGCCACCACATCTAACCCGATCGTCGGTTCGTCTAAGTACAGCAGTTCCGGGTCATGCAGCAGCGCGGCTGCCAGGTCTCCGCGCATGCGTTGACCAAGCGATAGTTGACGCACCGGCGTATCAATAAACTCGTCAAGTTCCAGCATTGAGCCTAACAGTGCAAGGTTGGCACTATGTTGCTCCTCCGGTACGCGGTAGAGGTGCCTCAGCAGGCGCAGTGAATCGATGAGCGGCAGATCCCACCACAGCTGCGTTCGCTGCCCAAAAACAACGCCGATACGCGATGCCAATGTACGCCGCTGCTGCATGGGCACAAGCCCTGCCACGCGTATGTGGCCGCTCGTGGGTACAAGGATGCCCGTCAGCATTTTAATTGTTGTGGATTTTCCTGCTCCGTTAGGCCCAACCAGGCTGACCATTTCTCCACGCTCGACGTGTAGCGAGAGATCGCGCACAGCCTCCACCCGGCGCACCTCCGGGTCTACGACGCTGCGAATCCCCCCAAATAATCCTGGTCGTCTGCGTGCTACACGGAAGGTCTTGCTTAACTGTTCAGCCTCAATCATTGTCTCCATGTACAACTTCTCCTTTCAGCGCGCGGCCTTTTGAGGGCCGCGAGGTTCAATATGTCTATTAGAAGTGCCTGTTTAGCTGCCGGTACTCTGATAATGGTTCACTCCAAAGCGCCAGATGGCTCCCGATGCCAGTGCAAAAACAAGTGCCACCAGCGGAGACGCGAAGGCTAAGCCACCCGGTAACCCAAATGGCAAACCTCGACCAAGCAGGTAGCACACGGGAATATAGGAACAGAAAGCCAGGGGAATGACAAACAGGAAGAAACGCTGTAGACCCGAATTATAGATGGAGAGCGGATAACTCAACATTTCACGCCCACCATAGGTGAGGATATTCGTTAATTCTGTCGTTTCAACCGTCCAGAAGCACAAGGTTGCTCCCAGCAGCAATATAGCCGTGAAGACTACCGCCCCGCTTACTATGCCGATTGGCATCAGGACAAGTTTCAGGGGCGTCCAGGTCAACCCAGGCAAAAGCTTGAGCGCGATCCCAAAGGCCAGCAGCCCCTGCGTAAGACGCCCAAAACGGCGCAAGCGAAAGTCGCTGCCAATTACCTGCGTAAGGGCTCCAACGGGCCGCAATAACACGCGGTCGAACTCCCCACGACGGATGGTGATATCAAACGCGTCGATGCCCGCGCCGAATAATTCGGCCAGTCCAAAGCTCATCGACGTGAGGGAATATAGAAAGGCAACTTCGCCGATGCTCCAACCTAGAATGGAGGGGAAAGGGCCAAACAGCAGCATGATCGCGGCAAATTCAAGTCCTGTGATCAAAAAATACGTAACAATGTCTATAAGAAGATTGACTTTGTACTGCATTTGTGCGCGCAACTGCATGCCAATAAGCCGCAGGTAGAGATGGAGATCACCGAGCATATTATTCAGCATTGCCATTTTCTCCTTTGGCCGTAATCACTATCAAGGACGCGCTCTGAAAGCAACTAATCAAAACAATCAAGCGACAGAGAAAGCCATTTCACCCACCCTGCACCTCTACTCGCCGGGCAGATATAGCTGTAATGGCGCGTACAGCAAGTACCAGAATGATGATCCAGCCAATCTGGCGTGTAATCTCAAACAGCAACGGACCACCGCTCAACTTCCCCAGAAAGACTTCAGCCGGTACATTCAGCAGGCCGTTGAATGGGGACCAGGCGGCGATGGTATGCAGCCACGGTGGTAAGAATGGCAGCGGGATGTAGCTGCCGGTGAAAAAGAGGGCCATAGTCGCGACCAGAACTGCCATGGCCCTTGCTTCGACAATCCAGAAGGCAACGATGTTATAGAGAAAACGGCAGGCGATGCCCAGTACAGCCCCAAGTG
>Ga0137361_10001574_pt1 | contig 14244 bp, 9 predicted proteins | sample Mad1_80_16metaG_FD_104923 | JGI IMG/M metagenome (GOLD analysis project Ga0137361, IMG submission 104923) | Vadose zone soil microbial communities from Angelo Coast Range Reserve, California, USA - Mad1_80_16 metaG | ecosystem: Environmental > Terrestrial > Soil > Vadose zone | place: USA... | reverse complement strand
TCCTGGATCCCATCAATGCTCACCACCTGCAATTGTCCTTGCTTGCCAGCATCGGCAATGGCTCGACTGACGCCCAACGCCATGTCATCATTGGCGACAAAGAAGCCCTTCAAGGTAGGCCGGGCGCGCAAGAGATCGCCGGCATCGGTCAAGGCTGTCTGGCGGTCCCAGTTGCCGGCCACGGTCTGCACAATGTGAATGTTGGCGGGCAAGCCCTGCTGGAACCCCGTGAGGCGGGCCTGGCTCGTCGTGTCACCGGCGATTCCACCGATAAGGGCAACATCTCCGCCGTTGGGCAGCAGCTTCGCCATCTCGGCAGCGGCTATCTTTCCGGCGCTGATATTGTCCGTCCCGATGTAGGTGGAAATCTTCAGCCCGGCACTTTGGGCGGCATCGCTACTAATGGGGTTATCAATATTGATGATGGGTTTGCCGGCCTGCGAAATCGGCACCAATGGCTGGACGAGGTTGGTGGCGCTGATGGGATTGACGATGTAACAGGCATAGTTCTGCCCGGCCAATGCCTGTAGCTTATCGGCCTGGCCGGTCGTATCGGTGATACTCGTGGCGGCCTGCACGGTGACGTTGGTACCCAGGGTCTTTGCCTGTTCCTGAACACCCTGTTGCATCGCCTGGAAGAAGGGGTTGTCCAGGCCCTTGATGACAGCAGCTACATGGCCGCTGCTTGTACTACTACTGCCCTGAGATCCGCCACAAGCAGTGGCCATAGTGACGAGTGCCAGGATCGCCACAGCAATCCAGGCGTCGCGGAGCATCTTGCTCACTGGTTTTTTCTCCTTAGTTGAGATGGTGCCTTCACATCCAGGTGAGGCCAACAGCATAGAGGATGAACTACAAGAACGACTTGTAAGGAAGTATAGCATAACTTATGGCGATTGTCAAGCAAAAGTTAGGCATCTTTTATCAATATTAGACATAAGGTGATATCTGTGGTATACTATGTTCACGAGTAAGGTAGGGCAATAAGAAAAAGTCCTCTTAAGAGAACGAAAATGGGGCGAGTATGGAGACAACAAAGAAGAGTAACTATTCAGGTGCCTGACTCCTCGCCGCCTACGGCGGCTCGCACGTTTTTTATGCCGCGGGCATGGCAGCCGCAGGCTGCCATGCCCGCGGCATAAAAAACTCTTGCGAACTGCCGCAGGCAGTGAGGAGACCTGAATAGTTACAAAGAAGAGGGAGTCTGATCGGCCCGATCGACATGCTTCATGTATTCACTGTAGAATCACGTATCCCCAGAAACTGGTTTTCAACGGACGAGAGGGAACGAAGAGTGAATGAAAGGAGATAGACTGATGATCAACGGTAGCAGTGGCGCTGAAGCCTTTGGTCCTGGAGCGATCCTTGCCCTGTTCCGCCAGGGGCAAGCCCGAACGCGGGCCGACCTCGTGCGTTTGACAGGCCTGGCGCGATCTACCATCACGCAGCGCTTGGACGCGTTATTCGCCGCGGGTTTGCTTGTCCCAGATGGAGAGAGCGCGTCAACCGGAGGGCGACCTCCAACGCAGTTCAAATTCAATGCATCCGGAGGAGTCCTGCTCATCGCCGATATTGGTGCGAGCCACCTGCGCTGTGCGGTCACTGACCTGGCGGGGATCGTCCTGGCCGAGGAGGCCAGTGGGTTAGACGTGGCAGCCGGTCCACATGTGGTCCTCGATCAGGTGAGCACGTCGTTTGAAGCGCTTCTGAGAGCAGCTGGACCCTTGCCCAAGGACGTGCGTGGGATCGGTATTGCAGTGCCAGGGCCGGTAGAGTTCGCCACTGGCCGCGTCATCAGCCCACCGATTATGACCGGCTGGGATGGGTTCGATATCCCCGGCTACTTCGCTGAGCGTTATACCTGTCCGACCCTGGTAGATAACGACGTCAACGCCATGGCATTCGGCGAGCAGCGAGCCTGTTGGCCCCAGCACCGCGACATGCTCCTCATCAAGTTAGGCACAGGTGTCGGCTGCGGGATCATCGCCAACGGTGAGCTGTACCGTGGTGCACGGGGAGCTGCCGGTGACCTGGGACACATCCCCTACAGTGGGGAAGGAGGGCCCCTTTGCCGCTGCGGCAATATCGGCTGCATCGAGGCGTACGCTGGAGGCTGGGCGCTCATTCGTGACCTCCGTGCACTCGGACATGATGTACAATCTTCCTCCAATGTGGTCCATCTTGTTCGTGCTGGCCAACCAGATGCGGTACGGCTTGCTCGACAGGCAGGGCGCGTGCTCGGTCAGGCGATCTCGGATGCAGTCAGCTTCTTCAATCCATCGCTGGTCGTGATCGGAGGCCAGTTGGCGCATGCTGACGAACCATTGCTTGCAGGCATTCGAGAGGTCGTCTACCGTCGATCACTGCCTCTTGCAACCCGCGACTTGCAAATCACGACCAGCAAGCTGGATGAGCGTGCCGGGGTGACCGGGCTCGCACTCATGTTAGGAGACCACATCTTCGCTCCCCACGCTATTGATCGGGCGCTGGGAGCGGACAATGTCAATAGCCATCCAGAAAGTGCAAGTATGAAATACACATAGGGCGGAATCACTTTAATACTCGATAGATATACGCCGTCCCTCGAGTGACGACCGCATAATTGCATCACAAATCACCGCATTGCGATAGCCATCTTCGAACGTCGCACCGTAGGGCGCCACCTCTTTGTTGTTCACAATCGCATCGAGGAGATGGGCGATCTCGTGAACGAAGGTATGCTCCCAGCCGATGATGTGGCCGTGTGGCCACCAGTTCGACCAGAACGGATGATATGCCTCAGTCACCAGCACATTGGTGAAGCCCTGCGTTTCTTTTGTTGGGGCATCCTTCCAGAACACCTCTAATTCATTGAAGCGCTCCAGGTTAAAGCGAATCGACCCCTTTGAGCCGTTGATTTCGAACACCTCATAATTTTTTCGTCCAGAGCAGAAGCGAGAAGCCTCGATAGTGCCTACCGCACCGTTCTCGAACTCCACGATGGCTTCAAAAGCATCGTCCACCTCGACTTTCCCACTCCCGTTACCTCCCAGTAGCGGTCGTTGTTCGATAAACGTTTTCGTCAGGGCCATCACCGATGTAGGCTCACCTACCAGGAAACGTCCAAGATCGATTATATGAGCGCCGAGGTCGCCAAGTGCTCCACTGCCGGCCACTTTCTTATCCAGGCGCCACACCAGGGGAAAGTTCGGGTCGGCAATCCACTCCTGTAAATAGACTGCACGAAAATGATAGATCTCACCGAGCGCCCCGCTCTTGATTAATTCATATACCTGGCGGATGGCGGGCACGAAGCGATAATTGAACCCGACCATGTGTTTAACGCCGGCCTTCTGCACCGCATCCAGCATCGCTTTGGCTTCTTGGCGAGATCGAGCCATCGGCTTTTCACACAGGATGTGCTTACCCTTTTCAGCAGCAGTGATGCACGGTTCGGCGTGCAGATCATTGGGCCCACCGTTGTCAAAAAGCTGCACATGGGGATCCGCGAGCATTTTCCGCCAATCGGTGTAGTACCCCTCATAGCCGTAGCGCAGCGCTGCTTCTTTCACTGCGACTTCATCGCGGCCTGCTATCGCTACCAGTTTTGGCACTGCGGGCGGCGGATAGACCATATATGGTAACTTTTTATATGCATTCGTGTGCGCCTTCCCCATAAAGGCATAGCCCAGCATCCCGATGCCGATCTCGGAGGCTGCGGCTGTCGCCCTGCCACCAGCCATCCTCACAAATCCGACTTCATCAGTCATACCTCTCTCCTTTCTCCGATGATCGCGGTTTTCCGCCGTGCCTACTACGAGCGAACCGCCGAATCTGTCTTCTTTTCGCTGCTAAATGCTGCATCGAAAGCCACCGTCGATGGCGTGAAATCAGTACGCCGTACGAAGGCCAGTGCGTCCTGAGCACCCCATTCGCGGTCTATCCCCCAATCCTCCCACTCGATCGAGAGCGGCCCAGAATAGCCAATACGATTGAGCGTGCGGAAGATTGACTCGAAATCGACATCGCCGTGTCCAGGAGACACGAAATCCCAGCCACGCCTGGCTTCGCCAAAGTTGAGATGAGATCCCAGGATGCTCTTGCGGCCATCTAGATGCCTCTTCGAGTCTTTGATATGAACATGGTAGATACGATTGGCGAACTCCTCGATAAATGCGGCCGGGTCGAGAAATTGATGGAGGAAATGGCTTGGGTCAAAGTTAATACCAAAGCCGCTGCGGTTGCCGATGGCATCAAGCGCTTTTCGTGTCGTCACAAAATCGTAGGCAATTTCGGTGGGATGTACTTCCAGACCAAACTTCACGCCTTCCCGTTCAAATACATCGATAATTGGATTCCAGCGTCGCGCAAAATCCTCGTACCCTTTCTCGATTTCCGCAAAGTCATTCGGAGGAAAGGAGTAGAGCAGGTGCCAGATGCGCGATCCAGTGAACCCATTGACCTGGGTCACGCCGAATTTTGCAGCTGCGCGTGCTGTGTCCTTGAGTTCTTGTGCAGCACGTTGGCGCACGCCCTCCGGCTCGCCATCACCCCAAACATGGGCAGGAAGAATTCCTTTGTGGCGCGAGTCAATCGAATCGCATACCGCCTGACCGACAAGGTGATTGCTGATAGCGAAACACTTCAGGTTGTACGCTTTGAGAATATCCCAGCGCGATTGCACGTATTGCGGCTCATTGAGGGCCCGGTGCACATCAAAGTGGTCGCCCCAGCAAGCCAATTCGAGGCCGTCAAATCCCCACTGGCTCACTTTTTGAGCAAGCGTCTCCAGTGGCAGATCAGCCCACTGTCCGGTAAAAAGCGTTACTGGCCGTTTCATTGCCTTCTCCTTTTAGCCTGTGAAGATCAAGGGATTCCGAACTTGCTGCATCAAGGTTAGAGGTGACACTCCGCCCAGGCTAAAGCCGTGGCGGCTTCTTCCCTGTTGCCAGGGAGACATTTTCTCGCAGGTACTCTCTCTCCCTGCGAGCTACGCGGGCATGCGGCCTGAACCGTATCCCCGTGGGCGGTGCCATAACGCCAACTACTGGACCCAGGTCCAGATACTTTCTTCGGATGTTGCAGGCTCCCACTCCATCACGGTGCCAGGTGAAGCCACACTTTTTATTGGTACAGTGGAAGACGCGCCCTTGCGGCTTACTCTTGCGCCGATGTCCACAGACCGGACACGTCTTGCTGGTGTAGCTTTCCTCTTGCAAGGCTACCACCATGCCGTGCCGCTCAGCCTTATAGGTGAGCAGATGCCGCACGGTCCCATGCGACCACTGATGGAGTTTCTGATTGTTGGTGGAGCCAACATCCAGGTCTTGTCGGATATGCCTGACATCGCCAATGACCACGGTTTGCACGCCCTCTGTATGCAGCGTGGAAACGAGTCGTGACGTCTGCTTGTGTTCGATATCCACGATTTGGTGTTTGAGTTTCTTGAGTTGTTTCTTCTTGGAACCAATGAGTTTCTTTCTGCGACGGGAACCTTTCTTCTTCCGATCAATCTTCTTGTTCAGATGTTCCTGGAGCTTATTGCGATACTGCCGCTTCGATCTGAGGTGCCGTCCATTAAGGATGTGCGTCTCGGTTCCATCATGCGAGACCGCCATGTGGATCTCGCCTAAATCAATGCCAGCCACCTTCTCACCTGTAGGCATCGTATGAGGTTCAGTCTCGTAGGTCGCAATGGCTTCGTACTGGGTGCCTGTCCAGTGGATCACCACTGTAGCAGGGAGTTCCCAGGGCCAATCGAGGATGAGCGGTTCGTTCCCTTTGCCGTTCGAGAGGCGCAGTTTGCCATCTTTGAGTTTCATAGCACTCTGCTTGTACTCGACTTTGAAGTACCACTTGCGTTTGCGCGGCGGGTGGGCATCGGGATCACCCATCTTTTTGCGCTCTCGCCATGATTTGAGAGAGGCAAAGAAGGATTGGACGCAGGCATCGGCGGTATGGGCATGCAACTTCTTGGAGGTAAAGAGACGCATGAGGTGTTTGGGCTTGAGCCACAGCCCCTTATGCCGGACAGTGCGCCAGAAGAAGACGAGCGTCTGAGTATAGAGTTCTCCGCATTCATGTGCTAACTCATCAAGTTGTGGGGTCTTGCCGATATTGACCCTACGCACGTGATACATTAACGCAATCCCTTCTGTGCATCGATGTACGCGCTTATGGTTTCTTGGCTGATATTGCCTGCTGTACTGGCAAAGTAGGAACGAGTCCAGAGCGAGGGCAATTTCAACAAAGCAGGAAGCGCTTTCCGCAAGAAAAAAGAGGTGATGCCTTTACACTCCTTGACGACTTCTGAGGCACTACTGGAAGGAAAGCACCTCACAAACAAATGGAGATGATCGGGCTCAATAGCCAGCGTAAGAATCTACCAACCCTTCTGCTGGCATTTCTCCCGAATCAATTGCTCACATCGCTCTTTTACCGTGCCCGTAAGCACTGGCTTGCGGCGGCGAGGACACCAAATCAGATGATAGATAATCAAATGAACATGGTGTTCATCCCGTTGATACTCAAGTGTCTGTTTCATGGTTCTCTTCTACCACAATTCAGACCACTATGCAAGGGCTAAAGCCACCATCGCCTAACCGCTCGCTCTAAAGAGACGGCGGCTTGCGGCGGGCTAAAGCCCTTTCTTGTCAATAGGTATCCACCGATGCTCTTTCATGGAACGGTAGGCGGCATCAATGATCACATTGACGATCACACCATCCTCGAAAGTCTCGCGGGGTGTCTCGCCCCGAGCTATACACTCGACAAAGTGTTTCATTTCCTCGTGGTATGTAAAATGTGGCTAAGAAACCACAACCAAGTAGGCCGATGCGAACCATAAAAGTAGCTCCCTTTCGCTCCTTTGTTGTTATGACCTTTTCTATCATACCCTACAGGTTATTACAAATCAAGCGCCTCAGATGGGATCGTACCTGTCCCGTTGGCTGCGCGGGTGCCCAGTCACACGATACTCATACCGATCAGCGCGTGAGACAACCGTAGCAGCGGCTAGTAGCTCATCATTGGGAAGGTATGTCACGCGCGTGACGTACAAAACTGGAGCACCGGGTTCGACTCCCAGTAGCCGCCCTGATTAGTGTGAGAGATTAGCATGATCATGACGTATATAACTCATGATATCTCTGATACTGCATCTCCAGCCGCCAGTACAAACGGACGCGCCCTAGCGCTCCACCTTCTCCCTATTATGTCTTTTGTTCTTCGTATCGTCGTTTTTGCAAGTTCCTTATAGAGAGGAGATAGGCTACCGACGTATCAATATAGGCGTTGAAAAACGCCTTCCACTTTGTACGTAAAACCATCAACCCACAGCAACTTGTGTAGTTGCGTCAAGGAGGACATCCATGTCACTGAGTAATGATGGCAAGCATTTGAACGTAGTAAAGCGTAAGCAGTATTTCAAGTTCGTAGGATGGCTGATAGTCCTGGCGATTATCAGCACGTTGGTAGCCGCTTGTGGAGGCACTAGTACTCCACCCAGCAGCAGTAGTACCGGCAACAAAGGTCCATTCACGATCGGCGTATCCAACGGGTTCGTTGGCAGTGAGTGGCGTACCCAGATGCTCCAGGACATGCAGACAGCAAATGCCGAGTACATGAAGGCAGGCTTGACGAAAGACCTGGTCATCCAAAGCGCAGACGTGGATGTGCAGGGACAGATACAGCAAATCCACAACCTCATCAACCGTGGGGTCAATGCGATTATCATCAATCCCAACTCCCCGACTGCCCTCAGCCCTGTGATCAAGGAGGCCACAGATGCGGGCATTGTCGTCATTTCTGTTGACCAGGCGATTACTGCTCCTACAGCAATCAATGTGGTCATCGACCAGACCGAGTGGGCACGGATGAGTATGCGCTGGCTGGCTCAACAATTGCAAGGTAAGGGCAACATCATTATTATCAACGGCATCGCTGGGGCCCCGGCCAATGAAGCCCGCTATAATGGTGTTAAGGAAGTCCTGGCGCAGTACCCCGGCATCCATGTATTGAACGTAGTGAATGCCAACTGGGACGAAGCCACTGGACAGCAAAAAATGGCGGCTATTCTAGCTTCACAGCCTCACATCGACGGCATCTGGTCCCAGGACGGTATGGCACAAGGCGCTTTGCAAGCAGTTCTCGCCGCTAATCTGCCTAAGTTGCCCATCATGGTCGGCGAGGCCCGTGCGGGATACGTGCAACTCTGGGCGCAGGTCAAGAAGACCCATGCTGACTTCACTTCCTTTGGTGTGGTCAACCCTCCGGGTGTTGGTGCCAGCGGCCTGCGTGTCGCCGTGGATCTGCTGCTGGGCAAGAAGCTCAAGTCAAATGAGTTACAAGGTCCTAATCATAACACGCTGCTCGTACCCATCCCTGGCACGGTCAGTGATGCCAACTTCGATACGGAGTATAATATGGTCAAGAACTTGCCGGTGGCGTATACACTGGATGGCAGTATCACACGGCAAGAAGCCGACGCGTTCTTTCAGTAGTTGACAGGTAACTCATGAAGATATCTCTTGCTGCTCAGCACCTGGTCAAGCGCTATGACGCTGTGGTTGCACTCTTGGATGGTAACCTGGACGCCCAATCCGGCCAGGTGCTGGCGTTGGTAGGTGCCAACGGGAGCGGGAAGAGTACACTCAGCAAGATTATCACCGGAGTAGTTGCCCCTGACGAGGGGCAACTACTTCTTGATGGTCAGAAGGTGCGCTTCTCCTCTCCTCAAGCTGCCCGCAAGAATGGGATCGTAGAGGTCTATCAGGAGCTAAGCCTGGTCCCGGATATGACGGTGGCCGAAAACATCTGGCTGGCGCATGAACCGCTTGCGTGGTCAAAGATAGTGCGGAACCACGAGATACGGGCGCGCACCAGGGACCTGCTCGACCTCTTCGCTGGAACAACTCAGCCCTCGCTACGGCCAGATGCGCTAGTATCTTCTTTGCAGCCTGATGAGAAGCAGATCGTCGAAATCCTGAAAGTGCTCAGCCTTCAACCCAAGATTATGGTCCTCGACGAGGCCACGGCAAGCCTGGATAGTCGCCAGGTGAATCGGCTCTTTGAACTTATAGAGCAGAGGAAGGCTCAAGGCATGGCCGTGGTGTTTATCTCCCACCGCATGGAGGAAATCTTTCGCGTAGCTGACCGGGTCACGGTGCTGCGCAGTGGAAAGACTGTGGGGACGGCCCCACTCGATCAGATCAGCCAGCAGGAGTTGGTGAGTATGATGATTGAAACCGAGGTGGTGTCGCGCTACATCGAGCCCCATGAGGAAGCTAAATCGTCTCCCGTGCGGCTCAGCATTGAACAAATGCGCACCTCGGTACTGCGAGGCGTGAGTCTGAGTTTACGGGAGGGGGAGTTGCTCGGCCTGGGTGGTCTGCGTGGGCAGGGGCAGACCGATATCCTGCTGGCATTGTTTGGAGCAGTCCCTTTTGAAGGCAAGCTAACGCTCTCCGGTCGACCAGTCCATTTCACCCACCCGCGGCAAGCGATGCGAGAAGGGATTGCCTTTGTCCCTGGGGATCGTGGAAGCGATGGCTTGCTGCCCGTACGCTCCATTCTAGAGAACCTCCAACTACCTTCTTGGCGACGCTATGGCCTGTTACTACAGCTAACCAGGGCGTACAAGGATGCCACTACAATAGCACGTAGGCTGAACCTGGTCATGGAGTCACTGAATGCTCCCGTGACCAGTTTGAGCGGTGGCAACGCACAAAAAGTCGTGCTTGGGAAGTGGCTGCTGCGTGAACCGCAGGTCTTGTTGCTCGACGACCCTACTAAAGGTGTGGATGTGGGGACAAAAGGAGAGTTCTACAAGCTCCTTTCGGAACTGCGAGAGGCCGGAACGTCCATCATTCTTTACAGCAGTGAGGATGAGGAACTCCTCGGTCTGTGTGACCGCGTGATCGTCTTGAACGATGGACAGGTGCAAGCAGAACTGGCTGATACAACGCTCACACGCTCCGAGCTGGTCGCTGCCAGTATGGGCACAGCACATGGAGGTGCGGCATGATCAGGGTACCAATAGCCAATACCGTTCAGCTACAGCGCATCGCGCTCAGACAGTCCTACCTGTTTGCATTGTTGCTGTTAATTATTGCGGTAGCAGTGAACGCCGCGTTGCAACCAGATTTCTTCCGCCCCGGCGTGCTCAGCGACAATTTGCAGTCCTTTCTACCCCTCATGCTGCTTGCCGCCGGTCAAACGATCGTCATCATCGGCGGAGGCGTAGATTTATCAGTCGGCGCGATCGTCTCGCTTGTCGACGTGGTAGTGGTGCGAGCGATGGGAAATAGCCCAGGTGCATCACAGGTGCTCCTGGCAATAGCGCTGGGGCTCGCCAGTGGAGTACTGGCCGGTGTGGTCAATGGTATCTGTGTCGCGTATCTGCGCTTCCAGCCAATTGTGACTACCTTTGCTTCGAGCTTTGTTTTCTCTGGAACGGCACTCTGGGTGATGTCCAGCCCAGGAGGCAACGTGCCGCCCAGCCTGGTAGATGCCTACCAGGCGAATTTGCTCGCATTGCCCGTAGTGCTCTGGGTGATAGCAGTGGTGCTGGTTCTGTGGAACTTTCTGCGCTCCACCCGCTATGGTCGATATCTGTACGCGGTGGGCGGTCAGTCAATGTCTGCATATGTGACAGGAGTGCCCGTCTCCCTCGTCCGACTCAGCACATACATACTCTCAGGACTTATGGCGGCACTCACTGCGGTGGCACTGGTGATGAGCACAAATACAGGTGACCCGCTCATTGGGGCGCCAATGACTTTGGAATCGATCGTCGCAGTAGTACTGGGAGGAACGCGCTTGAGAGGCGGACAGGGCGGCGTGGCTGGTTCGCTCATCGGCGTAATCATTCTAAGCCTGATCCTTAATATTATCTCCTTTGCTAACGTCCCAACCTGGTGGCAAACGCTCGTAAATGCTTTAATTGTACTGCTGGCGTTGACTGGTCCCGGCATCGTTGCTCTTGTACGGAGGAAGCTATCATGAAACGTCTGAAGCTGAGCCCGGTGGTGATTGCATTGCTGTTGGCCATTGGACTGTTTGTGCTGGGCGGGCTGGTGCATCCAGGCTTTGCAAATTACTCCCCGGCGATCAACATTCTCCGTCTCGCTGCCTTCCTGGGAGTCGTAGCGGCCGGTCAGACACTGGTGATCATCGGCGGAGGTGAAGGGATTGATCTTTCCGTTGGATCGGTCATCACCCTGGGAGCAATTCTCGTCTACCAGATTGCCAACGGCAGTGACCAGATGGTACTCCCTGCCCTGCTTGTGGCATTAGCTGTAGGGGCGGGCATCGGGACTATAAACGGCCTGGGCATCACATTGCTGCTCATCCCACCGCTCGTAATGACGCTTGGCATGGCAGGGGTTGTGCAGGGGCTGATCCTGGTTGTAACTCAGGGAAAACTCACTGGAGCCACAGCACCAATCATGGTTACCCTGATAACAAGTCCGCTTGCTTTCGAGATCCCGGGGGTGTTGCTGGTGTGGCTGCTTTTGGGATTCGTTATGTGGGTACTGCTTGAGCGAACTGTGTATGGCAAACAACTCTTTGCGATAGGAGTAAACCGCACCACGGCGAAACTTTCTGGAGTACGTGTTCCTGCAGTACTTGTGCTTACCTATGCGCTCAGTGGTCTGTTAGCCGCGCTGGGAGGATTCGTGTTGCTCGGATACACACAGCGTGTATTTCTTAACCTGGGCGCTGACTACACGTTGCCTTCAGTAGCAGCCGTCGTCGTAGGTGGCACCATTCTCGCTGGTGGTCAGGGCAGCTACTTCGGCACCATGGCCGGAGCGCTCGTGCTGACACTCTTGTCGAGTCTACTCACTACATTGCTATTACCAGAATCTGTGCGACAGATCGTGTTTGGAGCAACTCTGCTGCTGCTGCTCTCCGCCTATGGACGACAACAAAGGCTCAGGAATTAGCCGCTTCCTTGCCATCAACTATTCTTCCATGGTATCATTAGAACATACATTCGTCGTTCAAGTCAGTGTCAGGAGTGCTATGTTCTCATCCTTTCCCGCCAATGCCACCAGGACATTTTCTCATACCGAAGATGAGCACCTGTTCGGCTGGGACCCCACACCGGGCATTGTCTCCGTCTGGGCTGATCGCCAGGGGCGGGCTATCGTGTGGCGGCGCGAGGGTGAGCGTGTCACTTGCACCACGGAGCGTTTTCGTCCCTGGGTCTTCGCTACGACGCTGGCCGATCTCACGCAAGTCGGATCGGCTCTGCTTCCTGTTACTGCTCCTGGTGGCAATGATGCCATGTTCAGTTATCGCGAATTGGATGGCCCAGCTGGCTCTTATCGCTACCTGCTTTCTGCTCGCGATGGACGTGCGCTTGAGCGGGCATTGGTCCTGGGTGCTTCGCGCCGGCTGAAGCGTAAGATCGATAGCCTGAACGAATTGCAAGACGCGTATTACCGCGTCGGCCCTGTCGAACAATACCTGATGCTCACAGGGCGGGTCTATTTTCATGGGCTTGCCTCCGAAGACCTGCACCGTCTCCAACTCGACCTGGAGACGACCGCGCTTGACCCTCATCGTGGGCGCATCTTCATGGTCGCTATTCGCGATAGTCGTGGGCTGGCTACCACGCTTGATGCACCGACACCTGAAGATGAGGCGCGCCTGATCATCGATCTCTGTGCACTGATCCGTGAGCGTGACCCTGATGTGATCGAGAATCACAATCTGTTTGGCTTTGATTTGTCCTTTTTAGAGCAACGTGCTGCTGTGCTAGGAGTGCCGCTGGCCCTGGGCCGGCAGGGTGGGCCAGCACTGTTAGAGCGCCGCGAAGAGACGCTGGCCATAGGACCGCAGGCACGGCGGCGCACGCGCTACAGTGTGGCTGGCCGCGAGTTGATTGATACGCTGGATGCCGTGCGTCGCCATGATTTCGTCGTGCGCGATATGCCCAGTTACAGCCTCAAAGACGTTGCCCGCTATTTTGGCATCGCCTCTTCCGACCGTGTGTACCTGGAAGGCGCTGCAATCTTCGATACGTACCGCCGGGACCCTGAACTGGTGCGTCGCTATGCTCTGGATGATGTGGCCGAGGTGGATGGCCTGTCGCAGCGACTGCTGGGTGCGCCGTTTGCCCTGGCAAGTATGGCACCGCGTCGCTACGAGCGGCTGGCATCGGCAGGACCTGCCATGGGGGTGCTCGAACCGATTCTTGTCCGTGCCTACCTGCGTGCTGGTGCGGCGCTACCCTGCCAGGCGGCTCACCAGGATGATGAGCAAGGGCTGCACGAGGGCGGAGCCGCCTATCTGTTCGCCGAAGGGGTAGCCGAACAGGTGGTGAAGGCCGATGTTGCCTCGCTGTATCCCTCGTTGATGCGCACATTCCAGATTGGCCCGGCCTGCGATCGCCTGGGCGTCTTGCTGAGCATTCTGGGTCGGTTGACCGATCTGCGGCTCGCGCATAAGTCGGCAGCGCGGATGGCCACGCCCGGCTCGGTAGAGGCCAACTCGCACGATGCGACTCAGGCGGCTATGAAAATCCTCATTAACGCCGCGTATGGCTATATGGGCGCGGGTGTCATGGCGCTCTTCGCCGATAGCCGCGCCGCCGGAGAGGTGACGCGACGCGGACGCGAGATACTCACGCAGGTGCTTGATGCTTTACGCCAGAGGGGTATGGCGTTGATAGAAGCCGACACCGATGGCGTGTATTTTGCCGTGCCTTCCGGCTGGACGGAAGAGCAGGAGCGTGCCCTGGTGGCCGAAATTGGGGCGGAGTTGCCTGAGGGTATCCGGCTGGAATATGAAGGACGCTACCGTGCCATGTTCAGCCACGAAGTCAAAAACTACGCTTTGCTGACATACAGGGGGCAGCTGATTGTACACGGGGTGGCATTGCGCTCCAGCCGGGCGGAGCCCTTTGGCGAGCGTTTTCTGCGCCAGGCGCTGCTCTGTACGATGAGCAATGATGTACCCGGTCTGCGCCAGGCGTATCTTGAGACGGTTGCGGCTTTACGTAGCCGCTCCCTGTCGGCATCAGATCTGGGGGCACGTGTGCGTCTCTCGAAAACCCCTGAAGCCTACCAGGCTTCTCGCAGCACTCACCCGGAGGCGCAATATGAGGCGTTGCTGGCGGCTGGGCGCGCACAATGGCATCCTGGAGAGCGCGTGCGCTTCTACCGTGCTCGCGGCGGGGCGTATGTCTGGTTGCCCGAGGAGGCTGAAGAAGGGCCTGCACAGCCTGGGGTTGTGGCCAATCAGCGGGACTACGAT
>Ga0137361_10001572_pt1 | contig 14251 bp, 9 predicted proteins | sample Mad1_80_16metaG_FD_104923 | JGI IMG/M metagenome (GOLD analysis project Ga0137361, IMG submission 104923) | Vadose zone soil microbial communities from Angelo Coast Range Reserve, California, USA - Mad1_80_16 metaG | ecosystem: Environmental > Terrestrial > Soil > Vadose zone | place: USA... | reverse complement strand
CTCGACGCGCTCGGGGGCGCGTACACGGCCTGGAAAGACGCCTGCGCCGCGAGCGACGTGCACGGCGATCTCAGCCGCCGCGTCTATCACGTGCCCTACGGCAAGATGGCGCGAAAGGCACATCGCCATTCCCGCATGCTCGACGGACTCGACGAGATCGAAGCCGATGCGACGTTCGAGCGCGAGGTGGCGATCTCGCTCGCCTTCCCCGCCGAGGTCGGCAACGTGTACACGGGTTCCTTGTATCTCGCGCTGGCCTCGCTGCTGCATCACCAGGCCGCCGAGCTCGAGGGGCAGCGGATCGGGCTCTTCAGCTACGGCTCCGGTTGCGTGGCCGAATACTTCGCTGGCCGCGTCGTGAGCGGCGCCGGGTCCGTTGCCGCCCGGCTCAGGCTCGATGAGCCGCTCGCCAACCGGCGGCGCTGCACGGTGGCGGAATACGAATCGATCCGTGCCCTCGACGCTGATGCGGACTCGCGTCCGCTGGGACAGCACGAGGCGCGCGCCGGCGAGGTCGCGTTTGCGGGCGTCGACGGTGAGCGCCGGGTCTATGTGGGATAGGTCGGTTCCGCCGCCGCGCTCACCGGAACGCACCCGCTCCCATGACGGCGCTGCGCTGGACGGCGTTATCGTAGTGCAGCGGCAAGAAGAGCCTCATGGCGGACACACAGACACACAGCCATCGCTTCCGCGCCAACGGAATCGCCGCTCTCGTCAGAGCGGGAACCGCTGCGATCCATTGTCAGCTGGAGGAGCTCTCGGCGGATGGCGCATTCCTGCGTGCGGCTCGCTCGGTAGCGGTGGGAACGGTGCTGGAGGTGGATCTCAAACGAGGAGCTGGCAACGCTCTCCACCTTCGCGCGGTCGTATTGCGACAAATCCCCGGCCGCGATGGACAACAGATCGGACTGGACGTGGAGTTCAGGCTCGTCGCGCCAGCCGATCTGCAGCGTCTCATCTCCTGGCTGGACGAGATGAAGGGCCGGCCGGGCGCCGAGCTGATACCCATCGTCGTCGAGGCGCCGATCACCGCGCCGGTTCCGGTTAAAACCTCTCCTATCGCTACCGCGCCGATCGGCGGACGGGTCGAGGACGATCGCTCGAAGTTGATGCTCCAGATCAAAGGGCTTTTTGGCGAGATGGGCGAGTTGCGCCACCGGCTGCGCGAGCGCGAGATCGAGGTCGACGATCTCCGTCGCCGGCTCAGTACGGCCGAGCAGCTGCTCGGCAGCCGGCGAGCCCAAAAGTAGACTTACGACGCCTTTCGGGGCTTCGTGTCGGCAATTTCGCGGACACCAACCACGATGCCCGCCATCCAAAGCGGTCGCATCCCGCCCACAGGGTGCGAATCATTGGGCCGAGCGCCTTGCACACTGGTCCCGAGCGCAATATTCGTACAGCGCGCTACGGAGATCAACGCATGCCGGCGTATTCCAGGGAGACCGGCTACTATCTCAACGGCAAGCTGCCGCGGATCGCGCTGATCGCCAAGGGTGTTCGCTTCCCCGCGGGAAGATGGCTGCGCTTCATCGGCGCCACGACCGACGCAGACCTCGTCCAGGAGTTGGCCGCTGACCTCTTTCCGGCGCTGCGGGCAACGCCGGTTTCGATCGTCACGCTGCTCACCGACGCGGACGTCGATCAATTTGAGCGGGAGCTGCAGGCCGAGTTCGGCGACTCGATGTCAGGGTAGTCGCGGCTGCCGAAGGCGGCTTGGCGACTATTGCTTTCAGGCGGGAAACTTTCGCAAACCACCCCCATAGCGTCTAATGAGTCGTAAAACGACGCTCTCGAGGTGGGACCCCGATGGCAACGCCGACGTCGCACGAAAACCAACCGGACGCTCCACCGCCCAGATTTGTCATCCCCGTGCGGTACGTTTCAGAGGGCGCGGTCGTGCAGACCACCTCGACATCCCTGAGCAAGGACTTGATCCACGTCCGGTCCGTGCGGCCACCTCGAACCGGTCTCGTGATCGGTCTACAGCTCTACTTTCCGAATGTTCGCGACATAGTGCGGAGCATTGGATTGATTTCGGAAACGACCGCGGACCCGAATTCCGGTTTCTGGGCGGAGCTCTCCGACGACAAGCGCAGCGCGGATGGGATCGCGGCACTGCTGGCGCGGCACCGGGAGTTGGGAGATCGAGGGTGCCCGCGATTCCATACGCGACTTCGCGCGACGATTCGAAATGGAGAAGGGCGCACCTCCGATGGACACATCACGAACATCAGCCGGAGCGGTGCGTTCATGAGAGTGGATTCACTTCCCCCCGCCGGGAGCGTCATCGATCTTGAATTCACCATTCCGGTCGCTCGGGCGCGAGAGACGGCGCTCGCTTACGTGATCCATGTCGCCGAGAACCGTGGAGTTGGCCTTCAGTTCATCGGTGGCAGCGACGAGTTTCGTTCCCGGCTCGACGAGTACGTCGCCCGGCTTGCAGGTTGAACCCCCAGGCGTGCCGCGAACCGCGCGTCCCTGGCCCGCCGCCGTGCGGGGTGGTATCCTGAGGCCCGTTGGGGGGTCTGGATGCCATCCGCGGCCCGTCTCGGAGACAAGGCGCAAGTCGACGCGGATGCGCACGGGTGTCCCGCCTGCCCGCATCCTGCCGTCGGTCCCATCGTCACCGGCTCGCCGGACGTATTCGTCAACGGCAAGCCGGCGGCGCGCCAGGATGATCTCGGGATCCACGCCGTCTGCTGCGGACCGAACACCTTCACCATCCAGCGCGGCTCGCCGACGGTGTACGTCAACGGCAAGCCCTTCGCGCGGATGAACGATCAGACGAAGCATTGCGGCGCGTCGGGCCCCATCATCGAGGGTTCTCCCGACGTCAACATCGACGATGGAGCAGGGGCGCAGGGACTCGGATCCTACGCCATGAATGCGCTTCAAATCCTCCTGCAGAACGCTGCGGCGCAGAAGAAGCCCAAGCAGCGGAAGCAGAGAGATACGCACGCCGCTTCCGCGGGCCAGCAGCAGAACCTCGCCTCGACTCCTTCGCAGGGCCAGGTGAAGTCGGCGCGGTGGTCGGTGCAGCGCGCGAGAAAAGACCAGGAGGTCCACCTCTGGATCCAGTGCACCGCCAACCTGACCGGTTCGCTGACCATCGAGATATGGGCGCTCGATGCCGACGGGAACCCGGGACAGAAGGTGCAGTCGCTGCAGCAGAACGCGGCGCCGAGCGTGAAGGCCAAGTGGAAGGTGGCGATCCCGCCCGCGGCGGCGGGCCGCAACGAGATCGAGTTTCAGTTCCTGGTCAAGGACGCCCAGGGGGCGCAGGTCAATTCCGACACACTGTTCGTCGAGCGTCCTCGGTTCCGTTTTTCGGTCTGAGCACATCGAGCTCATGGCTGCTTCTCGGCGACCGCCGTGAGCAGAACCTCGAATCCGCGAGCGTTCATCGGCACGACAGGCAGCTTCGACAGCTCTTCGGGGCTGACCTCGTCCACTGATTTTTCGAACAGCGGAAAGACGGACTGGTCGACGGCGACGCCGTGCTCATCGACCATCAGGTTCTGAAAGACGCCGTCGCGGTGGGTGCAGAGGAACTTGCCGAACGCCTTGTTCGTCCTCTGGCCGTAGCCCGCCTCGGTGGTCGTGGAGCCTTCCTCGACGATGGATATGCCCAGCGCCAGAAGCGCCTTCTGCACGCTCAACGCAACGTCCTGTGGGCATTGCTTCGGCGTGAGGACGAACGAGCCGTTGAGCACGCGCTGCAGCCGCGGCTTGACGGCATGTCGGTCCTTCCACTTGACCTTATTCACGCCCTCGAGATCCAGCAGGCCGATCTTCGGGCGGAGCGCCTTTGCCTCCTCGGAGCAGATGCACATGGCAACGACGGGACTGGAAAAGATCCCGCTGGCCCCCTCCACGTCGAAGAAGGGAAGATCATCGCAATCGAAGATCCTCGCGATGGGCATCGGCAGCCCCGGAAAGCGCAGCACTCCGAACAGCCCCTCGACATCAGGCAAGAAGGCCAACTCTTCCGTCGCCGACTTGCGCGCTTCGTAGAGGAATTGCCGGTCGCCAATCGGCAGACACTCGAGCTTCGTCCCATCGCCGTCATGGACGGCCCGCCACAGCGAAATGGAATAAGGGAAGCGGATTCCCTCCGCCAGGTACATGAACGTCACATTCGCCTTCACGCGGTATCCTGCGATCGGGACGTCCGATTCCCAGCGCCCGACCTCCTGCTCTCGCGAGAGCCTGAACTCCGTCAACCGCGGCCTGTTTACGGTCGCGAGTGCCTTGAATCGCAGCACCTCGACCGCGGTGCCATCAGGTCGCAACGCGGACAGGTTCCAGGCGAACTCATAGGGAAGGATTTCGTCGGGCTCGGGATAGAGGAACTGCACGTCCGGCGTGTCCCCGTCCGTGCAGCCGAGACGCCAGATCTTCGCTGCATCGTTGCCGGGCTCCCAATCGATCAGCTTCTTCAATCCCTGCGGTGTGAAGGCATCGCGGCTGGAGGCGCCACCTGGCTTCGGCGCGAGATCGCCCTCGTATTCCACGATCGTGGCCTGAAGACGCAGCGAACGGAAGGCGCCGGTCCATGTCGGATCGAACCGCACGGGAATTCCCATCTCCGGTGGAGCGCCAGGGGGATCACAGGAGACGGTCACCTCCGCCCGATTGTCGAAATCGACGACCAGCTTCGCGTCCGCGCCATCGTTGCAATGCGGGATGTCCGGCTTGATCTTGATTCTCAGCCGCCCCTTGCCGACGAGGCTGTCCTTGAAGAGATCGAGCACCACGGGGCCTCTGGTTCCGCCCGGGCTCGCCAGCGCCTCGATCTCGAACTTCCCTCCGTTGACTTTGAGAAAGCCTTGGCGGTTCGCCTCGTCCGGTCTCGGCCGGATCTCCGTGGTCTGCCCGTCCAGCAGGACGACGACCTCGATGGTGCAAGGCGTTTGGTCCGGAATGTTCGTGCAGGTGCCCGTGATCGGAAACGCGTTCTCGAGCTGGTCGAGCCGTGTGGTGGGCGGGTCAGGGGTACAGGTCGTCGGTGGTACCGCCGCAAGATGCAGGACGGTCTGCCCGACGAGCGGAATCTCCAGCCTGTTCTTGGCGCCGTTCATGGCCCACCCGCCGCCATAACGACGATCTGCTCGCCGTCGACGCGGACTGCGGGCGCCGACGCCGGAGAGTTCACCGTCTGTCCCCACACCTGACCCTTCCGGGACCATACGAACCGGATCTCGACACCCTTCCTCTTTCGGAGCGCCTGCTTGCGGATCCAGGCCGCGAAATAGCCGTCCTTGTCGCAGACGGGATGATTGTGATCGTGAAAGGCGCAGGCGACGGCGTGCGTCAGGTCGCGGTCGGCGGAGGATCCCACGAAGCAATTCAGCTCCAGCCACGCGTCGGTCGGCATGCAGCTGGCTCTTCCGAGCAGGCAGACGTGCTCCTCGGCGGCGCCGAGAACCTGCCCGAACACAGCCCTGGCCCGGTCGTCTGCCGTCATCTTCGCCGGCTCGACGATCTTGAGGCTGTCCAGACTCGGCTTGAGGTTCACCTGGACGGGCGTCTGCGTGGCGCCGTACCTGATGCCACCGCCCTGCGCGACGGTCACGTCGAACCGCACCGGACTCGTCCCGATCACCCCCAGGCTCTGCAGGACCTTTTCCTTCAGCTGCGCGGAGAAGCGGGCGCCGCTGCGTGCGCAAGCGAAGCGGGCCCCCCCGATGCTGATCTCGACCTGGATCTTTTCCCACATCGCTGCGAGGCCGCCACCCACGGCGTAGATCTCGACGGCGTCGCACGCCATCGAGGCGCCGGTGCTCGCGAAGACGACGTCATCGAACGTCAACAACGGCGCGGCGCCCGGCGGCTGGGCGACGACCCCGCGCTCGCCGCGCGCGATCCGTCCCTGCACCTCGCTGCTGAGCTCCACGATGTCGGCGGCCTCGTACTTGTATCCCGCGATGGCGTATTCGCCTCCGTTCGGCCCGTAGAAGCCCGCGGAAACGAAGATTCGATCTCCGGCCTGTCCGCCGGCTGCGGTGACGAAGTCGTCGACGAGCGGTCCCGGGTCGAATCGAGCGACCAGGTCGCCCGTGTCAGGTCGAGGGAGAGTGTGCTCGACGGCGATCGTCAGCTGTCTCTTCGTTTCGTCCACGGCCGCCACCTTGATCGGCTCCCACGGATGGCGCTCCATGTCGCGCGCTTGCTCGACGAGGGCCTGGAATTCCGAAGCCTCCGCCTGCGCCTTGTCCGTTCCTGCACTACCCCAGCGGAACGCCGGCGCTAGCGTCAGCGAGAGCCCGTCTCTCGTCAGCGCCGTGGGCACCAGCAGACGGCGGGTCACGAACGCAACGGAACGTCGATCCCACAGGCAGAGCAATCTCTCCACCCTGCGCACGAGCTCGAGGCTCAACTTGAACGCCTCCTTGCGCTTCCACGCGTCCTGGTAGAACTTCAGCGATATGTGCGGTGAGGCGAGCGGACTTGCGCGCTTCCCGTCCAGGCCGGTGAGGAAGCGATAACCGCCGGAAGTCTCGTACTTGATCCCGTTGACCTCGACCGGGACCTTCGCTGCCGCGACCACCAGGGCCTTCGGGCAGAGGACGAAGGAATCCGCTGCCGGGGCGGGACCTTCAGCAGGCTGCTGACCCGGCTGGCCCGCGGCCCGAGCGCACTTGAAGAAGACCAGCCCATGCATCACTCTCGGGCAGTTGTCCGCGAACTGCAGCCTGAGGGTGTAGCTCGCCGAATTCGGAACCCGCTCCGGCATGTCGACGTTGGCGAGCTTTGGTGGGGCGACCTCGATGGTCGTCGGACCGGCGCTTCCCCCCGTCAGATCGTTCCACCACTGCGCCACATTGTCGTGCGCGGATCGTTGTGCCGGCGCCTTCGAGGGGACCTTCAGCTCCCACTTCCCCCAGAAGCCGGCCGTCGCGGCGAGCTTGGCTACGCCGTTGCCGTACTGGGCGGTGCCGAGCGTCAGCTCCTCATCGGGTCCCTTCGCGGTGAACAACGCGGTGTCCTTGGAGTTGAAGTCCTTGCGGATGGCGAGGGCAAAGAGCGGGTCCCCGACCTTGCCTGTCACAGCCGTCCAACCGCGATACATCACGGTCGGGTCCTGAAGTCCTTCGAACCTGGTCGGCTCCGCCGCAAAGGCAATCCGGCCATGATCGAGCAGCGCGTGCAGCAGCCAGAGCGCCGTGACGGGATGGAGGTTGTGGATCTTGCCGTCCTGGGGAAGGATGCCTTTGGAGAAAATGCTGGTGCCGTCGCCGAGCACCGGAAGCTCGCCGAACTGTCCGGATGTTCGCGCCCACCACGTGATCGGCAGCACGTTCTGCAGCGTAAACGGCCGCATCGCGTTCGCGTGATCGCGAAACAGCTTCGTCAGACCCGCTTGCGACCACTCGGTGACGTGCTCGAGCAGGACGTTGCGCCACCGATAATCGAGCAGGTCTTCGCGCAGCAGCCGCAGATCGTCGGCGACGGGATTCGCGCCGCTGGCCGCCTGGGGGGGGACGACGCCATCGATGAACAGATTGGCGCTCGAGACGACCAATTTTGCCGCCGCTGCCGGAACCGGAACGTGGACCGTCTTGTTGTCCTCGCTTCCAAACACGACCGGCACGCTCGACCGATACGGGAGCACCGTGTCGTCCTCGGCGATGAACTCGAGGTCGAGGTTGTACGTGCCGGGCTCGACCGCGCAGTGCTCGGACTTCCTCCGCACATCGAGATCGACCACGTAGAACAGGTCGTCGGACGGGCCTGCCACGTCGACGGTCTTCGTGGCGCTGAACGTTTCTTGGTGTCTGGCCCGTTTCTCGTACAGCTTCTGCCCGTACGTCTCGCCGTGCTCGTTGAGGATCGCCTGGATGAGATCGCGTTCCTGCTGGGCCAGCGGCTTGAGGAGGTTCTTGAAGTCGGTCTCGTCGAGAAAGTTGTCTTCGCTGGTGTCGACGACGTCCTTGATCCTGGCCTTGATTCCTGGCTCGAGCGCGAGGAGCTTGCGCAGCCCGCTATCCGGGCCGGCGGGGGAAAAGATCTCCCAGTGAAGAAACGGCGACGGAGAACGAGGGTTGGTGACCGGGGCGATGTGCCCGAGGATCTCGCCCTGCGCGACGAACAGGTACGGCAAGTGGAACGTGATGATCTTGCCGTCCTTCACTCCTTCGTAGCCGCGGCGCAGCTCGTCGGGCGGCGTCTTGAACACGCCGTTCGGCCGTCCCTGTTCCACCAGAGGGAAGGCCATCGCATCCATCGACCCGGCCTTGTAGACGCTGCACGTCGTCGTATTCTTGTCGACCGTTTTCGTCTTCACCCAGAGGATCTCGCCGAACGTGGCCTCGGCGGACCGCAAGTCGACGATCACTCCGTTCTGCGCCTGGAGCAGGCGGCGAACCCAGGGCACGTCAGCATACGGTTCCGTCCGGTCGCCCGACCAGGTCGGATACGCGAGGTGCATGTAGAGGCTGTAGATGGGGAACGGAGCATTCTTGTCGCGGCCCTGCGCGTCCTTCTCCTGGATCATGTGCTTGAGGAGGACGAACCCGTTGTGGTTGCCGGTGAAGCGAAGCGTTTCGGCGTCGGCGTCGGCAGGGGCCAGGCGAGCGGCGACGATCACGCCCGGTGCCATCGCCTTGACGGGGGCCCGCGGCCCTGCCGGGGACAAATGGATGCCGCCGTGGACGTTGTACGTCGCGCCGGCGACGAAGCTCCCGCCGTCGTGCGTCTCGTTGTTGTAATAGACGGATACCGGGTTCGAGATCGGCTCGTTCCTCGCCTGGAAGGGAAAGACTACGGCTTTTTCGAACAGTTCATTCCATTCGAAGGCTGGGCCGATGTCCCATTTGCCCTCGGCACAGTAGTTGACGTGGCTGACGATCCCATGGTGCGCAGAAGCGATTTCGTGACTGCATCTGTACCGCTTGGACAGCTCGGGCGCTTCCGGATGATCGTCGTCGAGTAATTTGAGGGGGATGGCGTGTTTCGCGCCGATGTACGCGAGAAGCCGCCTCAGAGCATCGTACTGGGCGGGCGTGTACTTGTAGAAGAGGCTGTATCCCCGGTACGGTTTGCCGAGATCATAGACCCAGTCCTTCGCCTCCTCCTTGTCGCAGACAAAACCGCCTCCCTGGATTGCGTGGTAATCGTCGCCGACGCGGAGCAGAGGGCCGGGATTGATGATCTCGATGCTCACGAGTTTCATGTTGCACGCGCCGCCCGCGCTCGAGCTGTTTCCCCAGTTCTTGTCCTCGACCATCTCGAAGATGGTCCCCTTGGTCGAGACCAGGTAGTGAACGCCGACGTCGGGCCGGGCCGGGTGGTGCCTGCCCGCGGTGAGGATGCCGATCGATCCGCACAGCGCACCCGCCGTAAAGTGCAGCGCGATTTGAAACTTCTTCTCCTCGTCCGGGGTGCGGGGCACGTTGTAGTAATCCGTGAAGCCAGCGAGGTTTTCCGGGTCGAGGATGTCGTGAGGGTCTGCCGCCTTCACTCGCTTGATGACTCGCACGCGCTTCACGTCCACACTGGGGCCGTTCTGCGCAGAGAGCTGGACGTCCTGGATGCTGTATTGGTTGATGATCTTTTCGCTCTGTTTCGACTCCTGGTGCGGCGCTTCCTTCTTCTCGAGGAACACCTTCTCCTCGGTGGCGTCACGCGTGCGGAAGGACTCCATGGCAATCCCCGTCGCGAAGGCGGAATGGAAGGAGCGCTACTCGCGCTTCTGATTGGAACGCGACCGCGAATCCGCTCCGCTCGGTCGGAACACCCCCACGTGACTCTACCCACACCCCCAACAGCGCTGTCAATCGCGTCAGCGGTCGCGTACGTCACCTGCCGGATGCCGCACAACCGGAACACTGAAGGCCCGCGACGTCGAATCCCCTTCGCCGAACTGCGCATCGAAGGCGTCGAAGCCCGGCGGAGGCCAAGCGAATGCGTGTCCTGCTCGTGCATCCCAGCCCGCTGATGTACACCGAGATCTACCTGCGGCTCGAGCCGCTCGGGCTCGAGCGCGTGGCGACCGCCATCCGCGCCGCCGGCCACGAGGTGAGGCTCCTCGATCTGCAGATCTTCACGCATCGGGACTACTCGAGCGCGTTGGAGACTTTCCGGCCCGACGCCATCGGCTTTTCGGTCAACTACCTGGCCAACGTGCCGGAAGTGATCGACCTCGCGGTGGAGACGCGGCGCCGCCAGCCGCGCTGCTTCCTGTTCGCGGGCGGGCACAGCATCTCGTTCATCGCCAGGGAAGTGCTGGAACACGCGCGCGGCGCTCTCGACTGCGTGGTGCGCGGCGAGGGCGAGTTGATCGCGCCACGTTTGCTCGAGGCGATCGGGGACCCGCGCCTCTCCTCCCTCCCCGGCGTGGTCACTCTCGATGGCGAGGGGCCGGCGCCTTTGATGCTGGAGGATCTCGACGGCTTTCCGCCCGCGCGCGACCTGGCCCGGCGTCGCCACAAGTACTTCATCGGCGTGCTCGATCCCTGCGCCTCCGCCGAGCTGACGCGCGGCTGTCCCTGGGACTGCTCGTTCTGCAGCGCCTGGACCTTCTATGGTCGCAGCTATCGGAAGGTCTCGCCGGCGGCAGCCGCTGCGGACATCGCGCGCATCTCCGAGCCCAACGTCTTCCTGGTGGACGACGTCGCGTTCGTGCATCCGGAGCACGGGCTCGCCATCGGCCACGAGTTGGAACGGCTTCGGGTACGCAAGCAGTACTACCTCGAGACCCGCTGCGACGTCCTGCTCCGCAACCGCGAAGTCTTCGAGTACTGGCGCCGCCTGGGGCTGCACTACATGTTCCTCGGCCTCGAAGCGCTGGACGAGGAAAGCCTCAAGCTCCACCGCAAGCGCATTACGCCCAACGAGAACCTCCGCGCTCTCGAAGTGGCGCGGGAGATCGGTTTCACCGTCGCGGTCAACATCATCGCCGACCCGAGCTGGGACGAGCGGCAATTCGCCGTCGTGCGCGATTGGGCGATGACCGTGCCGGAGATCGTGCACTTCACCGTCGCGACGCCGTACCCGGGCACGGAGATCTGGCACACCGAGTCGCGGCGCCTCACCACGCTCGACTACCGCCTCTTCGACGTGCAGCACGCGGTCCTCCCCACCCGCCTGCCACTCGAGCGTTTCTACGAGGAGCTGGTGAAGACCCAGTCCGTGCTGAACCGCAAGCACCTCGGCGTGGCTGCGCTCCGCACCACGGCGGCGCTCGCCCTGCGGCTCGCGCTGCGCGGTCAGACGAACTTCATCCGCATGCTCTGGAAGTTCGGAAGCGTCTACTCGCGCGACCGGCAGTACAACGATCACTTCAAGCCGCTGAAGTACTCGATGCGTCCACCGGAGGCCCCCGGTGTCGCGCCGCCCCGAATCCGCGATCTCTTCGTCCACCTCGGATCGTCGGCCCGCAGGGCCGATGCGGCGTCCGCTCACTGACCCTGGATTTGCTCGGATGTCATGAAGGCGCCATGGTAGGCCTGCCTGGAGTTGGGAGATCGGCTCCAGCGGGACTACGATGGAACGCGCCGTGAGCGTACCCGAGACCAGGATTGCGACCGTGCCGGAAGGCTCCCGCTTGCTCTCCCGGGAGCTGTCCTGGCTGGCCTTCAACGAGCGGGTGTTGGAGGAAGCGGCCGATCCGCGCTGGCCGCTGCTCGAGAGGGTGAAGTTCCTGGCCATCTTCCACAGCAACCTGGACGAGTTCTTCATGATCCGCGTCGCGGGGCTGCACACGCTGCTGGAACAGGGCGAGGACGGGCCGGGCCCCGACGGACTCACCGCGCGCGAGCAATTGGACCGGATCGGGAGCGCGGTGCGGCGACTGGTGCGCTCCGCTTCGGCATTGCTCAGCGGCGAGCTGCTCCCAGCGCTAGAGAAGGCCGGCATCCGGCTGCACCGCCGCGGGACGCTGGGCCCGGAGGCACGGGCCAAGGCTGCGGGCTACTTCCACTCCACCGTGTTCCCCGTGCTGACGCCGCTGGCGGTGGACCCGGGCCATCCATTTCCCTTCATCTCGAACCTCTCGCTCTCGCTGGCGGTGGAAGCCGAAGACCCCGTCACCGGCGAGCGGCGGTTCGCGCGAGTCAAGGTCCCGGAGATCCTCCCGCGCTTCGTGCCGCTCGGCGGCGATGACTTCATTCCGCTCGAAGACCTGATCGAGTCGCATCTCGACGCGCTCTTTCCCGGGATGCGCATCGTCGGCGTCTACCCGTTCCGCATCACCCGGGACATGGACATGGCCATCCTCGAGGCGGAAGCGGACGATCTGCTGCAGGTGGTGGACCGCCAGGTCCGGCGCCGCCGCTTCGGCCACGTGGTACGGTTGGAGATCGATTCCCAGCCGCCGGAGCGCATCCGCGCGTTGCTGCTAGACAAGTTGCAGCTGGATCACGACGATCTCTACGAATGCTGTTCGCCGCTGGGGGCCAGCGCGCTGATGGCGCTGGCCGGGCTGCAGCGCCCGGACCTGCACGACCCGCCTTTCGTTCCCGCGGTGGCGCGGGAGCTGGTGGAAGGCGACGTGTTCGCGGCCATCCGCGCCGGCGACGTGCTGCTGCACCACCCCTACGATTCCTTTGCGCCGGTGCTCGCGTTCCTGCGGCAGGCGGCAGCGGACCCTGACGTGCTGGCGATCAAGATGACGCTCTACCGCACGGGCGCCAGCTCCGACATCGTCAAGAGCCTGACCACCGCGGCGGAGAACGGCAAGCAGGTGGCCGTGGCCATCGAGCTCAAGGCGCGCTTCGACGAGCGCAACAACATCGAGTGGGCGCGCGCGCTGGAGCGGTCCGGGGTGCACGTCTTCTACGGCAGCGCTGAGCTGAAGATCCACGCCAAGGCGGCCCTGGTGGTCCGTCGCGAAAGCGATCGGATCCGCCGCTACGTGCACCTCTCCACCGGCAACTACAATGCAGCCACCTCGCGCGTCTACACCGACGTGGGCCTGCTCACCTGCGCGCAGGAGATCGGCGAGGACGTGAGCGAGCTTTTCAACGCTCTTTCGGGCTTCGCCCGGCCCACCTACCGCGAGCTGGCGGTGGCGCCGGACACGCTTGCGCCTCGGTTCCTGGCCCTGATCGGCGAGCAGGCAGAGCGCGCCCGCGCGGGCGAGCAGGCGCGCATCTTTGTCAAGATGAACGCGCTGGTCGACGCCGAGATCATCGAAGCGCTCTACGCGGCCTCGCAGGCGGGAGCGCAGATCGACCTCCAGGTTCGCGGAATCTGCTGCCTGCGGCCGGGCTTGAAGGGGCTGTCGGAGAACATCCGGGTCTTCTCCGTCGTCGGCCGGTTTCTCGAGCACGACCGCGTCTTCTTCTTCGGGCCCGAAGGAGAAGAGCAGGTGTTCCTCTCCTCCGCGGACTGGATGCCGCGCAACCTCCACCGCAGGGTGGAGCTGATGTTCCCGGTTCGGCACCCCGAGCTTCGGCAGCGGCTGCGGCGCGAGGTGATGGAGCCGGCGCTGTCCGACAACTGCCGCGCGCGCGACCTGGATGCGTCGGGCATCTACCGGCGCAGGACTCCAGCGCCCGGCGAGCCTGAGCGCGATGCGCAGCACGCGGCTTTCGCGGTGGTGCAGCGGAGGGCGGTCCACAGCGCTCCTCCCGGCCGCCCGCGCCGCCGATCCTGAAGCTCGTCAGCTTCCGTCTGGAAACCGCATCATCCGGCGCTCGCCGGCGTCGTAACGACCGGTGGCGAAATTCTTCGAATCCGGTTGATCACGACGATGTCAGACCAGGGACGATGAACGATCTGATCGGTTCGGCGGCAGGGGTCCTCACCACCGTGGCATTCGTGCCGCAATTGCTGAAAATCTACGCGAGCAAGTCGGGCAGGGACGTCTCCGCGCGGACCTTCCTCATCTTCAGCATCGGCGTCGTGCTATGGCTCGTGTACGGCGTCCGGATCAGGTCCGCTCCGGTCGTTTTCGCGAACCTGGTCACGCTGGTTCTCTCCCTCGTCATCCTCGCACTGAAGTTTCGCTACAGCCGCCGGGAACGGCGCGTCGAGCCGAGCGCGGATGCCGGTTGAGGCAAGGGGATTCGCAGCGTGACGGATCTGTAGCCCCTCTCGAATCCGAGCACGGTTTCCCGGCGCTCGTCGACGGCTGAGGGTTTCCCGTCGGATCCGGCGAGTGGCGTAACCATCCGGCTCCTAAGCTGTACCCATGAAGCAAGCAGCGAAATGGTGCAGCACAAACCGATGTGCCGGAACACTTCCGGCGAGAAAGGAAGCCAACATGTCTTCGAAGCTGACGCTCTCAATCGCCGTTGCGCTCGCG
>Ga0137361_10001571_pt1 | contig 14252 bp, 11 predicted proteins | sample Mad1_80_16metaG_FD_104923 | JGI IMG/M metagenome (GOLD analysis project Ga0137361, IMG submission 104923) | Vadose zone soil microbial communities from Angelo Coast Range Reserve, California, USA - Mad1_80_16 metaG | ecosystem: Environmental > Terrestrial > Soil > Vadose zone | place: USA... | reverse complement strand
TTCTTCAAGTTCTTGTTGGCCTTCTTGACGTTGCGGGTCCAGGCATCCTGAGCCACATCCAATCCGCTTTGCAACGCGTCCTGGGCCGTGCTCAGTCCTGATTGGACGCTACCCTGGACGGATCTCATCTTTTTCTGCGTCTTTTTCAAGTTCTTGTTGGCCTTCTTGACGTTGCGGGTCCAGGCATCCTGAGCCACATCCAGTCCACTTTGCACAACGTCCTGGGCCGTGCTCAGTCCCGATTGGACACTATCCTGGACGGACCCCAGGCGCTTCATCTTTTTCTGCGTCTTTTTCAAGTTCTTGTTGGCCTTCTTGACGTTGCGGGTCCAGGCATCCTGAACTACGTCCAGTCCACTTTGCAACACGTCCTGGGCCGTGCTCAGTCCCGTTTGCACGGTATCCTGAGTTTTTGCTAAGCCAGACTGCACCGACTGTGCGACTGCGCTAGCTCTATCTTTGGCCGCATTAGCATTAGACTGACTCGCATCAGTAGTAAGGGTAACTTTCATGACATACCTCCATTCCTTGTCAAGACCGATTACCCCCTAGGGGGTGCTACAACTTCATTTACACCACGCTATAAGGGCTAGTAGCGTTTCATGTCCACGCGATCCCTGCCATTTGTTGTAATATATTAAAAAACCGTAACTGCTCAGGACTCCTCACCACCTGCGGTGGTTCGCAAGAGTTTTTTGCTGCGGGCTTGGCAGCCTGCGGCTGCCAAGCCCGCAGCAAAAAACGCGAGCCGCTGTAGAGTGCCGAGCAATCCTGCCTGGGGGGCAGGTAATGAGAGCACGTGCGGCGAGGAATCAGACACCTGAGTAATTACAAAAAACCGTATTGATGTGGCAGCTATATGTGGACTTGGCATCCACCAGAGAGGATAAACCTATGGATACATCAGACATTATCGCTGCTGTACCCGATAGATCAGAGCAATATCAGTTGGCGTGTCGTCTCGCAGAGCAGGCACCTAAAACCCCCGAGGGAGCCAGCCAGCTTGAAGCGATCTTCGAGGCGATGGCCGATCCGGTGGTCGTCTATGATGACAAGGGCAATATTCTACAGGCCAATGCTGCCTTCCGCGAACTTCTTGCGGTTAATATCCAACCCGACTTTGTCTCAGGTCCACTGCATGAGCGCATGTCTCGCGTAGCTACGCGCAACGAAGATGGCCAACTGCTCCCAGAGGAGCAATGGCCGATGACGCGCATTCTGCGTGGTGAGGTACTGAGCGGAGCACATACCATAGATGTCACGTTCACGACCCTGGATGGGCGCACGATACAGGTGAGCGCAAGTGGAGCACCTGTGCGCGACCAACAGGGGCAGATTGTCGGCGGTGTGGTGATATATCGCGATGTGACAGAACGTCGTCACCTGGAGCGTCGCTCTCACGAGGCACTCAACGCCCTGTTGGCGATGGCAGAGGCACTCGTGCAAGCGCCTGCTGATGTCGAGCGTCTGACAGAGAATACGCCGCCATCGACGCAGGAAGTGGCATTACGCCTGGTGGAACTGATCCGTAGCATACTGGGGTGTCAACGTGTGAGCATCACGACCGTCGATCCAGAGACGGGGGCGTGGCATTCGTTGGCTGTCGTGGGACTACCGCCTGAACAAGCACAGCACTGGTATGCCAGGCGTCCAGGCTTCCACCTGAGCGAGCGATTTGCTGGCTCGACGATTGACTCACGTCTACATGCAAATGAGGTGGTCGTGCTTGATATGACACAACCTCCATTGAGCGATCGTCCCAACCCCTATGGTATCTCCACGATACTGCTTGCTCCTATGATGATAAGCAAGCAACTCGTTGGCATCCTCTCGTTGGATCACGGTGGCACAAAGCATGCCTATACGCAAGAGGAGCTGGCACTGGCCGGAGCAGTAGCGAAGCTGGCAGCGCTGGTGATAGAGCGTGAGCGGCTGCTGCAAGAGCGTACGGAGGCCCAGGCCAAAGCACTTGCCTTACAAGAGGCGAACCGACGCATGGATAGCTTCCTGGCTATGGTCAGCCACGAACTCAGAACACCACTGACCAGCGTGAAGGGCAATATTCAGTTAGCAAAACGCCTCTTAAAGCGAGTTGCGGCATGGACCTCGGATCTGAGCAGAACGCTAACGAATATACAAGAATTGCTCGATCGTACAGAGCGGCAAGTGGAGGTACAGAACCGCCTTGCGGGTGACCTGTTGGATGTTTCACGCATTCAGGAGAATAAGTTGCGTCTGCGCCTGAAGCGCTGTGACCTGGCGGCAATTGTACGCGATGTGGTGCAGGAAATGCGTTCTCTGGTTCCAAAACGTTCGATTACTTTAACACTGCCTACACAAGAGATTGTGCCTGTGATCGCCGATGAAGACCGTATCGGGCAGGTGGTGACCAACTATCTGACCAATGGTCTCAAATACTCGGCAGCCGATCAGCCCGTCGAGGTTTCCCTACAAGTGAACGAGTCTGGAGCGCGTGTCGCCGTGCAAGATTATGGACCGGGACTACCCGCTGCCGAACAAGAGCGTATCTGGGAGCGCTTTTACCGTGTCGAGGGAATCGAGACGCAGAACGGCTCCGGTGGAGGCCTGGGACTCGGATTACATATCTGCCGGACGATCCTTGAGCAGCATCAGGGGCAGTTCGGCGTCCACAGTGCTCCTGGGCAAGGTGCTACCTTCTGGTTTGCGCTGCCGTTAGCAGGAGCATAGAGATATGAGGTTAAACCAGCACCTCATCGCGATCACCCACCAGCTTTTGAATCTCGCGCAGGCGGCGTTCCGCCAATTCTACATTTTCGAGGGCCTGAGCCAGAATGCGGGCCTCCAGTGAAGAGTATGACTCGGCAATTTCAGGATCAATAGTGCCACCAACTAACTCTAGAGCGCGGTTAATTTTTGTTTCTTCTGGTGTTGTCGTGGTCATGGGTTTTTACCTTTCCCTAGTGCAAAACTCTCAAGCACGATATCCGCGAGACGTTGTATGTAGCTGGCAAAATACGAAACTAGCGCTTGGTGTGAGTCTGCATCTCACTAATCAGTACGCTCAGCATGAGTGATTGGTTACATCGCCAGGGACAACATTCCTATCCCTTCAAGCAGGAGCTTTATGGCTCACGCATATATTATATGAGAGACTGAAAACCTGCAATTCCGCCTACCCAATATTCCTACTTCTTCTAACAACGGTACCTGGCACAGCTATTCCAGGCTGGTTCAGAAACTCTTCAGGTACGAGCTCGATAAATCGGCACTCTACGGCAGTTCGCAGGGGTTTGGTAGTGAGTGTGGGCATTGCCGCCTGCGGCGGCAATGCCCACACTCACTATCGAACTGAGCGAGTCGCCGCAAGTAGAGTGCCGATTTATCGAGCACGTGCGACGAGGAGACCTGAATAGCTACCCCACCGGGTTATTTAACAGTAATCGTCAGATTCATATTCGGATGAATGGTGCAATAAATATGATATGTCCCCGCCGTCGCAAACGGACCAATTTCCACGGTGTTGCCATTGACCTGCAGATTATTGACTGTCGGAGCGCCTGGCTCCTTCGCTGGTTTGGCCACGCCATTCTGCCAACTACCGTTAGCAAGAATGTGGAGAACTGGCATGTCATCGACCAGCATCAGCATTGAACCTTTGGGGACATCCACGCTGGATTGTACAAAATTCGTCGAACCCATGTGGACAGTAGGCGGGCCTCCTCCGGTGTTCCCCGAACTGCTTGGGGCCCCCTGGCCGGTGTTGGCAGTAGGACTGCCTGGGCGCGCACAGGCCACCAGCAATATAGTGCTCAGCGCTAGTATTGCAAGCAGTAGCAACAACCACGTAGATCGCTTCTTACTCATATCACTCAATTCCTCTCTTAATTTCTCCTCTCCTTGAATGATCCTGGACAGCTCGCGTAGCCAGTGAATAGAGGATGATAACACATTCTATTTCATACTATAGGAGAAGTTGCAAGGAGTAAGAATAGAGTGGTACTGTTTCTCTACCTGAGTCCGACGCACCCGTTGGTTCGTGTTTCTAATCATATGAAAGAGAGGAGGAAAAACGTCTATGGCAGAGCACCATGCATCGGTGACACTCAATGCACCTGTACACCAGGTATATCAACTATTCACCCATTTCAACGATTTTCCGAAGTTCATGAGCTTCGTCAAGGAAGTGACCTATTATGACGATCAAAGCAGCCATTGGGTAGCTGAAGTAGCGGGTCACCACGAGTGGGATGCCATTAATCAGAACTGGCTTGAGGACCAGCGCATTGGCTGGGTATCCACCAGTGGCCTGAAAAATTCGGGCAGAGTGACCTTTCGAGCACCCGGACCGGAGCAGACGCTCGTGGACGTCTTCATCGACTATGATCCCCCGGCAGGGGTGCTTGGCAACATTGGGGAAAACCTGGGCGTAGGTAGCCGTTTTGACGCGGTATTGCAACACGACCTGGAAAACTTCGCCGAAATGGTGAGACAGGCTCCTTCTGGAGCGCTCGACCCGACCTCGTCGAGCTATCTCTTCAATCCAGATAGTGCGGCCGCCAGAGGAACCACCACTGATCGGCAAAATGCTACCATGGCTGACACGACCACAGATCAAGATGCGACGGAAGACTATCATCCCATCTTGGATCGCGACATCATCGGCGAATCAACCCCTGATGCACCAGCGGGTAGGGTTCCGCCAACAGTTCCCGTGGACTCGCCAGACTCGCCGCCAGATACGGTTGGGCTTCCAGACCCCACCGAACGAAATATCCCGCGTGAAACATAGCCAATACTTCCTTTTTTGAAGTGGCAGCAACATTGACTTTTACGACATACTATGGTAACATAGAGTATATTCCCATAAGGGAATTCCAGGGAAGCAAAGAAACCCTGGCATTAGGCGAAGGACCTTACATTGGTGCTTCCGAAAGGAGAATTAACATGCCAATGAAGAAACCAATACGCCTCTTAGGGATGGTATTTCAGATTGACAAGTGAAGCCCGTGACGGCGGGCATACCGAGCCTCTGAGCGTCTGACCAGTACCTGATTTACCGCGTCTATAGCATGTATGTGCAGCATAGCCGGTCTTTCGACGGCTTACGTCGCAGGTTGGCAGGGGTACACAGAGGATACTGCGATGGGCATATCTCTATTCCTACTATGCCCTCTCTATAATGTAGTAAAGCTCGGTTGACGTGACACGGGAGTTGTGCAGAACAAAACACACAAGGGCCAGATATATGTCTGGTCCTTGCTGCTATTACGGCAGATCGTTAATCGTAACCTCTCAGGACTCCTCGCCGCACGTGCGGCGAGGAGTTAAGCACCCGAGGAGTTACCATTAATCATCGAGCGATAGAATCGCCATAAACGCCTCTTGTGGAATCTCGACGTTGCCCACCATTTTCAGTCGCTTCTTACCTTCTTTTTGCTTCTCCAGCAGCTTGCGTTTGCGTGTGACATCCCCGCCATAACACTTGGCAAGCACATCTTTCCGCAGAGCCCTGACGTTTTCGCGGGCAATGACACGCGAGCCAATCGCAGCTTGAATAGGCACCTCGAAGAGTTGACGCGGGATCAGCCGACGCAGCTTCTCCACCAGTATTCGCCCTTGCTGGTATGCTTTCTCATGGTGCAGAACCAGTGAGAGGGCATCAACGGGATAGCCATTGACAAGGATATCGAGTTTCACCAGGTCTGCTTGCTGGTAGCCCCCAAAGCTGTAATCGAGCGAGGCATAGCCCTGGGTGCGCGATTTCAGTTGGTCATAAAAGTCAACGATCAGTTCTGCCAACGGCATACTGTACGTCAACAGGACACGCTCAGTCTCAATGTACTTCATCTCCTTGAACGTGCCACGCCGCGTGGTCACCAGGTCCATAACGGTACCGATGTAGCGGGTGGGCGTGAAGATAGAAATATCCATCCATGGCTCTTCGATCTTCTCAATCGCATCCTGTGAAGGAAACTCTGATGGATTGTCGACCTGCACCAGCTCGCCGTCGGTCTTAGTGACGTGGTACTCCACACTCGGAGCCGTCGCAAGAATATCCAGGTTGTACTCGCGCTCTAAGCGTTCCTGCACGATCTCCATGTGCAGCAGGCCAAGAAAGCCGCAACGGAAACCAAAGCCCAAGGCCGTCGAGGTTTCTGGCTCATAGAACAGGGAGGCGTCGTTGAGTTTCAGGCGATCCAACGCATCGCGCAATAGCGGATAGTCGTTGCCTTCGACGGGGTAGATGCCTGCAAAGACCATGGGTTTGGCAGGTTGGTAGCCGGGTAGCGCCTCGACCTGGCCGAGCGCCTGGGGAACTGTGACGGTGTCACCCACACGACAGTCCTTGACGTTCTTGAAGCCTGTTGCGATGTAGCCGACCTCGCCAGTAGTCAGTGCACCGGTGGAGATCAGGCGTGGCTGAAAGTAGCCAACCTCCAGGACCTCGGTGGTACTGCCGGCGGCCATCATGGCAATCCGCTCACCTTCGCGTAGGTGTCCGTCGACAATGCGCACGTAAGCGATGACGCCTTTATACGAGTCGTAGTGAGAGTCGAAGACAAGTGCACGCAACGGCTGATCTACGTTACCTTTGGGAGGAGGGATATGTTTGATAATCGCTTCTAAGATATCCTGAGTGCCAATGCCTTCCTTCGCTGAAGCCAGAATACATTCCTCCTTGGGCAAGCCAATCACGTCTTCGACTTCCTGCTTGACCCGTTCAGGATCAGCGCTCGGCAGATCGATTTTGTTGATGACGGGAATGATGCTGAGGTCAGCTTCAACGGCCAGGTACAGGTTGGACAGCGTCTGTGCTTCAATGCCCTGGGTAGAATCGATGACCAGCAGTGCTCCTTCGCACGCGGCCAGGCTGCGTGATACTTCGTAGGTGAAATCGACATGGCCGGGTGTGTCGATCAGATTCAGTTCATACTCTTCGCCATTGAGCGCGGTGTAGAGCATACGCACGGCCTGTGCTTTGATGGTAATGCCCTTCTCGCGCTCTAAATCCATCTGGTCGAGCATCTGTTCGGTTAGTTCTCGTTTGGAAACGGTTCCTGTAAATTCCAACAGGCGATCTGCCAATGTCGATTTGCCGTGGTCAATATGGGCAATGATGCAAAAATTTCGAATATGTGCCTGATCGGTCATTCTATAATTCCTCCGCACAACACTTCGTCGCCGTCCTCGCCGCCGTAGAAGACGGCACCTTGTCCAGGCGTGATAGCGCGCTGTGGGTATACCAGCGTGACAAGTGCACGGTTTCCCTCCAGGGGAGTCACGAGGGCAGCTTGTTCGGGTGCCTTGTAACGTACACGTACAGCAGCTTCAAACGGCTCGGTTGGTATGGCGCCACTGAGATAGTGCATATTGCGAACAGTGAAGCCTGTCTTCTCCAGAGCCTGTGCCGGACCGACGATGAGCGCATTCTGCACGGCATTGATCTGCAATACGTGCAGTGGTTCGTGGGAGGTCAGTCCCAGCCCCTTACGCTGTCCGATGGTGTAGTAGGCCAGTCCGCGATGACGCCCCAGGAGTTCGCCGCCCTGGTCATAGATCGGTCCAGGCCTGGGCACTGTGATTACTGAGCCAGCTGTCGTGCCTATAGGAACAATGTCCCTCGTTTCTGCCAGGGAGGCTGCATAGCGATTGATGAAGCCGCGATAATCGTTCTGTGCGACGAAGCAAATTTCCTGGCTCTCCGCCTTCGTTGCCACGCTCATGCCGCGCTCTGCTGCCATGGCCCGCACCTGTGGCTTGGTGTAGGGTCCCAATGGGAAGCAGGCATGGGCGAGCTGTTGCTGGTTGAGCACGTGGAGCACGTATGACTGATCCTTCTCGCGGTCAACTGCGCGTCGCAGCCTGCGCTTGCCGGTGACTGGATGATCATCCACACGCACATAGTGGCCGGTTGCCAGGTAGTCGGCATCGAGTGCCAGGGCCCGCTTGAGCAGCAAGGTGAAGCGAATATGGCGATTACAAACCAGGCAAGGGTTGGGAGTACGTCCCGCGACGTATTCCTGGTAAAAGAAGTCGACGACGTTCTCTTTGAATTCTTGCTCGACGTTGACCAGGTAAAAGGGTATATCGAGCATGCGTGCAACGCGCCGAGCATCATCAACTGCTTCGAGGGAGCAGCATTTATTTTGCACGACGCGCTCAATGCCGTCGTCTTCAATAACGCCAGGTTCTGACCAGAGGCGGAGCATCATGCCAATCACCTCGTGCCCTTGATCTTTGAGTAGCGCGGCGGCGACCGAGCTATCAACGCCGCCGCTCATTGCGACGACTATTCTTGCCATTGTTCGTTGCTCCTGCTTCTGTTCGCCAATTATAGAAAAAAGGACCAGCCTTATGGGCCAGTCACTTGAAAATGAGTTTTTGCTTATTGTGCCCTGTTGATGTTGCCCCCTTGTGCCATAGTAATAGCATAGAGTGGTACGATTGTCAAATGCCTCTCGACTCTGCCGCAGGGCTATTTAAAGTTGGTCCTTTTGCTCCTGTCAGCCCGCAAGCGGGCTGACATTGAGAGGAAGTGTTGAGGTTGTGGCAGGCTTTCAGCCTGCCACAACCTCAACACTTCCTCTCAGCGAGCGACGCAGGCGCGAGGAAAATCCACGAAACGCGACTTTTGAATAGCTCTGTCGCGTCTTATTACCACCTTTCCATATTTCTTGTGCTGTGTTAGAATAGGGATCGGCATTCTACATACGGCAGTTCGCCGGGGGTTAGTGGTGAGTGCAGGCTGTGCCACCGCAGGTGGCACAGCCTGCACTCACCACTAACAAGAAGGACTATCTGAGAAAACAAGCTCGCCATACCTGAGAGATCGGTTGGCGGGCAGGGAGTGTACAACTATGCCGAAGAAATCCGCCCGTACTGGGGCGCAGCGCAATAAGCCAAGGATGCAGAAAAGCATCGAACTCGTGCGCCAAACCGTGGAGGAGCAAGAACCCTCGGCAGCAATGGAAGCCGAGACTGGGGTTGAAGCCGCAAGCAGTGATGAACGAGCTGTCATGAGCACAGCAGTCGCTCTTGACACTGCAAGCGAGAAAATCGCTCAAGGTGCAGCTGCTAGAAGAAGGGCTGCGGCGCAGCACGCAGTTCCAGAGACGCCCAGTGACGATGCCATCAATGTCAGTATCCCTGCGCCTAAAAGAGGTGCAGCAGCGCGTGTTGCGCCTCGAGATGAACCAAACATATTAGAAGAAAGTGAGCTAGTGCCTAAAAGAGGTGCAGCAGCGCGTGCTGCGGCTCGCCGTCAAGCCGTGCTGAAGACGCAGCATCGGGCATCAGCTCCGTTAATCACAACGGAACATTACGCTTATGTGCGCCGAGAACTGGTAGTGATCGCCATCCTGGCACTCCTTATGTTTTCTGTGATCATCATTCTGCACTTTGTACCGGCTATCGGCGGGTAAAACCCTCAAAACCTGAAGAGCTACAAAAAAAGAAGCACTGTTTCGATCTCACGGATCTCAGTGCTTCCTATCTGGTTTCGAGTGGCTTTCGTAGAAGTCATAAGACCCACGAAGCCAGGCGTCTGAAATCGGGGTTAGTGGAGGAGTGGGCCAGTGCCGATTCCCGCAGGGATGCCATGACGATGAGCTGCAGGAATAGTCACGCCCAATACGCGCTGCATGGCCATTGTATGGCTGCAGTCACCCCAGTCCTGGAAGAAGCGGCAAGTACAGTTCCATTCACCATTGTCGTAGTTGGTGGTATGGACATCATTCTCGCCCCGGAACGTTGCCTCGAAGCGAGTGAATTGGATCCGCTCAGGCTCCTCTGCATAACGCTTGGCTTTAGCGATCTTATTGATCATGCTTGAATTCACGGTCGGTACGCTCCTTTTTTTCTAGTAACCACTCCGCGCCACATTTCGTGTATATACGCTTGCAAGTGTCAAACTTGCATAGTCGCGCATCTATTCTTTCACGTGTTATCGCGCCGATAGCTCGCGTGTGTGTGAGTGAGAGTGTCAACGATCATCTAGCAGCAAGACTGGATGCTGTCATCAAAGATGCAGGGCATTCCTCCTTTCGTTCGCTCCGTCGCTCGTATCGGCGAGCGACGTTTCAACCTTCATCAAGCTCCAATGCTTGATGAGTACCCATCGGACATGAAAAAGAAGAATGATCGATGAGCCCGGCTATGAATGCGCGTTATCCTAAGAGTGGGAAGAAATAAAAAACACCAGGGCAAACCGTCCCTAGTGTGTATTAGCTACTATTGCGAGTCGCTGACACTGTTGGTGACGTTGCAACCCGTGATGTTGATGAGACTGTGTCCATAGACAATCACCCTCGTCCGTTCAGGTGTCTTCCCGGTTGTTTGTTGCTGATTGCGCTAATTATACCATACCAGACGGGGAATGTCTACCCTTTTGGGCGTTGTTTTGGAGACTGTGACGAAGGTGAGAGGCGAAAGCATCAACTTCCCTGCGAAGGCTTTCCGTTGTACAATAGGGCGTGGGGCCGTGGCTCTTGCTGCTAGCCAACCCTGTATTTTAGGAGTTTTATGGCCGGACAGTACCAATATCTCTTCACACCCATTCGCATCGGCCAGACTGTCATACCCAACCGCATCGTCTTCTCCGCACACTTGACGAACCTGGCAGAAGACAACCTGCCTGGTCCGCGGCTGACAGCCTATTATGCCGAACGCGCTCAGGGAGGCTGCGGACTGATCATTACCGAGGAGCAGTCGGTCCATCCCAGCGACTGGGCTTACCAACCGCTCATCCATGGCTTTGATCCCCGTGTCATCCCCGCTTATCGACGCATGACACGTGCCATTCATGACTATGGGACACGCATGTTCGCCCAGATCAACCACAACGGCATGCAGGCGAGCAGCATCTATGCGCGTCGCCCCGTCCTTGGCCCATCACCGTTACCGGACCCCATTCATCGCGAGATGTGTAAGGAGATCGAGCCGGAAGAGATCGCCGAGATTGTGCGTGGCTACGCACTGGTGGCACGCCATGTGCGCGCAGGGGGATTCGATGGCGCAGAGCTACAATCCTCCCACAGTTCGTTGATGCGCCAGTTCCTCTCGCCCTACTATAACCGGCGTAGCGACGCCTACGGTGGTTCACTGGAAAACCGCATGCGCTTCGCATTGGAGGTCATCGCCTCCGTCCGTGCCGAGATTGGGCGGGACTTCACCCTGGGTATCCGGCTCTGCGGCGACGAACTGATTCCGGCAGGGCTGACGTTTGATGATGTGCGCGAAATTGCGCGTCGCCTGGAGGCCACCGGCCAGCTCGATTACATCAACACGAGCATCGGGGAATTTCATAATCTTTACATGGTGGAAGGCTCCATGCACACACCACCGGGCTATCAACTCTTTGTCTCGGCAGGCATCCGCGAGGTCGTACAACTGCCCGTTTTCTGCACCGGTCGCATCAAAGACCCGGTGCAGGCGGAGCGCATCCTGCGTGAAGGTCTGGCCGATATGGTCGGCGTCGTGCGCGGCCAAATCTGCGACCCCGAGTTTACGCGCAAGGCACGCGAGGGCCGCACGGAGTCTATTCGCCTCTGTATTTCCTGCAACCAGTACTGCATTGGACGCATGGGCCTCAATCTGAGTCTCGGCTGCATCCAGACGCCGGCCACCGGCAATGAACAGCGGTTTCCCAAACCGATCATGCCGCATAACCTCAAAGACAAAGCACGCAGACCCCGGCTGATCGTCGTGGGCGGCGGTCCAGCAGGTATGCAGGCAGCGAAAGTCGCCGCGCAACGTGGCTATGCTGTTAGACTATATGAAAAACAACAGGAACTGGGCGGGCAGATTAACCTCATCGTGCAAGTGCCCAACCGGGTCGAGTTTGGTGATGCTTCACGTAATCTGCAACGCGACATCCTTGAGGCCGAAGTCGAGGTACAGTTGGGAGTCGAGGTGACAGCAGCCTTGATTGAGCAAGAACAGCCAGATGCCGTCATTGTCGCGACCGGCTCATATGCTAGCTTACCGCCAATAGCGGGAGCCGATTTACCCCACGTGGCGACCGTCTGGCAAGTGCTCCAACAAGAGAAACTTGCCCAGCCCGGTGATTATGTGCTGGTGTACGATCAAGTCGGGTTCCACCAGGCTACCAGTGTGGCGGAATTCCTTGCAGAACGAGGATGCCTGGTCGAAGTCGTCACGCCACAATTCTACGTTGGCGGCGACTTAAGCGTTACCCTGGACATCGAGCTATGGTACCGGCGAGCGCTTGCGAAGAATATGCGCCTCACGGCCAATTACTTCCTGGCTGCATTAGGACCAAACGGTGCCACGCTCGTCAACAACTACACTGGCCAGCCACGGCAACTGGACAACCTGGCCCTGGCCGTCATGGCAGCGCCACAGACAGCAAACGATGCTCTCTATCACCAATTGCGAGGCAAGGTCAAGCAACTCCACCGCGTGGGCGACTGTGTTGCGCCGCGCCGGGTGGAGCATGCTATTCTGGACGGGGAACGTGCGGCACGAGCACTACTGTTGCTGGTATGAAGGGGTCTACGTCCGTTCTCTCTGCTCAATTGCTCGCCGGAGTGCTTCGTGAAGCAAGAAACTGTTCTATGAGTGCATTGACCGTCTCGGCTTCAGCGTACATAAAAAAGCGCTCTCCGCCCGGGACGATACGGTAGCCAGCACAGTTGGGTAGGTGCTCGGCCAACCACTGCGTCTTCGACTGCGGCGAGAGTGCGTCGCCGGCCCTGTTGATGAGGAGAATGGGCATAGTCAAGGAAGCCAGGCGTGCGCGCATATCATAATAATGGATGATCGGGAGCACGGAGAACTTGTAGACGCAGGGCCAGAGAGCGATTTTGCGAAACTGTTCCTCAATGAGGACACGTGGGAGACGGCGTGGCACCGGGGTCGCGGGTGCCGACTCGCCGGAGACAATGTAATTGATCACAATACGGCGCAGGAACCACGCCGGAAGGATGCGTTCGACGGGCAGACGCAGGAAGAGTTCGTGCAGGAGCCAGATGAAGGGATGTGGTGCAATCTGGTAATCAGCACCCTGCGCAACGATGATTAATGAGCGGCAGCGTTGGGGGTAGCGCACTGCAAATTCAAAGAGCACCATGGCGGCATCACCATGGCCTACGAGGTCAGCACTATCGAGCCCCAACGCATCAAGTACCTGGCGCAGCTCCTCGGCGCGTTCGCCTAAGCCCACGGCATGGGTGCGCGCCTCGTGTCGCCGGTACACGATGACGCGCCGTGTCTGACGCAATGCGCGAATCTGGCGTGCATAGACGAATTCGAGGTGTTCGAGAATAGGTACAAAGACTAGTGGATGGCCTTTATCACTGCTTTCGTCGATCAGCGGCATGTCGATCGCGCCTATTGGTACGTGCCGCCACAGTGATTCGATATATTGCACATCAGCATGGAAGGTGTCTGCATCAATCTCAGGGCTGTTTGTTCTTAGCATGGATATTCCTCTGCTGAAGCGTTACCAATGGCTGGTCTAGCAAACCTTGTTGTCTATTGTACATACTATACTACGTAGCGAGGTTCCAAGGAAAGAAGTTAATTACTCAGGCCAGGCGGTGTGTGTAGAGTGCGGATTTATCCAGCACGTCCTGTCGATTCTTTTCGGGACTCCTCACTGCACGTGACGTGCTCGATAAATCGGCATTCTACATACGGCAGTTCGCAGGAGGTTTGATGGTGAGTGCAGGCATTGCCGCCGGTGGCGGCAATGCCTGCACCCATCACAAGAGTGGGCGAGGAAGCCTGAACAGTCATACTTGCTCCTGGGATCGCTATCACTACGACCGCCGGATCGCTCTTGAGGACATCTGTAATGGAACCAAGTGTCACATTGCTGCCAGCGTTCTGGAGCACGGCCTGGGCTTTCTGGCTCTGGGGATCACGCACCCCAAAGGCAACCTGGTGCGAAGCCGCGCTCCACGCTCGTCCGAGCGTGCCTCCAATGTTTCCCGCGCCCAGGTCAGATCGATCGAAAACCTGTACGAGCAACTGAGCACGGTAGGCAATGCCACGGTGATGCTGGACATTCTGCGGGGAGAGCAGCGCTTGACCCTTCTCCAAGAGTATTTTCATTGATGTAGAACGGTCTATCAATGAAGAAGTGCAACCAGGCTTCACCGAGAGGGTGTAAGATCCACTTCATTCCAAAGTTTACCATCTGCTTCTAACTCAATTGCTTCTCATACAAAATCACTTCCAGACCCTGGTAAATATCCCGGCCCACTTCGCGAAAGCCGTTTTTCTCGTAGAGCCTCTGGGCCGGAATC
>Ga0137361_10001561_pt1 | contig 14293 bp, 11 predicted proteins | sample Mad1_80_16metaG_FD_104923 | JGI IMG/M metagenome (GOLD analysis project Ga0137361, IMG submission 104923) | Vadose zone soil microbial communities from Angelo Coast Range Reserve, California, USA - Mad1_80_16 metaG | ecosystem: Environmental > Terrestrial > Soil > Vadose zone | place: USA... | reverse complement strand
CGCCTTCCTCGTAGGGTATGTAGCCGCCATAGTCGCCGGTCCACGCGATCCGTGTGCCGGTGAAATCCCGCTCCAGCGGTCCGCGAAATGCCGCACCGTCGCCCGCGATCGACAGCGGCACGCGGGCGTCGTAGCCGGCCTGCACGGCGAGCAGCAAAGCAAGATCGGGAACATTGCGGGCCATCGGCCCGATCACCCCCATGGTCGGCATGAAGGCGTCGCGCCCATCGGCGGGGACGCGGCCGATGCTGGTGCGAAAGCCGAAGACGTTGTTCCAGCCGGCGGGATTGCGCAGGCTGCCGGCGTAGTCGGTGCCGTCCGCCAGCGGCAGCATGCGCAGCGCCAGGGCAACCGCGGCGCCGCCGCTCGAACCGCCCGCCGAGCGCGACTGGTCATAGGCGTTACCGGTAATGCCGTAGACCGGATTGAAGGTGTTCGAGCCAAGGCCGAATTCCGGCGTGTTGGTCTTGCCGATGAAGATGGCGCCGTCCTCACGGACGCGCGCCACCATGGCGCTGTCGGCGGCCGGTATGTTGTCCTTCAGGATCGGCGAGCCCATGGTCGTGCGGATGCCCCTGACGGGCGTCAGATCCTTCACGGCAAACGGAAATCCGTGCAACGGCCCCACCGGTTCGCCGCGCGCAAGCGCGGCATCCTTCTCGCCTGCCTGCCTGACGAGATCAGCACGCTCCTGCAACGCCACGATCGCGTTCACTTTGGGATTGAGCCTGTCGATGTGGTCGAGGTAGGCGGTCATCACTTCGACGCAGGAGACTTTCCTTGCGCGAATCGCGCCCGCGAGCTCACCCGCATCCATCATCACGATATCGGACGGCACGGGTTCCTCCGCTATCCCGCGGCGATGCGGGGGAATGACTGTCGCCCGGTTATAGCAACCGATATTGGCCACGATCCATCGACATCGTGATCATCGTCATGGCCGTGCTTGTCACGGCCACCCACGTCTTTCGGTGGGACGAAAGCAAGGCGTGGATGGCTGGAACAAGTCCGACCATGACGAGCCGCGCCGAAACCCCTCTGCAAGCCACTGATTTCACTTGCGTAAAAAGGGGTATTTCGTTTTGCCAAAATTGCTTCGGTTTCCTCGCGGTCGCCCCATGGGCACAAACCGCCGTGCGATGTGAGGGCGGCCGGTGATCCGTCGCCCCGGGGAGAACGCGCCCGTGGTCGAAATACGGTGGGCGTCCCGGTTGCTTCGGCGGGACGGCTGAGATGAGAATGCGGTCTTCAGACGAAGGCGAGCGGTTTAACGCGGCAGCTTTCCCACAGACAGGAAAATTCCTATTTTATCGGACGGCATCAAGACCACGGCGAGATACTTTTTCGCCTGCACCAAAATTCCGCAACAATATCAGCGGCCCCAAATTGGTGCGTAATGCCTGCTTTATGCGCCACGAAGCAGGTCAACGATCCCTGCCATTGTGTCCGATGCCGAAGGTGGCTGCGGACGTGCGGTGGGACCCGGCCGCGCGGCTCTTTTTGCCCCACCGCTGACCTGCCCGCCTTATTCATACACCCTCAATGCGTTTTGAATCACGGTCCCTGCTTCCCATTGAATGTCAGCCTCATGGAGTGGCACGAAGTCGGTTATTCCGAGTGCGGACCGTCGGGTGCGGGGGAAAAATCATATTCACCGATGCCTTGCAGCACGAAAAACACAGCGGAGAAGTCGCCGGCGTTCTTGACAAGATGCGCCCGCTTGGGCGGGACAGAATAGGTCTGGCCGGGCATCAGGCGCACTTCTTCCGGTGGATTGCTGAGAAGGATTCGGATCGCTCCGCTCAGGACGTAAAACGTGTCCTGGACGTTATTGTGATAGTGCCAGGGCACCTCTTGCGTGGGGCTGATCTGCAGTTCGGTGATGCGAAACCCAGGGCGGACAGCGTGACGGGCGCGACGCTCGACCTCGTACAGGCCGGCTGTTTCCTCCACTGCCTCCATGTCATGTGCTCCTTCAGCGATGCGACGGTCCATCGGCCACATATTCAAAAGTTTAGTCTGTCAGGCTCGCACCCGAGTCTTTGATTACCTTCGTCCAACGCCGGATCTCAGCTTGGATGGCAGCGGCGAATTCCGCAGGGGAGTTGCCGATCGTCTCCACTCCCAGCTCATCGAACTTCTTACGCAAGCCGGGGAGGGCGAGAACCCTCACCGTTTCGCGGTGAAGTCTGTCGATTATCGGTTCCGGAGTACCGGCCGGCGCCATCAGGCCGAACCACGCGGTTGTATCAAAGGTCGGGAAGCCGGACTCCGCCATGGTCGGCAGATCGGGGGCTGCCGGCGAGCGCATCAGCGAAGTGACGGCGAGCGCCCGCAGCTTGCCCTCCCGCACCAGGGGCAGCGCCACCGTAGTGCCAGCGAACGCCATGGTGATGCGCCCCGCCAGCAGGTCTGGCACCGCCGTCGCTATGCTGCGGTATGGAACGTGTCGGACATCGACCAGAGCCATAGACTTGAACAACTCGCCGGCGAGGTGCTCAGAAGTCCCGACCCCGCCGGAGGCAAATGTGAGTTTGCCCGGTTGCGAACGAGCAAGCAGGACGAGTTCCTGCACGTTCTGCGCCGACAGGTCGATATGTGTAACTAAGATGTTCGGCTGGAAGCACAGCCCTGAGATCGGGGCGAAGTCCTTAATCGGATCGAACGGTACCTTGTGGTAGAGGATGGGATTGGCGACGATCGGCCCCCGGTTCGCCATGAGTAGCGTATACCCATCGGGTGCTGCCTTTGCGACGCGATCGGTCGCCAGGTTGCCGCTCGCGCCCACCACGTTTTCAATCACGACCGGTCTTCCTAAGCCTTTGGAGAGCTCATCCCCGACCAAACGCGCGACAGTATCCGCCGGACCACCAGCCGCAAAACCAACGAGCCATCGGATCGGCTTTGCCGGATAGTTCGTTTGCGCAACCGCATCACTTGCCATCAGCAGCGGCCATGCAATTCGTGAGGCGGAAGGCAGCGCAACTGCGGCAACGGCAACTTGCAGGAATTGACGACGATCGGATGTCACGGCGCTCCTCCTTGTTGCTTACGAGGCTTCCCGCCGCATTCGAGCGGTGTAAGCTGAAATGGAAATCATAATCGGATGTGCTATAGAGGGAACGTAGAAATTTGCTCTATCTATATAAGTAAAATCTATGGCCACCGCGTTCAAGGATTGGGAAAACCGAATCGGCCGGCGCCTCAAACTGCGCGACCTTCATATCCTTTCCGCAGTCGTGCAATGGGGCAGTATGGCGAAGGCGGCCAAACACCTTTCGATGACTCAACCGGCTGTGTCCGATGCGATTGCCAACCTTGAGGACGCGCTACGTGTGCGTCTCCTCGATCGCAGCTCGAAGGGTGTTGAGCCCACAATCTACGCAAACGCGCTGCTTAAACGTGGGCTCGTGGTGTTCGACGAACTAAGGCAAGGAATAAGAGACATCGAGTTCCTGGCACATCCAAAGGCGGGAGAAGTGCGCGTAGGATGTCCGGAGTCGCTGGCGGCTGGACTCGTGCCGTCAATCATTGACCGGCTATCGCGTCGATATCCGCGCGTCGATGTCCATGTGGTGCATGCAGAAACGGGGACACTCGAACTTCGAGAGCTGCGAGAGCGCAATGTCGATCTCATGGTGGGAAGAATTCTGAGGCCACTGTTGGACGACGACATAGACGCGGAAGTCCTCTTCGAGGATAGACGTTTTGTGGTCGCTGGAGCGCGGAGCCGGTGGGCAGGTCGTCGCAAGCTCGCGCTTGCAGAATTGGCACATGAACCGTGGATTTTGGACCCCCCAAACGCTGCTGCCATTCCACTCATCACAACCGCGTTCCGTGCGCACGGTTTGGAGCTTCCCCGGCGGAACGTCACCTCCTTTTCGCTGCATGTTCGTAGCTACTTGCTCGCGACCGGGCGTTTTCTCGCAATAATGCAGGATTCGACGCTGAGATTTTACGCGAAGCCCTGGTCAATAAAGGTGCTGCCGATCGACCTACGTATTCCGCCGCAACAAGTGGCGATCTTTACTCTGAAGAATCGAACCCTCAGCCCAGCGGTCAAACTCTTCATCGAATGCGCCCGCCAGATCGTAAGGCCATTGGGAAAGATCAAATGATGGTGGTAAGGGCGAGCAGTGAGGATGGCATGTGAGGCCGAGCACCTCGGCTGCACTCTTATTTTGGTCGCTACCTCTTGAAACCTCTACGGAGCATTCTGCCAAGTCGAAATGCGTGATCTGTCCAATCGGCCTTTGGAGAGGGCGCGGATGTTATCTCCTTAACGCCCTGGCCCAACCGAAACATGATTCCGGTCCATTTCCCCTCGGGTGTTGCTTCCTGACTGAGCTGCTTTTCTAGGCGTCCCTTGAGTATCTTTGCATTGGCTTTCTCGTGTTCCGTTGCGGCTGGGTCCAAGAACACGGCGGCAAGACCTCGCAATTTCCGGTGAATAGCCGCAGCAGACCTCGCATTCTCGCTTATTGGCATTTGCCACATCCTGCCATCAAATCCACCACCTGGACGCCCACAATCTAACACCAAACCGGGCCGGCTTCGCGCCGGCAGCCGGTTGCTGCGGCCCGGCATCACTTCCCAGGGTACGACGAAGCTACATCACGCGCACCATCTTACGGAAGCGGTCGCCATGGCCGCATTCGCGGAATGCTGTCACCACCGCGGACATGTTGGATCGTCCGAGTGTGGCCCATCCAAGCCGCGCTGGCCATTGGCCAGCGGGTCCGCTCACTGGGGTGTACTGCGGCCTTTCCCCGGTGTCATGCTCGCCCTTACACCCGCTCGATTTCGCTCGCTTCGCGTTTAGCGCGTTCGGCGGCGGCGCGTTCCATCGCGTCGGCGAGATACTCCGGCGCCTGGGCGCCCGACACCGCGAAGATGCCGCCCAGGATGAAGCACGGCACCCCATCGATGCCGGCAGCTCTCGCCTGCTCCGCTTCGGCGGAAACGCTGTCGATATCCTCGTTGCCGGCGAGCCGCTGCCGCACCTCCTCCGCGTCGATGCCGCAATCCCGGGCGGCTGCGACCAGCACTTCGCTATCCGAGAGGTCGGCACCTTCGGTGAAATAGAGCTCCATCAGGCGCTGCTTCATGCGCGCGGGATCGCCGCTCTCGCCCGACCAACGGATCAGCCGGTGGCAATCGAGCGTGTTGGGTTGCCGCGCGATGGCGTCGAGATTGTAGACAAGGCCATCCTGCCGGGCCGCCATCACAATGCGCTGGGCGTTCGCCTTGTAACGGTCGACCGAGCCGAACTTTGTGGTGAGATATTCAGTCCGGCTGATGCCCGCGCGCGGCACCCAGGGGTTCAGAAAATAGGGCCGGTATCGGACCGTCACGGCAATCTCGGGCTTGAGGGCGATCGCCTTTTCGAGCCGGCGCTTGCCGATGAAGCACCACGGGCAAACCACATCGGACACGACATCGATCGGCAGTTCGGTTGCGCCGGTGCTTGCGGGTGCGGGCATTGGGCTCTCCTCGATTTCGAGGAGAAGATAGGACGTCCCGGGCGAAAGGGGAACATCCCTCCCCGCATTATCGAAGTGGCAACCTGTATTGACCTCGCCCTTGGGAGCGCTGCATCTTGCGGCGCTCCCAAGGATGAGGTTGATGGATGACATCGATATGAGTCGAACTTCGAAAACGCTCTGCTAGACGTATCGCCGTGGTACACAACAACATGAACGACCCGACGCATCGTATCGACATGGCGCGGCTGATGCGGCCGCGATCGATCGCGATCGTCGGCGTCTCGCCGCAGCCGGGCTCGCCCGGCGGCGGCGTGCTCGACAACCTCGAACGCTTTGGCTATGGCGGCGACATTCACCTCGTCAGCCGCAGCCGCGGCGAGGTCAAGGGACGCCCCTGCGTCGCGTCGATCGATGATCTGCCGGAAGGGGTGGACACGGTCCTGCTGACAATCCCGCGGGCGGCGATCGAGGAGGCCGTTTCGGCCTGTGCGCGGCGGGCGGTCGGCGCCGTCATCATATTCGCCGCCGGCTTCGCCGAGGCAGGTGGTGAATGGAAGGCCGCGCAGGACCGCATTGCGGCTGTGGCGCGCGACGCCGGCATGGCCGTGTGCGGCCCCAATTGCCTCGGCATCATGAACTATGTCGACGGCATTCCGCTGACCTTCTCGCCGCAGCAGCCGCCGACACCGCCGACCGCTCCAGGCCTCAGCATCGTGGCGCAGAGCGGCGGGCTGTCCTCGATCCTGCGCACTGCCCTCATCGCCAAGGACGTCCCGGTGGCGTTCGCGGTCTCGACCGGCAACGAAGCGGTGCTCGGGCTCGAGGACTACCTCGCATTTCTTCTCGATGATGCGATGACCCGCGTCATCACTGTATTCGCCGAGCAAATCCGGCGGCCGCTGCGCTTTCTTACGCTGGCGGCGCGCGCCCGAGAGGCCGGCAAGGCGATCGTGCTGCTGCATCCCGGACGCAGCGCCTCCGCGCGCGCGGCCGCGCAATCCCATACCGGCGCGCTCGCCGGCGATTACGCCATCATGCGCGCACTGGTGGCCCGCGAGGGCGTCATCGCGGTCGATAGCCTTGATGAGCTGATCGACGTTTCCGAATTGATGGCTCGATTTCCAAACGTTCCCGCCGCCGGTCCTGCGGTCCTCACGGACTCCGGCGCGTTCAAGGGGATGACGCTCGATCTCGCCGACGCGGTCGGCCTCGAACTGCCGCCGCTGTCGCCCGTGACGGCCGAAAGGCTCAAGGTCGAGTTGCCCGATTTCATGGAACCCGGCAATCCCCTCGACTTGACCGCGCAGGGCATTCTGGACCTCGGTCTCTACGCACGGACCTTAAAGCCGCTGTTTGCCGATGCGGCATTCGGCAGTGTATTCGTCGCTCCCATTGTGAGCGCGAACAGTGCGTTTACGGCGGCCAAGATCGCCGCCATCCTCAAGGCCGTGGCCGGCGCCGGCAAGCCCGCTATCCTGGGCTTGCTGGGCGACGAGGTGGCGTTGCCTCCCGGCACCGTCGAAACCGTGCGCGCTGACGGCATCCCGCTGTTTCGTTCGCCGGAACGCGGCCTGCGGGCGCTCGCGCGCGTCACCGCGCACGCCCGGGCGGCGGCGCACCCGCGGCCATGGCCGCCTGCCATGGCAGCGCCGGCACTCTCCGGCAACGGCGTGTTGCCGGAGCATGTGGCCAAATCGTATCTTGCGGGCCTCGGCATTCCGGTTCCGCGCGGCGCCATGGCGCACGACCTTGCCGCGGCGCAAGCCACCGCCGCGCAGATCGGCTATCCGGTCGCGCTCAAGCTCCAGGCCGCAGCGCTGCCCCACAAGAGCGACGCCGGCGGCGTCATGCTCGATGTGCGCGATCCAGCGGCGTTGGCGACGGCGTGGCTTCGGATGCACCAGTCCGTGCTGGAGCATCATCCCGGCATCGCGATCGACGGAGTGCTCGTCGAAGCGATGGCGACGGGAGGCCTCGAAATGATAGTCGGCGCGCGCCGCGATCCGGACTGGGGGCCGGTCGTCGTCGTCGGCCTCGGCGGCATCTGGGCCGAGGCCCTGCAAGACATCCTGGTGTTGCCGCCCGATCTCGACGCGTCAGAGCTTGGCGCCGAACTCAAGATGCTCAAAGCTGCGCCGCTCTTCGAGGGGACCCGTGGCGCGCCCGCGCGGGACGTCACGGCGCTGATCGACGTCGTTGGGCGGATCGGATCCTTGGTGCGCGCGCGGCCGGAGATCACAGAGGTCGAGATCAATCCGCTGGCCGTGTTCGAACGCGGCGCTGGCGTGCTTGCGCTCGATGCGCTGATCGTGGTGCAGGAGCCGCCGTAGGCCGTAGGGTGGGCAAAATTGCCTGCCGCAGCAGTCGTAATTGTGCGATGACGATTGGCGATTTTGCCCACGCTGTCAGACCGATAGGTTCGACCGCGTGGGCAACGCGCCGCGCGTCGTCTAATTATGCGCCTTGCCGAACAGCTTGGTGAATCGCTCGGTGTCGGATTTCACCAGCGCGTCGAATGCCTCCGGCGTTGAGACTGCAAGGTCGACGCCGAGCCTGGCGAAGCGCTCGACGTGATCAGGGAGTTTCGAGGCGGCCACGATCGTCTTGTTGATGGTGTCGACGATGGGCTTCGGCGTACCGGCGGGCGCTAGCAGGCCGAACCAGGGATCGTAGGAATAGCCGGTGATGCCGGCTTCCTGCAGTGTCGGCACGTCAGGCAGCACGGCGAGGCGCTGCGCCGTCGTGACGCCGATCGGCCGCAGCCGGCCGCCCTCGATGAGATCGCCGCCGGCGCTGAAGAAGGTCATGAAGACGATCGCATCCCCGCGGATCACGCTGGTATGCGCCTCGGGCAACCCGCGATAGGGCACATGCACAAGGTCGATCCCGACCCGCGCCTTGAGCAACTCGACGCCGATGCTCGATGCGCTGCCGAGCCCCGCCGAGGCGTAGTTGAGCGTGCCCGGCTTCGCCTTGGCGAGGTCGATGAGTTCCTTGAGGCTCTTCGGGCCGGCTTGCGGATTCACCACCAGAATGCCGGGTATGACTGCAAGCTTGGCGACGCCGGTGAAATCCTTGACGGGGTGGAATGTCAGGTTGGCGTTGAGACTCTCGATCATCGCATGCCCGTTGGAGACAAGCAGCAACGTATGGCCGTCGGGCGCGGCCTTGGCGGTCGACGCCGTGCCGGCGAGGCCGGGCTTGTTCTCCACGATCACGTCGCGCTTCCAGATCTCCTGCAGCTTGTCCGCATAGGCGCGGCCGAGAATGTCGGTCTGGCTGCCGGGCGTGAACGGCACCACGATGCGCACGAGCTGGCTCGGATAGGTCTGCGCTGAGGCGGCCGTCACGCCGATGCCGGCGGCAAGGACTTGGATCGCCGCCACGGCAAACGAGACGAAAGCCGCGGAGGTGAAGCGTTTGCACACGGCCGACGTCATGTTGGTCCCTCCGGTTTTTCGCCAATGCGCCCGTCATACGACGCGCTAACGGCACCCGCTGATTTTCTTCGCTGAGGTTGGACACCCATTCCACTGTCGTCGCCCTCCCCGGACTTGATCCGGGGATTGACGGCCGATCCAATGTCCACCGACCCCTTGGATACTAGATTGCCCGGTCAAGCCGGGCAATGACACCGATTTCGTGAAGCGCCCGAACCTCTACTTGTAGGTCTGCAGGTACGCGACGAGATCGTCCGCCTCGGCAGGATCGGCGACGCCGCCGAACGGCATCCGGTTGCCCTTCACCTTGGACTGCGGATCGATCAGATAGGCACGCAGATTGGCCGCGTCCCAGACGAGGTTCGCGCGCTTCATCGGGTTGGAATAGCGGAAATCATCGAGCGCCGCCGACTTGCGGCCGACCACGCCCTTGAGATTCGGCCCGATCGCGTCCGGCTTCTCCGTGTGACACGCCGCACAGGCGATAAAGAGCTCTTTGCCGTGGGAAGCGTCCGCCGCCATCGCGCCGACGCCGAAGAACATCCCGCAAAAGAACATTCCGCAAAAGGCGACGCCCACCTGCACCATCATCGATACTTTCATTTTCGTTTCACTCCCAGGCTCGCCCCCTTCCCTGCCCTCTCCCGCTGCCGGGGAGGGCTAAGGAAGGGTTTTCGAACGAAAGGCTACTTTCCGATTGATGCCGCATGGTAGGACGATCGCGCCCAACCGCCAAGCCCGACCTCCCTTTCCGAAGGTGGGGCCGGACTCACGCCCCCGGCTCCATGCCCTTTTCGGCAATGACATGCGCATTTGCCGGCGCCATCAGAAATTTCAGGAAATCGCGCGCCGCCAACCCCTGAGCGGCCGTGGCGCTGACGCCGGCGGTCTGGACGATGTAGCTCTGCACCTCCGCAGGAAGCGGGCCGACCAGCGCCACACCCTTGACGGCGAGCAATTCGCCGATCGGCGTGATGCCAAGTTCGGCCTCGCCCCTGGCCACGGTTTCGCCCGTCAGCGGGCCGTTCGCGATGGGCATCATCTTGGTCTTGAGCGCTTCGGTGAGCCCGAGGCGCTCGATCAGGCCGGTGAGGTAGATGCCGCTTTGTCCTTGCGGCGGAAATGCGATCGATTTGGCATCGAGCAGTGCGCGCTTGAAGGCGTCGACCGTCGAGATGTCCGGTTTCGGCGCGCCGCTGCGCACCATGACGCCGATGCCGGAGCGCGCCAGTACCGTGCGGGAGTCCGCCGCGATCTGGCCCTGCCGAATCAAGGCGTCGATTTGCGGCGGGGCCAGGATGGTGAGATCGAACGCTTCGCCGCCTTCGATTGCTTTGCCCAGCACGGCCGCAAGCCCGTAGCTGACGATGAGCTTGTGGCCGGAGGCGCGCTCATATTGCGGGCCAAGCTCTTGCATGACGGCGTGAAAGCCGTTGGAGCAAATGACTTTGATGTCGGCAGCGCGGGCGCACGTCGCCATCACTCCAATCGCGATGGCGGCTGTCAGCTTCAAGAACCTCATGGCGTCCTCCCGGAAAGAGCTCTTTGCTGGCTCCAATGGCATTAACCGATCAACCGTTCAGTGTCACCGTCGTGGGCATGACACCACGGAGAAACTGATCGCGCGCTCACGCGTACACCCCGGCAATCGCCAGAAATTCCCTGGGATTGAGACTGGCGCCGCCCACCAGCGCGCCGTCCACGTTGTCGACCGCCATCAGCTCCTTGGCATTCGACGGCTTTACCGAGCCGCCGTAGAGGATGCGTATTCCCTGGGCGGCCGCCGGAAACCGCGCGGTCAGCCGCTCGCGGATGAAGCCGTGGACCTCGGCCACATCGGCAGGCGTGGGCGTGAGCCCGGTGCCGATCGCCCATACGGGCTCGTAGGCAACGACAAGGTTCTGGGCGGTCGCGCCGTCCGGAATCGAGCCTTCAAACTGCATGCCAACCATTGAAAGGGTCCGGCCGGCAGCCCGGTCATCGCGACTCTCGCCGATGCACGCAATGGCGAGGAGCCCGGCGCGCCACGCTGCCTGGGCCTTGCGCCACACGTCGGCGTCGGTTTCGTGGTGGAACGCGCGGCGCTCGGAATGGCCGACGATTACGGCGCGGGCGCCGAGATCGGCCAGCATCTCGGCGGAGATATCGCCCGTGAAGGCGCCACTCGGTTCGGCGTGGCAGTCCTGGCCGCCGATCTCGACGATGCCTTCGGAGCTCCCGACGAACTGCCGGACCAGGGTCGCAGGCGGACATACCATGATGTCGACTTTTTCGCGGAGCCCCTTGGCGCCGGCCACGACCTTGCGAAGGTCTTCCTGCGACCCCATGAGGCCGTTCATCTTCCAGTTGCCGGCAACCAGCGGGCGTCGCGTTGTCATCCGTTTTTCTCCAATGAAACGTGAGCATAAAAGGACGTGGCGAGGCGGTTAGCAGACGGAAGCCATCGGTGGAAGAGGAGGCAGTCGCTTTGACAGGTCAACTGCATTAAGCGGGGGAGATCGGGGGTCGGCAAAAGGGCGCTTGCGCACCGCCATCTCCCGACCCCCTGCCCGCCCCGTCCTCCCTCGCTGAGGAGAGGGAGGCAGCCCCGGGCAATTCCCCGACCGCGATTGCCAAACATGCCGAGCATCGCGTGTAGGCCTATTATAGGACTTTATTACAGCTGTCAACTGCCTGACAGCGCCCTCGACGCCGCAAGCACATGGCGGGATCGAATCGCCAAACGCCGTCATGCCGCCAAGATGAACACCCTATTGACGAGACGTTAACAGGCGTCGCGTACGTTAGGCTTGCGTTCAGGTTGAGTGAGATGTCGCTGGCGGGCCCTATCCTCATCATCGCCGACCGCCCCGACCGCAAGCTCGCAGCCGCGCTTGCAGGGGCTGGCGCATCTCCCGTGGTCGAAAGCGCTCTCACCGAAGCTGCGGCTGCGCTTTCGCGAATCCAACCGGTAGCAGCTGTCTTTTCGGATCCGGACCCGGTGCCGTCAGCGCTTCTTGCCGATCAATTGATGGCCGCGATCGACGCCCTGCCGGCGCCGTTCATGCCGGTCATGGCGCGGGTCAGCGATTGCAGCACAACCCGCATCGAGGCGTTGCCGATCGACGTCAATGCTCCGAACGAACAGATCATCGCCCGTCTTGCGGCGGCGCTGCGTGTACGTGAGCTGCACGCGACGGTGCTGCGGCGGATTAATTCGTTGCGCCACAGCGGCGCCGACGTGCTGTTGCTGCCAGACACCGATCCGCTCGAGGAGGCGACCGTGCTGGTGGCGGGACGCGGCCGCCATTATCCGGCGCTGGCCGCGGCGGTCGGTGAGCGGGTCGGCTTCATCGGCGCGCTCAGCGTCGAGACGGCCGCGCGCTATCTCAACACGCGCGACGTCGATGGCATCATCATCGGCGAAGGTTTCGGCCCGCCGACGGTCGAAGCGTTCCTCACCGCGCTCGGCGAGGATTCCCGTTTCCGCGATCTGCCGGTCGGCGTCGTACCCGAGCTGCCGGCGTCGATCGACCGGGCTCGCCTCGCCGGCATCGAGCCGGTGAAGGGCGCCGCCGACGCTATCGCCGCCCACATGATGCCGCTGGTGCGCGTCCATGCTTTCGGGTCGCGACTGCGCCGCCACGTCGCTTCGCTCGACGCTCGCGGCATGATCGATCCTCAAACCGGCCTGTTCACAGTCGCGGCGTTCGAGCACGACCTGCCGCGGGCGATCGCGGATTGCCGCGAGCGTAACATTCCGATGTCGATCGCACGCTTCGATCTCCCGGCCGAGTTGCCGCGGCGCGCCCAGGTCGACGCGGCGCGGCTCGTGAGCCGGCTCATCCGCGCCGCCGATTTCGCCTGCCAGACGCCGGATGGCGCGATCACGGTGGTGATGACCTCCTCGGCGCTGCACCATTGCCACGTCAGCGCCCGGCGCATTGCCAGCGTCATGCGGCAGGCGATGTTCGAGCGTGAACGCGAAGACGGCAGCCGCATGGAGGCGATGGTGACCCTTGCCGCGCTGAAGTCGACGGATTCGCCGCAATCGCTCCTGGCCCGCGTGTCCGAGCCGACGACGGCAGCGGCGCAGTGACGACGTTAGGGGAGAGGTAAGGAGACTCGCTCTCACTTAGCCTTGCGGCGCATCGGAGCGAGGCCCGGTTTGAAGGATTTCTCGTCGAGGAACTGCGTGAGGCCTTGAGTGCGGTCCTGCTCCGGATCGAGGTAGCGCGCCTGGTGACTCTTTGCCATCAGGTATTCGTCGGCGAGCTCCCACGACATGCCCTGCACGGCGCGCACGGCGGCTTTTGCGGCGCGCAACACGGTCGGATTTTTGCCGAGCAGGACCTTGGCAAGCTCACGCGTGCGCGTGCGCAGGCGCTTCTTCGGCACCGCCTCGTTGACGAGCCCCATGGCGGCCGCTTTGCGGCCGTCGAAGGTCTCGCCGGTCATGACGTAGTACATCGCATCACGCAGATTCATCGCGGCCACCACCGAGCGGGTCACGTTGCCGCCCGGGATGATGCCCCAATTGATTTCCGACAGGCCGAACACGGCATCCTCCGCTGCAATCGCCAGATCGCAGGCGACGAGCGGCGTAAAGGCGCCGCCGAAGCACCAGCCATTGACCATGGCGATGGTGGGCTTCGGATAGGCCATGAGCTGACGCCATTGCCACTGCCAGGCCGAGCGCCGCCTGTGCACCTGCTGCGTATAGGGCAGCTTGTCGAGGTCGCGAAAATACTCCTTGAGGTCCATACCGGCCGAAAACGCATCGCCCGCGCCGGTCAGCACCACCACCCCGCACGCATCGTCGACCTCCAGGGCGTCGAGAACTTGCAGCATTTCGTCATTGAGCGCCGGGTTCATGGCGTTGCGCTTGTCGGGCCTGTTCATTGTCACCCAGGCGATCCCTTCATCAAACTCAACATGCACGTTCCGGTCGGACGATGCCGTCGCGGGTCTCGTCTCGTTGCGGTTTTTCGCAGGCGCCATGAATGCTTTCCCTTTCAATTGGTTCCGATGATGGTCCGGCCGTCGGCCACAGTGTTCCGGCCCGCTGGCGCGGCATCGCTTTGGCGCGAGAAGCGGACACAGACGGTGGCAAGCGCGGCGATGAAGATCGGCACGGAGACGGTCGCGAAGATGGATGGGCCTGACCACTTGCCCGCCAGCATCGCCCCGCCGGCCATTGGCCCGAACACCGACGCCACGCGCCCGGCGCCGAGCGCCCAGCCGACCCCGGTCGCCCGCATCTCGGTCGGGTAGAGCATCGCGGCGAGGGCATTGATGCCGCCCTGGCCGCCGATGACGAACAGGCCGGCGCAGAAAACCCCGATGGCGGCGAGCGTGGCGTCGCCGCTCCACAGGCCGATCAGGATG
>Ga0137361_10001560_pt1 | contig 14297 bp, 16 predicted proteins | sample Mad1_80_16metaG_FD_104923 | JGI IMG/M metagenome (GOLD analysis project Ga0137361, IMG submission 104923) | Vadose zone soil microbial communities from Angelo Coast Range Reserve, California, USA - Mad1_80_16 metaG | ecosystem: Environmental > Terrestrial > Soil > Vadose zone | place: USA... | reverse complement strand
TTATTTAGCGCTGGTTGTCTTTTTCTATTCACCATTCACGATTCTTGTGCTGTAATCGGCGACGATGAGAGTTGAAACCAATCGACGTAACTTCCTTCGCGGAGCCTTAGCCACGAGTGCCGCTCTGATTACCGCGCGGTCGCACGCTTTTGGATTCAATCCTGAACGTCGCCTCGCACCCGTCAAAGTTTCGCGCGATCGCATCATTCGAGAAGTTGTCGGTCTCCGCCCATATCGCGCGGAAGGCTTTGTCGTCGAGGCCGAGCGTATCGGTCCAAAGCTTCTGGTGCATAACTACGGCCACGGCGGCGCGGGTATCACACTCTCATGGGGCACCGCATCGCTCGCCGTTGATCTCGTGCGCCAGTACCTGGGAGCGCGGACGTCCTCGTCCGCACTGAGCGCGAAGCGCGAGCGATCGCGTCCCCACCACTTCGCCGTCCTCGGTTGCGGCGTCAGCGGTCTCTCAACCGCACGCACATTGCAGCGCCGCTTTCAGAACGGCCCAGGCACGGTAACGATCTACGCGCGTGACCTGCCGCCCGACACAACTCCAAACATCGCCGGTGGCTTCTGGTCGCCAACTTCGCTTTATGATCCCGAAGCAGCCTCCACAAAGTTCATCGAGCAGTTTCGCCAAGCCTGCCGGATTTCCAATCGAGCCTTTCAATTACTCGCCGGCACCGAATACGGCGTGCGCTGGATCGACACTTTCGAGCTTTATCGTAACGAAGCATCAATCGAGCGCGAGCTGCCCGGCGGTAATGACCTCTATCCGCAGATAGAAATTCATCGCGACCCCGAACATTATTTCGGCTTCCCTTACGTAAAGCAGTTCAGCACGATGTTGATCGAGCCGCAGACCTATCTCAACGGACTCTTGCGCGATTTCTACATCGCCGGCGGCCGCGTGGTCGTCAAAGAATTTCGCAGCCGTGAAGAGATCATGCGTCTGTCGGAACCCGTGATCTTCAACTGCACCGGCCTCGGGGCGCGCGCGCTATTCAATGATCAGAAACTCGGTCCCGTTCGCGGCCAACTGGAGATACTGCTGCCGCAACCGGAGATTGACTATTGTTACCTGAGCACCGGCTACATGTTCCCGCGCCATGACGGAATAATCCTGGGCGGCACCTTTGATCACGACGACTGGTCACTCGCACCAAGGCCGGAACAGACGACAGGAATACTCGAAGCGCATGCGGAGATAATGAAGGGATTGAAGGGATGATACTCTTACGCGTGGTCAGCGCACAGGCATTACTTTTCGAGGTTTACACGCATCCATGATTCTGCGATAAACTGAAGCCATGAGCACGCAGGAATTGATTAACCAAGAAGTCGAGAATCTCTCCGAGCCCTTGCAGTGCGAGGTTTATGATTTCGCACACTTTCTCCATTTAAAATCGAAAGGTCAACTGCAACTACTTGAGGAGTTCCAATTATGGGAAGCGGCTAGTGACGAAGACATGCTGAGTCTCGAACGTCGCTTGGCCGAGGTGGAATAGATGGCGCGTGGCGATGTGTTGCTTGTCACTCTCCCTCTCCGTGGTCTCCGTGCCTCCGTGATGCTTCTTTTTCAACACGGAGACACGGAGATCACGGAGCCTACACAGAGAAATCCGATTTCCCGAAAAGGCTGCATTAGCGGGCGACAGCTTGCGATAAACCCATGAGGCAGATTGGGACAAATAGAACGACGTGATTTATTGATATGAAGGCGTGAAAAATTCAGGAACGTTTTTAATCAGCAGCTAAGCGCAACGCGCAAACTCCATCGCTCCGGCCGGCCGCGCACGTGAGATTGCCGGCAACAGTTCCACCCCGGAGGTTATTTCGAAAACAGAATCGAGCCGCGTGACTTCGAGGACCTGGCTTACGAGTTTGGTTACATTCATCAGTTTGAATCGCATACCTCTTGATTCAGCCTGCTGGCGCAATTCCAACATCAATCCGAGCCCGCTGGCATCAATGGCAGTTACCCGCCCCAGGTCGAGTACGACTACGCTAGTCCTTAATTGAGAATCCATCGCCTGTCGCAGGCTTGCCTTTTCACCGTTCACGATTCGTCCTTGCAGACAAAGGACCGTGACGTTCCCGAGATTCCTTGTTTGTACTCTCAACATAACCAAACTCCCATCGTGGGGCAGTAGCCCGACTGTTAGGGAGGGCTTCTTAGTTCCCTCACTTTTCCCTTCTCAAATAGTAAGTGCGCTGACTCCTGATTCTGTTTCAAGTATTTTCAGAAAATTCTCTGCGCCCGTTCAAAAACTTCTGCATCCATACAGTTCTCTTTGGCCCGTTCTTCACGCCTTCACAACTAAGACGCAAATAGCTTTTGCTTCGTTAACATCGAGCCATAAAGATCCTACGAGAAAACCATCAAAAAGGTTGCTACGCCGGGATTTCTCAGCCATAAGTCTCCTCGTGAATGACTCTTCTAGTAGATACTCTTTTTGCGCTCGCTAGGATCGAGGAGCTTTTTGCAAGCACCGAGTTCGCTCACTGCCCCTGACAGTAACCATGCCAAAGAATAGTTATTGACGGCACGCTTCGCCTGAACCTATAGTTTTTTTAGTCGCATCCAGGCGTGCGGCTCAACCCGAACCTTTCACACTTTTCCGGAAAGACGATTCACAATGGCTCTGATGAGAACTTGGCTGGGACTCTTCCTCGTTTGCCTCACGCTCATGACTGGGTCATGTCGCGATCCGATGGAGCACGCTCACTGTGAAGACACGCTCCTCAAGCGTATTCCTTCACCGGACGGCAAACTCGTGATCGTGATTTACAACCGTAGTTGCTCAGCCGGCACGGGCCTCTATACCTACGCGGAAGTGGAAGACCCGGCTAGCTGGATCATCTGGCCGCGTCAGCGTCACCCGGAAGTCTGCTTTCTCGTAACACTCGCCGGCGGTTATCATCAACTGGATGCTCGTTGGTTAGATGGTAAGACCATCGTAGTCAGCAGTACCGACGAGTTGGAGAAGGATTACAGCATCTCGTCTCAGCACGACGCCTGCGACGAAATGGCTGTCGCGTACAATTTCAAGTTCAAACCACCGCCAATCCAGGAAGCGCCCGACCAGCCGACCGTGGCCGCTATCCGTGAAGCCATCAAGCAATCCGAAAGCTGCATTGATGAGAAGTTTGGTTCCGGCCACGCGGACTATCTCCGCTCGTTAGTCGACGACAAGCAACATCGCCAGGCACTGGAGCTACTTTGCACAAACCTCGAGGTAGAAAAATGTCCGATCTCAAAAGAGACTTACGCCCTTCTCGAACGAGCAGGAACAAAGATGGCCATTTCTCAGAGCTATCTGGAGAGTCTGAAACCGCTGGTGCGATAAAGTTTGGCTTCACATTCCTTTTATTGGAAGTACCGCACGATCTCAGAGCCAATCCATTTCCCTACCGGGATAGAGACGCCATTGCCGATCATGCGGTAAGCATGATTATCGCTCCCCGCGAAAGTGAATGAGTCGGGGACTCCCTGCACTCGGGGCGTATTCTCGAACCGAGTAAGGCCCCACACCGTGCGGAAATCGCTGATCCGCAACTAGTCTCGCACTCAAGTCTTTGGCGTAATGCGCGACGCAAGTGGGCGATGTCCCTGCGCTCTGGATCGCTGATAATCGGTCGGTCTCGATATGCCCCTGCGAGTCGCCGCTTCGCATACGCAGGCGGTTTGTGGGGCGCAACTACGATTTGCACTGCCCGCAAGAATGATTAAGCGAGCTTAGGCGGTGCGAAGAAGGCGATTGCCGGTTAGAGGTCAGTCCTGACTTGTTTAGGCGAGCAACCAAGCGTGCCTCATTACTCTTTGTGAGCTCATGCTGCCAAACTCGTAGTACTCTCCAGCCTTTCACTCGCAAACTGTGATTCACAAGTTTGTCGCGTATAAGATTTGCCTCAAGTTTCTTGCGCCAAAAGGCGCGATTCGTAGCGGGCCAGGATTTGTGCTTAGGACATCCGTGCCAGAAGCAGCCGTCGACAAAGACCGCAAGCCTAATTGCCGGAAAAACAAAATCCGGCTTCCCGAAGAGCGGGATGTTACGGCGCCAACCAGTGATTTTGTGAGCTCGAAATAGGCGAACCAACCGAAGCTCAGTCGCCTGATTCCCTCGCCCTCGTACTCGGGACATGACGCGGGAGCGCTCTGTCGAAGTAAGGAAGTCTGCCATTATTCCACGGGCAGCAACTAACGATCGCACAGCAGTCGAAGCCATTCAGCCTCAACTAATCCAACGCGTGAGAGGCTTTGGCCAATGTCATGTGCAATTCGCTGGGAATGCAGCGATTTGAGTTGCCCAATCCATTCGATCTCAAGAATGTCATTTGCAAGGAACATAAACCGACCCTTTTCATCGCGACTTGCTGTTACAGTTCCAGTCGCCTTGTTCGCTTGAAATCCTCTTACCCAGAGTCTATCTCTGGACTTACCCCCTGCTGAAAGTACTTTGTACGAGCCATCCGACAATTTCATCACAAGCCCGCGGCGGGTCACATCATTGGCAGAAAACACATCTTCTCTTAGCTCCCAAAATGGGAATTCGATAGCTTTGTCAGCTTGGCATTGAGCCGTTTGATCAAGGCGAATGCAATCGCAAATTGGCATAAGGCAGAAGCTGTAGATCCACTGACCACCCGCGACATTGAACTCGCGATGGCGAATGACCGTTCCATACATCAATTCACGTGAGCTTTCGTCATACTGCGTGCGACCGTCGAACAACAATGCTAGCTGTTCGTTTGTCCTTTCGTTATTGCTATCCACCATGGCAATGAAGTCTCTAATTAGGGAAGGTTCAATCCGGTGAAAGCCGGTGACTGGTAGCCCATCGAGCTGATGAATTTTTGGATGGTTATTGCGATCCACATGCCCAGTGGTTAACAGTTCCATTAGAACCGTCTCCGCGATACCACCAGCCGGGAATGGCTTACCCCCCGGGTAATACCAGTCTTCCAGAGGTGGCCCGAGGTGAAGATTATTGATTGCATCCGTGGCTATTGCGGCGACGCTTGGCCGATCGATTGAAGTGTCTTCGAGAACTGCCAGTACTTCCTCCGAAAGCAACGCCGGCAGCTGATCGAACACTTCTTCACTCTGCTTGGAGTTGCGTCTAATGGCTGCCATTCCATGAAGAGCATAGGATGGCAGAATGCCTGGGTTCATCTCACTGAACTCTTGCAACAACCTATCTGCAAGATCGGATTCCTTTACCGTAAAACCTTCTTGGTCGGCTACACGGCGAATTCCGTCTTTGCCAAGCACCAGTATTCGAGATGAACCCGATTGCAAACGGAACGCTGAAGCTCCAACAGGCTCGGGGTTGTAACCTCGACCACTCAAATGTTCGTAGATCGAGTTTGATATAAACTGAAGATCAGGTGTGTTGGTATAGATTGCGATGAGACGCATATGGTGAGGCGCGACCCGATTCCCACTCCTTATTAAGTTTTCGATCAGGCTTTTGGGTTTGGTACCTGTCACTCCAACTTCGTGAAAGTCCCAATCTAGAATGACCAGATCCGCTGTTTCGCATAGCTTGAAAACAACTGAGTTCTCATCGGTGGAGAAGTCAGGCTCCGGTTCGTACAGGGCGCAGACGATACCGTACTGGGCGAAACTACCGACAAGGTCTTTTGTGCGAAACGGTGGGCGTTCGGGTAGCGCCGGTTGCTCTGCTTCTGCATCTGGCGTTGCGCGGGCGTCCCGAACCTCCACAAATGGAGACTTCAATTCACGAACGGCAATCTCGGTTGGACTGGCTGGCCTCGCCGTGTCGGGCGTGTAGATATTGTCATCAATAAACACTGCGCTCTGAAGATATTCGCGCGCAGCAAACCTAGAAAAGTCAGCGAGGGATGTGAGTGTCATGTCGCAAAAACCAAGTTTGGAATAGTAAGTTCGAAGGCAACTGTGAAGCCTTTCAGAGGGGTCCGAAGCCCTATATCCATTTTCTCTTTCTCCAACGCCTTTCGAGCGATGAAGAGCCCGAGGCCATGTCCCCCACTCTTCCGAGTAAAGCCCCGTTCGAAGAGTTTCGCCGCGTCGCGATCAGAGATGGGCTCACCATTGTTAGCGATAATGAGCGAGCCCCGCTCTGCTTCCAACAGCACAATCCGAGGACCCTTCGTGTTTCTCAGCCAGTAGATTGCATTGTCAACCAGATTAATGAAAACGGGATGAATAGTCGACGGATAACACTCGATGGTGCTTCTGAAAAACGAATCGCTAACTTCGATTTTGACTGAGTGCCGTTCGAGTCGATTCGAAAACACGTCGTGCACGTAGTCGTAAATCTGCTTACCGGTGATCTTCAGAGCCTTCCGATGAAGGCGTCGCTGCAAAGGGGTGAACAAGTTGAGGTGGCCATCTAGATGTTCGAAATTAGATCTAATCGACTCGTAAAGAGGGCGAACCGACTGGCTTCCACGGGCCAGAAAACCCAACTCTTGAATGTTTCGCCTTACACTGGATATGGCAGCTGCAAACTCGTGATTGATAATCGCGACTGCAAGGCCTAGCTGGACCATTTCAAAGTCTTCGTCCGCTTGTTCTTCCAAGGCAATCATTCGTTCCTCCATGGCCTCCATTATCTCAGCGGGTTCGCTTCCATTGGAACTCTTAAGATTTGCAGACAACGCCGAAAGCATGTCTCTTGCAGCGTCGAGGGCATCCCGATGTTTCTGCTCAATCTCTATTAATTGTTCTTCCCATTGCTGACGTAACGTGTCGATTTCAGTTTCGGCGAGAGCATCAAGATTGAGTCTCTCAAGGTCGGTCTCGATACGTCGGTATACGCCATCAAATGACTCCACCGCTCGTTGCGTCACTTCAAAAACCGTGTTGCGAGTTTCACTGGCGCTCTCTTTCGCCTCGCGAACTGCTTTTTGAAGCATCTTGTCTCGCTCTTCCTTGAGCCCTGTCAGCCGTTCATCCAGTCTGCGACGCTGGTTGACGTAAACCCGCGCCTGCTTCGCGATCGCGCCTAATGTCTCCTCAATCTCTTGCCGAAAAGGTGTGAATAGATTCTGGTCTAATTGAGCTCGTTCTGTTTGATAGGCACTCCAACGCGTTTTCAGATCCTTCGACAACCCAATCCCAGCGGGCTTCCTGCAAATATATTTATCGCTCAGGGCTCGCATTTTCTCTAGTGCCGTGCGTTCCGCACGAATCAAGGCGGATGCGGCTTGATCGTGGTCAGGAAGACTACCTGCGGCCTGCAGCGTAGCCTGGGCCTCCTGTCTCAGCGTGCTAACCGCTGCCTTAATAAGCCCGGAATTTGAGGCTTCAAAAAACGTGTCGAGATTGGCCGTAAACTTTCTTTTCTTTGTAGAAACCTGTTTCTGCCGTTTCTCAAGAAGCTTTGCTTTATGCTTCAGTTCGGTCTGTTGCTCCTCAAACAACTCAGTATAAGTACCACCTTTGCGGAAGAACTCGGCGACGAGGTTAATGAGAAGATCCATTAGAATGTCGCGAAGTTGTCTATAGGCCTTGTTCTGCTGCCAACCCTCCCGTCCTGCCTTCTCTACAAGGTTTGAATTACTTTGGCGACTGAGAATAACTGCCCCAAACATGCGTCGAAAGGAAAAGAAATAATAGCCGGCTCCCTTGTTCCGTCTTTTCTCTACTTCTAACCAGTCGAAAGAATGATCGCCGTAGGGAAGAATGCGTATGCCATCGCGATATACATACATCCCGCCTAGGTTATCCAGCTTCGCATTGAGTGCGTCAAAATCGTCCGGCGCGAGGGTGGATTCGCTCTTGTTGCCCATGAGATAGCCAAAGACGACTTGGAATTCACCGCACTCAGTTGGCGTCCCCTTCGCCCCTTTCCAGGGAATTGCGAGCTCTTGGTAGGTCTTGTCATAAACACGAAGCGTTCCGAGGAACTGACCGAAGGCGTCGACGTTGCCTGTCAAGAATTGATCGGCACTTGCAAGTTCCTGGCCCGTAAAGAACAAATCTGGGTCAAGCATCTCCATTCCGACGGTAGCTCCAATATGCCAATGACGGAACGACGTTCGAATAGGCGGCGGCGGCGAAGATAAAAAAACCTCATTGTAAAAACCCATCAAGTACTTGCGGAAGCTGTAATCATTCAAACGCTCTTCCGTCGCGATCTCCAGATTCAGGACTTCAGTAGCTGGTCCGATAATGAAATGAGTGCCTGTCCCACCACTCCGGAGTGAAAGCCGTCCCTCGTCATGAGGCTCCAAGTACTCATCCAAGTCTTTAGGGTCAGGCTTAAACGATTCCACTTCTCGCCGAATTCGATCAAGACGGAGTTCAGGATGGTCTTTAGCGATACGGTCTATGGATTCCAGCAGCCGCGAAGTCAGAGGCGTGATGTCTGTATCGTTCGGGAGATTGTTACCTTTGAATGTTTTAACGGGGACATCGATCTCATCGAGATTGATTCCGGGTAACTCAAACAACCCCCAATGCACCAATCCCATCACGAGATCTTTTACGCCATCGTCCCGTTGTGCCCTTGAGAGTACTAGCACTTGCCTGCCCAGAAGAGCGATGGCAAGTCTGCCGATACCCTTTTCGCCTGAAATCGGACGGAGAGGAACATCTGGTGGGTGATACTGGTTCCGGCCCTCATCGCCGAGCTTGCTCTCCGTCCCGAGCACTAGCCACTTGCCTTCAAAATCCTCCATCGTCATGCCGACTCCATTGTCGCGCACGACGAGCAGTTTTCGCGCCTCGAAGTAATCTATTCTCGCCAGCGTCGCGTAAGCGTCGTAGGCGTTTTTGAACAATTCACTGACCGCATTTTGGATGCCGGCGATCTGTTGTCGACCCAACATGTCGACTGCTCGGGCTCGCGTGCGGATTTTAGCCATGAGAAGCGATGGAGATCAGATGTTGACCGATTCGACGCGCCAGTTCAGGAGGAACGGCATTTCCGATCTGACGGGCCAGGCTGTTCATGTTAGTGCCCCGGAAGACAAAGTCCTTTGGAAACGTCTGCAAGGTGGCACCCTCGCGAAGTGAGATCGCCCGATGTTCGTCGGGATGTCCAAAACGTCCGTTTGAGAAACTGTTGAATCTTGTAGTAATGGTTGGGGCTGGGCGGTCCCAATACATCCGCGCATAGACATCGCGAAATATTTCATCACGCCCGCGATAAGCATCAATCTGCAGCTCACGATTATCTCTCCATGCCTCCCGACTACCGCCAGACTTAGCTGTCAGTTTTATTCGTCTTAGATTCAAAGGCGAAAGTAAACTCGCAGTGTGCTGAAAATCCGATTCATCGCGACGCCCAGCATCAATTCGCTCGAATCCATGTTCTTCACCGATGAATGCGGCAACTGTTAGTAACGGATTTGGTTTCGGTTTCGGTAATTCGACGGCCGACACTACGCGAGTTGCGACCAGCAGGTATCGGATTCGATTTTGCGGTACGCCATAATGGTTCGCATTAATAATTCCATCATTCCACGCGTAATCATGGCGCTCGAGAAACTTAATGAAGGCTGGGAGAACGCTATGCTGTTTCCATGTGTAAAGACCAGGAACATTCTCGACAACGATGAAGCCAGGGCGAAAGTGGCGGATGAATTTCTCAAACTGTTTTAGCAGAAACGCGGTGCGCTCAGACTTGGTCTTGTCGGTCCTGACTTTGCTCCAGAATTGGCAAGGGCTACAACCCGCAAAAACCAATGAAGGGTCGTCCTGTTCGAGCGCGAAGCGTCTGCCCAACGCTGGAGCACTCAAAGTGCCAATGTCATGCTTGATAAATCGCGCTCGGGGGATATTCTGCTCATAAGTCGCGCGGCAGTCGGCATCTTTGTCGACCCCACCCAAAACGGTTATGCCTGCTTGACTCAAGCCGAGGCTCATTCCACCTGCGCCGCAGAAGAAGTCAATAGCCTTCATGGCGATGATTTATAAGTCATTGTCCATCCTAAGACAAGCTTAGTCATACGACGGGGTCCACAACCTGTATCTGATCCTAATTCTTATCGGTGAGGCGAATGAGCAGCGTTTTTCAGTGATAGCGAAGAAAAGCAAGGTGTGCAGCGCGACAGAATTCCTTCTCTCTCCCGATTCTAGAAGCGCCGGGGAGAGGGCCTGACGCGAGCTCAGCTTATTCACAAGACGCTTCATCCCCTCTCGTCTTCTAAAATCGCTTCAGCATCGATCGTGATCTCTAGGATGTTGCCGACGACAATGCCGCCTCGGTCCATGGTGTCGTTCCAACTGACGCCGAAGTCCTGGCGGTTGATTGAGGTTTTGGCGACGAAGCCGGCGCGGGTCTTTGGTCCTTTGTTGACGCCGTCTTCCCACCTGGGCATTTCCATTGCCCGAGGGATTGGCGACCGCGCATGGTATCGATGCCGGCGTGTCTGATTGATCCTTTCGAACTTAAAAAGCGTATGGTGAGCAGAGGTATCCCGAGAGGAGACGTATGCCAGACAAAACGCGAGCCCGGTGGATTTCAATTGTGTTGGCCGGACTGCTTGCCTTTGCCGTGAGCATGGCGGTTACGGCGGTGACTGTGGCGGGTTATGCTTTCGCCATAGCCATTAAAGCAAATGGTCCTCCCGACCCGCAGAAGATCTCGGCATTCGCCAGTCGCGTGCCCCCGATGCTCGGTCCCTTCGTCCTTACGCTCCTCGTACTACTTGCAGCGCGCTGGGTGGTTCGCCGGGCGAGATCGACGCAGCTTTTCCATGGCGTGTTAGTTGGCATTGTGGCAGCGCTGCCGACTTTAGTGTTTACGCGAGGTCTCAGTCTGGGCGAAGTAGTTAGTCTGCTATTGCCGCTGGTGGGTGGGTTGGTAGGTGCGCTATGGGGGCGGGCCCGGTGAAGCGACTGCCTGAGGTTCTAATTTCTGTCGCCCGCTTCGCGGGCTCAGAGGAAAAATAATTGATGTGATCCAGGGATGGCGCGCCAAAGCGGCGCTTACCTGGCTATTATATTTCACGCCTTCGGCGTGAATCACTCATCTTCCGAGATCGCTTCAGCATCGATTGTGATCTCGATGATGTTGCTGACGACGATGCCGCCTTTGTCCATGGTGTCGTTCCAACTGACACCAAAGTCCTGCCGATTGATTGAGGTTTCGCGACGAAGTCGAGTGCGGGTTTTGGGGCCAGTTGGCACTACCTTCCTGCCAGGCAGCTTTGTCATTGCCGCCCGCGAACACGCGGAAGATGCGTGTGGTCCACGTTACTTCTCATGCTTAACCAGCTCAATCGTCTCGTAAGGCATGACGATGCCGGCGCTATCCAGCGCGTTCTTGATTTCTTCGCGCAGCTCTTCACGGACGGGGATGTGTATGCGCGGGTCGCGCAGCCAGACCTTGAGCTCTAACTTCACATAATAGTCGCCCAAAGTGATCACTACGACTTCGGGTGGCGGGTCGGTCAGGAACCTTTCGTCACCATGCACGATTGCCAGAATCGCTGCGCGCGCGGCGTCGATCTTTTCATAGACGGCAATCGTGACATCGATGTCCAGACGCAGATGCGGCGACATCGTGTAGCTGCGGACTTTCGAGTTGACGATGACGGAGTTGGGAATGCTGATCAGTTTGCCGTCTACGGTGAGGATGCGCGTACTGCGCAGGGTAATCTCGCGCACTTCGCCGTATTCGTCGCTAACCTCGATCAGATCGCCGATAACGAACGGCTTGTCCCAGAACAGAAAGAAGCCGGCGATGATGTTTGAGAGAGTGTCTTTGGCGGCAAAGCCTAGCGCGATGCCGATGATGCCGATGCCTTCAAGAATCGTCGTGACATCAAGGCCAAGCTCTTCGAGCGCCATGACCAGGCCGGCGATAAGCACGACGTACTTCAAAGTCATCAGGAGAAAAGTTGCGGCGGTGGGTTCGACTTTGGCGCGCCGCGTCACGCGCGCGAGTACGAATCGAAGCAGACGGTAAGACAGATAGAAGAAGGCAAAGATGACGAGCGCAATCACCAGCCGCGGCGCGAAGTGAGCTATTGAGCTTCCAATGCGATCGGCGCTGAAGATCTCGCGGAGTCGTTCCAGAATTATGTTCATTGAGACAGGCCTTTCAGAATGAGATGAACGGAGCCGGATGGCTTCGTTTGGGACGGGCGCGAGGGATTATAACTCAAGAGGCGGCGATTGTGAGACGCATAAGTCTGGGCGAAGTAGTTAGTCTGGTTTTGCCGCTGGTGGTTCATTAGTGTTATGTGAGTGGGCTCGGTGAATCACTTTCTGTCGCCCGCGCGGGCTATGAAATATAAGAGAGAGGGTCGATCCCAAGCGCTGAAGCGCCGACTATTGTCATTCGTCCGCTACGCGGCCGACCAAACAAACATGAATCGTGATCAGCGCCCCCATTCTCGGCGCTAATACTGTACGCTCTGCATTTGCATATCCTAGAAACTCAATTTGCTGTATAATCCGCCTTCGCCCTTCCCCTTAACAATCACGTACGTTTTTTCCGGAGGTTGTCATGCGAAGACTTATCAGTTATCTCTCGGTACTCTCGATCTTCCTTTTCATTACGCTCTCTCTTTTCAGCAACGCTCGCGCTGCCGACTTCAAACGCGAAGTCATCTATCAGATTATGACCGACCGCTTCTTTGACGGCAGCACCGCGAACAACAATCCATCGCAAAGCTCTGGTCTTTACGATGCGACGAAGACGAATTGGCGTCTCTACTGGGGTGGCGACCTCGCCGGGATCCAGCAGAAGGTCTCTTATCTGGCCGGCCTGGGCGTGACCGCGATCTGGATCTCGCCGCCGGTTGATAATCTCAACACGAACATTCCCGATGGCCAGGGCAATCCGACCGCTTCGTATCACGGCTACCAGGGCCGTGACTTCAAGCGCGTCGAAGAACACTTCGGTGACACGAGCAACACCTGGACGGATTTCGATAATCTGGTCACGGCGGCCCATCAGAACGGGATCAAAGTCGTCGTCGACTTTGCGCCCAACCATTCAACGCAGGACAACGGCGGAGAGTACGGCGCGCTGTACGACAACGGAAGCTTCCTGGGCAATTACACCAACGACACGAACAGTTACTATCACCACAACGGAAACATCTCGGATTTTAACGACCGTTATCAGTTGCAGTACTACGCGCTTTTCGATCTCGCCGATCTCAACCAGGAGAACGCAACGATCGACGGCTATCTCAAGGCCGCCGTGCAACAGTTTCAGCAGCATGGCGTCGATGGCTTCCGCATCGACGCGGTCAAACACGCGACCTGGGGCTGGGAATACAGCTTTGCCAACTCGATCTACACCTACGGCGATAGTTTTCTCTTCGGCGAATGGTATCAAGGCAATACTTCCGACCCGCTCTATCACGACTCTTACAAGTTCGCGAACAAGAGCGGCATCTCCCTGCTCGACTTCCCACTCAATACTGCGATTCGCGACGTGTTTGGTTCCACCAATAATGGGTTTTCGGAAATTGACGGCGTGATCTCGCAGGAAGCCACAAACTTTACCTGGAAAGAAGACCTGGTGACGTTTATCGACAATCACGACATGGCGCGTTTCCTGACCATCAACAACAACAACAATCGCCTGCACGAAGCGCTGGCGTTCACTCTCACTAGTCGTGGCATTCCCTGCATCTATTACGGCACCGAGCAGTACCTGCACAATGACACCAACGGCGGCACCGACCCGTACAATCGTCCGATGATGCCGGGTTTCGGTACGACTACGACCGCTTACAAACTGATTGGTAACCTTTCGTCGCTGCGGCACAGCAACCCGGCAGTTCCTTACGGTTCGATGGGGCAACGGTGGATCAATAGTGACGTTTACATCTATGAACGAAAGTTCTTTGGCAGCGTCGCCTTGGTCGCTATCAACAAGAACGACAGCTCGTCATATTTGATCAGCGGGCTCAACACGGCGCTTCCCGCCGGCACCTATTCCGATTATCTCAACGGTTTGGTCGGTGGTCTTTCGATCACTGTCAGTTCTGGATCGGGTGGAAATAATCCGGTGACTAATTTTTCGCTCCCGGCACACACTGTTTCCGTTTGGCAATTCACCGAAGGCTCAGCGCCACCCGAGGCAGGCTCGATTGGTCCAACCTCCGGCCAGGCCGGCGTGAAGGTTACTATCGCCGGCCGCAACTTTGGCTCGAGTGCGGGAAGTGTGAAGTTCGGCACGACCACCGCCACCATCAACTCATGGACGCCTACTCAGATCGTGTGCACCACACCGTCGGTGACCAACGGCGTCTACAATATCACCGTAACCAATTCGTCGAGTCAGGTTTCGAACGTTATTCAGTACACCGTGCTGACCGCGAAACTGATTCCGGTC